>Ga0102924_1001103_pt1 | contig 31815 bp, 26 predicted proteins | sample PaiPotPPM11metaG_FD_80116 | JGI IMG/M metagenome (GOLD analysis project Ga0102924, IMG submission 80116) | Iron sulfur acid spring bacterial and archeal communities from Banff, Canada, to study Microbial Dark Matter (Phase II) - Paint Pots PPM... ... | reverse complement strand
TCCTACGGGTGGTGCTGCGAGCCGCGCACGTTGCCCTGGGAAGCCGGCTCGGTGCACGCGGCGCGGGTGTTGAAGGCCGGGTGGGGCGGGGAGTTGTCCAGGCCGTTGCGGTAGGGCGTGCCCTGGTATCCCGCGGTGCACGGCAGCGGCGCGAAGAACGTCAGCGCCATGCCGAAGTTCGCCCCGCTGCTGGTGATCACCGTGTTGCCCGCGGCGACCGCGGCCGGCAGCGCACTCAGCAGCTCCTCCAGGTTGGCGTGCCGCGGGAGTGCGATGTTGGCGGCGGTCAGCAGGTTGGCCAGGGTCAGGCCGAGGTCCGGGGTGTTGTCCTTGAGCAGCCCGGTGACCTGGACCGCGGCCTGCGGCGCGGCCGAGATCAGGCTGCGCAGGCTGGAGTCGGAGGCGGCGAGCTGGCCGGCGAACAGCTCGCCGTCGGTGGCGAACGTCTCGATTTCGCTGGTCTCCGCCTGCTGGGTGGCCAGCACCGTGTTCCCGTCCTGGATGAGGCCGGTGGACTGCGGCAGGTCGTTGCTCGCGGCCTGGGTGAAGCGGCTGGCCGAGTCGAGCAGCACCTGCAGGTTCGGGCCCTGCCCGTTGAACGCGTAGTACAGCTCGTCGACCAGGGTCCGCAGCGAGCTGGCGGGCACCGAGTTGGCCAGGCTGTCGATCGCGCCGAGCAGGTTGGTGACCGGAGGCGGGATCTGCGCGTCGGCCTGGGCGATCACCGAGTCGGCACCCAGGTACGGCCCGGCGGCCGTGCGCGGGCGCAGGTCGACGTAGGTCTCGCCGACCGCGGACAGGTCGGCGACCACCGCCCGGGTGTCGGCGGGGATGCGCGGCGCGGAGTCGCTGATGTCCAGTTGCGCCTGCACCCCGCCGGGCGCCAGCGACACGGCGCCGACCCGGCCCACGGAGACCCCGCGGTAGGTGACGTCGGCGTTGGCGTACAGCCCGCCGGCCTGCGGCAGGTTCAGGTCGACCACGTAGTAGCCGGGCAGCCCGACGTACGAGCCGAGCTTGGCGTACCGCAGCCCGACATAGCCGAGCACGAGGACCGCGATCACCGCGAACAGTACGACCTTGACGCGGGCGGCGAGGGGCAGCATCGGTTCCTCCTTCCTACGGCTGCGGCGGGCATTCGAGCAGGCCGGTCGGGCTCGGCCCGGGCGGCGGCCAGCCGGCGGGCGTCACCGGGGCGTACACGCATGTGCCCCGCTGTGCGGTCACGCTCAAGAACGCGTTCAGGTAGTCGCTGTTGCCGATGCCCTTCACCACCTGGTCGGTGAACGGGTAGGTGAACAGGACCTGCAGCGCGTTCGGCAGCGTGCTGCCCGCGTTGGCCAGGTTGCGCACGATCGGGTTCAGCGCGTTCAGGTCGGCGGTCGCGTCGGTCGCGCTCTGGTTGATCGTGCTCACCGCGACGTCGGACAGCCGGTGCAGCGCGTTGAGCATGGTCTGGAGCTGGCCGAGCTGGCTGTTGAACACCTTGAGGCCCGGGGCCATGTGGTCGAGCACGTAGCCGATCTGCTGGTCGCGGGCGTTCAGCGTGGTCGAGAGCTGGTTCAGCCCGTCGAGCGCGCTGGTGATGTCCGACCGGTGCGCGTTCAGGCTCGACACCAGGTTGTTGATCTCCGACAGCACCGACCGGACCTGCGGCTCGTTGCCCTGCAGCGCCTGGTTGAGCTGGTCGTCGATGGTATGCAGCTGGGCCAGCCCGCCGCCGTTCAGCAGCAGGGACAAGGCCCCGAGCACCTGCTCGACGGTGACGTTCGTGGTGGTCCGGTACACCGGGATCGTCGCGTTGTTGACCAGCCTGCCCCGTCCCGGCACGCCGGGCTGCGGACCGAGCGCCACGTACTGGTCGCCGAACAAGCTGGACTGCTCGAGCTGGGCGATCGCGTTGGCGGGCAGGCGCACACTGCCGTTGACCTGCATCGTGACCGTGGCGTTCCAGCTCCCCACCGGCACCGAGAGCCCGGTGACCCGGCCGACCGCCACGTCGTTGACCCGCACCACGGACTGCGGCACCAGGTCGATCGCGTTGGCGAAGATGGCCTTGACCGTATACGGGTGGTTGCCCAGGTTGGCCCCGCCGGGCAGCGGCAGGCTGTAGATGCCCTGGAAGCCGCTCGACGAGCTGCACGCGGTCGCGGTGACGGCCGCGAGCGCGATGGCCGCGAGCGCGCGCCCGCGCGTCTTCCCCTTCATCTGGCTCCAGCACCCCATCTCTACGGCACCGTGGAGCCTGTGACCGGCAGCGGCAGTATCTTCGCCGACGACCCGGACCCGCTCGCCTTCGGGCACCCGGGGCCGAACGGCGGGTTCGCGCACGGCCCCATGTCCAGCTCGTTGAGGTCGCCCCGGGCGTCCAGCGTGCCGTTGGCCGGGTCGTAGGCGTTGACCAGGTTGTCCGCGGCGAGCGGGAAGTTGTCCAGCGCCTGCGACAGCGACGCCTTCTGGTTGGCCAGGATGCTGGTGATCGCCTGCAGCTTGCCGATGTTCGACTTGAGCGCGCCGCGGTTCGACTGGATGAACGTCTGGGCCTGGCCGAGCGCGGTGGCCAGCTCGCTCAGGGCCCCGGCCAGGTTCTGCCGGTCGGCGGCCAGGAAACTCGACACCTGGGCGAGCTGCTGCTGGGCCAGGCGCACCTGGCCGTCGTTGGCCTTGAGCATGCTGGTGAACTGCTCGAGGTTGTCGATCGTGGCGAAGAAGTTGCCCTGCGAGTGAGCCAGCGTCCGCTGGAGCTGGCTGAACTGGTAGATCATCGTGCCGAACGCCCGGCCGTTGCCGGCCAGGTTGGCCGCGCCGGTCTTGATCACGTCGGACAGCGCGCCGTTCTTGTTCACCCCGTTCGGCCCGAGGTCCTGGGCGAACTTGGTGATGGCCTGGTAGAGCTGGTCCAGCTCGACCGGCGTGGCGGTGTGGCTGACCGGGATGACCTGGCCGCTGGTCAGCACCGGCCCCCCGCTGTAGGCCGGGGTGAGCTGGATGTAGCGGTCGGCGACGATGCTGGGCACGATCACGACCGCGTCGGCGCCGGCCGGGACCTGGACGCCGGCATCCACGGTCATGATCACCTTGACCCGGGTGGCCTCCGGCTGGATCGAGTCGACCCGGCCCACGTCGACGCCGAGGATCCGCACGTCGGAGCCGGGGTAGACGCCGACCGTCTCGCTGAAGTACGCGGTGACCTGGGTGCCGGGCGACCCGGGCAGCGCGACCAGCAGCGCCCCGGCGATCACGCCGACGGCCAGGAACGACACCCCGGCCACGAGGACCAGCCGCTGGACCGGACGGGTGCCGAGCCGGGTCCAGGTCGCGGAGATCCGGTGCCGGGTGCTCTGGAACATCGATCAGCCTCCAACCTTCGGCGGCATGCAGCCGGTGGCGGGCTGGGTGCCGCCGAAGGGCTGGCCGCGCAGCGGCGACACCAGCCCGCACAGATAGGAGTCGAACCAGCGCCCGTTGCCCAGCGTGTTCCCGACCACGCGGGAGTAGGGGCCGAGCAGCGCGAAGGCCCGGGCCAGGTTGGCCTGGTTGCGCTGCAGCACGCTGGTGACCTGGCCCAGCTTGTCCAGCAGCGGGCCGAGCTCGGCGTTGTCGTCGTGGACCAGCGTGGAGATCTGGGTGGCCATCTGCTCGGTCCCGGTCAGCAGCGAGGCGATCGACTGCTGCTGCAGCCGGAGCTCGGCCAGCAGCAGGTTGCCGTCGTTGATCAGCGTCTGGAACTCGCTGTCCTCGCTGGCGATGGTCCCGGTGATCTTCCTGGTGCCCTGGAGCAGCGTGTACAGCTCGGTTTCCTGGGAGGCGATGGCGCTGGACAGCGAGGCCAGCCCGGTGAGCGACTCGTGCACCGCGGGCGGGGTGTTGGCGAACGTCTGCGAGATCGACTCCAGGCCCTTGGCCAGCTGCGCGGTGTTGAGCTGGCCGAAGACCTGGCCCAGCTCGTTGAACGCCTCGGTGACGTCGTAGGGCGAGGTGGTGCGGCTGGCCGGGATCGCCTGGCCCGGGTCCTGGCCGGCCGCGCCCAGCGGGTCGAGCGCGAGGTACTTCGCGCCGAGGATCGTCTTGATGTCGATCGCGACCGTGCTGGCGTTGCCGACCCAGGTGCCCTTCACCAGGAACGTGACCTTGACCTGGTCGCCGGCCAGCGACACGCCCGTGACCCGCCCGACCGTCACCCCGGCGACCCGCACCTCGTTGCCCGGGCTGAGCCCGGCCGCTTCGGTGAAGTAGGCGGTGTAGGTGGTGCCGCCGCCGATCAGCGGCAGGTTGTTGGCGTTGAAGGCGAGATAGCAGGCGAGGCCCAGGAGGACCAGGCCGACCACGGCCACCGCCACCGGGTTGCGCTCCCGGATCGGCTTCACGTCGCGGAACCAGCTCATGACCGGCACCTGGCCGCGGTGACCGGGACGCCGGTGGGCGCCGGGCCGTAGGCCGCCGAGACCCCGGAGACCCGGGCCGAGCACTCGAACACGTTGAACCACGACCCGTACGAGGACAGCCGGCCGAGGTCGGTCTCCTTGAGCGGCCAGGTCCGCAGGAACGAGTCGATCTGCGGGGTGCCCGCGGCCAGGTTGGACGACAGCCGCCCGAGCTGGGTGATGTCCTGCTGCAGCGGCGGGTTGAAACCGCGCAGCAGCCCGGCCGTGGCGTTGGTCAGGCTGGACATCGCGCTGATCGCGCTGCCGAACGGCTGCCGGTCGGCGGCCAGCCCGGAGACGAGCTGCTGCAGGGTGGTGACCAGATCGCCCAGCTCGTTGCCGCGCGAGTTGACCGTGTTCACGACCGTGGTCAGGTTGCCGATCACTGAGTCGATGACCTTGCTCTTGCCGGCCACCGTGGTGGTGAGCTGGCCGATGTTGGAGATCAGGCTGTCCATCGTGGTGCCCTCGCCCTGCAGCACGCTGACGATCTCCGCGGAGAGCTGGTTGACGGCGCCGGGGGAGAGCGCCTCGAACAGCGGCTGGAAGCCGTTGAACAGCTCGGTCAGGTCCAGGGCCGGGGTCGTGCGGTCCAGCGGGATCGTCCCGCCCGGGCGGAGCGCCCCGGCCGGGCCGGTGCCCTGGTCCAGCTCGATGTAGCGCTGCCCGACCAGGTTCTTGTAGTAGATCGTGGCGGTCACCGAGGCCGGGAGCTGCCGGTCGGACTGGACGGCGAAGCCGACCTGCGCGAGGTTGCGGTCGACCACGCTGATCGAGGTGACCTGGCCGATCCGGACCCCGGCGATGTCCACGTCGTCGCCGACGTTCAGCCCGGTCACGTCGGTGAACACGGCGTTGTAGCTGGCGGTGCTGCCCACGGTGGTGTTGGCGATGGACAGGCCCAGCACCGCGGTGGCGGCCGCGGTCACCACGATGAAGATGACCGAGTAGATCAGCGGCGGGACGATGCTGCGGCGCCGGATCCGCGGGCCCTGGTTCGGCGGCGGCCCTGGCGGGTCGGGTGGCTGCGTGCGCAGCAGGCTGTCGAGCGTCACTTGACCGTCACGTCCGTTCCCCGGTAAAGCGGGCCGAGCAGCACGCTGCTCCAGGACGGGAGCCGGCTGGGCGGCACGTTGACCGTCGGCGAGAGCAGCTCGTTGATGAGCTCGTTCTCCTGCGGTGAGTTGGGCAGCCCGAGTCCGCTCGCGGGCACCGCCACCGACCCGTCCGCGGACGGGGACCCGGTGGCCGGCTGCCCGCCGGTGCGCTGGGTAGTGGCCGTGGTCGAGTCGGGCGGCGAGGCGCCGTCGTTCAGGTTGATGCCGGTGAACGGGACCGGATAGCAGTGCGGCCCGAGGTTGTCGCCGTACTTCGGGGTATCGCGGAACGGCCGGTAGGCGCCCAGCGACTGCACCGGGTGCACGGTGACGTGCAGTCCGGGCTGGGAGGAGCCCGCGCCGAGGACCTTGTTCATGTCCGGGATGAAGTCGGTCAGGTCCTGGAACACGCACGGGAACTCGGCCGAGTACCGGGCCAGGATCTGCAGCGTCTGAACGCTGCTGGCCGACAGCGAGATGATCGTGGAATCGTTCTTATCCAGGAACGTGTTCAGGTTCTGCGAGGCGGCGGTGACCGTGGAGTACAGCGACTGCAGGTTGCCCGCCTCGCTGGCCACCGTCTGGCTGGTCACGCTGAAGTCGCGCAGCGCCTGGACGATGCCGGGCGCCGCCTGCGCGTAGGCCCGGGTCACCTGCACCAGCCGGGTGATGTCCTCGTCCAGCACCGGAAGGTTCGGGTCGAACTGCTTCAGGTAGGCGTTGATCACGTCGAGGGTCTGCCCGAGCTCGGTGCCCCGGCCGTTTAGCGCGTCGGCCATCGCCGTCAGCGTGACGGACAGCTTCTGCGGCTGCACCGCGGTCAGCATCGGCAGCAGGTCGTCGAACACCTTCTCCAGCTCGATCGCATCGGCCGACCGGTCCTGGCGGATGACCCCGCCGTGGGCCAGGGTGACCACCGACGGGTGCGCCGGGAGGACCAGCTCCACGAACCGCTGGCCGAACAGCGTCGTCGGCAGCATCCGCGCGGACACGTTCGCCGGGATCTGGCCGGCCTCGCCCGGCTGCAGGGCCAGCCCCAGCTCGGCACCCTGGCCGGTCGAGGTGATCGAGCGCACCTCGCCGACCACCACCCCGCGGACCATGACCTCGGCGCCCAGGTTCATCTGGTTGCCGGTGCTGTCGGTGTACAAGGTGACCATGGTCACCGGCGTGAACTGCTTGTTGTACGCGGCCAGCGAGACCCAGACCAGCAAGCCGAGCACGGCGAGCAGCGCCACGCCGGTCAGCCGGCGGCTGGTCTTCGGCCAACGACTCACGCGACCACCCGGACCGTCGTCGTCGCGCCCCAGATGGCCAGGCTCATGAAGAAGTCGACCACGTTGATCAGGACGACCGCCGTCCGCACCGCGCGGCCGACCGCGACGCCGACCCCGGCCGGGCCGCCCTTGGCCCGGTAGCCGTAATAGCAGTGCACGAGGACGACCATCGTGCTGAACAGCAGCACCTTCACGAACGACCAGAGGATGTCCACCGGGGACAGGAACAGCCCGAAGTAGTGGTCGTAGGTGCCGGTGGACTGGCCGTTGAACAGCACCGTGACCTCGCGGGACGCGAGCCACGAGCTGGCCAGGCCGATCGCGTACAGCGGGATGATCGCGACCACGCCGGCGATGATCCGGGTGGTGACCAGGAAGGGCAGGCTGGGCACGCCCATGCTGTCCAGCGCGTCGATCTCCTCGTTGATCCGCATCGAGCCGAGCTGCGCGGTGAACCCGGCGCCCACCGTGGCCGACAGGGCCAGTCCGGCGACCAGCGGCGCGATCTCCCGGGTGTTGAAGTAGGCCGAGATGAACCCGGTGAACGCGGCGGCGCCGATCTGGTTCAGCGCGTAGTACCCCTGGAGCCCGACCACGATCCCGACGGCCAGCGTCATCCCGATCATCACGATGACCGAGCCGCCGATCAGGGCTAGGCCGCCGCTGCCGAATGCGACCTCGGACAGCAGCCGGAGCACCTCCTTCGGGTAGCGCCGCAGCGCCCGCGGTATCCACAGCAGCGCGCGCACGTAGAACGTGAGCTGGTCGCCCAGGACGTCCAGCCAGGACATCGACCGGTCCAGCCCGGCGGCAGCCCGGGACGGCCACCGCTCGGCCGGCTCAGCGTCGGTGGCGTCCAACGGCTCATGCTCCCTTCGCTGGAACGATCTGGAGGTAGATAGCGGTCAGGACCGCGTTGACGATGAACAGCATGAGGAACGCGATCACCACCGACTCGTTCACCGCATCGCCGACGCCCTTCGGGCCCGGGCGCGGGTTCAGGCCGCGGTGCGCGGCGATGACCCCGGCCAGGAAGCCGAAGATCAGCGCCTTGATCTCGCTGACGTACAGGTCAGATAGCTGGGCCAGGGCGGCGAAGCTGGACAGGTACGCGCCTGGCGTGCCGTGCTGCACGTACACGTTCAGGAAATAGCCGCCGAGCACGCCGACCACCGAGGTCAGGCCGTTCAGCAGCACCGCGACCCCCGCGCAGGCCAGCACCCGGGGCACGACCAGGCGCTGGATGGGCGAGACCCCCATGACCTCCATCGCGTCCAGCTCGTCGCGGATGGTGCGGGCGCCGAGGTCCGCGCAGATCGCCGACCCGCCGGCGCCGGCGATGGCCAGCGCGACGATGATCGGGCTGGCCTGCTGCACGACCGCGACCACGCTGCCCGCGCCGGTGAACGACTGGGCGCTGAACTGCTGCAGCAACGAGCCGACCTGGAGCGCGATGACCGCGCCGAACGGGATCGAGATCAGCGCGGCGGGCAGGATCGTCACACTGGCGATGAACCAGAACTGCTCGACCAGCTCGCGGAACTGAAAGGGCCGTTTGAACGTCATCCGCAGCACGGTGAGCGCGAGCGCGAAGAACTGACCGGTCTGCCGCAGCGGGCCGAGCCAGGGAACTTCGAACGCGGGGCCTGGCGCCCGGGCCGGGAGCGGCGACGGCCGGCCCGGCGGGGCACCGCCCGGAGCCGGTGGCGCCATCCCGGGCAGGGTCGGCTGCTCGGGGGTCACGACTCGGTTCCCGTTGCGTCGCCGGGTGGCGAATCGGGCGGCTCGCTGCGCCGGTGCCGGGGCCCGGCGACCAGCGGATGCGTGCCCGGCTTGGGCCAGTCGGCCGAGCCGCCCGGCCAGTCGGAGTCGGGCCCCCGCGCGGGCGGCTTGTCCGGCTCGCTCCGGCCGCCCGGTTCGCCCGGCCGGCCTGGCGCGGGCGCGCCGAGGTTGTACCGGGCGCGGTCGGCCATGGTGAAGCTGGCCAGGATCGCATGCTGGGCGCCCTGCGGCAGGGTGGGCAGCAGGCTCATGACCCGGTCCTTGCGGCGCTGCACGGCCTGGCGCACGGGCAGTCCCGGCGTCGGGTCGAGCTGCGGCATGACGCGGCGGCCGTCCGTCCCGGTCCCGCCGTCGTGATGGCCGGCGTCGACCTGGGCCTGCTCCAGCGCCATGGTCGCCACGTCCTTCTCCTCGGACATGCCGATCGGGCCGATCCGGCGGCCCTCCAGGAACTGGGACACGACCGGCTCCGCGCTGGTGAGCAGCACCTCGCGCGGGCCGAACCCGACCAGGTCGCCGCGGAACAGCATGCCGATGTTGTCCGGCACGGTGGAGGCGATCTGGATGTTGTGCGTGACGATCAGGATCGTCGCGTCGATCTCGGCGTTGAGGTCGATCAGGAGCTGCGACAGGTAGGCGGTGCGGACCGGGTCCAGGCCGGAGTCGGGCTCGTCGCACAGGATGATCTGCGGGTCGAGCACGAGCGCGCGGGCCAGCCCGGCCCGCTTGCGCATCCCGCCGGAGATCTGGCCGGGGAGCTTGGCCTCTTCGCCGCCCAGGCCGACCATCTCCATCTTCTGCACCACGATGCGGCGGATCTCGTGCTCTTTCAGCTTGGTGTGCTCGCGGAGCGGGAACGCTACGTTGTCGTACAGGCTCATCGAGCCGAACAGGGCGCCGTCCTGGAACATCACGCCGAACATCCGGCGGGCCCGGTAGAGCTGGCGCTCCGAGCACGACACCGTGTCGATGCCGTCCACCATGATCTTGCCGCGCTCCGGCTTGAGCAGGCCGACCAGGGACTTGAGGAAGACAGTCTTGCCCGTGCCCGACGGGCCCAGCATCACGCTGACCTCGCCCTCGGGCAGGGTGAGCGTGACGTCCCGCCACACGCTCTGCCGCCCGAAGGACTTGGTCAGTCCCTCGACGACGACTTCGATCCCCATCACACCTCCCGGCGCGATTCCGGTCCGGGCTCTGCCGCTGCGGCCAGACCGTGGTTATGTCGCAAACGGGCGGTAAAAACAAGCAAGATGTTACTTACCAGTACGTTAACTGTGTCCGCGACCGACTCGCAAGAAGTATCCCCGAAACGTGATCTGTACGGATATGCCTTGTCGCTCCTTGACAGTAGCGGGCCTGGCTCTTGTCAGCCGGTGATAAGTGACTAGGGCGTCCCGATTTATGATCTTGAAGTCCACCGGCCCTCGCCACGCACCGAGATCACGGATCGGAGGCGGTCAAAGACTTCGGGCGGCCGACCGGGAACGTTCCCTGCACGTCGAACTTGTCGCCCTGCTTGACTATCGGGCAGCCAACATTCTCGTGCGTGATGGTCATGGTCGCCTGGCCGGCCGGATCGGCGATCAGGGTGTGGCTGGCATTCTTATACGATCCGGGCAGCGACCCGCTGCCGCTCAGTTGGCAGTTGTTGCCAACCCCGCTCCAGACGGCGTGGAGGTGCCTGATCCTGCCCTTGGTTGCCCCGTTCTTGTAGGTGCTGCCGAACACGCTGGCCGCCTGGGTGAGGTGTCCCCTGAACGTGACGCCGAGGAAGGAGCAGTGGGAGAGGCTGGCCTTCTTGATGGTGCCAAGGCGGGCCGGGGTGCCGGTTACCTTGCTGTGCGGCGCGCTGCCCGATCCGGTCACGCTCGTGCACGTCACCGTGACCGGGTGCGTGACGTCGTGGAATTTGATCGTTCCCTTGTTCTTGCCGGTCACCGTGCCGTGAAATAACGCGTCGGCGGCCTTGATATACCAAATGCCGTTCACCGCCAGCGCAGGGTTCATGGCCAGGGCGAGGGTGGCGCTGGCCGTAGCCCCGGCGAATGCGATGCTGGCTACCTTCCTGGTCGTGGGCATGACGCTGCTCCTTCCCTGGTCTGCGAGCCGCGGGGCCCTCGGGTCATCCAAGGGCCCCGCGGGTTCCTTACTGCGTGCGCGAGTCGGGTAGCGGCGACCTCATCCGGTGACCGCGGAGTGCCAGGCCTTGGAGAGCGCCTGGCCTTCGTGCGGGGCGACCGAGGTCGGGTCGCCGAACCCGGCGATGTCGAGCGTGACGTTGTCGAGCGTCAGGCTGTTGTTGCCCGACGCCGACGGCAGGCCCTCCTTGAGGTTGAGGACCGGGTCGACGATGGGAGCGAGCAGACCGGCGCAGCCGCTGGCCCCGGGCACGGCGAACGTGTTGTCGGCCAGCTCCCCGCCGGACAGGGTGATCAGCAGCATGCTTCCGTTGGGGTCGGACTTGCCGTTGGTGTCGAAGTTGCCGGAACTGCTGTTCGGCGGCACCACCAGAGTCTTCGGGTGCAGCACGATCGGGTCCGAGTTCGAGCCGATGAAGCAGCCGCTGCCCAGGATCGGGTTGCTGAGCTGGATCTTCACCGGCAACGTGATGACGGTCGCACCCTGGCTGAGCGCGTTGGAGGTGTTCAGGCCGGAAGGGTTGCCGGCCGCCTCGATGGTCGCGGTCACCTGGTTCAGCTTGCTGTTGGTGATCTCGGCGCAGAGCTGGCTGACGATCGGGATGCTGCTGGGGCACATCAGGCCGAGCAGGCCGCCGGGGACCTGCACCGGGGCGGCGACAATCGCTCCGCCAGAGGGCGCGACGGCGGTCTGCTTGCCGCTGCTGGTGTTGATCAGCGCGCCGAGCTGGAGGTTGCTGGCCCCGGTGGACATCGTGGTGTTGCCCAGCTTGACGCTGCCGCTCGGGGAATTGGTGGCCAGGCACCCGGCGACGACGTTGTTGCCGTCGGCGGCCAGCATCGACGCGTTGCCGACCGGGCACCGGGTGAACGGCGCCCAGTCTCCGCGCAGAGTGGTCGCTGAGGCCGGGGCGGTGGTACCGAGGACGGCGATCATGGCGGCGCCCGCCACGACCGCTGGATAGACGCTATGTTTCAGGATTCTCATCGGGGTTCCTCCTGCTCGTGAGGGGTGATCGGTGCCGCTGGCAACGGCGGGTAGTCGAGCTGTTCGTGTAGTGCGTTGACCCAGTCGGCCAGCGGCGGGGGAAGCTGGCCGGCGGGGAAGTCGGACCCGCACCCGGGCGCGTCCGCGGCCTCAGGCCGGGGGGCGGACGGCTCGCCCTCCGTCAGCCAGCCGGCGGTGCCGGGATCCGGGTCCAAGCCGATAAAAGCCCGGATGGCGGCCGCGGTAGGACCCCGCTCGAGGACCAGGTCCTCGTAGCGCACCCGCAGGCAGGCTTGCGGATGCGCGCGCTCGAAGTCCAGGATCGAGCTGGCGTGGCTGGCCCACCAGGCGGCGACGGCGGCCGCGGTGCTCCTCGGGTGCGTGACGGTGTAGGCCGCGAACGTCTGGCCGGCCAGGCCCCACGGGCTGGACCGGGTGACTGCGTAGACCACATCCGGGCAGGCCCGGTGCAAGCAGATGAACCGGGTCGCGGGAAACAGGCCGAGAAACGTCGCGGCGACCTCCGGATCGGCGTTCGCCGTCTCGCACCAGCGGCGCCGGCCGGTCTGGGTGGCGATCGTGGTCAGCATGCTGCTGGCCAGCGCCCGTAGCGATGCGGCCGCCAGCCGGGACGGAGGCTCGCCGACCCGGTCCTCGATCCGCTCCCACGCGATCGCGGCCTGATGGCACGCGGACAGGATCCCGGTCCCGGTCGTGCAGGCCAGGCTGGGCACGCGGTCGAGCATCTCCTGCAGGTGCCGCACGCCGGCGAAGCCGTAGGTGAGGACGACCACGGGCGCGGTCGCCGTCCCGCTGTCGGCCTCCGCTCCTGGCCGGGCGGTCAGCGAGGCGGTCATCGCCCGGCCTGGGCGGGAGCCCGTTCGGCCTGGCCGCGCGGCTTGGCCCGGCTGCTCTGCGGCCGGGCCTGGCCCCAGGAGGCCAGCCCGAGGAGGTCCGCGAGCATCGCGGCCCGGGTCTCGGCGATGGTCGGCCCGACTTCCTCCTCCTCGCAGTAGCGGAGCTGATTGCGGCGCAGCGCGACCGACAGGTTCATCCGGCCGGCGAGCACCTGCTCCCACGCCTCGGCCGGACCGATGATGTCCCAGTTCGTGTCCTTGTCCCTGTCCCTGTCCCTGTCCTTGTCCTCGTCTTCGCCGGAGCCGGATGCCGGGGCCGGACGGTGATAGCCGTTGGCGGGCACGATGGAGCGGGACGTGAGGTCCACCCGCCAGCGGGCATCGCGGCCGCGGTCGCCCTCGGGCGTGGCCACGACCAGGAACGATTCGCTGCTACAGGGTTCCCAGCGCTGGGTGAAGGTGTCGGACATCCGGGTCACGCCGTCGCGCAGCCGCTCGATCAGCCGGGGAGCCAGATCCGGCATCTCCGCTGGCGCGACTTCCTGGGCCACGACCTCGGCCGGGGCGGCATCGTCGGCCCCGCCCGGGGTGGCTGTGGGCTGGTCCGCTTCGCCGGTCTCCTGGCTCTCCTCGCTCTCGTCGGTCTCGGCGAGCTGGATCGGCACCCGCAGGTCGTCCGGGCGGTTCGCGGTACCCCATTGGTCATCGACCGCCTGGTAGCCCAGCCGGCCGCACAGCTCGTTCATCGCCTCCAGGAACTGCGGCCCGATCAGCCCGGCCGGCACCGTCCACCCCCGGCCCACCGAGTCCGTGGTGATCTCCGAGGTATTCCAGATCTTGTAGTCGGCCGGGCCGAACCGCTCGCGCTCGGCGTCGAAGATCTTTTCCGCGATGCCAGGTTCGGGCGCCACGCCGAGGAACTCGAACAGTGCGTCCGCGGTCGCCTGCGGGTCCGAGACCAGGTCCTCGTAGCGCACCCGATGGCAGCGCTCGGCGTACTCCTGCTCGGCGGCCATGATCGTGGAAACGTTCTCCACCCAGAACCTGGCCAGCGCGAACACCGAGTTGCTGGGCGTCTCGGAGATGTAGGGGTCAAAGCCGTACCCGCCCAGTCCCCACGGGCAGGCCTCGATGCCCGAGGCGATGACGTCCATCGGATGCCGGACCAGGCAGATGAACTTGGCTTCCGGCCACAGGCGGGACATCAGGTAGGCGTAGCGGGCCGTGCCCAGGCTCTTGTCGCAGTACCGCTGCTTCCCGCGGCGCTCCAGGTACGAGCCGACCATCCGGTCCATGGTCTCCCGCACCCCGGCGATCACCGAGTCCGGGATCTCGGGCGGCTCGTCCCCCCGGTTCGCCGACAGCGGCGCCCCCTCGATCAGCGCCCACACGTTGGCGAGCTGCCCGCAGAGCGCCGGCACGTTGGTCTCCGGCGGGCAGGCCAGGTCGGGATGCGCGTCCAGCACGAACCGCAGCAGCGTCGACCCCGACCGCCCGGCGCACAACACGAACACCGGATCCGACGACGCCCCGCGCCGTCCCCCGGCCCGGGCCGGCCGGCCGGCCCGGCTGCGCCGCGCCGCCGGGGCGGATCTGGCCTGGCCGCGCCGCGCCTTTGCGGTCTTGTCGGTCGTCATGCTGGTTACCTCCGGAGCAGGTTCAGCGGCTAGGGCTCTGTGACCGTCATCCCGCCCGGTTTCAGGCGGTACGTGCCGTCTAGGTCGAAGTCACCACTACTGTTGGCGCTGCTGTCGGCGGGGGCGTCCCGGCAGTTGGAGTGCAGGATGTGCAGGGTCGCGTTAGGGACGACAGGGGCGGCCAGAACGGAGCCGGTGTTGGCGTAGGTCATTCCTGCGTATCCGGCCATCGTCACCTGGCACGTGCCCGGCGTGCCAGTCCGGGTTCCGGTCATCGTGAGAGCCAGGTTGTCGATGTTCAGGGTCGTCACCCCCGGGCCGGCCAGGCCGGTGATCTTCGGTCCCAGGAATGCCGGCTGCGGCTGGGTGATGGTCCACTGGCTGTGATCGGAACCGGTGCATCCGCCGATCTCGCTCCAGCGCAGGTTCGCCAGCCCGCCGCGCAGCGGCCCGGTCGCGTCGGGGAAGTCGCCCGAGATCACCGATCGGTGGCAGGTGATGGTCAGTTGGTTGACGACGGGGGAGCCGATCTCGCCCTGGAGCGTGAGTGGCTCGGATGCCGTGTACGGCCCGCCGTGGGTCACCGTCCACAACGGCGCCATCTGCGGCGAAGGCAGTAGCCCCTGCTGCCCCTGGCACGTGGGGGCGAAGGGACACAGTTCGCCGGACACCATCCGCACGTAGTTGCCCGGCCCGGACACCGAAGCGGTCAGCAGCGCGTCCAGGTTTTCTCCGGAGGGGGTGACGCATCTGGTGAACGGAGGGATGTCCGCAAGGCCCGCTACCGTTCCGCCAGCGATTGCGTTGCCGAAGCTGGGTACGGGGTCGCCCGGGTTCGTCCCCCCGGTCAGCACCAGCTCGCCCGGGGCCTCCCGGTTCCCCGGCGTGAACAGCGGCCCCTCGGTTTGGCAGGACGAGCCGACGTCCAGCGCGACGCCGTTAACCCGCACGTCGGTCAGCCGCAGGTCCACGCGGGCCAGCGATATCGCGGTATACGGAGCCTGGTTGTCGGGTGCGGCGACCGGGCCCTGGTCGTCGATGATGAAGGTCGTGAGCGGAGCTGACCCCGCCTGGGTGAGTATCGCGGTAGCGGTGACCGGAACGAACCGGAACCCGAGGAACGTGGCGGTCACCGGAGGCAGCTCTCGCTGGCCTTGGTAATCGAGCTGCAGAGTGATGCGTTCACAAGCAAGCTGGTGGCCATGATAGACGGGACCGGGAGTAGCCGAGGTCAGGCCTCCGTTAGCGGCGCTGTCGGCGAGGGCCAGGCTCGGGAAGCCGACCTGCGCCGCGTTGCCGACCTTGCTGACATTCGAGTACCCGGCTAGCAGGGCCGACACGGGACTCGCGGCCGGGTACGCAGCGCGAGCGCAGACCCGGTACTCGGCCAGGTTCACCGGCGGCGAACCGCTGGCCGGGCGGCTGACGGCCCGGGCGTGGACCGCGGCGGCAGGCGCCGATGCCGTGACGCCCAGAGCGACGACGGCGGCCGCGGCCGCGGCGGCCGCGCCCGCCTTCCACGCCATTAGCGAGTGACCTCCTGGTCCGGTTCTGCGACAAGGCCGCCGCGCGGCGCCGTGCGCCGCGCGGCGATCCTGCCTGGATGGTGCTGGTCAGGTCGAAATGGTCAGGCTCTTCGGGACGCTGACCGGGAACGTCCCCTGGAAGTAAGCCTTGTCGCCGTTCTTGATGATCGGGCATCCGGTCGTGGGGCTGTGAATCGTCAGGGTCGCGGCCTTTCCCCCATCCACGATGAACGCATGACTAACGTTCTTGAAACTGGCCGGGAGCGTACCGGTCACCTTCGCCTTGCAGGTGTTGCCCACTCCGCTGATCTCGGCGTTGATGCTCTTGATGTGGCCGTGGGTCACCCCGGCCGCGAATTTACTCGCCCATATCCCGGCGTGCGCGTTCAGCTTCGCCTTGAACGTTACGCCGAGGAAGGAGCAGTGACTGAAGTTCGCCGCCGAAAGCGTGCCGAGCCTGGTCGAGGTGCCCGTGGCGGTGACATTGGACTTCGGCACCGTGCCGGCCACGTTCGCCGCCGTGCAGGTCAGCGTGACCGCGTGGGTCGTGTCGACGAGCTTCGTCGTCCCCTTGTTCTTGCCTTTGACTGCGCCGTGGTAGCCCTTGCCGGCGGCCTTGATGTGCCAGGTGGTGGCGTTGGTCGCCATCGCCGGGCCCATGGCCATGCCGAGGGTCGCGGTGGCTGCGGCACCGGTGAACGCGACGCTGGCGACCTTCCTGGTAATCGGCATGTCGTCTTCCTCCTTGAGTCTGCCGATGACATGCATTGGGCCGTTCAACACCGCAATCCCGGTGGCCCCCGGCAGGACCGGGCGGGCGCGCGGGCCGGGACGACCGCCATGCCGATCCTGGCCAACTCCGTGCTAGCGATCTTCGTGCTGACGGGCACGCCAACGCTCCTCACGTCGCGGAGAGGGTGGACGGAGTGGTGTCTGGTAAGCGGCCCCTCAGCAGCCCGGTGTTACTAGTCAGTAGGGACTTAACGTACATCGCCGCCCGCGAGGGCGGAAGGACCTTGCGGCAGGATTTCGGCAAATTACAGCCCGATTACGGCGGTCGGGAGATAACTATCAGCAGGCGACAAACCAGGAGTAGCCTTCTTGTCATCAGGTGAGTCCTGTGGCCCGGACCGCGCCGCCGGGCCGTGGTACCGCCGTCTCGCCGCTCGTCTCCATCGCGAACCCGCCGCTCGCCCGGACTGGGGAGCGCCCAGAGGGGGCTGGGCGCGGGGGCTGAGAGTAGGGCCGGAGGTGTTCGATGGGGAGCACGCCGTACGGTGGCGGTGACCCGCAGTTGGAGCCGTTCCGGGGATATTTGGCCGGGATCATGCGGCCGGAACTGCCCGGCCTGGCGGTCCAGATCATCGCGGAGATCCGGGCCGCGATCCCGGAGTACGCCCGCCCGCTCGACGGCCCGTACGGCCGGGCGCTGCGCGTCGGCGTGGACCAGGCGCTGACCTCGTTCGTCGACATGGTCGCCGACCCGGACGCGCCGCGCGATCACCTGACCGAGGTGTGCCGGAGGCTGGGCCGGTTCGAGGCCCGGGAGGGGCGGGGCCTGGACTGCCTGCAGGCGGCCTACCTGCTCGGCGTCCGGGTGGCCTGGCGCCGGCTGACGGAGCTGGGGGAGCGGGCCGGGCTGTCCTCGGGGGCCATGTCGCAGCTCGCGGATACCGCGTTCGACTACCTGGATGGCCTGGCCTCCCAGTCACGGAGCGGCTACCTGGACGAGCGGGCGGCCTCGGCCGAGGGCCGGCGCGAAGGGCGGCGCCGGCTCCTGGCCTTGGTCACCGAGCCCGGGCCGCCGCCGCCCCGGGCCGTCGCGGACCTGGCCGAGCACGCCGCGTGGGAGGTCCCCGCCGAGGTGACCATGGTCGCGGTCGCGCCCGGCCCGGAGCTGACCGCCCCCGCGCCCGACGGTGACCTGCTGGCGGACTTCGCCTGCGCCGAGCCGCACCTGCTGATCCCCGGCCCGCTGACCGCCTCGCGGCGGGCGCAGGTGCTGTCGCTGCTGGCCGGCCGGCCAGCAGCGGCCGGGCTGACCGTGCCGCTGGAGTCGGCCGCCGATTCGCTGCGCTGGGCCCGGCAGGCCCTGGCGCTGGCCCAGCGCGGGGTGATCGACGGCGACTTCGTCAGCTGCGAGGACCACCTGGTCACGCTGTGGCTGCTGGCCGACGTGGCCCTGGCCGAGCAGGTCGCGCGGCGGGAGCTGGCCGGGCTGGCCGACCTGACGCCCCGGCGGCGCCGCGAGCTCACCGACACGCTGGCCGCCGTGCTCGAAACACGCGGCACGGCCGCTCAGGTGGCCGAGCGGCTCGGGGTCCACCCGCAGACCGTGCGTTACCGGATCCGGAAGCTGGAGCAGGTCCTAGGCGGCGGCCTGACCGACCCGGGCAGCCGGTTCGCCACCGAGCTGGCGGTGCGAGCCCTGCGGCTGCGAGACCGGCCATGCGAGGGCCCCGACCGGGCCGCACCCGGCCCGGGTGCCAATGCCAACGGGCGCCCGGCTCCGGATCCCGCCAGAGCGCCGTGACCCGATCTGGCCCCGCCCGGCCATGTCGTGTCGGCTGATCAGTCCTCGTCTGTAGGCCCGGTGGAAACGGGCCAGGTGCTGGCCCTCATCGATGCAGGCCGTGCCGGGCGCAGCCCAGCAGAACCCGCACCACACCAGCAGCGCCAGCGCGGCGCGCTCGGCCCTGGTCACGGCGGGTCCTCCAGTCCCAGCGTCCGGCCCAGACCGAGGTAGGCGGTGGCGCGGGCCAGCGTCGCCGCGCACTCCGCGCACAGCGCGTCCTGTGCTTCCTGGGCGTCGCAGGCTGGGCACTGCAACGGCGGGTCCCGGTAATAAACCGCGTCGGCCAACGCCTGAGCCAGTAAATAGCGCTGGTCAGCCTGGAGGGTGATGGTGGCAGACATGAGTCCTCGCTCTCGGCCATCTGGCCAGGGATGATTTCGATTGGTGGGCGAGGGGTGATTAGCAGGGATGCCGGGTGGTGGCCCGCCCGGCCTAAAGGCCGGCACTGCACACGTCGCTACGGCGGGCGCCATTCGGGCTCATGGGCGGGCTGGGGTGGTGATGGGGTGGACGATGTACCCGGCACCTTCGAGGGCCATGGTCAGGTCGCGTTGTGCGGGCTGGCCGGGTGCGATCATGTCGGGGGTGTCGGTCAGCAGGATCTGTGCTCCGGGCCGGCGTACCCGGGCCAGGATCTGGCCCGGGGTGGTGCAGGGGCTGATGTCGCGGATGGATTCCAGGACGTGCCAGCCAAACCGGCCCGCGTATTCGCGGCAGCGACGCTCGGCGTCGTCTAGCTGTTTCTGCTCGATCCCGCGCAAGTAGATTACAGCGCCGTACTCGACCTTGCGGCTCTGGCTGCCGGCTGCCGGCATGGTCTGTCCTTCCGTCATCGAATTGCGATCGGGGCGAGCGTATTGCGCGCGCAGTTCCTCGAACATTGATGTCGCCCAGTGGCGTACTGATGTCGGCTGATGTCGGGTGCTCAGATGGCGCGGAATCAAGGTCTGTGATCTTGCCATTCTGGGCGTGTCCTGATCTGATGCTGGCGCGCTGTCCATAAGGTGGGGTGAGCTACGCTGCGTGAGCGCGGTTGTGCACGTGCACGCCCTCGCACGCGTCTGCACGCGTTGGGATGCAAGCGCGGATGAGATGAGACAATGAGATGAGCGCGCGGCCTGGCCGACGGGCCGTCCGGGCGCTGGCCGCGTCGTGTGTTTGTGCGGTGCAGTATTGAATAAGTCAGTCGTCATGGCCTGAAAGAAGAGAGGTTCTGGTCGGCTGTGGGTGACCGGGCTGATGACCCTGCGCGGAACTGTGCGGGATGTGGCAGGCCGCTGAGCCGGTATAACAAGGGGCCGGTCTGCCAGGGATGTGTCAGTGCGGGCAGACCAAGGCCGGGCAGGGCCGGTGGAACGTTGGTGGATAGGGGCAGGCCGGCGCAGTTGCGGTATGAGCGTGGTCGGCAGGCTGACGAGAACCCGGAGCCTCGGCAGCGAGGTGAGTCCGGCCGGCCGACACTGTTGCGTGTCCTGATCGCTCAGCGGCACTGGCAGAGGTTCCAGGTCTTTGAGGCGCAGTTCCGGCGGGCGGCACGGGAACTGGCCGAGCGTGACGGCGACCCGGACCTGGCGAAACTGACAGTTTCGTCTCGCCAGTGGGAGCGCTGGTGTTCGGGGAATGTCCGGACTGAGCCGTACCCGGATGCGTGCCGGGTCCTTGAGCACCTGTTCGGCTATCCGGTCCAGCAGCTCCTGGCGCCAGCGGGTCAGCACATCGACGGTGATCGGCGAGGCGCTCAGTCAGGTGACATCCGGGAGCTGATGGCATGGGTTGCGACCACCAATACAACCGATGACGCGATTGCGCAGCTAGGGCATGGCGCGGCCTATTTAGCGGAAGCGCACAGCCGGATGCCGCAGCGGGCGGTGCTTGCCGGGGTCTTGCAAGCCCACCAGAAAGCGGGCGACCTCCTGCGAAGCGGGAAGCAACGGCTGCGCCAGACCCGTGAACTTCTCCGGATCGACTCGGAGATCCTTGCTCACGCCTGTTTGCTTCTGGGAGATCTCGGCCAGGACGTAAAAGCGGACGAGTACGGGACAGCGTCGCTGACCTTGGCGCAGGAAGTCGGCTGCGGCGAGGAACTCGCGTGGAGCGCCCAGGCCAAGACGGCCCGGTGGCTGCAGAAGTATGTTGAGTCCGCCGAAGCCGCGCGGCGTGGTTTCGAGGTAAGCGCCCTGTCGCCCGTGAAGGTTGAGCTTGCGTACCGCGAGGCTAACGCGATCGCGCTATTCGGTGACACGGGCCGAGCGCGGGAAGCATTGCAGCGCGCGCAGGAAGTAGCCGGGGCTTTGCCAGCGGACCGTGGCTCTCCTTGGTCGGTCTGGTCATTCCCTGCCGGTCGGCAGGCAATATTTGAACTGTCGGTGGCAATCCATACGGGAGACCCGGATGGCGCGCTTCGCGCGGCGGCGGTGGCTGATGCGGCGTGGGCGAGCGGGGAGCCCAGGGTTCCGGCGAACTGGGCGCAGATCCGCGCGGGATCAGGTATCGCCTGCCTGATGAAGGGCTCACTGGATGAGGCGGCAGATCATGTAGCTCCTGTACTGAGACTGCCCAGGGAGCTGCGCATCAGCACAGTCATGGGTTATCTCCTGAAACTGGAAGAACTGCTGGCCGAGTCTCGCTTTGCTCAAAGCGCGACCGCTGCGGGGCTAGCGGTTAAAGTCAGGGATTTCATCTCTTCCGCGTCACTTGGCACCGACGAGACGGAGGAGAAATGAGTCCTCTGCCAGAGCGATTCATGGCCCGCTGGCGAGACGGCCGCGGCGGCGCTGACCCGGGATATGGCTTGCTGTGGTGGCATGTCCTGCTGGGCAGCGACCCGCAGTTGCGCGGCGCTGCACGAGTCGCGCAGAGCCGCATCTCAGCTTTCCCGGGCTTGCACATGACGCCGCTTCGATGGCTGCATCTGACCGTACTGATCGCAGGTCCCGCGGACCAGATCGCAGAGCCTGCCAGAACCGAGATGCTCGCGACTGCACGGTCGTCGCTGTCGGGCACCGGACCGATCACAATTGAGCTCAGCCGGATCTTCTATCACCCTGAGGCCATTGTGCTTGCCGCACACCCTGCCGAGGCGCTGAATCCGATACGCGAGGCAGCGAGGCAGGCCACGCAGAAGGTAACGGGACACAGCGGCAGCGACGACAGATCTTCCCCGGAGTGGACACCCCACGTCACGCTTTGCTACAGCACCAGCGATCAGCAGGCTCAGCCAATTATCGCGGCGCTCGGGAAGGAGCTGCCGAGTTGCCAGGTTGCAATCGATAACCTCAGCCTGGTCGTTCAGTACGGAGCCGAATGGCTTTGGAACTGGTCACCTGTGGGAGCAGTCTCCTTGCCGGGTCCTCCGTCGCCTCACTGGCCCGGCCCAGCCTGACCACCGGCCCGGCCTGACCACCGGCTCAGGCCCGGACCACCCCGCGCGGGGCCAGGGGCATGGAGCGCAGCCGGGTGCCGCAGGCCGCGAAGATGGCGTTGGCGATGGCGGGGGCCACGGCGATGATCGGGGTCTCGCCGCCGCCGGCCGACGGCTGGTCGGGCCGGTCCAGCAGGACGACGTCGATCTGCGGCAGGTCGGGCAGCCGGGGTACCCGGTACTGCGACAGCGAGGCGTTGCGGATCTGCCCGTCGGCGAAGTCGATCGCCTCGAACAGCGCGCCGCCGAGGCCCATCATCGTGGCCCCCTCGACCTGGTTGGCCAGGTTGTCCGGGTTGACCACGGCGCCGCAGTCGAACGCGGTGACCAGCCGGTCCACCTGCAGCGTGCCGTCGGCGGCCACGCGGACCGCGGCCGCGGTGGCCACCCGCCCGCCCTTCTCGGTGCCGAGCGCGATCCCGAGCCCGGTCCCGTCGCACGGCCGGGCCCGCGACGGCCAGCCGGCCCGCCCGGCCGCGGCCCGGAGCACGTCGGCCAGCCGCGTGTCACGCAGATGGCGCAGCCGGAACTCCACCGGGTCGGCCCCGAGCCGGGCGGCCAGCTCGTCCATGTGCGATTCCCGGGCGAAGTTGTTCGCGGTGGCGGCCAGCGCGCGGTAGGAGCCCTGCGGCAGCGGCGAGTCGGCGGGCTGGTACACGACCCGCTGATGCGGCACGTGGTACGGCGTCTGGATGCCGACCGCGCCCGAGTTGATGTTCAGGTGCGACCAGCCGGTCAGCTCCCCGGACGCGTCCGCGCTGGCGGAGATGTCGATGAGGGCCGCGGGGCGCAGGTAGCCCCAGTGGAATTCCTCGTGCCGGGTCCACTGGACCTTGACCGGGCCGCCCGCGGCGCGGGCCAGCCGCGCCGCCTCCGCCGCGACCGAGCTGCCGTGCTTGCCGCCGAAGCCGCCGCCGTAGTCCGGCACGATCACGTGCACCGAGGTTTCCGGCAGGCCGAGGGCTCCGGCCAGCTCGCGGCGGGCGCGGAACGGCGTCGAGGTGCCGGTCCAGACGGTCAGGTGGCCGTCCCGCCAGGCGGCCACCGCGGAGCGCGGCTCGAGCGGCACGTGGGCGATGTAGGCGGCGCTGTAGTGCGCGGTCACGCGCACCGGCCCGGCGGCCAGCGCCGCGTCGGCGTCGCCGGCCTCGTGCCGGAACGAGGCGCTGAAGCCCTCGCCCTCGATCGGGTGCGAGCGCAGGTAGCCGGCCAGGTCGGCCACGCCGGGCTGGGGCGCGCGGCGCCAGGTGGCGTCGACCTGCCCGATGGCCTGGCGCGCGGCGGCGGCGCTGCCGGCCACGACGCCGATCAAGCCGCCGTCCCGGACCACGCGCACGCCGGGCAGCGCCGCGGCCGCGGTCGTGTCGGCGTCGCGCAGCGTGGCGCCGAACGCGGGCGGGCGCAGCACGCAGCCGTGCCGCATCCCGTCCGCGCGCAGGTCGGCGGGGAAGCGCTTGGCCCCGGTGACCACGTCGGACCCGCCGGCCGCGCGCGCGGGACGGCCCGCCGAGCGCCAGGCGCCCGGCGCGGTGACCGGCCCGTCGGCCGGCACCCGCTCGACCCGGCGCACGCCGGTCAGCAGTTCCGGGTAGCTGGCGGCCGGGGCGCCGTCCGGCCCGGCCACGATCCCGTCCGCCACGGTCAGGCCGGACACGGGCAGGCCGAACCGCTCGGCGGCGGCCGTGCGCAGCAGCTCGCGGGCGGCCGCGGCCGCCGCCCGGAGCGGGGGCGCCGCGTACGGCATCGAGCGGCTGCCGAACGTGCCCACGTCGAAGGGGGATATGTCGGTGTTGCCCATCACGACCCGGACCGTGCCCGACGGCACGGCGAGTTCCTCGGCCACCAGCAGCCCGAGCGCGGTGCGGGTGCCCTGGCCGGCCTCGACCTTGCCGGTGAACGCGGTGACCGAGCCGTCGGCCCCCACGTGCACCCACGCGTCGTCGGGACCGCCCCACGGCCCGGGCCCGGGCGCGGCGCCGCGCTCGTCGTCGGCGACGACCGTGACCAGGCCGTCGGGGAGCTGGGCGAAGAACGAGGCCGCGTCCTTGGCGGCCTGGTCCCACGGCAGCCCCGGCGCGGCGGCGGGCGGCGCTCCGGGGTGCGCCGCGCCCGCGGGCTCCGGCGCGGGCTCCGGCACCGGCTCGAGCCGCTCGGGCTGTTCCATCAGCTCGGCCGCGCGGCGGACGGCGCGCAGGATCCGCGGGTAGGTACAGCACCGGCAGACGTTCCCGGCCAGCTCGGCGGCGATCCTGGCGTCGTCGGGCCGCGGCACCCGGTTGAGCAGGGCGGCGGTGGCGGTAAGCCAGCCCGGCGTGCAGTACCCGCACTGCATCGCCCCGGTTTCCAGCCAGGCCTGCTGCACCGGGTGCAGCAGGCCGTCCTCGGCTAGGCCCTCGACCGTGGTGACCCGCTGGCCGGCCGCCTCGGCGGCCGGGGTAATACACGAGGTGACCGCGCGCCGGCCGATCAGCACCGTACAGGCCCCGCAGGCACCCTCGCCGCAGCCGAGCTTCGGGCCGGTCACGCCCAGCTCCTCCCGCAGGACCTCGAGCAGGCTCCGGTCCTCGCCCGCCGTCACCTGCCGCCCCGTGCCGTTGACGGTGATCGTGAAATCCATCGGGGAGTTGACCTCCTTGCGGTTCGGGACCGGTACGGTCACGGGCTTGGCTCCGCAGGCCACGCCCGCGTTAGGTTGGCCAGATCACTGGCCGCCCCACCCGGGGGCGGGCCATGCGCTCTCCCCGCCCGGCCGGACGGCCGGGATGCGTGCCGTCTTTACCGGAGGATCTCATGACGCAGACGATCGCCCCCACAGACGGGCAGGCCCACGGGCCGGTGCTGCACAAGCCGCCCAAAGACCACGACGCCGTCCGGGCGAACACCGAGGCCCTCGCGAACGTCCGGCAGCGCGCCGAGGAAATCCGGCGCGCCCCCGAGCTGCACAAGCCCAAGCTGGTCACGTCCGACCACGTGCGTGGCAGCAGCGTGCTCGACAAGATCGCCGACGCGGTCAACGACTTCTGCGGCTCGATGTGGGTCTTCCTGCTCATCACGATCGGCATCGTCGCCTGGCTGTTCCTCGGGAACATCGTCGGGTTCGACAAGACGCCGTGGCCGCTGCTGCTCACGATCCTGAACCTGCCGCAGCTATCGATCATGATCTCGCTGCAGGTCAGCGCCAACCGGGCGCAGGCCGCGGGCGACAAGCGGGCCATCGCCGACCACGAGACGCTGATCGCCCTGCACGAGATGGCCAAGCAGCAGCTCGACATCCTGCACGGCCAGGACCGCGTGCTGGACATCCTGAACAACTTCGCCAGCCATGACATGCCGGGCCGGCAGCGCGACATCCAGGACACGGTGAACAAGATTCTCACGACCGTGGAGGGCTCCGCGACGCCCGGCTGAGCGCGTCATCCCGGCGCTGCGGGGGGCACCCGGTGCCACCCGCTTATTGCGCTGGGCGCGGACGCATTACCCGTCTGGCCGCCCGGGTGCGTAAGAATGGGTCATGAGCAAGCAGCCGAATCCGCCGCCACCAGGCGACAAGCCCGTTCGCATGGCTCCGCCGCCCCCCCCGGGATGGCGGCACTGGCTGTGGCCGGTCGGGCTGATCGCGGTGGTGGTGCTGTACATCTTCCTGCCCGGGATCAACGTCAGCACGCCGGTCAGCCTGAGCTACTCGCAGTTCACCGCGGACGCGAGCGCTCACAAGATCAAGACCGTGGACTTCGGGAACGGCGCAAGCGGGTCGAATACCACGGCGACCGGGACCCTCACGGACGGCAAGGCCTACACGACCGTCATTCCCGGTCAGCCCAGCACGGCGCTCAGCCAGCAGCTGAGCGCGGACGGCGTGAAGTCGGTGACCGCCACGCCGCCCAGCTCAGGGCTGGGTACCGACCTGCTCTACTGGCTGTTCCTGCTGCTGCCGATCATCTTGGTGTTCTGGCTGGTCCGGCGGATGTCGCGGGGCGGCGCTGGGGGAGGCGGGGCCCTGGGCGCGCTGGGCATCGGCCGCAGCAACGCGAAGGTGTTCGACGCCGAGCGGCCGCAGACCAAGTTCGGCGACGTGGCCGGCTACGAGGGCGTCAAGTCCGAGATCGGCGAGGTGATCGACTTCCTCCGCAATCCTGCGCGCTACCAGCGGGCCGGCGCGGTGGCGCCGCGCGGTCTGCTGATGATCGGCCCGCCGGGCACCGGCAAGACGCTGCTGGCCCGGGCCGTGGCCGGCGAGGCGTCGGTGCCGTTCTTCTCGGTCACCGGGTCCAGCTTCGTCGAGCTGTTCGTCGGGGTCGGCGCGTCCCGGGTCCGCGACCTGTTCAGCGAGGCGCGCAAGCGGGCCCCGGCGATCATCTTCATCGACGAGATCGACGCCATCGGCCAGCGCCGGGCGGGCTCGGGCGCCGTGGTGTCCAACGACGAGCGGGAGCAGACCCTCAACCAGCTGCTGTCGGAAATGGACGGCTTCGACGTGACCCAGGGGATCGTGGTGCTGGCCGCCACGAACCGGCCGGAGGTCCTCGACCCCGCGCTGCTGCGCCCGGGGCGGTTCGACCGCCAGGTCACGATCCCGCTGCCCACGCTGACCGAGCGGGCCGCGATCCTCGCCGTGCACTGCCGGGACAAGAAGCTCGGCCCCGACGTGGACCTGAACGTCGTGGCCCGGGGCACGCCCGGCTTCTCCGGCGCGGACCTGGCCAACCTGGCCAACGAGGCCGCGATCGTGGCCGTCCGCGACAACCGCGAGATCATCAAGGCGGACGACTTCTCTTCCGCCCGGGACCGGATCCTGCTCGGCCGCCGGGAAGGCTCGAACGTGCTGCTGCCGGAGGAGAAACACTCGGTCGCGATCCACGAGTCCGGTCACGCCCTGGTCGCCGCGCTCTCGGAGCACGCCGACCCGGTGGCGAAGATCACGATCCTGCCGGCCGGGCAGACGCTCGGCGTTACCGAGCAGCTCCCGCTGGACGAGCGCCACCTGTACGGCGAGGACTACCTCACCGACTCCCTGGCCGTGCGGCTCGGCGGCCGCGCGGCCGAGCTGGTCGAGTTCGGCCAGGGGTCGACCGGGGCCTCGAACGACCTGGCCAGCGCGACCGATCTGGCGGTCAAGATGGTCCGCGAGTTCGGCTTGTCGCCCAAGCTCGGCCCCGTCGGGTACCCGGAGGGCGGGTCGGTCTTCCTCGGCGGCGGCGGATCGGCGATGTCCAGCCGGCCGTTCGCCGAGGCCACCCAGGCCACGATCGACAGCGAGGTGGCGCGGCTGCTGCGCGAGGCCGAGCAGCAGGCCGTCGAGCTCATCCGGGCGCATCGGCCCGAGCTCGAGCAACTCGTGGGCCTGCTGCTCGAGCAGGAGACGGTGGACGGGTCGGCGGTCTACCGGATCGTCGGCAAGCCGGTGCCCGAGCGCCGGCCCGACGAGATGGCGATCGCGCCGCACGTCAAGGCGGCGGCCGGCGCCGTGTCCCGGGACGGGTCGCACGCCAGCACGGATCAGCACCGGCCCGCGCCAGGCCCGGCCGACGGCTCTTCATGAGGGGAGCGGGAAGCGAGCCGGCGGGGCTCGGCGCCGGGTCCTGGGCGGACTTCTAGGATGAGGCGGTGACGTCACCCGGGTACCTCCTGTTCCCCCATGTTCACGGTGACATCGTCACCTTCGTCGCCGACGACGATGTCTGGCTGGCGCCCGCCGTCGGCGGGCGCGCGTGGCGGGTCTCCGCCGACCACGCGGCGGCGAGCCACCCCCGGGTCTCGCGGGACGGCACGATGATCGCCTGGACCAGCGAACGGGACGGCCCGCCCGAGGTGCGCCTGGCCGGCCTCGACGGCGCGGACGCCCGCCGGCTCACCTACTGGGGCGACCCGTATACCCGGACGTGCGGCTGGACGCCGGACGGGCAGGTGCTCGCGGTCACCGCCGCGGCGCAGCCGTTCCGCCACTTCACCCGGGCTTACGCGCTGGAGGCCGGCGAGCCGTCCGGGCCCCCGGCCGCCGGCCGGCTGCCGTTCGGCCCGGTCACGGACCTGGCCCTGGAGACCGGCGGCGTCGCGCTGCTGAACGGGGCGTTCCGCAGCGACCTGGCGGCCTGGAAACGCTACCGGGGCGGCACCTCGGGTCGGCTCTGGATCCGGCCGGCGCCGGCGGCCGGCCCGCAGGCCCCGGCGGGCCCGTTCACCCGGGTCCTGGCCGGCCTGCCCGGCCAGTTCGCCAGCCCGATGCTGATCGGCGGGCGGCTGGCGTTCCTCTCCGATCACGAGGGCACCGCGAACCTGTACTCGTGCGCGCCGGACAGCAGCGACCTGCGGCGGCACACCGATCACGACGGCTTCTACGCACGCAACGCCAGCACCGACGGCGAGCGGATCGTCTATCACTGCGCGGGTGACATCTGGCTGCTGGACGGGCTGGACGCCGACGGCCCCCGGCGGCTGGAGTTCAGCCTGGGCCCGGCGGCCGGCCGGGCCCCCCGGCTGATCTCGGCGGAGGACCACCTGGGCGACCTGTCGTGCGATCACGCGGGCCAGGCCAGCGCGATCGAGGTGCGCGGGACCGTGCACTGGCTGACGCACCGGGACGGGCCGGCCCGGGCGCTGTCGGTCACCAGCGGCGTCCGCGCCCGGCTGCCCCGGGTGCTCGGCCAGGTCGGCCTGGTCGCCTGGGTCACCGATGCCGGAGGGGCGGACGCCATCGAGATCGCGAACGCCGGCGGGCCACCGCCGGATACCGCGCCGCGGCGGCTCGCGGCGGGCGCGATCGGCATGGTGGCCGACCTGGCCGCAGCCCCCGACGGGAGCGCGCTCGCCGTGGCCGCGCGGGACGGCCGGGTCTTCGTCGTGGCCGTGGCCTCGGGCGAGGTGACCGAGCTGGCCTCAACCGGCAACGGCGCGGTAACCGGGCTCGCCTGGTCGCCGGACTCGGCCTGGCTGGCCTGGTCGCACCCGCTGGGCGAGCCGCTGCGGCAGCTGCGCATGGTCCGGCCCGCCGATCCGGCCCGGGCCGTCGTGGAGGTCACCGACGGGCGGTTCACCGACACCGACCCGGTGTTCACGGCGGACGGCCGGTACCTGGCCTTTCTTTCCCGGCGCAGCTTCGACCCGGTCTATGACGCCCACGTGTTCGACCTGTCGTTCCCTTACGGGTGTCGCCCCTACCTGGTGCCGCTGGCCGCCGCGACGCCGTCGCCGTTCGCCCCGCTGCCCGGCGGGCGGCCGGTCGGCGGCGGGGCCAAGGACGACGCGCCCCGGGCAGACGGCACGGCCCCGGACGGGACGCCTGCGGAGGGGACAGCTCCGGGCGGGGCAGGCGAGGGCCGGTCGCCTTCCGCCGGGGACGGCCCCGACGGCGCGCCCGAGCCCGTGCTGGTCGACGTCGACGGTCTGGCCAGCCGGATCGTCCAGATCCCGGTGGCCGAGTCGCGCTACGCGTCGCTGCGCGCCGTGGCCGGCGGGCTGGCCTGGCTCCGGGAGCCGGTGACCGGCAGCCTCGGCGAAGGCGGCGCGCGCCCGGGCGACGCGGCGCCGCGCCCCTGCCTGGAGCACTTCGACCTGGCCCAGCAGCGGCGCACCGAGCTGGCCGAGGAACTGGACTGGTTCGAGGTCAGCGGGGACGGCAGCGTGCTCGTCGTCTGCGACCACGACAAGCTCAGCGCGGTGCCCGCCGACCGCAAGCCGGACGAGGACAACCCCGCCGACCGGGTGGCCATCGACCGGTCCCGGGCCAGGTTCCTGGCCGATCCCGCGGCCCTCTGGCGGAACGCCTACGCCGAGGCGGGCCGGTTCGTGCGGCACGACTTCTGGACCGCCGACATGGCCGACATCGACTGGGACGGCGTGCTGGAGTCCTACCGGCCGCTGCTGGACCGGATCGCCGGCCCGCGGGACTTCGCCGACCTGATGTGGGAGGTTCTCGGCGAGCTCGGTACCTCGCACGCCTACGTCCAGCCGGCCGACGATGACGGCCCGTTCACCGACGACGGCCGGGGGCAGATCGGCCTGCTGGGAGCCGACCTGGAGCCCGGTGGCGCGGGGCGCTGGACGGTGACCCGCGTCGTGCCGGGCGAGTCTTCCGACCCCCGGGCTCGCTCGCCGCTCGCCACGCCGGGCACGCAGATCCGGCCCGGGGACGCGCTGCTCGCGGTGGACGGCCAGCCGGTCGACGGGGCCGGGCCGGGCCGGCTGCTGGTGGGGGCGGCCGGCAAGCCCGTCGAGCTGACCATCGGCCCCGCCGCGGGCGGCGCGCCGCGCCGCGCCGTGGTCCTGACGCTCAAGGATGACCGGCGGCTGCGTTACCAGGACTGGGTCGCCGCGCAGCGGCGCCGGGTCCGCGAGCTGAGCGGCGGCCGGATCGGCTACCTGCACGTCCCCGACATGGTGGGCGAGGGCTGGGCGGACTTCCATCGCGACTTGCACGCGGAGATCATCCGCGACGCGCTCATCGTGGACGTGCGCGGCAACCGCGGCGGGCACACCTCTCAGCTGGTGGTGGAGAAGCTGGCCCGCCGGGTGATCGGCTGGGACGTGCCGCGCGGGCTGCGGCCCGAGACCTACCCGCAAGACGCCCCGCGCGGCCCCGTGGTCGCGTTGTCCAACGAGTTCGCGGGCTCGGACGGCGACATCGTGACCGGCGCCATCAAGATCCTCGGCCTCGGCCCGGTGGTCGGCACGCGCACCTGGGGCGGCGTGATCGGCATCGACATGCCGTTCCACGAACTTGTCGAGGGCACCGGGATCACCGTGCCCCGCTACGCCACGTGGGCGGAAGGCTTCGGGTGGGGTATGGAGAACCACGGCGTCGAACCGGACGTCGAGGTGGTGGTGTCCCCTGACGACTACGCGGCGGGCCGGGACCCGCAGCTGGACACCGCGGTGCGGATGGCCATCGAGACGCTGGAGGCCAGGCCCGCGGCCACGGCGCCGGACACCTCGAGCCGGCCGTCCCGGCGGCGGCCGCCGCTCCCCGCGAGGTAACGCTCAGCCGTCCACTAAAGCGGCCGATAGGAGAACGTAACTTTATCTATCGGTAACAATCACTTGATTGTTGGTCGGAGGTCTCGACATGGCCAATGCCGACTAAGACGCTGAACGCGTGAGCATCCGCTGGCCGTGCGCTCCGAGTTCGCGGCGCACCGAGAAGGCTTGAGAACAATGGCGCTGCCACTTTTGCTGAAGTCGATCATCGGCTGGCTGCGCGCCGGCTACCCCGAGGGCGTGCCCACGGTTGACTACATCCCGCTGTTCGCGCTGCTGGGCAGCGAGCTGACCAACCGGGAGGTCGCCGAGATCGCCGAGGAACTGGCCAGCGAGTCGGACCCGACGTCGGCCGGGGCGATCCGGGCGGCCATCGCCGACGTCACCAGCCACCAGCCGAACGACGCCGACGTGGCCCGGGTCCGGGCCAGGCTGGCCGCCGGGGGCTGGCCGCTGGCCAAGCTCGAACGCACGAACTGACGGAACCGGCCGCGGTAGCGCCGCGTCGAAACGGCAGGAAACCCCGCCGAACCGGAGTCCTGCCATGGCCGTCACCATCAGCCGATCATCACTTCGCGCCATCGGCTGCGGCGCCGTCACCGCCGCCGTCCTGATCGGCGCCTACGCCCTCGGAGCCAGCCGGGACGGCGCGGCGCCGGGCGACCCGGGCCCGGCCGCCGCGCAGGCTGGCGTCCGGCTCACCTCGGCGACGCCGGACGCCCGGATCACGGTCACCGGCACCGGCCTGGTCACCGGGACCCCGAACCAGCTCACGCTCGACCTAGGCGTGCAGGTGACCGGGGCCTCGGTCGACTCGGCGCTGCGGCAGGCCAACCAGGCCACCGACCAGGTCACGGCCGCACTGCGGGCCAACGGCGTGGCCCCGGCCGACATCCAGACCTCGGACCTGTCCATCCAGCCGGACTACGCCCCGAACTCGCCAACGCCCGACGGCTACGCGGTCAGCGAGTCGCTCACCGCGACGCTGGTCCGGATCGCCGCGGCCGGCGCCCAGATCCAGGCCGCGACCCAGGCCGGCGGCAACGCCGTCACCGTCGATGACATCTCGCTGAACCTGACCGACACCAGCGGGCTGCTGGCCACCGCGCGGGCCCGCGCG
>Ga0102924_1001102_pt1 | contig 31859 bp, 32 predicted proteins | sample PaiPotPPM11metaG_FD_80116 | JGI IMG/M metagenome (GOLD analysis project Ga0102924, IMG submission 80116) | Iron sulfur acid spring bacterial and archeal communities from Banff, Canada, to study Microbial Dark Matter (Phase II) - Paint Pots PPM... ... | reverse complement strand
TCGACGGCAGCCTGCTGTTCCGGCGTGACAGGGATCACGGTCGCGGCGGATTGTTCCATGCGAGCACCTCCGATCTGGAGGATAATCCCCTCACCGTGAATTTACCAGCACGTACTTAGCGGGGAATGTTTCGCGCATGCACGGAGCGGATGCGCTCGGCGAGATCGTCGAGGTTGTCGCCCTTCTCAAGGAAGAGGGCGATGCTCGTGTCCGCTGCGGCGCGTGTCTCATCCGCACCGAATGCGGTGAGCATCACGATGCTCCCTGCGTCGCCCGCCGCATGGATGCGCCGTGCCGCTTCTCTTCCATTGATGCCAGGCAGGCCAAAATCCATCACGATAATATCCGGGCGTAGCGCCGCCGCGAGCGCCATCGCACTCTCGCCGTCCGCCGCCTCACCGATTACTACGAAATCCGGTTCGGCGCCAAGGATGTGGCGTAACGCGCGGCGCACCGATTTCGCATCGTCCACGAGGACGATGCGGATGGTCTTTGCGGTTGCCGCGCGGATGCACGTCACGGGCTTTCCTCATTGCCGAATCGAGGCCGACTTCTTCCCCCTCACTCTAGCGGGAGGGCAGAATCGGCACATCGTTCAGATGGGAAGCCTTGCATCGCCCGAAAGGACGAGGAGCCTGCCGAATGTGGACAACCAGGCTGTCACCGCTCGTTGCTCTCCACCAATCCGTGCCGGACGGCGTAGAGCGCGGCCTGTGTACGATCGGTGACATCCAGTTTCTGGAAGATGGCGCTCAGGTGGCTCTTGACGGTGCGGTCGCCGATGAAGAGTGCGTTGGCGATCTCTTTGTTACTCTTCCCTTGCGTGAGGAGCCGGAGGACATCCGTTTCCCGGTCGGTGAGTGCGTCGTGTGATTGCTTGTTCGCGGACGTGAGCGCCGGGCGCTGGAATCGGGAGACGAGCCGCTTTGCGACCTCGGGATCAAGCGGGGATTCGCCCGCATAGACAGCCAGGATCGCGGCGACCAGTTCATCTGGATCAATGTCCTTAAGCAGATAGCCGTTCGCGCCCGCTTCGAGGGCGGGGAAGACCTGCGCGTCGTCCGCGAAACTCGTGAGCGCCATGATCTTGAGCGCCGGGTGAGATTGGCGCAGCGCGCCAATCGCCGCGATGCCGCCGATGCCGGGCATCATCAGGTCCATGAGAACTACATCGGGCGTCATTGCCGGTAGATGAGCAATTGCTTCCTCACCGCTCTCCGCCTCGCCAACCACGGTGATGCCCGCCTCGCCCTCCAGGAAGCCGCGCAGGCCGCTACGGACCATCCGGTGGTCATCTACGATCATCACTCGAATCGTCGGCGTATCGCCCATGCGCGCGTCTCCACGGATGCGGTAGTCACCTGCCCTCTGGATCGGAGGAGCACGACATCGCCCGCAGTATACCCGATGCGTGGGGATGAGCATTCGCCGCGCGTGCGGTGTCAGGAGCGCCTATGCGACGGCGTGGCCCTGCTGCGCGGGGCGGCGGGCGCGCACGAGCGTCGGCACAAACATGCGCGTCGCGTCGCGGAACGTCTCCTCCTCGAATGGTGTCTGCAGGACGATGGTATCGGTGAGGAGCGCGACGGGGAGTGGCGCGAAGACATCCCACGAATCGCCGACGACGATAACCGGCAACCCGTGCATTTTGGCGTCCGCGCGGATCGTGGCGAGCAGCGCATGCACCGACTTCGCCGTATCAGCGGCGACAATTAGCAGGTCGGGGGCGGCGTAGCGGAGGTCGCGAATCGTCGCCACGTTGTACATCGTCACGCGGTACCCGGCGGCATGTAACGCGGCGATCCCCGGTCGGAGAAGCGTTGTGCCATTCGTGACGGTTAAGATCTGTACCACGACGAGCCTCCCAATTCCAAAGACGATCCATACCGCGCAAAAGGCGCGCATCTCTCGTCGCAACATTCATGCCACCTATACGTATATTCCGTACGTATGTAGCGTCCGTTCCGATCACCCTGGCACGCCCAAGAGTGAAGGGACCCTTATTGCGTTGTCGGCCGCGTGTGGGCACCGTACAATGGTGAGCGTGCGGTAGTGATGATCGCGCCGGTAGTGCCGAGAGCGTAGAGAAAGCGTGAATGTGTTGGCTTGGCAATCTGATGGGATGTCTGAAACGCCGCCCGGAACGACGATCTACCTCGATCACGCCGCGACGACGCCGACCGAGCCGGCAGTCATTGAGGCGATGCTGCCGTACTGGCGGGAGACGTGGGGCAATCCCTCCAGTCTGTACGCGGCGGGACGGCAGGCGCGGGCGGCGCTCGACCGGGCGCGGGCGGCCCTCGCCGAAGTGCTCCATTGCCACCCGCGCGAAATCATTATCACGTCAGGCGGCTCAGAAAGCGATAACCTTGCGCTGCGCGGCGCCGTCTCGGAGGCGCGCCGGGTGGTGCCGCGCCCGCACCTGATTACCACCGCCATCGAACATCACGCCATCCTGCATACGGCGGCGGCGTTGGAACGGGACGGCGTTGATGTCACATACTTGCCGGTTGACGAGTACGGCATGGCTTCACCGAACGATCTCGCCGCCGCGATCAGGCCGGAAACGTGTCTCGTCTCAATCATGTACGCGAACAACGAAGTCGGGACTATCAACCCAATCGCCGAACTCGCCGCCATCGCTCGTGAGCGCCAGATCCCCTTCCACACCGACGCCGTGCAAGCGGCGGGCGCAGGCTCGCTCGATGTGGATGAACTCGGCGTGGATATGCTCTCGCTCTCGGCGCATAAGTTCAATGGGCCGAAAGGGATTGGCCTGCTTTATACGCGCCGGGGTACGCGATGGACACCGCAAATCACCGGTGGCGGCCAGGAGATGAACCGCCGTGCGGGGACGGAGAACGTCGCATACGCGGTCGGCATGGCCGTCGCACTCGCCCATGCCGAAGCGGAACGACCGCGAGCCGTCGCGCACTGCACCGCACTGCGCGACCGGCTGATCGAGCGTGTGCTTGCGGAAATTCCCGATGTCTGCCTGAACGGCCATCCGTCGCTGCGGCTCGCCAATAACGCGAACCTTGGCTTCGCCGGCGTGGAGGCGGAATCGCTCCTTATTCTGCTCGACGCGGAAGGGATCGCGGCATCGGCGGGGTCCGCCTGCGCGAGTGGGAGTATCGAACCAAGCCATGTGCTGACGGCGATGGGCGTGCCGGAACCCTACGCGCTCGGCACGCTCCGTTTCTCGCTCGGTACGGAAAACACTGCCGACGAAATAGAGAGCGTCGCCGATCTCCTCCCGCGCCTCGTTGCCCGCCTCCGCTCCCTCGCGCCGCTGGCGGTCTAACAGTCTCACCGATTGGAGGTGATGGGTGGAGCGGGATGAGGCAATTCGGCGGCAGTTTGATCGAGCGGCGGCGGCGTATGGCACGTCGCCGATTTTCGCGCAGGGGCACGACCTCCATCTGATGGTGGAGACGGCCACACCGACCGCAGTGATGATGGTGCTCGATGTGGGGTGCGCGGCGGGACACACCGCCTTTGCCTTCGCCCCATATGTGCGTGAAGTGGTCGGTATTGATCTCAGCCGGGCGATGCTGGGGGAAGCAGCGAGGCTGGCGGAGGCGCGCGGCATCACGAATGTCCGTTGGGAAGAAGAGAACGCCGCGTCCCTCCCGTACCCGGACAATGCCTTCGATATCGTGACCTGTCGCCTTGTCGCGCATCATTTTCCGTCGCTTGCTCCGTCGCTCATGGAGATGGCGCGCGTCCTCAAGCCGGGCGGGCAATTGCTCATCGTAGACATTATCTCGCCGGAGGACCCGGCACTGGCGGACTTCATCAATACGTTCGAAGTGCTGCGTGACCCGTCGCATGGCCGGGACTGGATGCTTTCGGAATGGGAAGCGGCAGGGAAGGAGATCGGGACGCCGTTCGACGTGATCGCCCGGTGGGACATGCCGCAGGAGTTCGCGGTCTGGACGGCACGCCAGCAAACACCGCCAGACGCCATCGCAAGGCTCGAGCGGTTGATGGACAATGCCTCCGCCGAGGCGTGTGAAGCCTTCTCGCTCGTCGGGCCGCCCACGCGTGCGTTCCGCCTGTGGGTCGCCTTTTTGAGAGGCACGAAACAGTAGCCTGCGTACCGCCTGCTCTCCCATTGCGATCCCGGCAAGGTTTGTGCATCATCGGGCCGTCCGGTACACTGCCGGGGCATGATCGTCATACCTTCGGGATGAAGGGGAGCGGATGAGTTGCCGGGTCGTCCGAGGGCTTAGCGCTATCTATCGTTGGGCACAGGAGAGCGCGTTGCGCGCATCGTTCCTTGTCGGCCTGACAATCGCCATGCTCGGCTGCGGTGTGCCACGAGCCGAACCTGCGCACGATCCCGGCGTGATCGGGGGTGACCCGTTTGTGCGGCCGCTGCCTGAGCGAACAGTAATCGGCTTCCCGCTCGTCGTCTGGTCCACACCGGATATACATACGGAGACGGATTGGGATTTCGGGGCATGGCCGCTCCGACGGTTCTTCATCTTCTGGGCGAATATCTGGCTCTGTGGCCTGCCCGCGCTCCTCGGCCTCCTCGCGCATCGTGCGAACACCGTTGCCTTCGCGATGCCCCGCTTTCTCGGTACACTGCTGCTGACGTGGCTCGTCTATCCGATGCTTGTCGTACCGCTGTTTGTGTCGCATTGGAGCGCGATCGCACCCCGCTCGCCCGTCGTTTACGCGACGATTTACAGCCGGGCCATCGCGCTCTCGCCGGTGGTCGCGTGGGGCAGTCTCGCGTTGATGGGTACGGGCTGGCTCCTGTTCGCCTTCCCACCGCGTCCCTTCCGGTTGCCCGTCTTTGTGCCCCCGTCGCCCCATTTCGAGCAGCCGGATTTCGAGCGCGTACCGATGCGGTAGGTATGGAACGATTGAACCGCGAAGCCTGAGTCATTAGGGAGGGTTTGGGTATGCAAGAGGAAACAGGGCGGCCGGCGTTCGTCTTTACGGAAGCGCCGGGCGATCCGTCCGTGTCGCGCTCGACCTATGAGAACGAGGATGGCATCTTCTTTCTCTCAGTCCATGCGCGTGAGAAGGCGGGCAACGCAACGCGGTATCTCGTCAATGTCTTCAATATGGGCGACCCAATGGAGGAGGAGGGGATCGTCTTCATCGCGCCGTGGGCGCGGACTCTCTGTGCATTCACGGCGGAATGGGTCGCTGCGGACCCGGACGTCAATCTCGTCGAGGCGGCGGAAGATGCCGCGATGAACTGGCTCGATGTCGAGGATGTCGAACTGGGTGCGACGCGATATCTCGTCTTCACCGAAGACCAGCCCGAGGGCGAGGAGCGCGACTGGCCAGGGATGTAGCAACCGGTTCCGAGACCAGACCGATCAGCAAACCTTTCCAGGTGTGACTTTCAACTCGCGTCGTCCGCCGCTTGCAGACGGCGGACGATACCCGGTGCGTCGGGATCATGTGAGGCGCGGATGATCGCGACCGTCGCGGGCGCACAGCCCCACGACGCGGCGAGGTCCGCGCCGAGTGCGGCGTGATTGAGGAGCCGGGCCATACCGCTGCGCCAGCGCGGGAGCAGCCGTCCATCCGCTGCCGTCCATCTGAGTGCATGCGGCCAGCGGGCGAGGAGCACGCGCGCCGTCCGCTGGGTGACGCCGACGCCTGGATGCTTGCCAATGTCATGGAGCAGGGCCGCCGCAAGCAGGTCGGCATCGGTTTCCCCGTTCCCAATAAGCATCTGATACACCCGCAGCGCATGGCGTTGATCGGCCTTTGGGAGCGCACGGAACGCGGCTGCCGCCGGGGTCGGCAGGATGGAGAGCGCCGTGTCACGCCCCCCGGTGTCGAGCGGCGCGAGCGGCGAAAGGAGCGTTCGCAACCCCTGGGCGGTACGGTAGCGGACGGGACCTACCCCCCCGTCAGAAGTTGCCGAAGACACCGGACGCTCCCTGGATCAGACGTGTCAGGGTTTCGTAGACGGGCGCGCTGATATTGAACAACACCGGCCGAAGCGGCTGGAAGAAGATGACGAGGAAGAGGATCAGGAAGCCGTAGCGGTCGAGCGGCGCGAGGATCGGATACCAGAAATCCGGCAAGATGCCCGTGAGGATTTTCAGCCCATCGAGCGGCGGGAGTGGGATGAGGTTGAACGCCGCGAGCGCGAGATTGAGGGTGATGAGCGTCGTGACAAAGGTCTGCGCGTTTGCCGGGAGGTTATGGAAACCGGTCGTGAAGACCCGTTGCGGCACTGCGAGGACCAGTGCGAGGATGACATTCGAGATCGGCCCCGCCGCCGCGACGAGCGCCACGCCGTGTTTACCCCAGCGCATCCGGTAGGGATTGAACTGCACCGGCTTGCCCCAGCCGAGGCCGACGCCGAAGAGCGCGATGAAGACCAGGAAGAGGAAGCCAATCGGGTCGAGGTGAGCGATCGGATTCAGCGTCACGCGGCCCTGCTCGCGTGGCGTCGGATCACCGAGGAGCGTCGCGGTGTACGCGTGCGCGAACTCATGGATCGTGATGCTGATGACGAACGCAAGAAGAATCGAGACAAACACTTGCGGATTGACATCGGTGCGACCAAACACAGCGGCGTCTCCCGGCTATCGCGGAGTGGGTAATCGAGACGCATCCCTGGCCGGGCGCGCTTCCTGTTCATTGTACCATCCACCCATGTGGATTCCCGAAACAGCCGAAACAAAAGTCGCCCTACCAGCACGGCAAGGCGACGTGTTATTTTGCTCCCGCATTTCTCCCCCTCTCCATTGCTGATAAGCAATGGAGAGGGGGCAGGGGGTGAGGTTCAGTCCCCCACCGACGCGGTCGGCTTGATCTCGGCATTCGGGCTTTCGGCGGTGTAGAGATGGCAGGCGACAAAGTGGTTGCTGCCCTTGTCCTCGAACACCGGTTCCTCGACATCGCAGACACCCTTGATGGCGTACTGGCAGCGCGTGTGGAAGTGGCAGCCGCTCGGTGGGTTGATCGGGCTGGGCACGTCGCCCGTCAGGATGATCCGCTCCCGCTTCTTCTCGATCACCGGGTCCGGGATCGGCACGGCGGAGAGGAGCGCCTTGGTGTAGGGATGCAGCGGCTCCTCGTAGATCGTATCGCGCGAGGCGAGTTCGACGATCTTGCCGAGATACATCACGGCGACGCGGTCGGAGATATGCTTCACGACCGAGAGATCATGCGCGATAAAGAGGTACGTCAGGTTGAACTGCTCCTGCAAGTCTTCCAGCAGGTTGACGATCTGTGCCTGGATCGAAACGTCGAGCGCGGAGACCGGCTCGTCCGCGACGATAAAGGCCGGGTTCGCGGCGAGGGCGCGGGCGACGCCGATGCGCTGCCGCTGGCCACCGGAGAACTCGTGCGGGTAGCGGTTCGCGAAATACGGATTGAGGCCGACCGTCTCCAGCAGTTCCTGGACGCGCTGGTTGCGATGGCCGCGGTCCACGAGATTGTGGATCTGCATCGGCTCCGAGATGATCGAGCCGACCGTCATGCGCGGGTTGAGCGAGGCGTACGGGTCCTGGAAGATCATCTGCAGGTGGCGGCGCATCTTGCGCATGTCGCCCGCGTCGAGTTTCGTCAGGTCCCTGCCCTGGAAGATCACTTCGCCGGCGGTCGGTTTGTAGAGTTGCAGGATCGCGCGGCCCGTCGTGCTCTTGCCGCAGCCGGACTCACCGACGAGGCCGAGCGTCTCGCCCTTCTTGACGACGAACGAGACGCCGTCCACCGCCTGCACCGCGCCGACCTTGCGCTGCAAGATGATGCCCCGTGTGAGCGGGAAATGCATCACAAGGTCGTTGACCTCCAGCAGCGTTTCACCGACCCCATTCGCGCCGTTCATCGCCGACGTTGCCTCGGTCGAGGCCATCTGATCCGCCATTATGACACCTTCTCCCCATTGACGATGTTGAACCAACATGCGATCTCATGTTCGGGCATCACCTCGCGCAGGAGCGGGTTCTGCTGGAAACACTGTTCCTCCGCGTAGTCACAGCGCGGCGCGAAGGGGCACATATTCGGCAGGTCAATGAGGTCCGGCGGCAGGCCACGAATCGGCTTCAACCGCCCCTTCTCCTGCTCGTCGAGGCGCGGGATTGAGTTCAGCAAACCGAGGGTGTATGGGTGGCGCGGGTTGGCGAACAGTTCGTCGGTGGACGCCGTCTCCACGATGTGGCCCGCGTACATGACATTGACGCGGTCGGTCATCCCCGCGACGACGCCGAGATCGTGCGTGATCATAATCAGGCCGGTGCCGCGATCCTGCTGAATCTTCTTCAGGAGTTCGAGAATCTGCGCCTGGATCGTCACGTCGAGCGCCGTCGTCGGCTCATCGGCGATGATCAAATCCGGGTTGCAGGAGAGCGCCATCGCGATCATGACGCGCTGGCGCATACCGCCGGAGAACTGGTGCGGATACTGATTGATCCGCTCCTCGGCGTTCGGAATGCCGACCATCTTGAGCAGTTCGACGGACCGCTCGCGCGCCTCCGCCTTCGACATGCCGAGATGAAGCATGATCGCCTCACTGATCTGGCGGTTCACGGTGAGCACAGGATTGAGCGAGGTCATCGGGTCCTGGAAGATCATCGCGATCCGGTTGCCCCGGACATTGCGGACTTCCTCATCACTCATTTCGAGGATGTTGTCCCCCTGGAAGATGATCGAGCCGTCCACAATCTTGCCGGGCGGCGTCGGGATCAGGCGCATCAGCGAGAGCGCCGTGATGGACTTGCCGCAGCCGGACTCACCGACGATGCCGAGCGTCTCACCGGGATCGACGTGAAACGAGACGCCATCCACGGCCTTGACGACGCCGTCTTGCGTGAAGAACTGCGTCTTGAGATTGGACACATCGAGGAGCGGACCTTGCCCGTCCCACGACCCTTTTTGGGTTTTGGCTGGCGCCTTCGCGATTGCCATACCGATTTACCTCCCCTTACCATGGGGCGATGGGCAGCCCAACGGCGGCTGACCCTACGACCGTTTCTCCCCGCATATGCACCGACATCCCGCGTACGGCATTCGTCACGCGGTGTGACCCCACCTGCATTCTCACGTCGGCACATGTTTGGGGCGCCGTCTTCACGGCGATGCGGCAGTATACCATCCTCCGCTTTGTGCGTGCAACAACGGCTCAATCAACCAACCGAACGAGCTTTGTTCTCATTGCATATGAGGATGCCCAAAGGGGTTCGCTAACGCGGATTGCGTGTCCAACCGTTCGCAAGCCGCCAATCGAACAACACATTTGCGAACGTCATCGTTTGCGTCGTGAGGTCATGGATCATCGCGGCGTACCCCGGGTACGATACCCTATGTACTTGTATTTGCTCCACAGCGATGCTTCCCGCGTGTTGATCGCGGATATGCCATCGGGGCGTCCAGAGACGCCGCGCATCGTGGAGCAGCACGAAGTCATCGCGATTCAGAATGCGTTGCCCTTCCGTGATGGGTGTGTTATGCTGCGCGCCAACAAGTGAAGAGACTCCGGACACTCATCACGAGCGGTGGAGGGACAGGCCCGACGAAGCCCGGCAACCTTCCTCACGAGTGAGGATGGTGCTAATGCCGCCAGCGCAGCCGCGCTGGACGATGAGCGGTCCGCCGAACTCCCCGAATGCCAGGAGAACGCGCGGCTGCTCATCATGAGTGGCCATTTTGCTGTCACCGGAGCCGTTATTATCAATGGGGTACAGGGTTGGCGGCGCAGACGAATGAACAAGAACAAGAAAACTTCCGGGCGGTGGCGTGGCGCGATGGTGCGGTCGTGCTGATTGACCAGACGCGCCTGCCGCACGCGGAAGTCTGGCTGACCCTCCGCACGCCGGACGAGGTCGCCGACGCGATCCGCACGATGCAAGTGCGCGGTGCGCCCGCGATCGGCGTCGCCGGAGCTGCCGGGGTCGCCCTCGCCGCCCACGAATGGGACGCGCGGGACACGCACATGCTCATCATGCATATCGCGATGCGCGCCGAGGAATTGCGGGCGACGCGCCCAACAGCGGTCAACCTCGGTTGGGCGATTGACCGGATGATGCGGGTCGCTCGCGCTGCGGTGCCCGCCGGCCCCGCCGCCCTCCGGGCCGCGCTCGTCGCCGAAGTTGAAGTGATCGCGGACGAAGACCGGGCGCGAAGCGAGCGGATCGCGGCATTTGGCGCGCCGCTCGTGCCCGCCGGCGGCATCCTCACACACTGCAATACCGGCGCGCTCGTCACTGCGGGCGGTGACGGGACGGCGCTCGCGGTGATCCGTGCCGCGTGGCGGCAAGGAACGAATCTCCATGTCTATGCGGACGAGACGCGCCCCCGCTTGCAGGGCGCACGGCTGACGATGTGGGATTTGCAACGGTGGGGTATCCCGTCTACGTTGATCGTGGATGGCGCAGCGGCCTCGTTGATGCGGCGCGGTCTGATTGAGGCGGTGATCGTCGGGGCGGATCGGATCGCCGCGAACGGGGATACGGCGAATAAAATCGGCACCTACAGCGCCGCCCTCGCCGCCCGCGCGCACGGCATTCCCTTCTACATCGCCGCACCGCGCTCCACGTTCGATTGCTCGATCCCGGACGGTGACGCAATCCCGATTGAGGAGCGTGCGGCGGAAGAAGTAACCGAGATCGGCAACGTCCGCATCGCGCCGGAAGGCGTCGCCGTCGCCAATCCTGCCTTCGACGTGACACCCGCTGAGTACATCACCGCAATCATCACGGATGCGGGCATTCTGCGCGGTCCCTATAGTCAGCCAATTTGGGCGATAGCGGGCGCGACGCTCGCCGCAGTGCCTGCATGAGCAAGGGCATGAAGGAAGAAGGATGCATGGCGAACAATGGTATGACTGCGGGCGGCACGGCGATCCGACCGAAAGAGGTCGTGGTGACAGGCTCGCTCGCGTACGATTTCATTATGGACTTCCCTGGCGACTTTCGGGACCACATCATGCCGGATAAGGTCCATGTCCTCAGCATCTCCTTCCTCGTCGAGAAAATGAAGAAGCAGCGCGGCGGCGTGGCGGGGAACATCGCGTACTCGCTCGCACTCCTCCAGCAGCCCTGCTCGATCCTCGCCACGGCCGGAGCAGACGATTTCGACGCGTACCGTGCCTATCTCGAACGGATCGGCGTGGACACCGCGCCGGTGATCGGCGTGCCGGATGAGATGACCGCTTCCTGCTTCATCACGGCGGACACGAAGAACAACACCGTGATCGGCTTCTACGCCGGCGCGATGGCGCGGAGCGACCTGACCTCGTTTCACAACCTGGATGCTGCCGCGATCAAGGTCGCCTTGGTTGGGCCGACTGTGCCGGAAGCGATTGAGCGATTTCCGAAAGAATGCCGCGCGCTCGGCATCCCCTTCATCTATATGCCCAGCTGGCAGACCACCGTAATGGATGGCCCGGCGCTCGCGGGCGGGCTGAAGGGTGCCGCGGTCTTCCTCGGCAGCGACTACGAGTTTGCGGCGATGAGCGAGAAGACAGGGCTCTCCGAAGATGAGATGCTTGCCGAACTCGCCCCCGATGGCGCGCTCGTCAAGACGCTCGGCGGCGAGGGCAGCCTGATCCGCACGCGCGCGGCGACCTACGCAATTCCGATCGCCCCGGCGCGCGCGGTCGTGGACCCGACAGGCGGCGGCGACGCCTACTGCGCGGGCCTGCTCGTTGGCATGGTGCGCGGCTGGGATTGGGCGACCACCGGGCGCGTCGCGGCGCAAGCGGCGACCTATGCCATCGAACTGTATGGCCCGCAGGCGCACACCTACACATGGGACGAGTTCGCGGCGCGCTACAACGAGAGTTTCCACAATGTGCTGAGTGCTGAGGACTCGGGACGAAGTGAAACAGTCATGGCAACGTTGCGGTAGTTGGGGAAGGCGGAGGGGGCAAGAGACTCAGTCCTCAGTCCTGTGTCCTCAGTCCTGAAGCGACCGAAGGGAGCGTTTGGTGAGTACGACGTTTATGCAATCGGAGCGGCTCTTCTTCACCTCGGAATCGGTGACGGAGGGGCATCCGGACAAGATGTGCGACCAGATTTCGGATGCCATCCTCGACGCGATCCTCACGCAGGACCCACAGGCGCGCGTTGCCTGCGAATCCGCAACGACGACCGGCCTCGTCGCGGTGATCGGCGAGATCACGACCTCCGCGTATGTGGACATGCCGTCCGTCATTCGCCAGACGATCCAGGAGATCGGCTACACGCGCGAGGCAGACTGCCACTTCGATGGCGGCTCCGTCGGCGTGACGGTCGCCATCGGTCAGCAGTCGCCCGACATCGCGCGGGGCGTCGGCCTCGACGGGGACGAAGTCGGCGCGGGCGACCAGGGAATGATGATCGGCTTCGCCTGCAACGAGACGCCGGAACTGATGCCACTGCCGATCTCGCTGGCGCACAAACTTGCCTTCCGCCTGACCGAAGTGCGGAAGAACGGCACGCTGACGTACCTGCGGCCGGACGGCAAGAGCCAAGTGACGGTCGAGTATCGGTTCGGCAAGCCGGTGCGCGTGGATACGGTCGTCATCTCGACGCAGCACGACGCGGTCGTCGAGCAGGACCAGATTCACAAGGATGTCGAGGCGCTCGTCATCCGCGACGTGATCCCCGCCAGCATGATGGACGCAAACACGAAAATCTACATCAACCCGACCGGTCGCTTCGTCGTCGGCGGGCCGGTGGGTGACGCGGGCCTGACCGGCCGCAAGATCATCGTGGATACCTATGGCGGCATGGCGCGGCATGGCGGCGGCGCGTTCTCTGGCAAAGACCCGACCAAGGTGGATCGCTCGGCGGCGTACGCGGCGCGCTACGTGGCGAAAAACATCGTCGCGGCGGGCCTTGCGGATCGCTTCGAGGTGCAGTTGTCGTACGCCATCGGCGTGCCGAAGCCGCTCTCGATCATGGTCGAGACCTTCGGCACCGGCAAGGTTTCGGACGAGAAGTTGCAGGAACTGATCGCGGAGCACTTCAACCTGACGCCGCGCGGCATCATCCGTACGCTCGATCTGCGCCGCCCGATCTACAAACAAACCGCCGCCTACGGCCACTTTGGGCGCGACGATCTCGATCTGCCGTGGGAGAAGACCGACAAGGCCGAGGCCTTGCGCGCCGCCGCTGGAGTCGCGGATCGCGAATTGGCGCTCGCGGACGACTAGGAAGCCTCACCCCCGGCCCCTCTCCATTGCGATAGAGAGGGGGGAACGCGGGAACTTCGTAGGGGCGCATAGTCGTGCGCCCTCTCCCGCCGCAGTGGTGACGGATGATCTGTAGACAAAACGCCGATGATAGTGTATTATCTTCCGCGGATGGTGATACAAAGGTGAGATTCGTCGGTTTACGGAGGTGAGAATGACGGCAACGACGGTTGATTACGACATTGTGGATATCGGTCTTGCGGAACAAGGGCGGATGCGCTCCGACTGGGCGGAGCGGCAGATGCCCGTCTTGCAGACGATCCGCGAGCGGTTCGCCAGGGAGAAGCCGCTTGCGGGTTTGCGCATCGCGGTCAGCCTGCACATCACGACGGAGACGGCGGTCTTGTTACGGACCTTGAAAGCGGGCGGCGCGGAAATCGCCCTGTGCGCCTCGAACCCGCTTTCCACGCGCGATGACGTCTGCGCCACGCTCGTCGCGCACGAGGAAATCCCGGTCTACGCCTACTACGGTGAGGATGTCCAAACCTACTACCGGCATGTGGATCAGGTGTTGTCGCACAAGCCGCAACTGACGATGGACGACGGCGCGGACCTGATCGTCAAACTGCACGAGATGGGCGGCGAAACGCTGGGCCGCGTAATCGGCGGCATGGAGGAGACGACGACGGGCGTCATCCGCGTGCGCTCGATGGAGCGGAACGGCATCCTCAAGTTCCCGGTCGTCGCCGTCAACGACACGCCGACCAAGCGCTTCTTCGACAACCGCTACGGCACCGGCCAGAACACCGTAGATGGCATCCTGCGCGCGACGAATATCCTGATCGCGGGCAAGGTCGCGGTCGTCGCCGGCTATGGCTGGGTCGGGCGCGGCATCGCGCTGCGGCTGAAGGGTATGGGCGCGAATGTAATCGTCACCGAAGTCTCGCCGATTGCCGCGCTCGAGGCGGTGATGGAAGGGTACCGCGTCATGCCGATGGCGGAAGCGGTCAAGGAGGCGGACATCATCGTCTCCGCGACGGGCGGCACCGAGATCGTCTCGCGCGCGCACTTCGCGAACCTGAAGGAAGGCGTTCTACTCTGCAACAGCGGTCACTTCGATGTCGAGATTGACGTCAAGGGCCTCAAGGAGACCGCCATCTCGCACAAGATGGTGCGCAACAATACCGAGGAGTATCTGCTCCCCAGCGGCCAGCGCGTCTACCTCCTCGCGGAAGGGCGGCTCGTCGGCCAGGCAGCGGCGGAAGCAAGCCCGGCGAGCGTGATGGACATGTCCTTCGCCGATCAGGCGCTGGCGACCGAATGGCTCGTCCAGAATCAGGCATCACTTGAAGCGAAGGTCTATGACATCCCCTCCGAACTCGACCTCGGCGTCGCGAAACTGAAGTTGGCAACGCTTGGCATCAAGATAGACGAACTCTCCGCGCGCCAGAACGAATACAACAACGCCTGGCAGGAAGGGACCTAAACCGCCCACCGACAGAGGGGATTATGCGGGAGGAGCGAAAGCCCCTCCCGCTTTTCGTTTCCGCGCGCATTCTCCGACACCCGGCCATTATGCCTGTGAATCAATCACCAATTCCGGCAGCGGCCCGGGCGGCGGCTGTCGTAGGTCGAAGTCGTGTAGCTCCTTCACTTGCGCGACGAACCACTCCGTTGTTACCCTCCTTCAATTATCGCGAACACCCGTGAACCCCATCGGTTCCTCTCGAAGAGACGCATCGTCGCGCGTATTGGATTCTCTCACCCAAAGAAAGAGGGGAGTCGCACACCTGCGGCTCCCCTTTCATGCGCCGTGACGGCGCGCTGGTTGTCGGTTCATGGGTGATGAGTGATTACCTCATGCCCATCTCTACATCTCGGAACGTCGTTACGCTGCCCCGGCCGCTTCCAGCCGCTGCCCGACCGTGACGAGCGTCCGGCCGACGCGCGTCTTCAGCGCGACCTTCGCGCGTTGCGCTCGCTGCACACGTTCCGCCTCCTGGAGGAGGCGTTCCTTTGCCGCGTCTTCGCGTCGTTCCTCGAGGTACATCTGGGCCAGTAGCACATTTTGTAGAGACAACATGGCGTTCACCGCTTTCCTTGCTGGGCGCAGTGGGCAGCCCACCGCGCGTACTATCTTCGTTGTTTCTCCCGCTTCTTCCGGCGGAAGAGAAGCGTCCGTATCTCCGTCAGTCCCTGTTCAACGAGGGTCACCGTCTCCGCGATGCTCAGCATCGTGGCCGCACCATCGGGTTTCGTGCTCATCGTGTCGCTCCTTTCCGTGTCGTCATGCGCGTTGTCCGCGTCTTTCGTGGCGCCATCTGCCACTCCTTTCTTCTCTGCCCGGCTTCTCTGCACCAAGCCGGGCGGCAAAACAAAACCGGCGGCCCACTCATAGGGGCCGCCGGCGTGGTGCCGACTGTAGCGACGAAAAGCGTCAGTCAATGACGCTCCGCGCACGGTGATCCCCCCATGAAGCGGCGGCAAGCGGGCTCGCGTTGCCGATACCGAACCAAACATACCGCATCATCGTGGACCTCCTTTCCGTCGCGTTTACACGATCGTATCGCGTTATCACCATATCCGCAACCACGGATATTCCGTCGCAGGGCTAGCATATCACCCCGGGCCGGGAAAGCAACCTGTTCCTTTGGACAGGTTCGTGTCGGGTCACGGTTGGAGATCAATATGTGGAAAAAGCGCGCGGTCGAACCGTGCCGCGCCGCTGTCACCGAGGGCAAGGATTGTCTGGAGGCACACATCGGTTTGCGCGCGCAGCGACGCGACATCAACACCGTGGCAATGATCCGGGAAGGGCGCGAGGTTGAGCAAGGCGGCAGTCCAGATTTTCCGTGCCCCCTCGCCGTTACCGCGCGTGATGTGGAAGCAGGCGACACTCACCTGGATGATCCCCTGCCAGAGGACGCGGATATAGCCCGGCTCCTGCAACCAGGCGTGCTCGAGCGTCTCGTGGCACTGGAAATACTCACCCGCGTTGAACTCGCGCACGGCCTGGACGAGTGCGGGCGGAGGAGCGTCGGTGCAGCGATCCATGTTCACCAGGCGGTACTTGTGATCGCGTACCTCCCCGGGTTGTGCTTCCGGCGGTCGGTAGCGCGGCATTAATCGCCGTCCCCGCGCGCGATCGGGAGGGTGAGATAAAAGGTCGTGCCTACCCCCGGCGCGCTTTCGAGCCAGATACGCCCGTGCATGAGGGTAAGCAATCGCCGCGTGAGTGTCAGGCCGAGGCCGGTCCCCTCATATTTCCGGCTGATCGAGGTGTCTATCTGGCGGAATTCCTGCCAAATGAGCGGAATATCGTCCGCCTTGATGCCGATGCCGCTGTCCGCGATGGCGATTTGCGCCTCGTGACTGGCGTTGATGCTGGCGACGAGCGTGATTGTGCCGCCATCGGGCGTGAATTTGTTGGCGTTCGAGAGGATGTTGAGGATCACCTGTCGCATCCGGCTGGCGTCCGCGAAGACCGGCGGGAAATCCGGCGGTACCAGATAGGTGTATCGCTGCTGACGCTGTGCGAAGAGCGGCGACATGATGCGGTCCACGCTCGCCAACTCGTGCCGGAGGTCGAGCGCCGTGGGCGCGAGCGTCATCTGGCCCGCCTCGACCTTCGTGAGATCGAGCACGTCGTTGATCAGCGTGAGCAGGTGCTGCCCGCTGCGAAGAATATCGAGCAGGCTTTCTTGCCGCTCCTCCGGCTCAGTGATGATGTCGTCCAGCAGCAACTCGGCGAAACCGATGATCGCGTTCAGGGGCGTGCGCAGTTCGTGGCTCATCGTCGCGAGGAAGACGCTCTTGTGCTTGTTCGCCTCGGCGAGATCCGCGTTGAGCAGGCGCAATTCCTCCACCTGCCCCTGCACGCGCTCGTACAGCCGGGCATTCGCGACGGCGATGGCGACCTGCGCGGCGATGCGTTCGATCCGCCGCGCATCGTCGGGCGTGAGGGAACCCGCCGTATTCGCCAGGATTGAGAGGACGCCGATTGGCTGCCCGGTGACGACCAGCGGCGCGAGCACGATATTCGTCGGATACTCGGACATCGCCAGACGCGGCGTGAGCGGCAATCCCTCCGTCATGACATTGCTGATATAGAGCGGGCGCCTGGAGGCGAAGACGTAGCCGCGCAGCGATCCTTCGAGCGGGATGTGTTGCCCGCGTTGATTCCCCGTTTCGGCGGTATCGGTGATGACGAGCAGGTTTTCCATGTCCGATTCGAGGACGCTGATCGAAGCGCGGTCGTACGCGACCATATCGCGCAACGACGAGAGCACCCGATCGAGCACCGTTGTGAGGTTGAGGGACGAACTGACGACCTGTCCGATTACGTTTAAGTACTCCACGTCGTCCGCGCGGCGTTGCAGTTCCTCAGCGAGGTGGGCATTTTGCATTGCGACGGAGAGTTGCTCCGCGACGCGCGACGCGAGATCAATCTCCGCGTCGGTGAACCGGTGCGGCTCCTCCGTCGCGTCAACACCGATGGCGCCGATCATTTCATCCCGCACGACAATCGGCACGAGCAGGATGGATTTGGCACGCCGCGTCCGCCAGATCTCGCGTTCGACATCGGCGATCGGATCGTGTTCGATGTCATTGATCGCGAGGGGCGTGAGATGGTGCATCAGGTGTTCGAAGGCTGGATTGTGCATGACCGGAATGCGCGTGTTCTCCCATGTGACGTGGCCCCCCACCGAGGAAAAGGCGACGATCGTTGCGTACATGCGATCCTCACTGAGCATGGAGACGCCGCCTTGTGAGAATCCGAACAGATCAAGCAGCGCTTCGGTCGCTGTTTGGCAGAGGGTGATGAAGTCGTGCGACGAGCTGACATCAATCGCCAGGCGGTTGAGGGTCGCAAGTTCGGCATTCTGGCGGCGCAACTCCTGGTTACTCTCCTCCATCACCCGCCGGAGGGTCACCTCCTGCGTCACGTCGGAGATCGTCGCGAGCAGCCGATTGATCGCGCCGTCCCGATCGCGCACCGGCGCGAATGAGAAATCCCAGTATGCCGGCTCGTCGCCGCCAAGCGGAAACGCCTTGATTTGCAGGGGTTCGCCGACGCGGAGGACGTAGCGGCATGCCGCGGCGAAACGGCGGATATTCGGATCGTCCGGCAAATCACGTAACCGGCGGCCGACGACCGCAATTTCCCGCCACGGCGCGCCCGGCAGCGAGCGCACCGTCATGTTCGCGGCGAGGATACGCAGATCGCGCACATCCATCACGACGACGCCGATTGGCAACAAATCGAGGATCGGGCCGGACAACGCATCCGCGCGCGCCAGATCGGAGAGTGGGCTGTGTTCCTTGTGCATTGCCACCGACCTACCCGCCACGCCAGATCGCGCTGATTGAACGTACAATGATTGTCGCATACGCATTCGCGAGCGTAAATGTCCGTCCATTCTTTCTGTCGGGGAAGACACGATGCCATTGCTCGTCGCATGGACATTCCTGACGGCACTGCCACTCCCGCTCCGCCGCGCGCCGAGGCCGGCAGAGCGCGGCGCGGCGGTCGCGTGGTATCCGGCGGTTGGATTCGCCCTCGGTGGTCTCCTGGCGCTTGTGGATCGCGGATTGCGCCATACCGCCCTCTCCGCGCTCATCGTCGCCGTGCTGCTCGTCGCGATGCTGGCCCTCCTGACCGGTTTCCTGCATCTGGATGGGTTGATTGATACCTGCGACGCGATCTTCGCCCACCGCTCGCGCGAGGAACGGCTCACGATCGCCCGCGACCCACGGGCCGGGGCGTTCGGCGTCGTCGGCGTCGTGTTGCTGCTCCTGCTCAAAGCCTCACTGCTTGTCGGGCCGCTCGGCACCCACCGTACGGCGATACTGGCTTGCTTCCCGGCGCTCGCGCGGGGGGTCATGGCTGCTTCGGTCGTCCTCCTGCCGTCCGCTCGCGGTGGGGAAGGGATGGGTGGAGGTGTCAAAGCGTCTGCACCTCCATGGACGCTCGGTATCGCGGTGACGGTGGCGCTCCTTCCGGCCGCCATCCTGCTCCGATGGCACGCCCTCGCCCTGCTCGCTGGCGCGATGATCGGTGGCGCCTGCGTCGCCGTCCTTGCGCTCCGGCGGCTCGGTGGCACGACGGGCGACGTCTACGGCGCGATTTGCGAGTGCGCGGAAGTCGGCGCCCTCCTCGCGGCAGCATTGGTGGGCTGACTGAAGCCGATCAATCGGTGAGACAGATACGGAGGTTGGCATGGGACGGCTTGTACTCGTCTTGGGCGGGGCGCGGAGTGGCAAGAGCGCGTTCGCGGAGCGGGTGGCGCGTGCGGAGGCGGGCGATGATGTGCTCTATATCGCGACCGCCACGGTTACGGACGACGAGATGGCCGCACGGATCGCCCGCCACCGTGCCGACCGCCCCGCCGCATGGGAGACGATCGAACTGTCGATGCGCGCGGGCGACGCCTTGCGACAACGCCCGAACCTGCCGCGCGTGCTCCTACTCGATTGCCTGACGCTCCTGCTCTCCACGCCCGCCTTCACCGACCCGGACCTTTCCGCCGACGCCATCGAAGCCCACGCGACCGCCGAGGTGGACGGCCTACTCCGCCTTCTTGACGAGTATCCCGGTATGCTGATCGTCGTCTCGAATGAGGTCGGGATGGGCTTGCATCCCAATTCCGCGCTTGGCCGCAGTTACCGCGATGCCCTCGGCCGCGCCAACCAGCGCCTCGCCGCCCGCGCCGATGCCCCCTACCTACTTATCGCGGGCATTCCGCTGGACTTGCAGCGACTGCGAGCCGCGACCAACCCTAGCCACAAGATACCCAGTATCCGTTTGCGGTGATGGTGGCAAGTACCTGCCTCCTGTCCGCTCGGCGAGAACGACGATACGTCGGCCATCGACTGCCGCGTGGCTCCTGTCGTATCATCTCCCGCATAAGTGCGCCAGCCGTCAGTCAACTCGTCTCCCTCCTCGATGATGCGTTCCAAGCACCGCGCTGGCACTCGCTGCTGGCCAACCTCCACTCCGTCACGCCCGACGACTGGCTCTGGGTTCCCGCGCGCGGCCAGCGAGCGATCCGCGACATCATCCAGCATGTGGGCAGTTGCAAACGCATGTACCACAATCACGCCTTCGGCGACGCGCAACTGACGTGGGACGATCCCCGCGTCGCCGGGGGTGACCGGCTCGCGACGATGGACGAGGCCATCCGCTGGCTGCGCGAGGGACATGACCTGCTGCGACAACGCATCGTCGTGCTCACTGACCCTGACCTGCTGCTCCCACGGAAGGCGCCCTGGGGCGAAGAGAAGGAGACGCGCTGGATCATCGCGGTGCTGATCGAGCATGACCTCTACCACGCGGGCGAGATCAACCACATCCGGTCGCTGTGCCAGCGGAAGGATCGCTGGGGCGACGATCCGTATTGAACGGGGCGCCCGCGCTCTCCGCGCTCAGGAGCGATGCAGGCCGGGGAGGTAATGGTCGTATGCTACCCTTGGATAGTTAAGGAGTTTGCGCATGCCGAACGACCGTGACCTGCTCGTGATCGTGCCGCCCGCTGCGGTGCATCCGGACATCGGGCGCTTCCTCTGGATGCTGGAGGACGTGCGTGCGATCACGAAGCGATGCGTGGACGGAATCTCTCAGACAGTCCTTGACTGGTCTCCCGCGCCCGCGGCGAACAGCATCGGCACGCTGCTTTACCACATCGCCCTCGTCGAGGCGGGTTGGCTCTACGGCGAGGCACTGGCGCGGCCGTTCCCGGGCGATATCATCGCCCTCCTGCCCGACGATTCGCGCGATGCAAGCGGCCACCTCACCGTTGTGACCGGTGTGAGCATCGCCGAACACCTGGCACGGCTGGACGCGGTTCGCGCGCATTTCCTTGCCGCGTACGGTGCGATGTCGCCGGACGCGTTCCGCCATGTCCGCGGCATGCCGGATTACGATGTGACACCGGAGTGGATCGCGTACCACCTCATCGAGCACGAAGCGGGACATCGCGGCGAGCTTGCGACGATCCGGACGTTGGCCGAGATCGCCACCGGCCAGGCTTGAGCGCCGCACTCTGTCTCTGTGGCTACTATCCGTTCGCTATCCCTTCACCGCGCCGGCGGTGAGGCCGGAGATGATACGGCGCTGGAAGAGCAAAACGAGGAGGACGAGCGGCAGTGTGACGATGATGGACGCCGCCGTGATCTGCCCCCACGGGAACTGTGATGAGACATCCGCACCCGTGAATTGGGCGATTGCCACCGTTGCGGTCAGTTTGTTCTCCTGCGTCATGAAGGTGCGGGCGAAGAGGAACTCGTTCCACGCCTGAATGAAGAGCAGAATCGCGGCGGTGAAGACGCCCGGCGCGGCGAGCGGCGCGACGATCTTGATGAACGTTTGCATCCGCGTGCAGCCATCTACGCGTGCGGATTCCTCCAACTCCAGCGGCAGTTCGCGGAAGAAGGCATTGAGCGTCCAGATGCACAAGGGCAGTGTGAAGGTGACATTCGGCAGGATCAGCGCCCAGTAATTGTTCGTCAGATGCCACGCGTTGAACTGGCGGAAGAGCGGGCCGATGATCGCGATACCGGGGAACATGGCGATGCCAAGCACCAGCGCCAGGATGAAATTCTTGCCGGGGAACTGCAACCGGGCGAGCGCGTACGCGCAGACCGACCCGATGAGGAGCGAAATCGCCGTGGCAGCGGAGGCAACGATCAGACTGTTGATGAGTGAATGCGTGAACCGGCTGAGGTGGAAAATCTTATTGTAATTGGCGAAGTCAATCGGGTTCGGGATATACCGGACGGGGACGGTGAAGATCGTGCTTTCGCCTTTAAGCGAGGTATCGAGCGTCCAGATGAACGGTGCGAGGCAGAAGATGACGAAGAGGGCGACGAGCAGGTAAAAGATCGCCTGTTGCAGCCCGCTTGACCGGACGCGCCGCGTCCGCACGGTGGCTTTCGCGCCGGGAACGGGCCCACTGATGCCCTCAAGCGGCTGGCTCAACTGCGGGGCGGTCATGAGCGGCTTCCTTGCGCGGGCGCGCCGAGCACTTTGATGTAGAGGAAACTAACGAGCACGACGATGAGGAATGTCGAGACGGCCAGCGCGGAGCCGTAGCCGAAGTTCAGGTTCGTAAAGAGCGTATTGTATGCGTACAACACGAGCGTTTCCGTGGACTGCCCCGGCCCGCCATTCGTCAAGACACGGGGCAAGTCGAAGATGCGCACCGCGTCAATCGTGCGGAAGAGCAGGGCGACGAGAATCGTCGGCTTCATCAGCGGCAGCGTGATTTTCCAGAAGTTCTGCCAGCCATTCGTGCCATCAATCGCCGCCGCTTCATAGAGGTCGGCGGGGATCAGTTGCAGCCCGGCGAGCAGCAGGAGCGCCATGAACGGCGTCGTCTTCCAGATTTCCGCGCCGATCATCGCCCAGATCGTGATGCCCGGCTGGGCGAGGAAGATAATCGGCTTCGTAATGAGGTGCAATCGCTTGAGGATGTCGTTGGAGACACCATAACGCGCGTCATAGATCCATGACCACATCTGCGCGGAGACGACGGTCGTGATTGCCCACGGCACGAGGATCGAGGCGCGCACGATCCCTCGCCCCTGGAAGGCGCGATTGAGGAGGAGCGCGATAATCATGCCGAGCACAAGTTCGACGCCGACCGAGACGAAGACGACGCGCCCCGTTACCCAGAGCGCGTTGTGCCAGCGGGCATCCTGGAGGATGTCCTTGTAGTTCTGGAGCCAGATCAGCGGGCGCGGCTGGTTGGCGAAGCGCAGGCTGATCTTGTGCATACTGTCCCAGATCGAACGGAGCAGTGGGTAACAGGCGATCGCAATAATCGTGATGACCGCGGGAGTAACGAGCGCAAGACCGAGCCGCGCATCCGCACGGGCTTGCGACGACCCCCATCGTCGTGTCCGCGCTACATTGGCCGCGCGGGGTGCGGCGGTTTGCTCGGTGGTCGCCATACGGTCTCCTCCGTCGTTGCCAATCGCCAATCGTCAGAAAGGAGCAACGACTACCTCTTAGTCAGGATTGCGCGTATTCGTTTCTGACGACTGACGACCGGCGACCGGTTCGTGGCTACTGCTTGATGATCTTCCGCATCGCGTCGGCCATATCCTTGATCGCGGTGGCGGAGTCCTTCTTGTTCGAGAACGAGAGGCCGAACTGCGGCTGCACCGCATCGGCGGACATCTGCCCCCAGTATGGCGTCACCGGGCGCGGCTTCAGGTTGTTGAGGGAATCCTGCGCGTTTTTGGCGTATGGGTACTTCTTCTGAATTGCCGCGTCATCGAAGACCGCAGGGCGGGTGGGCAGTTGAACATTGTCCAGCATCTTCGCCGTCTGCTGCTCCAGCGAGGTGAGCCACTGGATGGCCACAACAGACTCCTTCTGATGCTTGGAGTAGGTTGAGACGCCGAGGTTCCAGGTACCGAGACAACCGGGGCCGGGCTTCACGCCATCCTTGGACGGGAGGTTCGTCACGCCCCACTGGTCTGTCGTCAGTTTCGACTGCTTGAGATCGTAGAGGGTACTCACGTTGCCATACCAGATACGAAGGAAGAGCGCGCCGCCGGTGGCAAAGATATTGATCGCGTCCTGACCGAGTTTCAGCGCCAGCGTAGACTCCGGCATGATCTTGTCTTTGTAGATGAAGTCCTTCAGTTTCTGCATCGAGTCCACACCGGCGGTGCCTTTGTCCACGATGACATTCAGCTTGTCGTCCACGAGATCGCCGCCGTAACCCCAGAGATATTCGAGCCAGTTGATGATGCCGCCCTCATTCTGGACCATCTGCTGAATGAACCCGGCGATCTGCGGTGTCTGGATTTTCTGGGCCGCCGCGAGCAGTTGGTCGTAGGTCTTCGGGGGCTGCAAACCCGCTTTGTCCAGCAGGTCTTTGCGATAGAAGAAACCGGGGCCGTTGTTGAACCACGGGAGGGCGTACAATTTGCCGTTGTACGTCGCGCCGTCGAGTGCGCCCTTGTAAAACTTTGCCCGTTCATCGCCCGCCACGGCATCATCTACCGCGATCGTCCACCCGGCGGCGGCGAACTCAGGCACGAACGGCACGTCCATCGAGACGATATCCGCGCTGGGGTCCTTCGCCGTCGCGACGGTGACGAACTTGTCGTGCAGGTCGGTCGTGATCGCACCCTGCTCCTGGTAACTGATCTGGATCGTCTTGTTCGCCTTGTTGAAGGCGTCTACCTGCTTCGGCGCGTAGCCGGTCGTATCGCGGGCGGCGAACCAGTTGACCGTCACCGCGCCGCTCGGCGGCACGTTCGGCGTCGTCTGCGCCGCGCTCGTTGTGCCGGTTGTTGCGGCGGGAGCAGCCGCGCTGCCCGCAGTCGTCGCGGCGGGGGCCGTGGTCGCTGCTGCCGCGGGCTTGGTTGCCGCACCGGCAGCGGCGGTCGCTGCCGGTGCGGGGGTGCTGGTTGCGCTTCCGCCGCACGCCGCAAGGATTGCCGTGCCTGCCGACACCGCCGCGCCGAGGAGAAAGTTGCGGCGGTTCAACAATCGTTTACCCATCTCGCTCTGTTTCACGTCTGGTGCTCCTTTGTCTACTAGAACGACCGAGAAAATGCATTACCTCAAGTCAGGGCGCGTCTGCTGTCATGTACCTCCTTGTCATGCAAAGGAAAGCGGCGCTCGCATTCCGGGATCACGGTGCGATGGCTGCCGGGAGAGAGCGACAAGAATAATCGAAACCGAAACCGACATTGGCGTGTGGCACTACTCCATTGTTGCATTGCCGTGGAGCATAGCCCCCATGTATGGCACTGTCAATACCGCCGAAAGGTAGCGAAACCCTACGCAAGTGAAAGACCTACGATGACGGAAAGAGCGAAAAATGCGTGTGCGTCGCCAGCCATCTACCGTCGCGGCGGGCGAAGGTGAAGGTGGCGCGGCCGGGGCGGGGGAAGGGTGTGCCGTCCGGGCGGAAACCCTGCGAGGTCCAGGTGAGGACGGCCCAGGCGGTGTCGCCCGCGCGGTGGCAGTGCAGCGTGTCGAGATCGAAGGTGAAACCCTCAATCGTCGGCCAGATGTGCCGCCACTGCCGCGCGATCAGGGCGTCCCGCCCCTCGACCATTGCCGCTTTCGTCCCGAATGAGACGACATCCTCCGCGATCATCGGACGTGCGCCGTCGAAATCCCGCGCGCGGACACAGGCGGCGAAGGCATCAAGCCAGTCGCGCAGTTCCGCTGCCGTCGTATCGCTCATCGTGGCGCCTCCCGTGGCGTTGCTGCCATCGCGCGTTGCGGCGCCCGTACGCCACTCGTGGTGAGCGCGGCGAGCAACTGGAGCATGCTGTCGGCAGTCCGCGCATCCATGCCCCGCACGGCGTCGGGCAGCGCGAAATGCAGGTCATGCGGCGGCAACGGCGCGTCCCCATATTGCTCCGCGACATGCAACCAGCCCGTACCCTCAACCAGCGTGCAGGCGGCGAAGGTATCCGCCGTGCCCGTCACGCGGAAGCGACCGAGTGACTGCCCCTCCTGAGCGTCCACGACCGTGAACTGCACGCCCTCGGCGATCCCGTGGCGGCGGCCGAGTGGCAGCGTGCAGATCAGTTCGTCGCGGGCGTTCCGGTGGCATCGCCAGAGGTGCGCGGCTTGTCGTTCGACCTCATCGGCGGCGATAACCGTCTGCAAGGAGGTCGCGAGTTGTTGGACGGGATCGGGCGCATTCTTGATCGCCGTGAGCGCCTGTTCCGTGTCCCGTTGCGCCCGCTCCGCGCGGACGGTTGCGGCCTGTGCCTCCGTGAGGAGGTGTTCGAGATGGTCAACGCGCGCGGAAAGTTGCGCGTTTCGCTCCATCATCAGCGCGATTGGGGCGTCCCGCCGGGTCAGTATCCGCGCCGCGATGCCTGCCAGTGTGAGGATGATTGTCGCTATCAGGGCAACGGCGGCGACGACAATCTGGATCAGCACGCGGTTCGTACGGACGAAGACATCCCAGCCGACGACACTGATCGTGGCGACGATGACGCCATTGCACACGAGTTCCGCGACGAGGAACGAACCGAGGAATTGGAGCCAGCGGGGAGGGATTTTCGGCTCTCGGTGCGATGCGTCGTCGTGCATACAGGCTCCTCGTCGCCTAAAAATCCTCGATGAAGCCGGTCTCCGGCCGCGCATCATCGCCCGCCGCGGCGTGCCACCGTTCGATCAATGCGGGTGCGTCCGCGATCGCGGTGAGCATCGCGTCCGGGGTTGCCGCGCCACCGTATGCGGTGTTCTCCGGGTTCGCCTCGCCATGAACGAGTACGCCGCGCATCCCCGCCGCGTGTGCCCCCTCGATGTCCGACAGCAGCCCATCGCCGATGACGACAATCGTCGCGGGGTCGAGTTCCCACGCGGAGGCGATCGTGAGGAAGAGGCGTGGATCGGGCTTGCGCGCACCGGCGAGGGCCGAACTCATCACCGGGCTGAAAAAGGGGCGGAGGCCGATCTTCGCCACCGCTTCCTCGACAAAGAGATGTGATGGCGCGTTCGAGACGACCGCGAGCCGGAAACCCTCGGCGTTGAGCGCCTCAACCGCCTCCAGCGCGCCCGGCACGATGTGCCAGCCGTCGAGTTCGGGCATGAAGTAGGCACGCTGAGCGGCAGCATTCTCGTCCGCTGTGAGGTGATAGCCGAACCCGTCGAGCACACGCGTCATCACCGACTCGACGGAGAGTTCACGCGGATTGCCGCCATTTTGGGCCAGATCTGCCTCAAAGGTCGCTTGCAGCGCGTGTGCGAAATCGTCCGACGCAATGTCACGGCCGGTGGCGCGGAGATGGCGATACAAATCGTGCGCGCCTCGCTCCCAGGCCGCGTGGAGTTCCCGGCGCGTGCCCGCGAAGGTGGCGAGCGTGCCCATCAGATCGAAAATGATGCCGTAGACCGGCGCCGTACCCACCACGCATCCCCGCTTCCTCGTCCCCCGCAGTGTACACGATGCCACGTCGCTACAGTGTACGGTCAGATCGGCAGTTTGCGGAAGATGGGGTCGGGAACCGCCCGGAGGAGCAACATGACGTACCGCCAGAACCACGGCGTATAGACGACCGCCGTGCCACGCGTCATCGCGCGGTGAATGTCCTGTGCGACGCGTTCCGGCGGCGTGAAGAGGAAATTCTTCGGCACATGCGCGGTCATCGGGGTGTCCACGAACCCCGGCTTGATCGTCACAACCGCAACGCCGGCCGCGCTTAACCGGCCGCGCAACCCTTCGAGGAAGGTAGTGAGGGCGGCTTTCGCCGCGCCGTAGACGTAGAGCGATTTTCGCCCCCGATCCCCGGCGACCGAGGAAATGACGGCGATCGTGCCGTGCCGCTGCCGCTCGAACTGATTGGCAAGCGGTGTCAGCAGCGCGATGACGCTCGTGCAATTCGTCGCCCACTCCTCCATCGTCCTGGCGACTGATGCTTCACAGGCGGCCTGATCGCTGAGCGAGCCGTGCGCGATCAGTACCATGTCGAGCGTGCCGAGGGCGGCGGTCGCGGCATCGAGCATCGCGGGGTGTTTGTCGAGGTCGGTCAGATCGAGCGCATACGTTTCGGCGTCCGTCGCGCCACAGACACGAAGATCGTCGCGCACCGCGTCTAACTTGCTGGCGGAGCGGCCGACGAGAAAGAAGCGCGCGCCCTCCGCTGCGAAGTGCCGTGCGGTGGCATGGGCAATCGTCGAGGTCGCGCCGATGATGAGGATAGTGGCCATGCTGTTCCTGCCTACCTTGTCGTGCGGGTGACGCGCCGCCAAAAACTGGACGAGAAGCGCGGGTCTACATGGCAGGCAAAGGCGCGCCACTGGGGGAAAAACGCTTCAAAACTCTCCACGCTCATCCGCGCGTCCTTCGCCGGATAGACTGCGCCGCCACTCGCCCGGACGACGCCATCGAGCGTTTCGAGCAATTGCAGCGTCCGCGCGCCGTGGAATGGGAAATCGAGTGCAAGGGTGATACCCGGTCGGGGAAACGAGAGCATGCCGGGGGAGGGGAGGTCGCCAAAGGTTTTGAGGACGACAAGGAACGAGCCTTCGCCGGAGCGGGTTATACGCGTGAAAATTTCCTTGATCGCGGCATTGTCGTGATCGAAGGGGACAACGCACTGATACTGGAGGAAGCCGCGCGCGCCGTACATCCGGTTCCAGTTCGTGATGGCATCCAGCGGGTAGAAGAACGGCTCGTAGGGGATCACTTTTCGCACCAACCTGGCCCGCTGCCGGTGGTAATACGCCGTGTTGAACGCCTTGACCGCCCAGGTGTTGAGGAGCGCGCCGGGCAAGTCCACCGGCAGGCCGATCGAGGGTTTGCGCGGTGGCGGCTGATCCGCTAACTCCGGGGATGAATTGTGATTGCCGCGAATGAAATGGCCGCGAACATATCCCTCTCCGCCGAAGAGGCAATCGGCCCACGACATCGTGTATTCATGGGTCACGTCCGATTCGGCGGTGAGCGCGAGGAACTCGTCGAGCGAGCCGAAGCGGATCTGCTCCTCGTCTATGTACGCATTCGTGATCGGCTTGAGGCGCATCTCCACCCAGGTGATGAGGCCCGTCAGGCCAAGACCGCCAATCGTGGCGCGATAGAATTCTGTGTGCTCATCGGGCGAGCAGAGCAGCCGCTCGCCCGATGAGCGGACGAGTTCGAACCGCGTGATATGCCGTCCGAATGTCCCGGCGCGGTGGTGGTTCTTGCCGTGGATGTCATTCGCGATCGCGCCGCCGACGGAGACATATTTGGTGCCCGGCGAAACGGGAAGGAACCACCCGCGTGGGACGAACTGATCGAGGATGTCCGCGAGCAGTACGCCCGCCTCGCATTGCAGCAGGCCCGTCTCGGCGTCGAAGTGGATAAACCGGCGCAACCCCTTCACATCGAGCGCGACGCCGCCCGCGTTCAGGCAACTATCCCCGTAACTCCGGCCATAGGCATACGGCAGTATGCTCGCCGGAAGCGACGCCAGATCGGGCAGGTCGTTCCTCCACTGAATCGGGACGATCACGCGCGGCACGACCGCCGGATACCGCCCCCAGGATTCGTACTTCGTCCGCGACGCCATATGTGCGTCTCCATCGTGTCATCCGTGCATCATCGCCGCGCCCATTGAGGCACGCCACTATAGGGGCCGCCCTTCCTGTCCGTCAAACGAAACCGAGGGGACGTCGGCGATGCGGCCGGCGTGGCGAACCTGCGGGTTGATCGTCGTCAGGATGGCAAGCAGGGCCGCCGGTACCGCGCCGATATAGACCGTGGTAATCGGGCCAAACCGTTGCAGCAGCACGCCCATCAGGGCGAACCCGACCATCTGCGCGCCGAAGGTGACGAGTCTGAAGACGCTGTTTACCCGCCCTTGCAAGGCATCCGGGATCAGCACGAGGCGGTAACTGAAGTGCGTTGTCACGTAGATCGGTACGAAGAGGAAGCCGATTGCGTTGACGATGCCGATCCAGAGCACATTGGGCGCCCATGCATACGGTATCCAGGTGATGACGAAGAGCCACGCGATCCAGACCATGATCTTGCCGACGGTGAACCGGTGTTGTACCGGCGCGGCGAACGCGGTGCCGAGCAGCGTGCCGACGCCACCGGTCGCGAAGATCAGCCCGATCGCGACGGACGACGCCCCATGTCGCTGCGCGAGGCTGATGAGGAGCAGCGTCCACCCGCCGTAGAGCAGGTTCACCCCTCCGTTCACCCAGCACAGAAAGCGAATAACCGGCTGATGCCAGAGCCAGCGCATTCCTTCCCGAATCTCTTCCGCGATGTGACGTTGGGCTTGCACTCGCTCTTCCTGGAACTCCATCTTGATGAAGAAGACCGAAATCGCGGAGACCGCATACGAGACCGCATCCGCGACGAAGGGGAAGGCGCGTCCGATACTGTACAGCGCGCCCCCTACGGAGGGGCCGAGCAGGCTGGAGACCGAGTAGGTTGCCTCGTTGAGCGAGACGGCGGCGGGCAATTGTTCCTGGCGGACAATGCGCTTGAGAGCCGCCGTCTCCGCCAATCCGAAGAAGATGAAGAGCATCCCCTCGATGAAGGTGACGAGGTACAACTGCACGAGCGTCAGGCGGCCGAAGGCAAGCGCGACGGGGATGCTGCCGAGCGCGAGCGCCCGCCCGGTGTCGGAGAGGATCATCACCTTCTTACGGTCCCAGCGATCCACATATGCCCCGGCGGGCAGCCCGAAGAGGACGTATGCGAGCCCGCGCATCGCGCCGAGCAATCCCGCCTGCGCGGGCGATCCCGTGATGGCAAGGATGAGCAGCGGGAAGGCCAATTGCGACACCTGCGAGCCGATGGCCGAGACAAGTTGCCCGCCGAAGAGCAGGAGAAAATTCCGGTTCCGCCGCAGCGAACTGGACGGCGGATGCCGGCGCGCTGCCGGCCCCGGTTGCTGATCTGATAACGGTTCAACGTCAACGACTGCCATTGCTTGCTTCTCCCAATCACCGCGTATGCCGAATGATCCGCAAACAAAAAGACCGCGAGCGAGGCGTCCGGCCTGCCACGGTCTGCGCGTGCGATGGAAGAAGGATTACGTCATCGGACGGCGGATTTTGGGCAGACTGCGACACGGACCCCGTGCGGTCCCACGTAATGCCAATAGGCGTACTGCAATGTCGCCGGTCGCGATCACGTCCATCCCGCCACCTCAATATCGAGTGCACAACGCGCCGCTCGTCTATTCACGAGGATAGTGAGCATGCCGCACGGTGTCAACATATCGTTTGGGCAGGATCATGTTCGGGGCGCCGTATGAGGCGCAGACATCGCCGTGTATGATGCACGAATGAGTGATCGTCAAGCGCGCATCAAGGAGCAAGGCGATGGAGCAACGTCCACTGGGCAGAACCGGATTGCGGGTTTCCGCGCTCGGCTACGGGAGCGGCGCGATCGGCGGGCTTTTCACGAAGGGCGATCCTGCCGAGCAGCAGCGCGCCGTCGCTCGCGCCCTCGACGCGGGGATCACCTACTATGACACCGCGTCGAGCTACGGCAATGGCACGTCCGAGGAAAACCTTGGCCGCGTCCTGCGCGAACTGAACGCGTGGGGTCGCGTCGTCGTCGGGACGAAGGTGCGCCTTACCCCCGATGACCTCACGGATCCCGTTGCAGCGATCGAGGCTTCAATTGAAGCCAGTCTGCGGCGGCTCAACCACGACTCGGTGGATCTCCTGCAACTGCACAACCCAATCACGCGACCCGGCGCAGGGGCGCTTCAGACGGCGAGTGGCGGCTCGGTCGGCCTCGATGCCGTGCAGGGCGCGATTGCCGAGGGGTTGCAACGCGTCAGGGAACGCGGGCTGGCACGGCAGATCGGCTTCACCGGATTGGGGGAGACGGCTGCCCTCCACGATGCCGTGCGGAGCGGCACATTCGCGACGATGCAGTCCTACTTCAATGCCATCAATCCGAGCGCGGGGCATGCGGGGGCGAGCGGCGGCGAGCAGGATTTCGGCGGATTGATTGACACGGCGGCGGCCGCGGGTGTCGGCGTAATCGCGATCCGCGTGCTGGCGGCGGGGGCGCTCGCCCTGCAACCGGAGCGGCACGCGAACGCGGGCGACCCCGGTTCCCCGCTCGCCAGCGGCGCGAAGTACGAGCACGACACGAACCGGGCAAAGGACCTGTCGTGGTTCGCGACAGAGGCCGGGCTGGAGAATACGCTGGAGATGGCCGTCCGCTTCGCCCTCTCGAAGCCGGGCATCTCCACCGTCCTCGTCGGCTACTCGGATCTCGCGCAGTTGGAAGACGCCCTCCGCTGGACCGCCCGT
>Ga0102924_1001101_pt1 | contig 31905 bp, 27 predicted proteins | sample PaiPotPPM11metaG_FD_80116 | JGI IMG/M metagenome (GOLD analysis project Ga0102924, IMG submission 80116) | Iron sulfur acid spring bacterial and archeal communities from Banff, Canada, to study Microbial Dark Matter (Phase II) - Paint Pots PPM... ... | reverse complement strand
CGGGGGCCTCGCGCGGCGGCCGAGGGGCAACCGAGCCAGGGACCAGATTCGCGCTGGGCACCCGGCGCGGCAGTCCCGCGCTGGTTGTCTCCCCCGTCGCGGGGGAGACAACCGCTGTCTGGGCGACGCGGAAACCCTCGTCAGCGGGCGACGACCAGGAACCGGACGGAGAAGAAAACGCCGTGGTCCCGCGCCGGAACCACTCCGACTCGATCGAGTCGTAGATCGGCAGCCGCCCGTCTGGGGGGTCGTCTTCGGCGGGTTCCGGTTCGCCGGCGGCCGGCGGCATCACCATCACGGTGGCGGGCTGCCCCGGACCCGCGCCGGGGGCCGGGCTCTGGCCGGGGGCCGGGCTCGGCCCGTCGTCTCCGAGTTCTCCGGTGTCAAACCAGATGGACTTCGTGCGCGTCGTCCTCACCCCCAGCACGGGCGTCCTTGTGCCGGCCACGGCTGACGCGCCTTCGGCGATCGCGGCGCCGGAGAGCACGACCTGGCCGCCGGTATTGAAGCGCCTGCGGAAGCCAACGGGCGTCGTCGGCTCGGTTTCCGCGACCGATTCCGGCACCCAGATCAGCGCGGAAAGGCCGCCGCTCTGCGCGCGCCGCAGCCGGACCTTGATCCCGTGCCTGGCCGCCAGCCGGCCCACCACGAACAGGCCCATCCGCCGCGACACCGCGACGTCGATCACCGGCGGGTTGTCGAGGCGCCAGTTCGCGTAGGCGAGCTCATGCTCGGGGATGCCCAGTCCCTCGTCGGTGACGTCGATCAGCACGCCGCCGCTGCTGAGCAGCTGGCCGGTGACGAGCACCTGCGTGTCCCGGCGGGAGAACGTGGTCGCGTTCTCCACGAGCTCGGCGACCAGGTGCACCACGTCGCTCGCGGCCCGCCCGGCGATGACGAGCTGCGCCTGCACGTTGAGCGTGATCCGGTCGTACTGCTCGATCTCGGAGATCGCGGCGCGCAGCACGTCCACCAGCACCACGGGCTGCGTCCACTTGCGCGGGGCCTCGTGTCCGGCGAGCACCAGGAGGTTCTCCGAGTTGCGGCGCATCCGGGTGGCCAGGTGGTCAAGCCGGAACAGGCTGCTGAGCCGACTGGCGTCCTGCTCCGACTGCTCAAGCGTCTCGATGATGCCGAGCTGCCGTTCGATCAGCGTCTGGCTGCGCCGGGACAGGTTCACGAACATCGCGTTCAGGTTCGCGCGCAGCATGGCCTCTTCGGCGGCGAGCCGCACCGCCTCGCCGTGCACCTGGTCGAAGGCGCGGGCCACCTCGCCGATCTCGTCGATGGAATCCACGCCGATGGGGGCGATCTGGACGCTCTGCGCGCTTTCCTCGTCGCTCTCGCTCAGCCGCCGCACCATGTCAGGCAGGCGGTGGTTCGCAACGTCCAGCGCGTCCGTCCGTAGCCTGCGCAGCGGCCTGATCATGGACTGGGCCACGGCGATGGTGGCGACGAGCACGAGCAGGAGCAGGAGCAGGACGACGATCGCGGTCAGCCGCTCGGACCCCATCGCCGCCTGCTCGAGCGAGTTGGCCTGGGCCGTTATGGCAGTTAGCTGGCTGCCGTCAAAGCTCCTGATGTCGGCAAGCTTGCTGGACATGTCAGAGAACCACGTCTGGGCGTTGCCTGCCCCGCCTGCCAGCTGGGCGCCGGCACCGCCGGCGAGGATCGTGTTTTGCTCGATCGCCTCGGCGCCGTCGATGCCCGGGCCCTGAACGACGTCGCTGAACTGCTGGGCCTGGGTGAGCGTGGATGAGAAGCCCGCGGGCGAGCCCGCCGAGGCCGGAACGAAGGCGAACAGGTTCGCGGCCGTGGCCTGGAACGCGGCCAGGTCGCTGGTCTCACTCGACTGCGCCGCGGTCAGGTTCGTGAGTGCGTTGGGCTCAAACTGGCCCTGGAACAGGGCGCTGTACAGGATCGCGCGCTCCTCGGAGGCCTGGTCTTCCACCTGGACGACCGAGTCGAGTGCGCTGACGCTCTGCGCGAGCTGTGCGTTAGAACTGCCCACCGCGATGTCGTTGTCGAACGCGAGCAGCGTCGTGATGACGCCCGAGTAGTTCTCGGTCATCGCCAGCGGGTCGATCTTGCTCTTCACGAGGCCGCGCAGGGCCGACAGCGCCGATACCCGGCTCAGGGCGGTCGTCAGGTCGTTCCGCGCGACGGCCGGGAAAGCCGAGCCGATCTGCCCGGCCAGCTGCCGGACGGTGGCGAGGCGGGCGTCGGTGACCGGGTACTGGCGCTGCAACTGGCTGGACAGGGAACTGGCCTGCGCGGCGTCCCCCGACTGCTGCGCGGCAAGGAAGCCGGCCGTGAGATCCCGCTCGTCCTCCGTCGACTGGACCAGCGAGGTGACGTCGCTGCCGAGGACGGCGAGCTGGTGGACGCCCGCGAAGTTGGCGGCGGTGTCCCGCGCGGCCTGAACACGGTAGCCGCCGAGGACGATCGCCGTGATGGTGGGGATGATGACGAGGGCCAGTAGCCGCGATCTCACCCGCCAGTTCCGCAGCTGCCACAGCTTCACTGAGGCAGGCCGCCCGACCTGCGGAGAGGGCGGGTCCGGCCGCTGGTGTCCGTTCTGGCTAAGGCTCGTCTCTTCTCCGGGACCAGGAAGAAGCCCGACGGCCCCGGGAGGGTTTGCCATTGACAGGCTGGTACGTCCACTGCTCGGTTCGGGCATTGGCCGGTTCCCTCTGGTTTCTCACCTCACGGTCCCCGCAGGACACGCGAAAGGACCGGCGGGGATTTCGCAAGAGTGGTCAGTTTCGACAACTGCCAAAACAACTTTGTTAATGCCGGTAATGATGGTGCGGAGCTGCCTGATGGTGCGAAGCTGCCTTTAGTCGCACCGCCGTCGTTACTCCGGCCGCGTTGCCGCCCGCGACCGCGATCTCATGAACCGCAGTCGCCGCTTGATGATGCCGCTCAAGGATCACGGTGATCTTAGTCCCGCGCTACCTGGGTGCCGTTCCCGGTTAGTCCGATTTAACGATTTCATCATGATATAGCTAGTCATATCATTATTCGATACATGCGCCGACCAGGACATTTGCCTACGATCCTGATTAAGTGGGTCAATGATTAGTACTCTTTCCCTCGGCGCTGGCGATCTGCCGGGTGCTGGTCATGCCGGGAACGCGGGCCCCCCTTCGATAGCCCGTCTCAGCTGACCCAGAACTTTGTTCTTGGAGATTCCAAGGAGCTTTATGAGAAGCCTGTTGATATATCGGTTCTCCGTGTTCCTCACGGCCGGGCTCACCCTCGCCGGGGTCGCCGCCTGCAGCTCTGGCTCTGCGAGCACCTCCGCCAGCGGCGGCGCTACGGGTCAGGGACCCGAGCTCAGCACTATCACCCTCGACGCTCGCCTCGCCGCTGACAGCGGGCCGCTGTGGATCGCCATGCAGGACGGGTTCTTCAAGCAGGAAGGCCTCACTGTCAAGATCAACTACACGTCGGGGTCGGCCGCGCAGTTCAGTGCCATGGCCGCGCACACCGTCGACTTCACCCAGCAGGCCTACGTCACCATGTTCAACGAAGAGGCCAAGAACCCGCAGATCAACATGCGCGTCATCGCCGAGGACTCCCTGTCGGCGCCGAACACCAACGCGATCATGGTGCCGGCTGACTCCAAGATCAAGACGCTGGCCCAGCTCAAGGGCAAGACCATCGCCTTCTCCTCGCCCGGCTTTGCGCTGGCCGAGCTGGCGCTGGACGAGCAGCTCAAGGGCTACGGCCTCGGCCCGACCTCCTACACGGAGCAGACCCTGGCGTTCGGCAGCATGATCGAGCCGCTGACCCGGGGCCAGGTCGATGCCGCGTTCTCGGTTCAGCCGTACATCACGCAGATGGAAACGCAGGCGGGCGCGCACGAGCTGGCCGACGTGATGACCGGCCCGATGCTGAACTTCCCCCAGCTCGGATGGACCACGACCGCGTACTTCGAGCAGCACTACCCGCGGACGGTGGCCGCGTTCCAGCGGGCGATCGAGAAGGGGCAGCAGGCCGCCGCGTCCAACCCGGCGCTCGTCCGGCAGGCGCTGCCCGCGGAGATCAAGGGCATGACCGCGCAGATCGCCAACGTCATCCCGCTTCCCACGTATGTCACCACGCTCAGCCAGGCGCGGATGCAGCGGGTGGCCTCGGTGATGGAGCAGTTCGGCATCGTCCCGAAGAGCTTTGACGTCTCGTCGATGATCATCCCGCTGCCATCGGGGTCATGACGGCGGTTGTGCGGCGGATCGGCCTCGGGGCTGCGGGGCTGTTCCTCGTGTTCGGCGTGGCCCAGCTGGCCATGTGGTCAAGCGGCGTGAACCGGGCGATCTATCCGCTGCCCTCCACGATCCTGACCACTACGGCCCGCATGCTCAGCGACGGGTCGTTCTGGAGCTCCGTGGCCTCGACACTCAGCGTGTGGGCACAGGCGATGGCGATCTCGGTCGCCATCGCCGTGCCCCTCGGGGTGCTCCTCGGCACGCTGCCCTGGGCCGAGGACGCGGTACGCCCGCTGATCGAGTTCCTGCGGCCGATCCCGTCCGTCGTGCTGCTGCCGCTGGTGCTGCTCATCGTGCAGGACAACACGAGGACCGAGGTGGTGCTGATCGTGCTCTCGGCCATGTGGCCGGTGCTGATCAACACCGTGTACGGCATCAGGGAGGTGGACCCGCTGGCCAAGCAGACCCTGCGGACCTTCGGGTTTGGCCCGGTCGCGGTGGCGCGGAGGGTCTCGCTGCCGAGCGCGGCCCCGTTCATCGCCACCGGCATCAGGATCGGCGCGTCAAGCGGGTTCATCACCGCCGTCGCGGCCGAGCTGATCGGCGCTGGGGGGAACGGCATCGGCAGCTACGTGGTCGCGGCGCAGAGCGGTACCGCGGGCATCGCCCCGGTCCTGGGGGTAGCGGTCTGGTCCGGCCTGCTCGGCCTCGCGATTAACGCGGCCTTCGCGGGAGCCGAGCGCCGGGTCCTGCGCTGGCACCACCTGCTGGTCGCGGCCCAGGGAGGCGGCGCGTGAGGCGGCGGCTCGCCGTGCTCGCGGCCAGGCTAGCCGTGATCGTCGTGGCGGTCGGCGGCTGGCAACTGGGCACCAAGGCGGCCGCGAGCCCCTATTTTCTGCCGCCGTGGTCTATCTTGAAGACCGTTTACCACGACTGGTTCTCCGGCCCGGCCAGCCACCTGTGGCTCACCGCTGACGCGACGGGGAACCTGCTGCCGAGCCTGGGCCGGATGCTTGGCGGCCTGCTGATAGCCAGCCTCATCGGGATCGCGCTCGGCGTCGCCATCGGCCGGATCCCGGTGCTCGCGGAGCTCACCGAGCCGTTCGTCCACTTCTGCCGGGCGATCCCCCCTCCCATAGTGGTGCCGGTATTCCTGTTCATCTTCCAGATCGGGACGCCGATGGAGGTCGGCTCGATCGCCTTCGGCGTGGTCTGGCCGGTGCTGGTGAACACGATCGACGGCGCCAGGCACATCGACCCCGGCCAGCTGGAGACGGCGCGCGCCTTCCGCCTCGGGCCGGTGCAGCGGCTGTGGCGGGTCATCCTGCCGGGCGCCGCACCGAAGATCTTCGCGGGGCTGCGCCTCGCCTTGGCGGTCGCGCTGATCCTGATGATCGTCGCGGAGTTCCAGGGCAGCACCGACGGGATCGGGCGCGAGATGTCCATCGCCCAGACAAACCTCGACGTCCCCACGATGTGGGCCATCATCGTCCTGCTGGGGCTGCTCGGCATTGTGCTCAACGCGCTGTTCAGCCTGGGCGAGCGCCGTGTGCTGGCCTGGCAGCGCGGGGCGGCGCGGACCGAGTGACGATCGCCTCAGGTGACGCGATGATGAGTTATGCCGTGCCCGCGAAGGAGAACACGCGATGCTTGAAGTGACCGGCCTTACCCGAAGCTACGGATCCCAGCAGGCGATCAAGGACATCAGCCTGACGGTGGCCGACGGTGAGCTGGTCACCATCGTCGGTCCATCTGGCTGCGGCAAGTCAACGCTGATGCGCTGCCTGGCGGGCCTGCTGCCCCCCACCGCCGGTCAGGTGGTGCTGCACGGCACCGTCGTGACGAAGGTCCCCGACCGGCTTGGCGTCGTTTTCCAGGATTACAGCCGCTCGCTGTACCCGTGGATGAGCGTCGCCGATAACGTGGCGCTGCCGCTGCAGCGCACCGAGCGGCGCCGGTCCGCCGACGGGCGGACCGCGCTCGCCGCGCTTGAGTCGGTCGGGCTCGCCGGGTTCGCGGCCAGGTACCCGTGGCAGCTTTCCGGTGGCATGCAGCAGCGCGTCGCCATCGCCCGCGCGCTGGCCTACGACCCGGTGCTGATGCTGATGGACGAGCCGTTCGGCTCGGTGGACGCGCAGACCAGGGAGGACCTTGAGGACCTGGTGCTGCGGGTCCGAGCCGAACGGAACATCACGGTACTGCTCGTCACGCACGACATCGACGAGAGTGTCTACACCGGCGACCGGGTCATCGTGCTGACGAAGGGCCCAGGCCAGGTCCGGGCCGAGGTGACCGTGGACCTGCCCGCGCCGCGGGACCAGATCGTCACGAAGGAACTGCGGGAATTCGCGCACCTGCGCGCCGAGGTGAGCCGCCTGGTCCGGGCCACGAGGCAGCCCGAGCCCTTCTCGCTGCAGCACTCTGGGGACGGCGAGGAGGAGCGCACGGACATGAGGTGAACCAGTGGCGTCAGGCGATCCCGTTAAGGCCGGGTCCGGGCGGACTCGGTGGCTGGCCGACTCGCGGAGGCCTGCGCATGTATGACGCCACCCTGTACCGCCTGAAGGTGTTCACCCTCGTCGTCGAGCGGCGCAGTGTCGGTGCCGCGGCGGCCGCGCTCGGCCTTTCCCAGCCCTCGGTGAGCACTCACGTCAAGGGCCTGGAGGATCTGCTCGGCCAGCCGTTGTTCGACCGTCGCCCGGGCAAGCCCATGGAGCTTACCGACGCGGGACGGGTCCTGTACGCCTACGCCCGCGAGACCGTCCTCGGCGCCGAGAACGTCGTTGACACGCTCAGGGACCTGACCGAAGGACGCCGGGGACACGCCACGATCGCCGTGTCGCGCGGCCTGGTGCACGACGCGATTGCCCCGCTGCTGCTCGAGCACCTCCGGAGGTCACCCGAGGTGCTGGTCAGCGTGGTGAGCGGAACCCTCGCCGAGGTGATCGAGTTCGTCAAAACGGGCAAGGTGAGCTTCGGCCTGGTGACCGTCACCGGGCCCGAGCACGAACTTAAATCGGAGGTTCTGCGCCCGGTACAGCTCGACGTCATCGCGGCACCTGGCCACCCCCTGGCCCGCAGGCCGGCGGTCACGCCCCAGGATCTCGCGGACGTGCCCTGCATCCTGCCCCGCCGGGCGTCGAGCCACGGCCGGCTCGTCGCCGACCTCGTGCGTCAGGCCGGGTACTCGTTCGGCAACGTGACGCTCGAGATCGACGACGGGCTGGCGATGAGCAGCCTGGTCAGGGAGGGGGCGGCGGTCGGGGTGGCGCTGCGCTCCAACGTGGGGCGCGAGCTTGCCCTGGGGCACGTCGTCGCGCTGAACCTGGAGCCCGCGCTGCCCCCGGCCGAGTTGCGGCTCATCTCCCGGCCGGGCCGGCGCTTCGGGCCCGCGGAGCAGCGCCTGATGCGGCTAGCCCTGGAGCAGTTCCGCCGACCCGACCTGAATTCCTAGCACGGCCTCCGCGTTGCCGCGCAGCAGCTTGGCCGTATCGGCTTCGCCGAGGCCGGCTTCGCGGAGCACGGCCACGGCTGCCTCCGGCGACCAGCACGGGTAGTCGGTTCCGTAGAGCACGTGATCGATGCCGTAGAACTCGACGGCGGTCCTGATCGTCAGCGCCTGCGGAGCGACGATGTCGACGAACGTCCGCTTCAGGTACGTGCTCGGTAGCTCGGGAAGCCCCTTGATCCGCGCGTTCTTGTCGAGCCGTCCCGCCTGGTAAGGAAGCAGGCCGCCCGCGTGGGTATGCATCACGGTGAGCGCGGGGTGGCGCTCCATGATCCCGCTGAAGATCAATCGCAGAACCGTCACGCTGGAGTCGAGCAGCCGCCCGAGCGAGCGCTGCAGGCCGTCGTCGTAGCCGTCCAGGATCTCGTCGAAGACGATGTCGGTGGGATGCACGATGAGCGGGACGCCGAGCTCCTCGACCAGCGAGTAGAACGGCTCAAGCCGCGGCGAGTCGATGGACTCGGCCCCGGACGTGACCGGCGGCAGGTTGACGGCGCGCAGTCCAAGCGCGGTCACCGCGTGCTCCGTGACGGCTAGCGCCTCGCGGGTGTCGGCCAGCGGGACGACCGCGGTGCCGTAGAACCGCCCAGGGTAGGCGCGCTGGGTCTTGGCCATCTCCTCGTTGTAGTCCGTGGCCAAGTCGATGGCGTCGGCCAGCGGAGCCTGGTCGAGCAGCCCGCTCAGCACTCCGGCGGTGGACAGCACCGTGACCTCGCCGCCAACGGCGGCGTCCGCCGCGGCGAGCCCGGCGTCGAGGTCGAACCAAGCCGGCCAGAGCCCGCCGTGGCTTCGGCCGTTGTTGTAGTAGTACTGGTAGCCGTCGCCGTCACGCTCGGCTCGCGGGTACTCGGCGCGCGCGGCTATCTTCTCGAAATGCGAACGCGGATACCAATGGAAGTGAGTGTCGACTGCTCGCATCGTTCTTCCTTTCCCCGGCGTAGCTATCACGTCAGAATTGCTCCGCGACAGTCACGCGCCCGCATTTTCCATATCGCACCATGAATAACATAACGAAGGCAGTTTAAACCCGGGCTCTGAGCGTGATCTAGATCCGGTCTCGTTCGTCTATGCGGTGATAGGGTGCGTTCTATGAGGCATCTGCGTCACCGTTGAATCGCTCTTTGCAGCCGTCGGTGAGACCGCCGGCTGCGCCCGGCGGCCTTCGGCTACACGAATTCAGAGGTGACAAGCGAAGTGTTCTCCACGTCGGTGAACAGGTCGTCGATGCGGAGGCCGGGCCGGCAGATCTGCTGTGCCGTGGCGTAGCGCAGCGCGGTTTCCAGCGTGACCCGGTTCTCCTCGGTGAGACCGTACTGCCAGGGATCTTCGCCGATGACCCGGTCCTGTTCCTCGAGCGCGTACTGCCAGAAGGCCAGCGGTGCGACCCGCGGGTTGCGGAGCCGCCGCAGCGCGACCCGCTTGGCCTCGGTGAAGGCGGCCGTCATGCTTTCCGGCACCCAGGGGTGCTCCTCGACGACCGCGCGGCGGACCGTGACGGCATGCATGATCGGGAAGATCCGCGTGCGCGCGAAGTAGTCCGTCTCGACGGCGCGCGGATCAGGGAACAGGCGCCCGACCCGAGGGTCACCGTCCAGGAATGCCCGCGGGATGTAGGCGGAAATCATCGCCGCGGCCTCGCCGTTCAGCAGCGCTTTGTCCGCCTCCAGGCGCGCGCGAGGATCCGTGAACGGCGCGGCCTGCCCCGCCGGCAGCCGTCCGAGCAGCCCGAACACGTCCACCCAGTCGACGTCGCCGGCCCCGACGCCGAATTCGTCCTCGAGGATGCCGCGAATCCAGATGGCGGCGGCCGGCTCGTAGCCGCCGATGACCACGGAACGGCCGGCCAGGTCGGCGGGCGACGCGATGCCCGCATCGGCACGGACATAGATCGACCCGTGCCGGAAGCGGCGGTGGGGGAAGACAGGAAGCGCCACGATCGGGTGGCCGAGGCCCGCATGGCGGAAGAACGCCATGACGTTGAATTCGCACAGGTCGACCTCGTCGCGGCGGCCGATCCGGTAGATGCGCTCCTTGTCGCGCGTGAGCACCGTGAGGTCGATCCCGTCCGGCTGGACGGTTCCGTCGATCAGCGCGCGGGTGATCTCGTAGGCGCCGCACGCCAGGCTCAGCTTAATGTTGCTCATCACGCCTCGTCTGTTCCGTAGTTGCCCGCAGCTAGCTGCCGGGAGGATCGTCCCTCCACATCTACCGCACCACTAAGCTTTCGGCCCATGGAATACCTGCCGTATGACCAGCGCCCCGCTTCCACGCAGTACCGGCGGGTACTTGAGCGCATCCTCGACGCGGGCATCGAGACCGAGACGAGGCAGGGCGTCAACGCGCTCACGGTCATGCAGCAGACCATGACGTTCCCGCTCGCCCAGGGATTCCCCGTGATCACGGAGAGAAGCCTGAAGTCGTTCTGGAGAAAACCCATCGGCGAGCTCTGCGCGTTCATCAACGGGGCGACGACGCTGCGGGAATTCGAAGCGTTCGGCGTGGACTGGTGGGGTCCCTGGGCGACGCCGGAGAAGACCCTCAAGAAGGGCATCGAGCCGGGTGCCCTGGGGCCAGGATCCTACGGCGGCGCCTTCCACTCGTTCCCCACGCCCGACGGCCCGCCGTTCGACCAGTTCGCGCACCTCGTCGAGCAGGTGCGCGAGCTGCCGGAGCTGCGCACCCACTTCGTCGACCCGTGGATCGCACCGTACCAGGTCAGGGGCGCGGGCAAGCAGCCGAAGACGACGATCGCGCCCTGCCACGGCTGGGTCCACGTCCGCGTGCTCGACGGCGGCCTGCACGTCCACATGACGCAGCGCTCGGGTGACGTGCCGGTGGGCGTACCGTCGAACATGATCCAGTACGCCGCGCTCGCCCTCATGCTCGAGCACCTGACCGGGTACCGCGCGGTCGCGTACTACCATACGATCTCCGACGCCCACATCTACGCTGACCAGGTCGACGCCGTCCGCGTCATGCTCGCTCGCGACGCGCGCCCGCTGCCGACCGTAACGCTGAACGAGGCGGGGCGCGCCGTCACCGACATCCACGGCTTCCGCGCGGAGCACTTCGACCTGTCCGACTACCACCCGAACCCGGCCATCGGCAGCATTCCCGTCGCCACCTGAGGCGCGGGACGATTGACAAGGGGGCCCCATGAAGACGATCAGGCAGCTAGTCGGCCGGGGGATCGGCCGTCCGGAGGGCAGTGGGTCTGGCCGCGGGGCGTCGGCCGGCGGCGGGGGCAGGAACCACTCTCCGGCGCCGCTGCTGCAGACCCTGGGCGTGTCGAACAGCCTGTTCGCGGACGCCTCCAACTTCGAGCAGCGCTTCGTCGAGGACTACGAGAAGATCGAGACGACGGTCAACGCGCTGCGCACGCTCGGTTTCAAGATCGTGCTGACCAGCGGCTCCTTCGACATCCTGCACGAGGGGCACTCGATGTACCTGGAGGCGGCCCGCCAGTTCGGCGACTTCCTGATCGTCGGCCTGGACAGCGACGAGAAGATCCGCGCCCGCAAGGGCGAGAACAGGCCCGTCGTACCGCAGATGGAGCGGCTCCGCATGGTGACCCACCAGCGCGGGGTGGGACTTGTCACGCTCAAGCAGACCGCCCACGCCAAGTGGGCGCTGATCAAGTCGGTTCGCCCGGACGTGCTCGTCGCGACCGAGGACACCTACACCAAGGCGGAGATACGCGAGCTCGAGGCCAAGTACTGCGGAAGGGTCGAGGTCCTCGAGCGCATGGCGACCGTCAGCACGTCGGCGCGGCTCCGGGAGATCATCATGGCCAACCCGGCGCCGCCGGTCTCCGCCGAGGGTGCGGGTTCGGCGCGCACCAAGCTGGCCTCGGCTACCCGGTCACGCAGTTGAAGCAGGTCCTCCTCTACCTTCCGGTCGTGCACGCGGGCCACGAGGCGTTCTTCGCGCGGCACGGGGACGCGGCGGAGGTGCTGATACTCGGCGCCGGGTTCCGCGGCCGGTTCAAGAGCCTGGCCAAGGACATCAGGGCGCTGCCGCCCGAGCGGGCCGCGGCGTTCCTGCGGGTCATGCTGCCAGGAATGCCGGTCCGGGTGATCGAGCCCGACGAGCTGCCGTCCGCCGTGACCGCGGAAACCCTGGTGCTGCCAGACGAGGACATCACGCGGAACCTGGCCGCCGAGCACCGCCTCGGCGACGGCCGGGACCTCGTCTTCGACAAGACCTTCCTGCGCTGGGACAGGGAATGGAGCCAGGTGGCGCGGCCCGCGGAGTTCGACGGCACGCTGACGGTCGGCGAGCTGCCCGACCGGCTGGTCAGCTACGCGATGAAGCTGGCCGACCACAGCTCGGACTGGTGGCGCCAGGTGGGCGCCGTCGCCTGGCGCGGCGAGGAGATACTCGGCGCCGCGTGGAACCACCACGGCCCGACCGAGTACGCGCCCTACACCGACGGCGACCCGCGGGACGGCTTCGGCCGCGGCGTCCGCGCGGACCTGTCCACCGCCATCCACGCCGAGGCCTCCGTGATCGCCCAGGCCGCCCGGTCGGGGCGGGCGCTTAACGGCGCCGACCTCTACGTCACGACGTTCCCCTGCCCGGCCTGCGCGCGCCTCATCGCCGAATCGGGCTTCCGCCGCTGCTACTTCACCGGCGCTTACTCGGTCCTCGAGGGCGACAAGATCCTCAGGGCCGGGGGAGTGGCCCTCTACTGGGTGGACACGCCCGCACGAGACGACTAGAGATAACAGCAAGAAAATCCGGCGACCGCATGACGCGGGATACAAAGTGCCCCTCGGAGGGCCCAAAGTATCCCGCATCATGGCTCAGATAACTCTGAACGTCAGCGGGGGCGGGAGCTGAAGCGCATCCGGACCGGGACCTCCGGGTCGAGCGACGGGTCGCCGACCAGGATGTGGGCGTGGACGTGGGCGATCGTGGCGCCGGTGAAGCCGCAGTTGCCGTTGCGGACGCCGAGGCCGTAGTGGTCAAGGCCGAACCGCTCGCGGACCTGCCGCAGCGCGGCCCAGAAGTCGGCGAGCGCCTCGTCGTCCAGGTCCGCCATGTCATTGACGTGCCGGTGGGGGACGACGAGCAGGTGCAGCCGGGTGCCCGGGTAGGGGAACTCGTTGGGCGTCACCGCCCAGTGTCCCGTCTCGAACAGGATCTGCTGGTGCGCGTGGTCGCGCAGCGACGCCGGGCAGAACAGGCAGATGCCCGCCGCCTCGAGCCGCCGCATCTCCTCCAGTTGCTCCTCGGTCCGGTAGTTACCGGTGCAGTAGAGGCTCAAGCCGACTCCGTCTGTAGTAGCCGCGATGCCCGATCATGCTAGAACCCCACTGAGCGCGCGCCGGAGGCGAGCGCGGGAAACTCTGAGCGCGAGCCAAAGGCGCGCGGGAGATACAGCGTCTGGCGGTTCCCGCGCGTGGGTAGTCTGTTAGCTATGCCTGTCGAGTCGGTCTTCCCTCAGCTAGAGCCGCTACTGCCGCTGGTCCGCAAGCCGGTGCAGTACGTCGGCGGTGAGGTGAACTCCACGGTCAAGGCGTGGGATGACACCGATGTCCGCTGGGCGCTGCTCTACCCGGACGCGTACGAGGTGGGCCAGCCCAACCAGGGCATCGCGATCCTTTACGAGGTGCTGAACGAGCGGCCAGGCGTGCTCGCGGAGCGCACCTACAGCGTCTGGCCCGACCTCGAGAAGCTGATGCGGGCGCACGGCATCCCGCAGTTCACCGTCGACGCCCACCGCCCGGTATCGGCCTTCGACGTCCTCGGCGTGTCATTCTCGACCGAGCTCGGCTACACCAACCTGCTGACCGCGCTCGACCTGGCGGGCATACCGCTGCTCGCCGCGGACCGGACGATCACGGACCCGGTCGTGCTCGCGGGCGGCCACGCGGCGTTCAACCCCGAGCCGCTCGCCGACTTTCTCGACGCGGTGGTCATCGGCGACGGCGAGGAGGCCGTGCTCGCCGTTACCGGCCTCGTCCGCGAGTGGAAGCGGGCAGGCTGCCCGGGCGGACGGGACGGCCTCCTGCTCTCGCTGGCGGCGACCGGCGGCGTCTACGTGCCGAAGTTCTACGACGTGACCTACCTGGCCGACGGCCGGATCGGCGCGGTGGCACCCAACCGGCCGGGCGTCCCCGCGTCGGTGCGCAAGCACACGCTGCTCGACCTGGACGCGTGGCCCTACCCGAAGGCCCCGGTCGTCCCCGTCGCCGAGACCGTGCACGAGCGGTACAGCGTGGAGATCTTCCGCGGCTGCACGCGGGGCTGCCGCTTCTGCCAGGCGGGGATGATCACCAGGCCCGTGCGCGAGCGGTCGATCACCACGGTCGGGAACATGGTCCAGGCGGGCCTGAAGGCGACCGGCTTCTCCGAGGTGGGCCTGCTGTCGCTGTCGAGCGCCGACCACAGCGAGATCAACGAGATCGCCGTCGACCTGGCGGACTGCTACGAGGGGACCAACGTCGGCCTCTCGCTGCCGTCCACCCGGGTCGACGCCTTCAACGTCACGCTCGCCGACGAGCTGTCGAGGAACGGCAAGCGCTCCGGCCTGACGTTCGCGCCCGAGGGCGGCTCCGAGCGCATGCGCAAGGTGATCAACAAGATGGTCACCGAGGAAGACCTCATCCGCACCGTCACCACGGCCTACGCCAACGGCTGGCGGCAAGTGAAGCTCTACTTCATGTGCGGCCTGCCGACCGAGGCGGACGAGGACGTCGTCGCGATCGCGGACCTGGCGAGGAAGGTGATCGCGGCCGGGCGGGCGGCGGCCGGCCGGAAGGACATCCGCTGCACGGTGTCGATCGGCGGGTTCGTGCCCAAGCCGCACACGCCGTTCCAGTGGGCCGGGCAGTGCCCGCCGGAGACCGTAGACGAGCGGCTGCGCCAGCTCGGCAGCGCGCTGCGCGCCGACAAGACGTACGGCCGGTCGATCGGCTACCGCTATCACGACGGCACCCCCTCGCTGGTGGAGGGGCTGCTCTCGCGGGGCGACCGGCGGGTCGGCCAGGTGATACTCGCCGCGTGGCGGGACGGCGCGCGGTTCGACGGGTGGAGTGAGTACTTCTCGTTCGACCGCTGGGTGACGGCCTGCGAGACGGCACTGGCAACGGCTGCGGTAGACCTGGCTTGGTACACTACGCGCGAGCGTGACTACGGCGAGGTACTGCCGTGGGACCATCTGGATTCCGGCCTCGACAGGGACTGGCTCTGGGAGGACTGGCAGTCCGCGATCGCGCCGGCCGGGGCCGGCGAGGTGGAGGACTGCCGGTGGACCCCGTGCTACGAATGCGGGGTCTGCCCGGCGATGGGCACCGAGATCCAGACGGGCCCGACAGGAGAGCGACTGGACGGAAGGCGCCTGCTTCCCGTGCTAGCCCGAACGGGAGGTGACCGTGGGTAGCGGACCCGCAGCCAGCGGCCAACCGCAGGTCCCGGTCAGCACCACGGATAGCGGGGGGCTTGTCTCCTCCAGCGTGGCTACGGGGGGTCGGCCTCCGGGGGCTAACACCGCGGTCACAACTCAGCATCTTCTCGTCCGGTATGCTAAACGGGGAAAGATGCGTTTTGCCAGCCACTTGGATGTGGCGCGGGCCTTTGAGCGGGGTGTGCGGCGGGCAGGTCTGCCGATCGCGCACTCGTCCGGGTTCACGCCCCACCCGAAGATTTCCTACGCAGGCGGCGCCCCGACCGGGGTCGCGAGCGAGGCGGAGTACCTAAGCCTCACGCTGACCAGCCGGACCGAGGCGGACTCCGTGCGCGGGCGGCTGAACGCGGCGCTGCCTGATGGGATAGACGTGATCACTGTCACTGAGGACTCCGGGGGACTGCCGGCAAGTCGGCTCACCGCGTCCGAGTGGCAGGTAGCCCTTCCCGGCCTACCAGCGGACAACGTGGTTCCGGTGGTTCGAAAGTTTCTCGCCCTGACGGAGGCGCCGGTGGAGCGGCTGACCTCGAAGGGCTTGCGGCGCATGGACGCACGCGCGGCCGTCGTCCGCCTCGATGTTCTTGACGACGCCGGCGCCGGATCGGCGCTGCGTATGGTCGTCAGGCACACCGTCCCGTCCGTACGACCGGACGATGTGCTGAACGCGCTTCGCGACGTTTCCGATGTGTTCCCGGCCGGGCAACCGCTGATGACGCGGCTCGCGCAGGGATCACTCGGCGAATCCGGGGTGGTGGAACTGTGACCCCAGTGGTGATCACAGGCATCCCGGAGCTGAAGTACTCATCCATGCCTGGGCCAAGCGCCCGTGCATTTGCGGCCCGCACCGCCGCGCGTGACCTTTTCCCGCGCGGCGGCGGCAGTGTCCCAGGCGAACGATCACTACGAGCTTCCGCGCGGCGCGCCGTCACCTTGTGTGCGGCCGCGCCCGGGAGCCTGACTGGAGATTGCCCGTATGCTCGACAGCGAGCGCAACACTCAAGAGACCGGCAATAACACCGAGGCCGCAGGCCAGAGCGCGGGAACCGGTCCCGCACCGACGGTGTTCAACGGGCCGACCGAGTCGCCCGTGGCGTCCGGCACCGTACCTAACACAGGGCCGGCGGTGCCCGCGGCGCTGTTTCAGCCGCCGCAGGTGCTTTTCCAGCCGCCCGCGCCCGTAGCGCCGCCGCCTCCCGCCCGTGATTCCGGAGACCGCGACTCCGCCGACCGCGAGCCCCCCGGCCGGGACTCGGGCGCCAGGGACTCTGGCGGCCGGGAGTCTGGCGGCCGGGAGTCTGGCAGCCGGGCCGAGCAGGACGCCGAGTCCGGCTGGACCAGCAGAAGGACGCGCGGCCGGGGCCGTGGCGCCCGGGTCCGCGACACGGCGCAAGACGACGACCTGTTCAGCGCGGAGAGCGCAGGCGCGGTCGCCGAGGCGGACGAACCGGAAGGCGCCGCCGCGGTCGCCGCGGCCGTGACCGGTGCCGACGAGGCGGAGGAGACGGCGAGCGGCCGTCGCCGCCGGCGCCGCAACACCCGCGGCAGGACCCGTGCCGATGCGCCGTCCGACGACGATGCCGACGGCCAGGGGAGTGCGGACGACGCCTCGGCCGACGACTCGGCGGCGGAAGCCGACGCCGACGGTGAGGGCGATGCCGACGACACGAGCGCCTCGGGCCGCCGCCGCCGGCGCAAGCGGCGCCGCGGCTCGGCGGACGGCGACGTGCTATCCCCCGACGACCCGCCGGACACCGTGGTTCACGTGCGCGAGGCGCACAATCCCGCCGATGACGTGCGCGCCATCAAGGGCTCTACCCGCCTCGAGGCGAAGAAGCAGCGGAGGCGGGAAGGCCGCGAGTCCGGTCGGCGCCGCCCGCCGGTGATCACCGAGTCGGAGTTCCTCGCCCGCAGGGAATCGGTCGAGCGGACGATGGTGGTCCGCCAGCGCGGCGACCGGACCCAGATGGCGGTGCTCGAGGACGGCGTCCTCGTCGAGCACTACGTGAACAGGACGACGCACGCCTCCTACGTCGGCAACGTGTACCTCGGCAAGGTGCAGAACGTGCTGCCCTCGATGGAGGCGGCCTTCGTTGACATCGGCAAGGGCCGCAACGCCGTCCTCTACGCCGGCGAGGTCAACTTCGACGCGAGCGGCCTCGAGGGGCAGCCCAAGCGCATCGAGGCCGCGCTCAAGCCTGGCCAGTCGGTCATCGTCCAGGTCACCAAGGACCCGGTGGGCCACAAGGGGGCCAGGCTCACCAGCCAGGTCAGCCTGCCGGGCCGCTACCTGGTCTACGTGCCAGGGGCGTCGATGACCGGCATCAGCCGCAAGCTCCCGGATACCGAGCGGACGAGGCTCAAGCAGATTCTCAAGAAGGTCACGCCGGAAAACGCGGGCGTGATCGTGCGCACCGCCGCCGAGGGCGCCGCCGAGGCCGAACTCGACCGCGACATCACGCGGCTTGCCGCCCAGTGGGAGAACATCGAGAAGAAGGCCAAGACCGCCACCGCGCCCGCCCTTCTCTACGGCGAGCCCGACCTGACGATCCGGGTGGTCCGCGACGTCTTCAACGAGGACTTCTCTCAGCTGATCGTGTCCGGTGAGGAGGGCTGGGAGACCATCGACGAGTACGTCAGGTACGTCGCACCGCACCTCGCCGACCGGATCAGCCGCTGGGACAGCCCGGACAGCGAGCCGGCGTCTAACGGGGAGGGCGAGGATGACGTCTTCGCTGTCTACCGGGTCGATGAGCAGCTCGCCAAGGCGCTCGAGCGCAAGGTGTGGCTGCCGAGCGGCGGCTCGCTGGTGATCGACCGCACCGAGGCCATGACGGTCATCGACGTCAACACCGGCAAGTTCACCGGTCAGGGCGGGAACCTCGAGGAGACCGTCACGAGGAACAACCTCGAGGCGGCGGAAGAGATCGTGCGCCAGCTCCGGCTGCGCGACGTCGGCGGCATCGTCGTCATCGACTTCATCGACATGGTGCTGGAGTCGAATCGCGAGCTTGTGCTTCGGCGCCTCCTTGAGTGCCTGGCCAGGGACAGGACTAAGCACCAGGTCGCCGAGGTGACCTCGCTCGGCCTGGTGCAGATGACCCGCAAGCGGGTCGGCGCCGGCCTACTCGAGGCCTTCTCGCAGCAGTGCGAGTGCTGCAACGGGCGAGGCGTCATCATCACGCTGGACGCCCCGGCCGAGCCTGCCCACCGCGCGTCGGCGGGCACCGGCCACCGCCCGGTCCCCACCCCGCCGAGCCACGCCCCCGGCAACGGCCAGGGCAACGGGAACGGCAACGGCAAGGGGAACGGCTCGGGCGGCGCTAAGTCCGGATACGGCAACGGGCGCCGCGGCAACGGCCGCAGGGACGAGGACCGCGACAGCAGGGACGGCTACCAGGACGCCGCCGCCCCGCCGGCTGACCCCAGCGCGGGCGGCGCCGCGGCCGAGGCGTCCCTCCCGGGCGCGTCCCAGCTCGGCATCGCGCCGTCCGGCACGGTCGATCCGGGTCCGGTGCCGTCCGACAACGGCACGGCAGGCACCGATGCGAACGGCGGTCGCCGCCCGCGCCGCAGCACCTCCGCGGGCACCGCCTTCGCCGCCGCTGTCGTCGACGACGCGCCGGCGCTGGTCCCCGTCGTAACCGCCGTCCCCTCGGCCACCGAGCAGGCACCGGCCGGCCCCGCCCAGACTGTCACCGGCGACACGGTCCAGTCCGAGCCCGCCGACCCGTCCGCCCCACCGGTCCGCCGCACCCGCGCGGGTTCCGCCGTCGCCCGCGTCACGGTGGTCGCCGACCCCGCGCCGGCTCCAGAGCCGGCCCAGGAGGCGGTGCCCGAGCAGCCCGCCGAGGAAGAGGCAGCCGCCGAGCCGACGGCACCGGTCGCGGACGCGGCGGCGCTGCCCGCCGTCGAGGAGTTCCCCGCGACCGAGGCGGCGGCGCTGACCGCCGAGCCGGCCCCGACCGAGCCGGCCCTCGACGAGCTGCCCACGACCGAGTCGCCCGCTACCGAGTCGCCCGCCACCGAGGCGGCCACGACCGAGGCAGCCCCGGCCGAGTCGACCCCGGCCGAGCCGGTGCAGGCGACGGAGCCCGAGTTCCCGACGCCGGTCGGCATCGAGCCGGCGATCGTGGCGGCTAGCGTCTTCGACACTGCCCCCGCGGAATCGCCCGCGCCGGTGACCGAGGAACCGACCCTGGCCGAGCCTGCCCCGGCCGAGCCGGTGTCGCCGGAGCCCGAGTTCACCGCGGCCGACGGCGTAGAGCCGGCGATCGAGGCGGCCGACGCGTTCGATGCGGCTCCCGCCGAGTCGCCTGCCCTCGCGACCGAGGAAGCGGCCTCCACCGAGCCCGGCCCGGTCCAGCACGAGCCCGGCGAGGCCCCCGGCTCTGAGTCTGACGCACCTGAGGCACAGCCTTACGGTTTCGGTTCCGGCGCGCAGGCGACTGACTGGGGGACGGACTAAATTCCGGCCAGACCGGACCAGCCCGTACCGCTGGTCCGGTCTGCTAACCGGGCAATCCCCCCCCGCAGGGTATTCATCGGGGATCGAGGCGTCGGTGGCCGCCCGTGATGGCCAATTGCGCGCGCGAGACCTGGTATGCTTCCCAGGAGCGATCAACGTGACCATCGCAGCAGCCCGTCGGCGCAACGCCGGGGCTGGTGAGGCCGCGGGTCGCCATCATGCACGTAATATGGCATGTCAGGTTCGTGGCGAGCCCGCTAAGGCAACCTAGCCGAAGACAGCGGAGCACGCTCTCAGGGAGAGGCAGTTCTCGGGTGTACGCGATTGTGCGCTGCGGTGGCAGGCAGGAGAAGGTCGCCCTCGATGACGTGCTCACCGTCGACAAGCTTGCGGACGAGGAGGCCGGGTCGAGCGTCTCGTTCCCCGCGCTGCTCGTGGTGGACGGCGGCACGGTCATCAGCGATCCGGCGGAGCTCACCGGTTACCAGGTGACGGCCGAGGTGGTCGGCCCGGCCAAGGGCCCGAAGATCAACATGATCCACTACCGGAACAAGACGGGTTACAAGCGCCGTCAGGGTCACCGGCAGCAGTACACCCAGGTCCGGATCACCGGCATCGCCAAGGCCTAGTCTTTAGGTAAGCCGTCCGTAAGGAGTAGAGGGCAAGCAGATGGCACACAAGAAGGGCGCGTCGTCCAGCCGCAACGGCCGGGACAGCAACTCGCAGCGGCTTGGCGTGAAGCGCTTCGGCGGCCAGAAGGTCAACGCGGGCGAAATCATCGTCCGGCAGCGCGGCACCCACTTCCACCCCGGCCTCGGCGTCGGCCGCGGCGACGACGACACGCTGTTCGCGCTGGTCGCGGGGAAGGTCGAGTTCGCTCGCTTCCGCGGCCGCCGCGCCGTGAATATCGTGCCGCTGCCGGAGCGCGCGCAGGTCTCGGCCTAGCAGGCGCGCGCAAAGCGCACAAGCAACACGACGAATACTCTAATTTTGATATATCAGAGAGAAATTGCTCTACTGGCACCGGAAAAATTAGAGCATTCGTGATGGCGGGCCGGGACTGACCGGCCCGCCATCGGCTTTTGCGGGGGCAGGCGGGGAAACATACCTCCCGCATGATGACTAAAAGGGGACGACAGACATGGCGGAGTTCGCTGACCACGCCGTACTCCGGGTGCAGGCCGGCCACGGCGGCCATGGCTGTGCCTCGGTCCACCGGGAGAAGTTCAAGCCGCTCGGCGGCCCGGACGGCGGCAACGGCGGCCGTGGCGGCAGCGTGATCCTTGAGGTGGACCCGTCCACGTCCACGCTGCTCGACTTCCACCGGCGTCCCATGCGCAAGGCCAGCAACGGCCACCAGGGCGAGGGCTCGAACAGGAACGGCGCCGCGGGCGACGACCAGGTCGTCAAGGTCCCCAGCGGCACCGTCGTCCTCGGCAAAGGCGGCGAGGTCCTCGCCGACCTCGTGGGTAACGGCACGCGGTTCGTCGCGGCGGCGGGCGGCCGGGGCGGCCTCGGCAACGCGGCGCTCGCGTCGCAGAAGCGCAGGGCACCGGGGTTCGCGCTCAAGGGCGAGCCGGGGGAGGAGTTCGAGCTCACGCTCGAGCTCAAGACCGTCGCGGACATCGGCCTTATCGGGTTCCCGAACGCGGGCAAGTCCTCCCTGATCGCCGCCATGTCCGCCGCCCGGCCGAAGATCGCGAACTACCCGTTCACCACCCTCATCCCGAACCTCGGCGTCGCGGAGGCCGGCGATGTCCAGTTCGTCGTCGCGGATGTGCCCGGCCTGATCCCTGGCGCGAGCGAGGGCAAGGGACTCGGCCATGACTTCCTCCGCCACGTGGAGCGCTGCGCCGCGCTCGTGCACGTGCTCGACTGCGCGACGCACGAGCCGGGCCGCGACCCGATCTCCGACTTGGACACGATCGAGGCCGAGCTCGCCGCCTACGAGGACCTGGTCGGCCCGAGTATCGCCGCCACCAGGCTCAGCGACCGGCCGAGGCTCGTCGTGCTCAACAAGATCGACGTACCCGAGGGGCGTGACCTCGCCGACCTCGTCCGGCCCGAGCTCGAGGCGCGGGGCCTGGCGGTCTACGAGGTGTCCGCCGCCACCACGGAGGGCCTGCGCGAGCTGGGGTTCGCCATGGCCGAGATCGTCGCCCAGGCCCGGGCGGCGGCACCGGAGCCCGAGCCGGTTCGCGTGGTGATCCGCCCGCCCGCCGCCAAGGACGCGGGCTTCGAGATCGTGCGCACCGACGAAGGCGCCTACCTGATCCGCGGCGAGAAGCCGTCCCGCTGGGTCGCGCAGACCGACTTCACCAACGACGAGGCCACCGGCTACCTCGCGGACCGGCTGGCCCGGCTCGGCGTCGAGGAAGCCCTGGCCAAGGCGGGCGCCGAGGCGGGCGACACGGTACTCATCGGCGACTTCGACGACGCGGTGGTCTTCGACTGGGCTCCGGAGCTCCCGGCGGGCGGCGGGCACGCGGCCGGGCCGCGCGGCTCAGACTGGCGTCTGGAAAGATGAGGTCGTGCCTGACCCTGCCGCCCAGAGTGCCGCCCGCCCCGACATCGCAGGATCGCTAAGGACCGTCGTCAAGATCGGTTCGTCGTCGCTGACCACGAAGAGCGGCGCGATCGACGACACGCGCATCGCGGCGCTGACCGGTGCGATCGCCGCCAGGATCGACGCCGGCCACCAGGTGCTCCTGGTCTCCTCCGGCGCCATCGCCACCGGCATGGCACCGCTCGGCCTGAAGAAGCGGCCGAAGGACCTGGCCACGCAGCAGGCGGCGGCGAGCGTCGACCAGGGCCTGCTCATCGCTCGCTACACGGAGGCGTTCAGCGCCCACGGCCTCGGCGTCGGCCAGGTGCTGCTGACCGCGGACGACCTGATGCGCCGCGGCCACTACCGCAACGCCCAGCGGACGCTCGACCGCCTGCTTGAACTCGGGGTCGTCCCGATCATCAACGAGAACGACACGGTCGCCACCGACGAGATCCGCTTCGGCGACAACGACCGCCTCGCCGCCCTGGTCGCGCACGTGAGCCGGGCAACCGCCCTCATCCTGCTGTCCGACGTGGACGGCCTTTACGACGGCGACCCGAGGAAGGGCGGCGCGCGGAAGCTCGACGTGGTCACCGGCCCCGGCGACCTGGGACACGTCAGGGCGGGCAAGACCGGCGCCAGCGGCCTCGGCCGGGGCGGCATGTCGACCAAGGTCGACTCGGCCGTCATCGCCACCTCCGCGGGCATCCCGACGGTCGTGGCCGCCGCGGCCCACGCGGCGTCGGCCGTCGCGGGGGAGCCGACAGGAACCTACTTCGCCCCCACGGGCCACCGGCAGAGCACCAGGCTGCTGTGGCTGGCTCACGCCGCGGTGGCAAGGGGCACGCTGCGGCTCGACCAGGGCGCGGTGGAGGCCGTCATCGGCCGCCGCGCCAGCCTCCTCCCGGCCGGCATCACCGGGGTCGAGGGGACGTTCGAGGCGGGCGACCCGATCGACCTCGCGGACGAGGCGGGCAAACCAGTGGCCAGGGGGCTGGTCAACTACGACGCCAAGGAACTGCCGTCGCTGATGGGCCGCTCCACGCGCTGGCTGTCGTCGAAGCTGGGCCCGGAGTACGAGCGGGAAGTCGTCCACCGTGACGACCTCGTCATCCTCTAGACGCTTGACCCTCGCCAAGCCAAGACGGGCTAGAACCGACCGGACAAGACAACCGGACAACGGCAAAAAGCGGGGCGCCGGGAGAATCCCGGCGCCCCGCTCGGCCGCGCAGCGGTCAGTTGCTGTCGTTGTCGTTTGACCCCGAACCGGACCCGCGGTTGCCTCCGAGCCGGTCGAACAGCCCGGATGCCGCCCGGACGCCGGTCTCGGCGACCCCGCGGAGGATGCCGTTCAGCGGGTCCTCGGACCGCGCCCACGAGTCGCGGTAGGAGTTGGCCGCGTCGCGCACCCCGTCGGTGAACTTGGCGTCCCGGTCGGTGTCCCGCCGCGGGTAGTCGCCGGCCAGGATCGACTCGTACGACCCGTCGGTCGCCCAGCGGTCAAGCTCAGCGAACCGCACGACGGCGAACGGGTGCGTGTTGCCCTGGAGCTGGAGGATCTTCAGGATCGAGTCGCGCAGGTCGGGCACCGCGTCGTACTCGTGCGCCTGCTCGCGGAACGCGTCCGGGTTCAGCTCGGACAGCTGCGGGCCGCCGGCCAGCTTCATGAGCGCGCGCCGGGCCGCGTCCACGTCCTGGCCGGCCAGGAGCCCGGCCCGGTCACAGGACAGCTCGGACTTGCGGAACCACTCCTCGAGCCCCCAGATGATCGCCCGCAGCCCGAGGTACCCGATGGGCATCCACGCGATCCTGGCGGCGAGCTGGATGAGGATGAGCATCATCGTCCGGTACACCGCGTGCCCGGACAGGATGTGCCCGAGCTCGTGGCCGATGACCCAGCGGAGCTCTTCCTCGTCGTGCAGGTTCACGAGGCCGGTCGTGACCACGATGAACGGCCGGTCGCGGCCGATCGCCATGGCGTTGACGATCGGCGACTGCATGACGAAGCAATCGGGGACGTCGGGTAGGTCGAGGATGTAGGCGCCGTCCCGCACGAGCGCGTTGATGTGCGGGAACTGGCGCTCGGAGACCTTGACCGCGCCGGCCAGGAAGGTCAGCCGCAAGGCTCGTTCGTTGATGAGGCCGAAGAGCTTGCTCAACAGCACGTCGAAGCCACTCAGCTTGCGCAGCGCGACCAGCGCGGAGCGGTCGGCTGGATGCTCGTAAGCGCGCGACGAGATGCCGGTGAGCCGGACTCTGGCACGATCAGGCACTGAAGTCATATCTCGAATGGTAGCGCCACCCAGGACCAGAACGCATCGTCCTAGAGGCGTAACCCGCGGGGACCACCTGGAACATTTTTCGCTCCCGCGGCCCTATACCATCTCGATACCGTGCACGCGAAGGAGACGGCAGTTGATAAACGGGCGCAGGCGGGTCGGCGTGATGGGCGGTACTTTCGACCCGGTCCACCATGGTCACCTGGTGGCCGGCAGCGAGGTGGCGCACATCTTCGCCCTCGATGAGGTCATCTTCGTGCCCACGGGCCAGCCGTACCAGAAGGACGACCGGCGGGTGTCGAGCGCCGAGGACCGCTACCTCATGACGGTCATCGCCACCGCGTCCAACCCGCGGTTCTCCGTGAGCCGCGTGGACATCGACCGTCCTGGCCCCACCTACACGATCGACACGCTGCGGGAACTCAGCGAGGCAAACGGCCCGGACACCGACCTGTACTTCATCACGGGCGCCGACGCCCTGGCGAACATCCTCACCTGGCACGACGTCGACGACCTGTTCAGCCTCGCCCACTTCATCGGCTGCACCAGGCCCGGTCACCGCCTCACCGGCGCCGGCCTGCCCGACGGCAAGGTCTCCCTGGTGGAAATCCCCGCCCTGGCCATCTCAAGCAGCGAGTGCCGCCACCGCGTCGCGGCAGGCGAACCAGTCTGGTATTTGGTCCCGGACGGCGTGGTCCAGTACATAGCCAAACGAGCCCTCTACGCGAGAACCCCCAACGGCTTGTCCCAGCCCCCCGACTGAAGATCGTAAGTATCCCGAACGACTTCGGCGTACTGCCCTCGCGCCCCATGACCGCTCCCGGGCTGGATCCCGGCCTCCGGCCCGCTCTCCCCGCGTCCAATGAATGTCCGGGCGGGGATCCCCGACTTCGCCTTACTCTCCCTGCGCCCATGACTGCCCGGGACGGGAGCAGTGGGCGGAGGCGGGGGGATCGGCCGCGCGCGTCTCGGCGCCCCGATAAACCCGATCGGTGCGCCGAAGCCGCGCGGCCGATCCCCAGCCGCCCCGCCCCCTGCCCTCACAGGGCAATCCAGACCCCGGCAGCCTCCCGACGCCACACATTCCTCAACCTGCGTTGACGCTCCACCCATCCGTCAACGCGCAGACGTTACCCACCCGCACTGGCGGCCCGTCCGGCACACATGTCTGCGCCTGGCATTCCGGTCCGCCTTGGTGGACGCCCCACGCATCTGATGACAAGCAAGCATTTCCGGAGTCGCGTGGGCGGGCGATCGCGCGTTTGCTGGCGCCCAGGTACTGCTCGCCCGGTGGGGTCTGGCCGCCGTCGGAGCTTTTAACACCTTGAGAATTGCTCTTGGGGTTGGGGCCCCGACGCCCCGTAGGGGCTGATCGCGGGTCATCCGAGGGTTTGGCGCCGGAGCGCCCTTCCGCTTGTAGTGTTTCGCCCCACTTTGTCGGTGAATCCGGCCGCTTGTTTCCATCATTGCGGGTCATCGGGGGCGTATATCGCCAATTTTGACCCACGATCAGATCAGAGCGACCAATTCAGTGATAGTTTGTTCTATTTTATGCAGTCGGAATGCGGGCCGTCACTGTATTCCCGCCGCTCTGACCCGCAATCACGCCGACGCGTCTGTGTACAGGCAGGACGAAGAAGGCTCATCGCTCTGGCCAGTGGGGTCACCAGTATTGACGGCCTCTCTGTCACGTCTAGACGTTTCTGATCCGCCGGGCCAGAGCTTTAGCCTCGCCGCGCGATCGCGGCCCTCAACCCACCGGTCCCACGAGTCGCTCACGTCCTCATTGCCGATGAGCCGACAACTCTCACGCCAGCCTTGTCCCACTTTGCTAGTGCAGCTCATCAACAAAGATGCGGGCCACCTACAAAGAGCGCGTCCCCAACACGTCCCTGCCAACGACAGCAATGACCGAGCCGTGAGAAGTGCCTGCCGCTCGGCCTTCCATGACGCGGGCAAAAAGTGTCAAGGCCGTATAAAGCGCTTGTGGGAGCGGAGGAAGCGCGTCGCGGGAATGGTCACGCGGGAGGCGGCCGCTGCGGGTTTTCCCCGATTACTGGAGGAGCGGGGGCGCGGCCGAGCCTCCCGCCCCCGCTCCTCCAGGGTCATGGGACGGCGTCCGGGAGTAACGAGGTCCGGAGCGCTCTTACTTGATAGACCCCGCCGTCAGGCCGCCGACAACCCGTCCCTCGATGAGAGCGAACAGGATGAACACCGGGATCGTCGCCACCACGGACGCGCCGAACATGTGCTGCCAGTCGACCGAGTACTGCCCGATGAACGAGTCCAGCCGTACCGTCAGCGGGAAGTCAGCGCTGTTGGTGGTGAGTGTGAGCGCCGAGATGAACTCGTTCCACGCCGAGATGAACGTGAAGATCAACGCGGTCACCACGCCGGGCATGGCCAGCGGCAGCGTGATGCGGAACAGGGCGCCTATCCGGCCGTACCCGTCCACCATCGCCGCCTCCTCGAGCTCGACCGGGATCGAGGAGAAGTAGGCGTTGAGAATCCAGATCGCGAACGCCAGGTTGAACCCGGCGTTGACCAGGATCAGCGACCAGACCGGGTTGATGTTCAGCAGGCCGAAGGACAGGAACTCCTTGTAGATGCCGACGATCAGCGCGACTGGCTGCAGCATCTGCGTCGCGAGGACGAGCAGCAGGAACGCGCCCCGGCCGCGGAACCGGAACCGTGCGGTGTAGTAGGCCGCCGGCAGCGCGACGAGCAGCACCAGCAGGGTCGAGCCGAGCGCGATCTCCAGCGACACCCGGACGCTGGACAGGATGCCGAACGCCGACCCCCACATGTCGGTCAGGTTCGACCAGGCGAAGTGCCGCGGCAGGTAGTTCTGCGCGAACAGCTCCTTCCCCGGCCGCACCGAAGTGATCAGCATCTCCAGGTAAGGGAGCACGAAGATTATCGCGATCACATAGGCGACCAAGGCGATGAGCGCGGTCTTAAGCGACGGCAGTTTCCGCGGGGGACGTTGAGACCCGCGCGACTGGGCCCCGGTGGCCGGGGCTGACGCGGTCACGGCAGCCATCTCAGAATGCCTCCTGCCTGTTCCGCCGGTTGACCCGCAGGAACACCAGCACGATGATCACGACCAAGGCGAAGTTGATGATGGACATCGCCGCCGCCTGCCCCACGAAGGTGCCCTTGAGGTCGTACATGAACACGGTCGAGGTGGCCGTCTCGTAGCCGGGACCGCCCCGGGTGATCTCCCAGATGATCGGGAAGGAGTTGAAGACGTTCATCAGGTTGATGACCGCGCCGACCAGGAAGGCGGGCCGCAGCAGCGGCAGCGTGATGCGCCGGTAGGCGTACCAGGTTGACGCGCCGTCGACCCGGGCCGCCTCGTACAGCGTGTCGGGGATGGACTGCAGCCCCGCCAGCAGCACGTAGGTGGTGAACGGCAGCGAGACGAAGACGGCGACCACCATCATCACGGCGAACGCCGCGTCCGGGTTGGCCGTCCAGTCCGGCGTGTTCACGTTGAACTGCGACACGATGCCGATGTCGTGCAGGAAGAGGTAGATAACCCCGCTGTCGGGCCAGAGCATCCACTTGAAGATCAGCGCGGTCATCATGACCGACGCCGCCCACGGCGCGATGATCGCCCACCGGGCGAACCGCCGGCCGGGGAACTTCTGGTTGAACAGCGCGGCGAGCCCGAGCGAGATCAGCATCGTGACGGCGACCACGCTCACGACCCAGACCAGCGTCCTGACCAGGATGCCGGGCAGGTTCGGGTTGTTGAACACCGCCGAGAAGTTGGACCAGCCGGCCGAGCCGATGTCGATGCCGAGCGGCGTGATGTTCCTGAACGACGTCTGGATCATGACGACGATCGGCCAGAGCACGACGACGGCGATAAGCGCGATGGCGGGGCCGAGCCAGAGCAGCGGGCCCAGGGAACGGAGACGGGCGAGCCCGGTCCGCTGACGCGGACCGGGCTGCCGGACAGAGGGAGCGGTCATCAGCCTGCTGCGGTCGAGGACGCCGTCTGCTGAATCGTGCCGAGCACCGACGACGGGCTGCCCGTGATGGCCTGGCCGACCGAGGTCTTGATCTGGTTCTCGACCGCGGTCCAGTTGGCCAGTGACGGGTAGTTCACCGAGCTCGTGATGTTCGCGAGGAACGCGGAGTCGATCGGGAGCTTCGCCGCGATCGCCGTGTCGCCCGTCTGGGTGGCGGGCAGCAGGTCGTACTCCTCGTTGAACGCGAGCTGGTTGGTGTCGTTGTAGGCGAAGTCGAGGAACGCCTTGTCCGCCGCCAGGTGGCTCGGGTCGGTCTTGAACACGACGATGTCGTCGTGCACGCCGAGCGTGGCGGTGATCGGGCCGGCCTTGCCGGGGATCGGCGCGGTGGCGTAGTCGGTGGACTTGAGCGTGCCCGCGGCCGTGATGATCGGGATGAGCGCGGGCGAGCCGAGGACCATGCCGACCTTGCCGGCGGCGAAGTCGGACCACATCGTGGCGCGGTCGGTGCCGCCCGGGTTCGGCTCGGTGTCGCCGGCCGCGGCGAGCTGCTTCATGAAGTTCAGCGCGGTCACGTTCGCGGCGCTGTTGATCGTGTACTGGCCGGACGCGTTGACGTAGCCGCCGCCGTCGCCGAGGAACCACAGCAGCAGCTCGGCCTGCGCCTCTTCGCTGCCCAGCGGCATGCCGTAGCCGATGTAATTTTTGGCCTTAAGCTTCGCCGCGTCGGTCTGCAGCTCGGCCCAGGTCTGCGGCGCCCCGGAGATGCCCGCGGCGGCGAAGGCCTTCTTGTTGTAGAACATCGCGCGGGTGGACGTGGTCCACGGGATGCCGTAGTCGGTCCCCTGGTACTGCCCGTCCTTGAGGAACTTGGGGATGATGTTGGCCTCGGTAGACGAGGACAGCACCTGCGACACCGGGTAAATGAGCCCGGACTGCGCGTACGGCGGGGCCGGGTTGCCTTCCAGGATGTCCGGGTACTGCTTGTTCTGGATCATCGTCGCGGTCTTGGCGGGGAAGTCGTTCCAGTCCACCGTCTGCACGTTGACCGTGATGTTCGGGTTGGCCTTGTGGAATGCCGCCGCGACCGACTTCCAGTAAAGGGTGCTGCTGTTGGCGGCGCCTGCGCTGGTGCCGTAGTCGGCACCGTAGAAGTTCAGCGTCACCGAGCCGGAGGCCGCCGCCCCCGAGCCTGACGATGATGGGCTCGAACTACTAGATGAGCTGCACGCCGCCAGGGCGACCAGCGCCGCCGCGCTCGTGGCGGCCGCGGCTATCAGTCGTACTTTCAACTCAGTCTCCAAACTTGCGCCGACCGCGTGCTGTTTCTGCACGATTGATGCGCGTTGACGCGACCGTAGCCATCGTTCCGAGCATCAGTCAACACGAAATGCCGGAAAATACTGTTAACGTGATCAGCTTGTGCTCGAACGGCGCTCGAAGTTGCGTGCTCGTGAGCTGCGGGCGCCGCCGTTCGCGCAGGTCATGCAGTAATGACCTGGATGCCCGCGTCGGCGAGCGCCGCCGCCGCCGGCGTCTCCTTCGTCGCGTCGGTCACGAGCACGGAGATCATGTCGGTCCTGCAGATCCGCGCGAACGCCCGGCGCCCGAGCTTCGAGCTGTCCGCGACGATCGCGACGCGCTGCGCCCGCTCGGCCATCAGCCGGTTGATGGACGCCTCGCCCTCCTGGTGCGCCGTGGCGCCCGCTACGGCGTCGAGCCCGTCCACCCCGAGGATCGCCCAGTCGAAGGTCAGCTCCTCGAGCAGGAACGTCGCGAGCGGGCCGATGAGCTCGCCGGACTCGGGGCGCGCCACGCCCCCGGTCACCACCAGCTTGACCTGCGGCCTGACGGCAAGCTCGCTCGCGATCGACAGCGCGTTGGTCACCACGGTCAGGCCTGCTTCCCGCAGGTCCGTGCGGTTGAGCAGGGCGCGCGCCACCTCGAGCGTGGTCGTGCCGCCGTTCAGCGCCACGGTGGAGAAGGGCTCGATCAGCGCGGCCGCGGCACCGCCGATGACCTGCTTCTCCGGCGCGTTCCGTGCGCTCTTGTACAGCAGCGGCAGGTCGTAGGCCATCTGGCTGCTGCCGACCGCGCCGCCCCTGGTCCTGGTCAGCATCCGCTGCTCGGCGAGCTGATCGAGGTCCCGCCTGATGGTAGCCTCGGATACGCCAAGCGACCGTGCGGCGTCGGTCACGCTGAGGTGCCCGCCAGCGGCCACGAGTTCGATGAGGGTATTCCAGCGTTCGTAGCGGGATACCGCCGACATGGCTGCCTCCTTCCCGCGAGCAGTCACCGCGGCCGATGCGTGCTAATGCTTGATCATAGAGGGAATCGAGCAGATCAGATCAAGACGATTCGACGAATCCGTATCAGCTTGCCTAAGCATGAGAAACTGAACTGGTAAGCATGACCGACCGAGGAGGCCGAGCCAGCCACGTGACTGCCACCCCTAGGGCCATCGAGCTCACCGAGATCGCCGCGCTCGCCGCGGCGGAGAAGCTGGCCAGTGACATCGTCGCCTACGACGTCAGCGACCAGCTCGCGATTACCGACGTGTTCCTGCTGTGCTCCGGTGCCAACGACCGGCAGGTCCGCTCGATCATCGACGAGGTGGAGCTCAGGCTCAAGCAGGCAGGCGCCACCCTGGTCCGCCGCGAAGGCGAGAACGAGGGCCGCTGGGTGCTGCTTGACTACAACGACATCGTGGTCCACGTCCAGAACAGGGAAGAGCGCGTCTTCTACGCCCTCGAGCGCATCTGGAAGGACTGCCCGGTCATCCCGCTGCCCGAGGCGGCCACCGTAGGGAACCCGCCCGTGGTTGGCAACACCGTGAGCGGAGACGCACGCTGAGCACGAGCAGGCGGCTCGTGCTGTGGCGGCACGGCCAGACGACGTGGAACCTTGAGCACCGGTTCCAGGGACAGACGGACATCCCGCTCGACGAGACCGGGGTCGCACAGGCCGAGCAGGCCGCGCGGCGACTCGCCACGCTCCGGCCCGACGCGATCTACTCCTCCGACCTGACCCGCGCGCAGCAGACCGCCGCGCCCCTGGCCCGGCTGACCGGCCTGCCGGTCTCCCTGGACAAGGACCTGCGCGAGCGGTTCGGCGGCGACTGGGAGGGCCTCGCCGACGCCGAGATCCGCGAGCGCTACCCGGCCGAGCGCGCCACGTGGAATCCGCCGAACGGCGAGTCGTCCCAGGCTGTCGCCGACCGGGTAGCCGCTGTGCTCGCCCGCGTCGCGGACTCACTCGGAGAGGGCCAGCTCGCGGTCGTGGTCGGCCACGGCGCGGCGCTGCGCCTCGGCATGGAGCGCATCCTCGGCATCTTCGCGGAAGCCACCCCGATACTCGGCGGCCTGACCAACTGCGCCTGGTCCGTGCTCGAACAGCGCGGCGGCCGCTGGCGCCTGCAGGAGTACAACGCCGGAAGCCTGCCGGACCCGGTCGTCATCGGCGACGACCAGTAAAACCTCCATCGCCCCGAACGAGGGCGGTCT
>Ga0102924_1001100_pt1 | contig 31907 bp, 34 predicted proteins | sample PaiPotPPM11metaG_FD_80116 | JGI IMG/M metagenome (GOLD analysis project Ga0102924, IMG submission 80116) | Iron sulfur acid spring bacterial and archeal communities from Banff, Canada, to study Microbial Dark Matter (Phase II) - Paint Pots PPM... ... | reverse complement strand
GCCACGCCGCCGGCTCAGACCGGCGAAGCGGGCGCTCCCGCAGCCTCTGCCTCCGCTCAGGTGACGAACACGGCCGGCGCCGAAGGGTCCAGCACCGGCAGCGAAGGGTCGACCGGCGGCACCGAAGTGCCGACCGCGCGCATCATCCACACGTTCGAGCGAAGCGCCGAGCCGCAGGTCCGCCCGCGCGACACTCCCAGGGTGAGGATCATCCGAAGGTAAAGGTTTTCAGGGGGTCCGCCAGGACGCCCGCCGCGCCGACTTCGATCGGTGCCTCGGACCCCACGATCGCCACGGCGGGCGCCAGCATCTCGATCGCCACGCCTTCTCGCACGCCGGCCCGTTCGGGCAACAGCAGGACGTCGCGGCCCCACATCTCCAGCCCGCTCACCACCACCGTGTAGAAGACCGCATACCCGTACATGCCGTTAACCTTGGCCTTGCCCTCGCCCGCCAGCACGAAGCCCGCGAACCGCTCACGCAGACGGACGATGTAGCCGGCCGCGTACACGGGCAGCTCGCCTGTGAGCTCGCCCGCGTAGGCCGGCAGCCTCAGCGCAGCGACCGCAAACGAGTACTTCAGCGCTCCATCGGAGCTGTGACTTTGCACCTTCACGTATTCGCCCGGGCCGTGCGCCACGCGATACAGGCCGCGGTAGTTGAAGCTGAACGACACTCTGCCGCCTTGTGAGTAGGTGCTGTTCTCGAGCGTCAGAGCCGCCGCCACCAGCACCGCCACAAGCACTGCCGCGCCGGCGATCGCAGCCCAGCGCGCAGGCCGCGACGCCGCCCGCCAGCGCGGGGCGAGCAGCTGGCCGAGCGTCGGCCCGTACTCGGGCTTCATCCGCACTGCGGCCATCGCCGTCAGGCGATCATTCGCCGATCGAGAACAGGGCGTCGAGATCGTGGCGCGAATACGCCGCGAATGCGACCATCGTTTGGGTGCGCGCCACGCCCGACAGAGCCCCGATCGCGCCCGTGACCACGTCTGCCAGCTGCTCGTGGTCGGGCACCCGCACGATCGCCACGAAGTCCCACGCGCCGGTCACCGAATAGGCCTCCGCCACGCCCTCGATGTCGGCCAGCGCGCCTCCCAGGGTCGACAGCGCGTCGCGCTCGGCCTCGATCAGCACCACCGCGTTGGTCATCGTCATCGCCCGACCATCATAGGTCTACCGTTGCGTCCGCGAGCGCCCCGCGGCCGCTCAGGCCCACGTCACGCACGCTGGTCTCGGTGGGCGGCTCTCAGCCCTCGGCTACGCCCACCTGGCTCAAGCCCAGGCCGACCAGCAACCCGAGCGCCCCGCCGGTCACGCCCGCCAGCCAGCTCGCCTCCGAGGACTGCAGGGCGAACGGGATCGCCAGCAGCAGCGCCGCGATCGCGCCCGCGCCCAGCAGGTCGCCCTCGTAGTAGGAGTCGCTGCGCGCGGCCTTCAGGTCGGGGGCCACCCAAGCCGCCAACAGCGCCAGGGCAGCGCCGTTGCCACCGCCCACGATCGGCTCGGAGTACAGCGCGCTCGCCGCCAGCGCGCCCGTGGCGCCCGCGCCGAAGAACAGCGCGACCAGCACAGCCGGCCCGTGGCGGCGCTCGATCAGCCAGCCGAAGATCCCGATCGCAACCAGCGCCACGAACGCATACGGGCCGCTCGCGTATGCAAGCTCGCTCGTAAGCAGCTTCCACCATTCCCCGCCCAGCGGGCCGATGATCGCCATGTGCAGGTAGATGAGCGGTTCGGCGTGCGACGCGATCCACGCCCCCGCGCCTGCCGCGACCAGCGCGATCGTCGCGTACGGACGCGACGCCGCCCAGCGGCCAGCGCCCCAGCTCGGGCCACCACCCGGCGCGCGCCTGCTGCGCGCCCGGGGCATGCGCAGCGCCGACGCCAGCCGTAGCCGGCGACCGCGCGACGCTCGGGCGGGGACGTGCGCGCGCGGTAGCTTGGGCGCGCGCCTGCGCAGGCGATGCCCGCAATAGGGACACTCGGTGATGTACGGGCTGACCTCCGATCCGCACTGCTTGCACACCACGAAGAGGTCAGCGCCAGAGGTCATCGCTACGACCCATTCTATGGACCTGTCCAAGCCGTCTCGCGGCAGGCGCCGGCCCCGCTGCGCGCGCCTCTGGAATACTCACCACCATGAACCTTGGATACGACCAGAAGCTCTACATCCTCGCCTTCGACCACCGTGGCTCCTTCCAGAAGAAGTTCTTTGGCATCGACGGCGAGCCCGACTCAGAGCAGACGGCGATCATCGCCGACGCCAAGCACCTCATCTTCGAGGGCCTGCTGCAGGCGGTCAGCGCCGGCGCAGACGCGGCCGCCACCGGGGTGCTGGTCGACGAGCAGTTCGGTTCTACGGTGCCCGCCGAGGCGCGCGAGAAGGGATTCAAGCTGGCGATGCCCGCCGAGCGATCTGGCCAGCCGTTGTTCGACTTCCAATACGGCGACGAGTTCGGGGAGCACATTGAGCGCTTCGACCCGGACTTCACCAAGGTGCTCGTGCGCTACAACCCCGACGGTGACCCGGCCGGCAACCGCGGCCAGCTGGACAGGCTCAAGCGCCTGAGCGACTGGCTCAAGCAGCATGAGCGCAAGTTCCTGTTCGAGCTGCTCGTGCCCGCCGAGGACGCCCAGCTGCAGTCGGTCGGCGGCGACAGCGACCGCTATGACGCCGAGCTGCGTCCCGAGCTGATGCGCCGGACGATCGCCGAGATCCAGGACGCGGGCATCGAGGTGGACGTGTGGAAGATCGAGGGGGTGGAAGAGCGCTCCGACTGCGAGATGCTCGTCGCGCAGGCTCGCTCGGGCGGCCGCGACGGCGTGACCTGCGTGGTCCTCGGTCGCGGCGCCGAGGATGCCAAGGTCGACCATTGGCTCATCCAGGCCGCCCCGGTCGACGGCTTCATCGGCTTTGCCATCGGCCGCTCGATCTGGTGGGACCCGCTCAAGGCATACGTGGACGGCAAGATCGAACGCGCCGCAGGCGCGCGCAAGATCGCCGAGAACTACCTGCGCTTCGTCGCCGTCTACGAGCGCGCGAAGTCAGCAGCCGCCTCCGCGTGAGCGCAATGAAAATGCGCCAGAGCCTGGCCGATTGGGAGCAGGCGTTCGTCAAGGAGATAACCCTCGACCGCCGCCGGCGTGCATCGCTGGCGCGCACCACCGAGCAGCGGGCCGCTAAGCGCGAGGCACAAAAGCGTCAAAAGCGCGGCTCGGTCCGCTTCGCGCTGCTCGTCCTCACGCTGATCATGACCGCGGTCATCGTCACCGTGGTCATGTTCCGCACGCTGTACCTGCTATTGGGCTGAGTGGCCTGGCGGGCTGATCAGCGCTCGCCGAATGTGCACCGCAGCCTTGCGGCCAGCCGAAGCGAGCTGGCGCTAACTGCCCTCGCCGAGCTTGTGCAGCGAGCTGTCGACCTCTGCGGCATGCCCGGCCGGCTTGGCCTCTGCCGTGACGTCTGACGCACTCTCGGCGCTTCCGTCATCCTCGGGTTTGGCCACGCCGGCTTCGCGATGGATCTCCAGGTAGATCTCCTTGCGAAAAACCGGAACCTTCTGAGGCGCCTGAATGCCGATGCGCACCTTCTCGCCCATAACCGAGAGCACCGACACCTCGATATCGTCTCCGATCATGATGCTCTGGTTGGACTTGCGCGTCAGGACCAGCATTTGGGTGCACCTCTTCCCGTTGGCCGACTAGCGACCCGGCGCGACCCCCTGGACGCCGGTCTGGCAAGGATAGTCACAGGACCGGGGGAACGCGATCCCGGCGCGTGCCGCCCTGCGGCCGGGACGCGCGGCGGGCCCTTTGCGCTAGTGTCCCGGACCGTCCATGCCCCGCAGATCATTGCGCCCGCACCTCAATCAAATCCGCGCCTGGGTGAGACAGGGACGCACCGATGCCTGGATCGCCCACCAGCTCGAGGTGACTGTGCGCGACATCGAGCAGTTCAAGCGCCAGAACGAGCTGGTCGGCGACGACGAGCCCCAGAACGGCACGGGCCTTGCCGACTATCCCGAGGAGATCGACCTGCGAGCCGAGGACGACGCCCTGATCGCCGCCGAGCTGGAGGCGGCCGAAGCGGAGGCCGAGCGCGCCAAGGCCGAGGCGGAGGATGGCGACGAGGAGACCGATGAGGAGCCCAGCGCCCCCCGTGCCCGCAGGCGCAGTCGGCGCGGCGGCCGCGGCAGATCGACGACCGGCCGGTCGCGCACGTCGGGCCGCGGGGCGCCGCTGGAAGGCACCTTCGACCATGGCGAGGAGGGATATGGGCTGTGGCTGGACCCCGCCGTCCAGGAGGACCCGATCTACGCTGAGCATTGGGCCGGCCACAGACCCGTGGAGGTCACCGTGGAACCGGACCGCATCGTCATTCGCCGCGCCGGCGACGACGATTAGCATCGGCGCGGGCTGGCGCCGGGGCGCTAGGCGCTGACCTCCCTGCGGCCTCCCGCATAGTCGGCCGCCTCGCGCAGATATCTGGCAAAGGCCGCGTCCACCACCACACCGGCCTCCCACGCCCACGGCTCCTCCGGAGCGAGGCGCATGGCCACCTGCAGGCACCAGCCGGTGCCCTGCTCGTAGAGCACCACGAGCTCGTCCGCCGAGAAGCGTCCGCCCAGCCGCCTGCGCAGCTCTGCCACCAGCGCGGCAATCACCCGCTCCAGCAGCGGCCTGCGCTCGGGCGCGGCCGCGTCCACGCGGCGCTCTCCCTGCTGCCACTGATAGATCGCGTTGTCGAACGGCATCGGCCGAGGCTAGCAGCGCCACATTCAGTCCTTATCCTCAGTTGTCGGGTAGACCACTTATGACGTATGGCTGCTCGTTCTTGCGCATCATGCCAAGGCGACGGGCCTCTGTTTCAAGCGTTCCCTGCGTGCCCAGCGCTTCGTGCTGGCGGGCAAGCTGGCGATGTTCGCGTTCCATCGCCCCAACCACCGCCGCGTCGCGGCGTGACTGACGCCAGGTCGACAGCATGTGCACGCCCGCGCTCGCATACAGGTACACCAGCGCGGTCAGCACGCACATCATCGCCACACGCCCCACTCGATCCCAACGCACTTGCATGGAGCGCCATTCGCCTCCGCACGCAAAGCTCCTGCCGGCGAGCGGCCGCGGGAGCTTCTATCGCCCGGCGAAAGCGCTCGCGCCGGGGAACTGCGCGTCGTCGCCCAGCTGCTCCTCGATGCGCAGCAGCTGGTTGTACTTGGCCACCCTGTCCGATCGCGACGGCGCGCCCGTCTTGATCTGCCCGCAGCCGGTAGCCACGGCGAGGTCGGCGATGGTCACGTCCTCGGTCTCGCCAGAGCGATGGCTGATGACCGCCGTGTAGCCGGCATCGCGCGCCATCGCGATCGCGGCCAGCGTCTCTGTCAGCGTGCCGATCTGGTTGACCTTGATCAGGATCGAGTTGGCCACGCCCAGCTCGATCCCCCGTGCCAGCCGCTGCGTATTGGTCACAAACAGGTCGTCGCCGACCAGCTGCACGGCCGAGCCCAGACGCTCGGTCAGCGTCTTCCAGCCATCCCAGTCCTGCTCGTCCATGCCGTCCTCGATTGACACGATCGGATAGCGGGCCGCGAGATCGGCCCAGTAGTCGGTCAGCTCGGCCGCGCTGAGCGTGCGGCCCTCGTGCTCGAGCTCATAGGCGCCGTCGGCGTACAGCTCGCTGGTGGCGGGGTCCAGCGCTATCGCCACATCTTCTCCGGGACGGTATCCGGCCGCCTCGATGCCGGCAACGAGCATCTTCAGCGCCTCCTCGTTGGAGGCAAGGTCCGGCGCGAAGCCGCCCTCGTCACCCCCCGCAGTGCCCAACCCGCGCTCGTGTAGGGCGCCCTTCAGCGCGTGGAACACCTCCGCGCCAATCTGCAGGCACTGCGAGAAGCTCTGCGCGCCGCACGGGACCACCATGAACTCCTGGAAGTCGACTTTGTTGTCCGCGTGCGCGCCGCCGTTGAGCACATTCATCATCGGCACCGGCAGCACCCGCGCGTCCTCGCCGCCGAGGTAACGCCACAGCGCCAGGCCCTCCTCGGCGGCCTGCGCGTGGGCTGCCGCCAGCGACACTCCCAGGATCGCGTTGGCGCCAAGGCGCGCCTTGTTGGCGGTGCCGTCGCACGCGATCAGCGCGCCGTCCAACGCCTCCTGGCCGGCGGCGTCCAGGCCGGCCACCGCCTGGGCTAGCTCGCCGTTGACGTTGGCCACCGCGCGGGTGACGCCCTTGCCCTGCCAGTCCTTGCCGCCGTCGCGCAGCTCGACCGCCTCGAACTCTCCCGTCGACGCGCCCGAAGGGACCGCAGCGCGCCCGCTGGCGCCGGAGCGCAGCTCGACGTCCACCTCCACCGTGGGGTTGCCACGGCTGTCGAGGATCTGGCGCGCGTGGACTCGGGCGATCTCGCTCACTGCGCCAGCGCGCCCGCGTCTAGGGCGTTTCGCCCGTGCCGGTGGCGCCGACTGCGCCCGCGCTGGTCTTGGGCGCTTTGTAGCCCTTGCAGTCGGCCACCACGTAGCCTGAGCGACATTCCGTTTTGGCCTGCCAGCGCTTTTTGAATTCCTTGACGAACTTGCTCAGCGCCGTCTGCTGTCCCTGAGAGGCCAGCTGCGTTTTGATCGACGACTTCACCTTGGACAGCGGCTGCTGGCTGCCCGGCGTGGCGCTCTTCACCTCGAACACGTAGTAGCCGAACGGCGTCTTGACCGGCCCGCTGAGCACGTTGGCGGCGGTCGAGAAGATGGCCGTGTCGAGCGCCTTCTCCTCCTCGCCTTTGACCACTTCGGGCAGCAGACCGCCGTTGGCCTTGCTGGTGGGGTCGATCGACTTGGCCTTGGCCACGCTGGCAAAGCTCTTGCCCGACTGCACTTCCTGCTTAGCGCTCTTGGCAGCCGCTTCGGTCTTGGTCAGAATGATCTCGACGCTGCGCTTTTCCGGGCTGCCGAAGCGAGACTTGTTTTCGTTGTAGTACTTGGTCACCTGAGCTTCGGTGATCTTGCTTTTCTGTTTGGTGATCTTTGACTCGATCCGCTGCGACAGCAGGTTCAGCTTCACGCGCAGCAGCAGGTCGGAAACTGTCTGACCCGACGTGGCCAAGAATTTTTCGAATTCCGCCGCTTTGGGGAACTGCGCCGACTTGATCTTTTCAAACTGCTTGTGAACTTCTTTGTCGTTGAGCTTCACACCCAGCGCGGAGCCTTCTCCGAGCACCCACGACGAGGAGATCAGAAAGCCCAGCACCTCGGTCTGTAGCGATTTGTACTGCGTCTCGCACTCGCTCTTCAGCTGCGCCGTGGTGGGGGCCTTCTGGCCTTTTTCCGGTTTTGGCGCGGTTGCCGCCAGATGCGCGATGCACGCGGTGTAATTGGGCGGTTCGGGGATCACGGGCTTGGATCCCGTTGCGACCGTGCTCGAGGACGCTGCGACCGCCATCCAGTGGTTGAACGTGGATTTGGTGATCGAGTTGCCGTTGACCTGCACGACCGCGTCGCCGGGTATGCCACCGCAGGCCGACAGTCCAACCAGGGCAAACAAAACGGCGCCTAGCGCCGGGAGCGATCGAGTGGCCTTCTTAGACACGACGCGGGCACTCTAGCGGAAAGCCCCTGCGAGTGCGCTTAATTGTTTCTAAGCGGTCTTCAGGGGGGCCACATCGCGATGGATGTTGGTACAGAACGTCCGCTTTCAAGCCGCCTCGCGCATGACCGCCAGCAGCGCGTCGGCCGCCTTGACCACACTGGAGAAGCGCTCGCTCCCGTCCTTTGGGACCCGTAGGGAGACCTGCGAACGGCCGGACTCGTACAGCGCTTCGGGCAGCTCCTGGCGCAGACGCCTGGCCCGCGCCGAGTCCAGCTCGATCGGCACCACCGCCAGCCGGTCTCCGCGAAAGCTCACCGTCTGGGCTCCCGCCTGGCCGAACTTGATCCGCGCCCGCTGCAAGGACAGCAGGTTGCGCAGCGGCTCGGGCGCAGGCCCGAAGCGGTCCTCGAGCTCCACTGCCAAGCGCTCCACGTCCGCCACCTCCCGCGCGGACGCCACGCGGCGGTGCACCTCGATCTTGGCCTGCTCGTAGGGGATGTAGTCGGCGGGCACGTATGCGTCGACGTTCACGTCCAGGCGCACCGGCTCGGGCGGCGTCTCGTCCTCGGCCAGGTCCCCCGCCGCCCTGACCGCCTCGTCGAGCATCTGCATGTACAGCTCAAAGCCCAGCGCCGCCACATGCCCGGACTGCTCGTCGCCCAGCAGGTTGCCCGCGCCGCGGATCTCCAGATCGCGCATCGCGATCTTAAAGCCGGCGCCCAGCTCGGTGTGGTCTGACAGCGCCGACAGCCGCTGCGCTGCCTCCGGCGTGAGCGCCGCGGCGGAGTCGTACAGCAGGTACGCGAACGCGCGCTCGCGGCTGCGCCCTACGCGCCCGCGTATCTGGTAGAGCTGGGCCAACCCGAACGTGTCCGCGTGCTCGACGATCAGCGTGTTGGCCTGCGGGATGTCGATGCCCGACTCGATGATCGAGGTGCACACGAGCACGTCGGCGCCCCCGCGCAGGTAGTCCATCATCACGCTCTCCAGCTCGCCCTCGCCCATCTGGCCGTGGGCCACCGCGAAGCGCACGCCCGGACACAGCGCACGCAACCGCTCTGCGGTCTCCTCGATCGACTCCACGCGGTTGTGCAGGAAGAAGGCCTGCCCGCCGCGAGCGTGCTCGCGCTCGATCGCCCGCCTGACCAGCTCCTCCTCGTACTCGCCCACGTAGGTCCGCACAGGCCGGCGACCCTCGGGGGGCGTCTCGATCACCGAGATGTCACGCAGACCCGCCAACGACATCTGCAGCGTGCGCGGGATCGGCGTGGCCGACATCGCGATCACGTCCACCTTCAACTTGAGCTGGCGCAACAGCTCCTTCTGCTTGACCCCGAAGCGCTGCTCCTCGTCGACGATCAGCAGGCCCAGATCCTTCGCGCGCACGTCGCGCGAGAGCACACGATGGGTGCCGATCAGGATGTCCACGCGCCCCTCGGAGAACCCCTTGATCGCCGCTTTCTGCTCGGCCGCGCTGCGAAAGCGCGACACGTGCTCGAGCGTGAACGGGTAGTCGGCCAGCCGCTCGGCGAACGTGCCGTAGTGCTGCTGGGCGAGGATCGTGGTGGGCACCAGCATCAGCACCTGCTTGCCCTCGCCGGCCGCCTTGAAGGCCGCCCGCAGCGCCACCTCGGTCTTGCCATAGCCCACATCGCCGCAGATCAGCCGGTCCATCGGGCGCGGCGATTCCATATCCGCCTTGACCAGCTCGATCGCCTCGCTCTGGTCGGGAGTCTCTGTGAACGGGAAGCGCGCCTCAAACTCGCGCTGCCACTCGGAGTCGGACTCGAAGGCATGCCCTGAGCGCCGCCTGCGCTCGGCGTACAGGGTCAACAGCTCGCCGGCCAGCTCCTGCGCGGCGCGGCGCGCACGCGCCTTCATCGTCTCCCAGCGGGTGCCGCCCAGTTTGCTCAGCGGTGGGTGCTCGCCGCCAGCCCCCACGTATCTCGAGATCTTGGCCAGCTGGTCAGTGGGGACGAAGACCTTGTCGTCACCCTGATATTCGAGATACAGGTAGTCGCGCGTGACGTTGGCCACGGTGCGCGTCTCAAAGCCTGCGAAGCGGGCCACGCCATGGTCCTCGTGCACCACGATGTCGCCGGTGCGCAGGTCGGTGAACGAGCGCAGCGCCCCGCGTCGCGAGAACGAGCCGCCGACCGCGCCCTCGCCGCCGCGCTCGGCCCGGCGGCGGCGCAGCAGCCGGTGCTCGGGGAAGACGGCGAGCTTGAGCTGGGGCGCCACGAACCCCTCGCGCAGCGACGCCGCTGCAAAGCGCAGGGAAGGCTCCAAAGCCTGGCTGCCGGCGTCGACACCCTCGGCCAGCCAGGTCGCTTTCAGGCGACCCAGGTTGTAGGCGGCGCGCTCGCCCTCGCCGCGCCGGGGAAACGCCACGACCGTGCGATAGCCCGAGCGCACGAGCTTCTCCAGCTCCGGCTCAGCTTCTGCCAGCGAGCGAGCGGCCGTGTCGGCTGACTGGGCGCGCAGCTCGATCTCCTGGCCGCTCGACAGCGCCGACAGCCATGTCCTGGTTCGCTGCTCGAGCGTCTCGCTGATGCGCTCGGGGCTCACGTACAGGTGATGGGCGTCGGCATCGCCGAACGCCGCGCACACGTCGCTCCAGTGGTCTTTCAGCGCCGGCCCGAGCTCCTCCTCGGCGGCAACCAGCAGCTCGGTCTCCTCGCCCACCAGGTCCAGCAGCGCACCGAAGCGCTCCACCGGCAGCAGCTCTGCGATGTCCGGGCGCTCCTCGCCCGCGCGCTCGCCCCCGCTGAAGGTGCCGGTTGCGGCCGCGATCTCAGCGAGCTCGCGATGCTCGAGGGCGAGCTCGGCCGCCGGCGCAATCTCGACCTCGTCCACGTCCCCGAGCGAGCGTTGCGTGAAGGTCGAAAACCAGCGCAACGATTCAATCTCCACGTCGAACATGTCCACGCGCACCGCCCGTTCCTCGGTCGCCGGGAAGATGTCCAGCAGGCCGCCGCGAAGCGCGAACTGGCCGCGCTCCTCCACCTGGTCGGCGCGCTCGTAGCCGGCGCTGACGAGCTCTGCCGCGCACTCGTCCAGGTCCAACAGCTCGCCCACACGCAGCGTGAACGAATGAGGCCGCAGCGCTGGGTCGGGCACCTTCTCCGACAGCGCTACCGCGCTTACGACCACCACCGGCTGATCGCCCTGCGCGTCCGCAGCGGCGGAACCGGCTGCCAGCAGAGCGTCGAGCGCGGCCACGCGCAGACCCACGAGATGCGCCGGCGGGGCGAGGTGCGACTCGTAGGCGACGCCTCTGGAGGGGTAGTAGCGCACGCGCCGCGGCGCAAGCCACGCGCGCAGGTCGCCCGCCAGGTCGCGTGCGGCGCGATCATCGCCCACCACGACCATCGACGCCCGCGCGCGCGCCGCGCCGTCCGCGTCGACGAGCGCGGCGATGAGGTAAGGGCGCAGCGAGCTCGACACGAACGCATGGCCGCCCTCGCGCGCGAGCCTCAGCGCGGCCTCGTCCTCGCCGATGAACCCCAGCAGGGTGCGCAGCGCGCCGCCGTCGCCGGCCATCTAGGACTCCAGCCCCGGCCGGCCGGGCTCCGAGCCATCGCCATCCTCACCCAGCACCGCGCGCTCGACGTGGTCGCAGGCCCGCTCGACCAGATCGCGCACCTGCGCCTCGCCCTCACGAAAGCGCCCCAGCACATACGCGGACACGATCTCCGGGTCGGTCGAGTCGGGACGCCCAACACCCACCCGCACGCGCATGAAGTCAGCGCTGCCGAGCTCGCGCTTAATCGACTTCAGGCCGTTGTGGCCCGCCAGACCGCCACCGAGGCGAGTGCGCACGTCGCCGAACGGTAGATCGATCTCGTCGTGTACCACGAGCACTCGCTCCAGGGGCAGCTTGTACGCGCCGCGGGCCGGGCCCACAGAGCGCCCGGCATCGTTCATATAGGTCTGCGGACACAGGATCACCACACGGGGGGCGCGCGCGGATGGCGACGCCGCGCTGGCGCCAACTCCCGGCACACCCACGCGACCCTCCGCTATACGCCCGCGAAAACGGTCCTTGGCGCGTCCCAGCTGCCAGCGCGCCACGAGCGCCTCAGCCACCATGAACCCCACGTTGTGTCGCGTGCCCGCGTGCTCGCGACCGGGGTTGCCCAGCCCTACGATCAACCAGTCGACGGCTCCGCCACCGCCACCGCCACCGCTTCGTCCCCGGAGGGGGAAGGGGCGTCGCAGAGGCAGCTACTCCCCGCCCGTGGAACCCTCGGAAGCGTCGCCACCACCGTCGGCCTCGCCTGCGCCCTCCTCGCCCACGAGCTCGGTCTCCGCTTCGATCTCCTCCGCCTCGGCCTGCAGCCGCGGCGGAGACAGCGTCGCCACGACCGTCTCCTCGGGGTCGTCGAGCAACGTGACGCCGTCGGGCGGCGTCAGTGCGCCGAGCACGATCGTCTCGCCGATCTGCATCTCGCCGACCGAGTGGACGATCGACTCGGGGATCGCGGTCGGCAGCGCCTGCACGTTGAGCTCGCGCGTGATCTGCTCGAGCACGCCGCCTTCCTTTACGCCCGGAGCATCGTCCGCGCCAACGAGCTCGAGCGGCACGACCGCGTTGATCTCCTCGTCGAGCCTCACGCGCAGCAGGTCGACGTGAACCGTCTCGCCGCGAACCGGGTGGCGCTGGGCTTCCTTGAGCACGACCGGAGTGGCTTTGGCGCCGTCCACGCTGAGGTCGAGCACAGCTCCGGAGCTGGCCAGCGCCAGGCGCAGCTCGCGCGCGTCCGCGTCAAAGCCCACGGACTCGGCGCCGTCGCCGTAGAGCACACCCGGGACGCGCCCGCTGCGGCGCAGGCGTCGCGCCGCGCGCGAGCCAGCGCTGGCGCGGCTAGAGACGTTCAGCTTGGTGGTGGTATTGGCCATGAGCGAGTCCAGACTCTAGCAACCGCCCAGCAGCCGCCGTTCATCGCTCTTCCACCTCTGTTGCTTCTTCTTCTTCGGTTTCGATGGTCGATGGTTTCGTGCAGTTGCCTTCGTTGGCGATCGGCGCGCTCAACGACACCAGGGTGACCGACATGCCGCTGAAGAAGTTGCCGCTGCGATGCACCTCGATGCACTGCACGACCGGCAGCTTGCCGAGCACCGTCCATGCCAGCCGGGTCTTGCCGCTGGAGCTGCTCAGCGCGTTTTCGGTGGGGGAGATCAGCGACAGGATCTTGACCGCGCCCACTCGGCGCAGGCGCGGGTCGGCTGCGTTGCGCCTGACCCCCTCTACGCACGAGGAGCTGCGACGGCAGCCATCCAACCGAGCGAGCATTCCGGTCACATCGCCCCGGGTCTCCGCTTGGATCAGCGCCAGCTCGTCGTCGCGTTCGACGTTCTGCGTCTGCAGCCAGCGCGCCAGCAGGGCGCCTACCAGCAGGATGAGCAGGGCGATGACCGCGAGCAGCACGCGCAACTGGATGCGCCGGCGACGCGGCAGACCCTGCCACCAGGCGCGTGGGCCACGGGCGACCGCGGCGGATGCGGGATGGGGAGCAGCCGAGCCGGGGCTGGCCATGGCGGGCACTCAGAACAGCTGGTTCTCACCGCCGAAGACCTCGCTGACGGAGTCATCGACGAAGATGCGCCGGATCGAATCGGTGAGCAGGTCCGCGCACGGCAGCACGCGCACGTTGGCCGGCCGGGTGGGGGCCACAGGGATCGTGTCGGTGACCACGATCTCCTCCAGCCCCGACGTGCGCAGGTTCTCGAACGCGTCGCCAGAGAACACCGCGTGGGTGGCCGCCGCGTACACGCGAGCGGCGCCCTCCTCCTTGACCGTCTTGGCCGCCGCCTTGAGCGTGCCGGCGGTATCGATCATGTCATCCACGATCACCGCCGTCTTGCCCTTGACGTCGCCGATCACATAGCCGATCTCGGCCACCTGCTGGGCGGGGCGCTCCTTGTCGAGGATCGCCAGCTCGGCGCCGATCTTGGACGCGAACTTCTTGTTGAGCTTCACGCGTCCGGCGTCCGGGGCGACCACCACGAGATCCTCCAAGCCCAAATCCGCGAAGTACTGCGTGAGCATGAACAGCGCGGTCATGTGGTCGACCGGTTTTTGGAAGAAGCCCTGGATCTGGCCGGCGTGCAGGTCCATCGTCAGCACCCTGTCCGCGCCGGCCGCCTCGAGCATGCGCGCCACCAGACGCGCGGAGATCGGCTCGCGCGGCGCCGACTTCTTGTCCTGGCGCGAGTAGCCAAACCAGGGCGTGACCGCGATCACCCTGTGCGCGGACGCGCCCACGGCGGCGTCGATCATGAACAGCAGCTCCATCAACGAGTCGTTGGCCGTGACCCCCGTCTGCGGGTTGCCGCAGGTGGACTGCACGATGAACACGTCCGCGCCGCGGATCGACTCGTCGTAGCGGCAGTACACCTCTCCGTTGGAGAACGTCCTCAGCTCGACCGGCCCGAGCTCGACCCCGAGCTTATCCGCGATGTCGACCGCCAACTGCGGGTTGGCGCGCCCGCTGAAGAGCATCAGGCGCTTGTTGTAGTCAATCGGCAGGCTCGCCCGCGAGGTTTGCGTGCGAGTGTCCATCGCGCTCATCGCGCTCATCTCCTCATGCAGTGTAAACGTCGTTGCGCCCGCCGGTCATCAGGGCTCCTCACCACGCTGGGCGTAGCCGTCGATGTTCGTCTGGCGCTCGCGCGCGATGCCGAGCGCGCCATCGGGCACGTCGTCGGTGATCACCGAGCCAGCTCCCGTGTAGGCGTCGTCTCCAAGCGTCACCGGCGCGACGAGGGTCGTGTCGACACCTGTCCGCACCCGCCGCCCGACGGTCGTGCGGTGCTTGGCGCGGCCGTCGTAGTTGGCCGTGATGGTCGCCGCCCCCAGGTTGCTCTGCTCGCCCACGTCCGCGTCGCCGATGTAGGAGAGGTGGGGGATTTTTGCGCCTGCACCGATATTCGATCCCTTGATCTCCACGAACGTTCCCGCCTTGGCGCCGTTGCCCAACACGGTCCCCGGCCGCAGGTACGCGAACGGCCCCACAGTTACGCCATCCTCGAGCACGCAGTCCACCAGATAGGAATGCCTGACGGTGCATCGCATGCCGATCTGGGTGCTCCCCCTGATCGTGGTGAACGGCTCTATCACGGTGTCCTGTCCGATCGCCACGTCGAGGTCGATCACCGTGGCGAGCGGCTCTACGATGCTCACACCCGCATGCATATGGCGCTCGTGGATCGCCTGCTGGGCGAGCCGCCTCACGCGCGCCAGCGCAGCGCGGTCGTTGACGCCCAGCACCAACCGTTCGTCCTCCACCACGTGCGCCGCCACGCTCACGCCGTCGGACCTGAGGATGTCGAGCACCTGGGGCAGGTACAGCTCGCCCTGCGCGTTGTCCGCGGTCAGCCGCCCCAGCGCGCCGCGCAATGCGGACGCATCGAACACGAAGATACCCGTGTTGACCTCGCGTATCTCGCGCTCGGCCTGCGTGGCGTCGCCCTCGCGCTTGGTCTCCACCACGCGCTCCACCGCTCCGGCGGAGTCGCGCACGACGCGGCCGTATCCCGTCGGATCGTCGAGGATCGTGCTCGCCATCGTCGCCGCCGCGCCGCTGTGGCGATGCGCATCGAGCAGCCCTGCTATCGCCTCGGCTCCCACGAGCGGCACGTCGCCGCTGAGGACCACCACCGGGGCCGCCGGGTCAAGCATCGAGCCAGCGTCGACGTCCAGTTGCCCCATCGCCGCAGCCACCGCCCCGCCGGTTCCATTCGCACGTGCCTGCACAGCCAGTTGCACGCCCTCCGGCAACACGTCGCGCAGAGCCCGCTCGGGCGAGTCCACGACCACCACTCTGTCCGCTGCGAGCTCCAGCGCCGCCCGCACCGGCCACAGCACCATCGGCACGCCGCACAGGTCGTGCAGGACCTTCGGCGTCTTTGAGCGCATGCGCGTGCCCTGTCCCGCCGCGAGGATCACAACGATCGGGCCGCTCATTGCCCGGATGGTATTCGCTGCGCGAACGTCCGCCGAAAGCGCTGGACGCACGTCGGCGCGGCACTAGCTGGGGGGCAGGGACTCGAACCCCGATTCTCAGGACCAAAACCTGATGTCCTGCCATTGGACGACCCCCCAAAGGGACGGTCACAGGATAGATCGTGCGTCGCGCGCAGGCCCGAGCGGTTCGTACGCCGTCCCCGTGCAGGCGCCAACCGCCCCCGCGCAACGGCCGCATCACTACGACGCAACATCTCGTTGTCCTCCTTTGCAAGTATGCGTGCACTCTGCGGGGGAGCATCGGGAGAATCACGACGTGCATCAGCGCCATCCTCGTGGCGGCGCTCGCCGGCTGCGTGGGCGCGCTCGCAGCAGGACGCTCGCCGGGCGGTGCGGTTGGCGCTCGCCTGCCGAGCAGAGCCGCTGCACCGTGTCCGGGAGCCGACCTGCACCCGACGGCTGCCGATACGCCTGCCGTGGACACCGCGACCCTCTGTTTGGTCGATCAGATCCGCGCCGCGCACCATCTGCCGGCGCTGCGACCGAACCGCGAACTTGGCGCGGTCGCGACCAGCCAGGTCGCGACGATGCTGCGATGGGACTACTTCGCCGACGTCCGCCCGTCCGGCCAGACGCCGCTTTCGCTGGTGGTCGTGACCCGCTACCCCGCACACGGGGCCAGCATCTCGGTTGCCCAGAACATCGCCTGGGGCACCGGCGCCGACACCACGCCGATGCACATCGTGGCCGCGTGGATGGCATCGCCTCCCCACCGGGAAATCCTCCTCACCGGCGAATACCGCGACGCGGGCGTCGCGGTAAAGGCGGCGCTGCCGCGCGTGGTCGGTGCGGGACAGCACGGCGCCACCTATGTGATGGAGCTCGGCGCACGGCACGCGTGAGCCATGACCACGCTAAGCTTCACAGCTACCTCTGGGGCGTAGCCTGGTGAGCCAAAGGGAATGGAGACCGGATGGGGCGAGTGTGGAGTGAGGGGGTCAAACGAGCGCTGCCCGCTGCCGTCGCAGTGGCAGCGCTGTCACTGATGCAGTGCAGCTTGGCTGCGGCTAAGACGAAAGCCTCGGCTGCAACCCAGCCGGCGGCGATATCCAGCTTGAGCTATGGACCGCTGGAAGAAGAGCAGCTGACCGTCTTTCCCGCCCGCAGCGCGGGCGCTCCGTCCGTGCTGCTCGTGCACGGCGGAGGCTGGAGCAAGCAGCTGAACGAAACGGAAGTCCCCTGGGTCGCTGAAGACCTCCAGAGCGCCGGCTTCGCGGTGTTCGACGCGAACTACCCGCAGGACTCCAACGCACAACCCGCGTTTCCGCTCGAGCCCGAAGCAATCAAAGCGGCCGCCGAATGGGTGAGCGCGAACGCGAGTGCCTACCACGGCAGCACGACCAACATCGTGCTCGTGGGCGGATCGGCCGGGGGACAGCTCGCCGAGATGACCGCCACACGCTTCCCGGTGGCGGCAGTGGTGTCGCTCAGCGGACCCACCAACCTGGTCACGCTCATGGAAATGGCCAACAAAAAAGAACTCAAGGACGGGCTGGGCGGCGACGTGCGCACCGCGCCGGGATGCTCAGCCAAAGCCAAGAGCTGCCCGGAATCGATCGAGAGCGAATGGTCGCCGATCGACAACATTCCCACGAGCTGCCCACCCTATCTGCTGTTCAGCTCTGAAAGGGATGAGGTGCCGGTCTCCCAGCAGATTGAATTCCAGGCCGCGCTGGAAGGCGCGGGCTGCCCGGTCAAGCTCCAAGCCCTCGCCGGCAACCAGCACTCCTTCCAGTATTGGCCCAAGGTGAGGGCGACTGTCGACGCTTTCATCGCTGCGCACTGACGCTCAGGCTCCCCGGCCTGAACGGCGCGGCACGCGTCCGCCTTCGGCGCCCGCCTCCGAAGCGGGGCCGTCAGCTGAGCTGATCCCCAACACGCGCATCGCCTTCAGGCCGAGGCTGAGCTTCTCGCGGCCGTCGCTGGAGCTGACGTCCAACCCGGACAGCTCGCGCACCCGCTCCAGGCGGTAATAGATCGTGTGGCGATGGGTGAACAGTCGCTGGGCGGTCCCCGCTACGTTGCCGTCGGCCTCCAGGAAGGTCTCCAGCGTGCGCACCAGGTCGGTCTCGTACTGCTCGTCATAGGCCACCAGCGGCTCGACCGTCTCGGCATAGAAGCGCTGCAGCTCGCTGGGGTTCTCGCTCATCGCCGACAGCAGCAGGCGATATGCGCCGGTCTGCTCGAAGGCCAGCGGCGCGGCGCCGGCGTCTCCTTGGGCCACGTTGGCCGCCAGCAACGCCTCGCTGGCCGCGCGCGGCAGATCGGCGGGATCCTTGGCGATGCGGCTGCGCCCGATCGCAAACGTGTAGCCCGCCAGGCCCGCCTGCATCTCGTGCAGGACCGCCTCGGCAGCGCGCGCGGCCGTGGCCTCCTCGCCGCCAGGCACGAGCAGCAGCACCTCCGCGCCGACCCAGCGCGAGCCCGATCCGGACGGTTGCCCAGCGCCGCCGGGCGCCACGTCGCGCTCTGACAGCGCCGCGATCGAGCGGCTGACGACCGCCCGCGCGCCCCGCTCGGCGACCGCGCGCACGCGTCCGCGCCAGCCCTCGTCGGTGGGCGTCTGGGGGTGGGCTCGCGCGACGATCATGCTCGCCCCGCCCTCCAGCTCCAGCGCGAGCTCCCTGGCCCGCGCGACGATCTCCTCGCGGCCGCTGCACTCGCGAGCCAGCACCGCCCGCAGGAAGTCCGCCGCGGCCGTTTCCGAAACCCGCTCGGGTGCCCGCACACGCTCGACCTCCGAGGCGATCATCGTCACCAACAGCCTGCGCATGGATGCGCCCGGCTCGGCCTTTGCGCGCATGTGCAGCGTCCCCACCACCGTGTCGGCCACGCGCAGCGGGCTGCTGGTCACGCCCTTGCCGCGCGACAGCAGCGAGCGCTCCTCGGCCGGCGAGCGGGCCGCCACCGCCAGCGTGGCCCCCCAGGCATCGGTGACCGCCAGGCTCGCATCGAGCGCCTTGGCCGCCGCGCGCACCACCTCCGGCAGGCCCGCCCCAGACTCGACCGCTTCGGTGATCGCGTCCAGCGCCGCGAGGTCCGGCACGCCGGTCAGCCCCAGAAGTAGACGACGGCGAGCGCGCCGACTACTCCAACGCCCACCAGCACGGCCAGCACATACAGCGACAGCACCGTCGCCGCCAGGCGCTCCCACAGGCGCGAGTACGACGTCCACGCGGGAACCAGGATCAGCCCGGCATAGAGCGCCGCGCCGAATGTACCCGCGCACACCGCAACGATGACGTTGATGGTTGACCTGCTCATAGCGTCTCAGCCGGAGATTGTGACGCACTGCGACGACGAGGCGTCGACCGGCGTTGCGCAGATCGGCGCAGGCTCGCGCCCGTGCAGTCCAGCCGCCGCCCGCTGAGCCCGCCCCAGACCGTTGGCATGTGGGAACAACCCCACGACCGTCGGGCCCGAACCGCTCACCAGCGCGAGGTCCGCTCCAGCCTCGCGCACCTCTTTGAGCGTCCTTGCGATCTGCGGGCACAGCGAGATGGCCGCGCGCTGCAGGTCGTTGTCCAGCAGCTCGCCCGCCGCCGGCACCGCCGCGCTCAGCTCGAGTGCCGTCTGTAGCGCTCGGCGTCGATTCTCCAGGTCCGCGCCAGAGCGCCCGAGACCCAGCCGGTCAGCCTCCGCGTACACCGCCGCCGTGGACAGACCCGCGGTGCTCGGCACGATCAGCAGCCCAAACGACTCGGCGTTTGGATCCGGCAGCTGTTGTAGACACTCGCCCGCGCCACTCGCCAGCCAGCGACCGGGGGAGATCTGTGCCGGGACATCCGCGCCCAGCTGCGCCGCCAGCGTGCGCAACAGCTGCTCGTCGGCCAGACCGGATGCGTGTCTGGCCAGACGCAAGGCCGCCGCGGCGTCCGCCGAGCCGCCCGCCAGGCCCGCCGCCACGGGGATCCGCTTGTGAATCCTCAGGCGCAGCGGCGGGGCCTCCCAACCGGTGCTCGCACGAAACGCCGCCAGCGCGCGCGCCGCCAGGTTCTCGTCCGCCGGACCCTGCACGCCTGGACACACGACCTCGTCGCGCTGCAGGCCCGCCACGTCCTGCTCGAGCTCGACATCGTCCGCGAGTGAGATCGACTGCATCACAGTCACCAGCTCATGGCGGCCGTCGGCAGCGCGCGTCGGCCCCACGAACAACCCCAGGTTGACCTTCGCGGGCGCCAGGGTCCGCAGGATGCTCACAGCGTGGGGCTCACAACGCCAGCAGGCGCGCGAGCGCCCTGAAATCCTCGGGGGCGAGACGCTCGGCGCGCACATCCGCTGGATGGCCGAGCTGCTCCAGCGCGCCACGCACCTGCTCGCGGGAGCGGTCCGGAGCCCCGCCCGACAGCGCCAGCGACCCCGCGATCGTCTTGCGACGATGCGCGAACGCGCCGTGCACGAGCGCGCGCAAGGCGGGCGAGACGCTCGAGCGATCGTCTCGAGCTGGCGACACAGCGCCGCTGGCGCCCACAGCGGGCGGCTCGCGCCGGCGCATGCCCACGAGCACTGAGTCGACGTTCGGCGCCGGATGAAACACCGTGCGCGGGATCGACCGCAGCACGTCCACCTCGCATGCCAGCTGCGCGATCACCGACGGCGTGCCATACACACCGTTGCCCGGAGCGGCGGCCAGCCGCTCGCCGACCTCCCGCTGCACCATCGCCACCCAACTGCGCACGCTTGCCAGCTCCTCGATCGTCCGCAGCAGCGCGCTCGCGGCGATCCCGTAAGGCAGGTTCGCGACCACCTTGTCCGGCCGCGGCGACAGACCCGCCAGGTCGATGGTCATCGCATCGGCCCAGTGCACGGTCACGTTCGTGTACGGGTCGGTCGCGTCGCACAGCGCCCCGCGCAGGCGCTCGTCGACCTCGACCACGTGAACGTGCGCGACACGTTGGGCGAGGTGCTCGGACAGGACACCCAGGCCGCCGCCGATCTCCAACACGACATCCTCACCCGACAACTGCGCCGCCCGATCGATCACGCCGAGGATGTTCGAGTCGATCAAGAAGTTCTGGCCGAGCTCGCGGTCGGGGCGCACCGCGAACTGGCGCATGCGCCGCAGGCTCGGCTGCACCGGCGCGTCGGCCACGGCGCTCACTTGCCTGTCCCGCCGCAGGGGGGGTGCCCAGTCATGGGTATGCCCAGCCGAACACGCGCGCCGCGTTGCGCGCCACCGTCTCGCCCAGCAGATCCGTGCTCACGCCGCGCAGCTGCGCCAGGAAGGCTGCGGTGTGCGCGACGAACGCCGGCTGGTTGCGTTGCTTGCGCACCGGCTGGGGAGAAAGGTATGGGGCGTCTGTCTCCACCAGCAGCAGCTCGTCGGGAACGCGCGTGGCCGCCTCGGCGAGCTCGGCGGCGCTCTTGTAGGTGACGTTGCCCGCGAAGGAGATCGCATAGCCGCGCTGCACGCACTGCGCCAACTGCTCGGGCATCGAGAAGCAGTGCATCACCACGCTCACGCCCTGCGCTTCGCTGGCCAGTTGGGCGAGGGTCTGCGATTCGGCTGCGCGGGAGTGGATGACCAGCGGCTTGTCCGTTTCGCGCGCGAGCGCGATCTGCGCGGCGAACGCGCGCTCCTGGTCGGCGGGCGGCGCCGTGTCGCGGTAGAAGTCCAGCCCCGTCTCGCCGATCGCCACGCAGCGCTCGTGCGCAGCCAGCGCGCGCAGCTCGGCCAGGTCTGCGTCGTCAAAGCCCTTGGCCGAGTTCGGATGACGGCCGATCGCCGCGTACACCTGGGGAAAGTCCTCCGCGGCGGCCAGCGCCGCGCGGCAGGAGGCGCCGTCGATCCCCACCGTCAGCATGCGCCTGACCCCCGCCGCATCCGCGGCGGCCACCAGCTCTGTGTTAGGCGGCTCGCACAGGTCCAGGTGGGTGTGCGAGTCGATCACCTCGGCTGACCCTCCGGCGCCTTGGGAAACAGCGACGCGACCCTCTCGATCTCCCTTCCAAGCCCAACCATACTGTCGCCTCCAGGCTGCTCACTCGCATCCCAGCGCGCGATCGCCAGCGAGCGGTCCTCGCAGCCAAGGGCAGTCAGGAGCGTGTCCGTACTCGCGGGCATGTAGGGGTGCAACAGCACCGCTACCACGCGCAGCCCCACCACCAGCGATGACAGCACCTGGTCGAGCTCCTGGGCTGCCCCCTCGTCCTTGGCCAGCTGCCACGGCGCACGCTCCTCCACATAGCGGTTCAGCCGGCGAACCCGCTGCCAGATCACATCGAGGGCCTGCGTCAGCTCGGCCCGATCGATCAATGCAGCGACGTCATCCGCCAGCCCGTCGAAGTCCCCGGCCAGCTCCCCGTCGAGCGCAACCGCCGCCGGCACGCCGTCGCGGTAGCGGTGGACCATCGCTATCACCCGGCTGGCCAGGTTGCCGAACTCGTTGGCCAGCTCGCTCTCGTAGCGCAGCTCAAACGACGCCGTCGACACCGACCCGTCCTGGCCGAAGGGCACATCGCGCAGCAAGTAGAAGCGCAGGGCGTCCGCACCGAAGCGCTCGATCACCGCAAACGGGTCGAGCACGTTGCCCAGCGACTTGCTCATCTTCTCGCCTTCCATCAGCAGGTAGCCGTGCACGAACACATGCTCGGGCAGCTCGATCTCCGCGGCCATCAGCAGTGCTGGCCAATAGACGGTGTGAAAGCGCAGGATGTCCTTGGCGATCACGTGGTAACTGGCCGGCCAGAACGTGTCCGTCAGGTCATCCTTGTCGGCATACGAAAGCGCCGAGTAGTAGTTCAGCAGCGCGTCGAACCACACATAGAAGACGTGCTCTGAGTCCCACGGCACGGGCACGCCCCAGGTCAGCTTGTGACGTGTCAGCGGCACGTCGCGCAAGCCCGAGCGGATGAACGACAGCGCCTCGTTGTAGCGGGTACGTGGGGCAACGAAGTCCTCGCGCTGCGCATACAGCGCCTCCAGTTGCTCCTGGAAGGCGGACAGCTTGAAGAAGTAGTTGTCCTCCTGCTCGCGCGTCAGCTCGATGTGGTGAATCGGACAGCGGTTGCCCTCATCCACTTCGTTGTCGGCCTTGAAGTCCGCGCAGCGCGGGCAGTACCAGCCCTCGTAGGTGCCCTTGTACACATAGCCGTTGTCGCGCACGCGCGAGAGCACCTCCTGCACCTTTGCTTCGTGCTGGGGATCGGTCGTGCGGATGAAGAAGTCGTTGCTCGCGCCCAACTGCGGCGCCAGCGCCTTGAAGCGCTGCGCGTTGCGGTCGGCCAGCTGCTGGGGCTCGATGCCCAGCGCATGAGCAGCGTCTGCCACCGGCTCGCCGTGCTCGTCGGTGCCGGTCAAGAAGAACACCCGCTCGCCGCGCTGGCGGTGATGGCGCGCCATCACGTCCGCCGCGATCGTCGTGTAGGCGTGGCCGAGGTGCGGAGCCGCGTTTACGTAGTAGATAGGGGTGGTGACGTAGAAGGACATGGCCAGCTGCACGCTAGCGGGAGTGCTGCTTCACGGCTTCGCGCCGCTGCCCGTCAGCTCCCGGTACAGCTCATTGGCACCCACGCCCGTCAGCTTGCCAACCACCGCCGCGGCCGTCCGCACACGCACGCCGGCGTCGACGAGCTCACGCGCCGCGGACAGCGCCTCGGGCCGCCTGCCTTCACCCGGCGTAGCCGCGCCGACGACGATCACCACCTCGCCGCGCGCGGGGCTTACGCGATAGTAGTCCGCAAGCTGAGCGGCACTTCCGCGGCGGACCTCCTCGTGGACCTTGGTGAGCTCCCTACAAACGGCCAACGGACGCTCTGGATCGAGCGCGGCGAGCTGCGCGAGCGTGGCGGCAAGGCGTCGCGGCGACTCGAACGCTACGAGCGTCTCCTCGGCGCACTTGAGAAGTTGCCCGCGCTCGCCGGCCTTGCGCGGCAAAAAGCCGACGAAACACCAGCGCTCTGTCGGCAGACCGGACGCGACAAGCGCAGTGAGCACGGCGCTTGAGCCGGGCAGCACCTCGATGGGCAGGCCCTCTACCAGACATTCTTTCACGAGCGCAAAGCCGGGATCGGACACCAGCGGCGTGCCCGCGTCGGATACCAGCGCGATCACGCTTCCCGCCTGGATGCGCCCGACCAGCTCCCGCGCTCGCGCGCGTTCGTTATGCTCGTGGAAGCTCACCAGGCGCGCTGTGATCCCGTGATGGTCGAGCAGTACCCTGGTGTGGCGCGTGTCCTCGCAGGCGATCAGGTCGACGTTGGCGAGCGCCGCGAGCACACGCAACGTCACGTCCTCGAGGTTGCCGATCGGGGTGGGACAGACAATCAGCCGCCCGACCGACGCCTGCGAGGGAGTCATCTCGCAACTATAGGGTCCTCACAGGGTCCTCTTCACTGTGCCCGTCGACCGCGAAAAGCCACCGCAGTACACGCGCTACCGCGCCCGCCGGAAGCTGATCGGCGACCGCGAGGAGGGCCTTGGCCTGGCCGACCGCTCGCGCGGCGCGATCGGCGTGGCGCGCTCTGCGCGTGGTGGCAGATTGCACCGAGGCGGCCTCGCGTCGCGGCTGGGCGGCGGCTGGCGCCGCTGGGCCACGCCCAAGCGGGCGCTGCTGGCCCTGCTCGCGCTGGTGTTCGGATGGCTGTTGCTGTCGCTGGTCCTGTTTTTGATCAGCTCGCATTTCGAGCGCACGTCGCTGCCCGGCAACGTCGCCGGGGTGCTCGATCCGGCGGGCTATCCGTTGACGTCGACCAACAACATCCTCGTGCTGGGCTCAGACCGGCGCCAGAAGAACAGCAAGGAACCGGGCGCGGAAACCACCGGCTTTGGCCGCTCGGACACGATCATGCTGATCCGCACTGGCGGCGGGCACGCGGCGCGGCTGTCGATCCCGCGCGACACCGTCATCGAAATCCCCGGTCACGGCCTGCAGAAGATCAACGCTGCGCACGAGTTCGGCGGGCCGGCTGAGTCGGTGTCGGTGATCGAGCATTGGCTCGATATCCCGATCAACCACGTGGTCGAAGTCAACTTCGAAAACTTCCCGCAGCTGATCGAAGCGATGGGCGGCGTGACATACACGGGCGGCTGCATCATCTCCAAGCTCGACGGCGGCTTCGCCGATGGCGGCTTCACCCTGCGCCTGAGCGCCGGCACCCATCACCTCGACGGCAAGCAGGCGCTCGCGCTGGCGCGCACCCGCGAGAACCTGTGTGCGACCAACGAGACCGACATCCAGCGCGAGGAACACCAGCAGGCGCTGTTCACCGACATGAAGAACCAGCTGCTATCGCCGGGCAGCTTCTTTCGCCTGCCGTGGATCGCCTGGCATGCGCCGCCGGCGATCATCTCTGACATGAGCGGCACAGAACTGCTGGGGATGTTCGCCGCGCTGGCCGTCACCGGCACGCCGCCCACGCGCGTGCTGGTGCCCACCGGGCAGACCACGCTGCCCAGCGGCGAAGAAGGCTTGACGATCTCAGAAGCGGCGCGGCGCGCCGATGTGGCGCGGTTCATGCGCGGGTGACGACTGACTCACCCCTTGGCAGCGACCGGTTTGGAGGCGCCTGCCTTGCTCGATCCCTTGCCGCCCTTGTCCGACGACGATGACGACGAGGACCCGCCGTCCGAGGACTTCGGCGATGAGGACTTCTCGGCGGACTTCTCCGTGGAGGACTTCTCCTTGGAGGTCTTCTCAGAGGTCGACTTCTCGGCCGCAGCAGCAGCGGCGGTCTCGCGCTGGCGGTTGCGGGTGCCGTAGTCGGTGTTGTAGAAGCCTTTGCCCTTGAAGTGGACCGCGGGCGGATGCAGGACGCGCTCGACCGGAACGCCCGAGTCGGGGTCGACGGTCAGCGGCTCGTCGCTGAAGGACTGCTGCATTTCGAAGGTGCTGCCGTCCGGGCGCCTGTACTCGTATATCGGCATTGACAAACGATTATAAGAGCGGACAAACGGGCGGCCGATCCTGCCCAGCCGGCCCACCATCTATCGTGACGTGGGCCCTCAGTCGGTCAGCAACGTCCGCACGGAGGCGATGCCGGCGCGGATCGTGGGTGTGAAGTTACGATCGGGCTCGCTGAGCATTCGCAGAGCAAGTCCGTCGCCGAGCGAGAAGAGGATCTCGGCGACCGCCTCGGGCTCTGCGTGCAGGTGCAGGATGCCCCCCTCCTGCGCCACCGCAAGCATGCCCGCCACGCGCTCGCGCGTGCGGCGCATCAGGCCTGCATACTCGTCGGCGATCTCCGCATTGCGACGCGAGAGCGTAAAGAGCTCGAATACGAGCGTGACGAAGTCGGGGTCCTCGCGCAGAGTCTCCTGCAGGTTCTGAGCCATCAGATCGATGAAGTCATCCGCCGACCGCGCCCTGGAGAGTCTGCGCTCGAGCAACTCCAGGCGCAGCTCGCAGTCGCGCCGCACGGCCTCTACGAGCAGTTGCTCCTTGGTGCCGAAGTAGTAATGCAGCAGCCCCCTCGACACGCCGGCCTCGCGCGAGACGCGGTCGAAGGTCGAGCCGGCGGTGCCGCGGCGGGCGACGCTGCGCCGCATCGCGTCGATGATCCGCCGGGCCTTCTCGCCGGACAGCGACTTGGCGCTCACGGACGCCGCCGGCGACAGCCCGCGGTCGGCGTCCAAGGTCTGGGTGGTCACAGCCTCCACGGCAGTGGCGTCCGTTGCGGTCATCGCAAGCGACGAAGCGACTGGCTCAGCTGCCGGCTACGCCGGCGGGCGCCGGCTCGACCGGCGTGGTGGTCGAGCTGTAGTCGAACTCCTCCTCGGCGCCGAACATGAGGTCCAGGACCTTCGATCGCAGGCCCTCGCTCAAACCCAGCGCCAGCACGCCGGCCACCGCCAGCAGCAACAGCGCGCGGCCGCGCCCGCCCCGGCGACGGCTCGCCTTGGGGGGCTCGCGCAGCGAGTTGGAGGCTTCGCGCAGGGCGTCGGCGGCCTGCTTGAGCTCGCGCTGGAGCTTGCGATCCTCCAGCAGCGCCCGCGCAGGCGGCTTGCCGTTGCTCATGCGCCCGTACACACTGCGTGCCGCGCCGTAGGCCGTGAGCAGGCTCGAGCGCAGTTCGTCGTCTTCGACGATGCGCTGGATGTACCTGTTGCCCTGCGCCGCTCGCGCGGCCTGGCCGGCCTTACCGATCCTGTCCTTAGCTGCCATCTCTGCCACCGCCTCTGCCGAAAGCTTTCTGGTCATCGCCAAATATACCCCCCGCAAGCCGCGCGTATGCGCAAAGGGGGCGTCCGGCCAGACGCGCCAAGGAGCTCAGGCGTGCAGAGCGGCCTGTTCCTGCGCGGAGGGGAACGACCACGCGGCGCGCGAGCGACGCTCCTGGCGAAATACCAACCGCAGTTGCTGGGGCGGTCGCAACTGGGCGTCGTGGGGACGGAAGGTCGCGCACGGCTCAGACACAACAAGCGCGCACAGCTGGTTGACCTTGAAGAAGCATTCGTCACAGCTCACCTTGCGCACTGCACGCTTGGGCGCTCGCCTGGTCTGCTTGCTCTGCACTCGCATCTGCCCCCAGAGGGTGATCGACTTGAACGGACGGGGGCCGATCAAAGCACCATCGCAGCGACGACTCAAGGGCAGCTTGCGCGCCTACCTCGCAAATCGCACGATAAATGCCATGCTAACCGGAAATACCCGGCAACGCGTCACTTTGCTGTGACAATCTGGCTGTGGATGACCCAGTTTGCGACAATTCCCACACCCTTGGCCGTGCGCAGTAGGCGACCGCTCGGATCCTGTCAAGCGCTGCCTGATCGTCTGCTCTGATGCGCATCCTGGTCACCGGCGCAAGCGGTTTCGTGGGCTCGCTGCTGGTCAGACGGCTGCACGCCGACGGCCATGCCGTGCTGGCGCTCGGACGTGACCGCGAGCGGGTGCGCCTGGCCCTCACCCAGGAGCGAGGCGAGACCAACGGGGCGGGCCGGGCGGCCGCGGCGGACGTGCAGGTGATGCGCGGCGACGCCCTCACGGGAGAGGGGCTGGCGGACGCCCTCGAGGGCGTGCAGGTCGCCTACTACCTGATCCACTCGATGGAGCGTGCGCGCCCGGAGTGCGGAGGGTTCGAGCAGCGCGACCGCGTGGCCGCGGAAACCTTCGCGTCGGCTGCACGACGCGCGGGCGTCGCTCGCATCGTGTACCTCGGCGGCATCGCGCCGCACTGGGATGTACGACCCGATGGGGCTGGTGCTCGAGCATCGCGCCACCTGGCCAGTCGCGAGACCGTCGAGCAGATCCTGCTGGCAGCCGTCCCGGACGCGCTCGCGCTGCGCGCATCGATCGTGATCGGTGCGCGCTCGCGTTCGTTTCGCCTGCTCGTTCACCTGGTCGAGCGCATGCCGGTGCTCACACTCCCCGCCTGGCATCGCTTCGCCACCGCGCCGATCGACGAGCGAGACGTGATCGAGATGCTTGTCGCGGCCGCCACCGCGCAACTGCCAAGACGGTCCCTGGACGTGGGCGGTCCACAAGCGCTGACATACGGGCAGATGCTGACGCGTATCGCCGAGCTGATGCTCGTCAACCGCCCGGCGGTCGGGTTGAGGGTGAATCTGACAGGGCTCACCGCTCGCGTGGCAGCAGCGATCGCGGGGGAGGACCCTGAGCTGGTCGTGGCGCTGATGGAGGGCTTGCAGGGCGACATCCTGCCCGCGGACGACCGTGCAGCAGAGTTGCTCGGCGTCAGCTTGCATTCGTTTGACAGTGCGGTAGAGCATGCCCTGCGCGAATGGGAGGAATCCGAGCCGCTGGCCGCGCGCTGACCGGTGAGCTGCACCCGTTAGGGTTGGGCCGGCGCTGCGATCTGCGGCGCCCCACACCCCATGAGCCTCGTCACAGCATCGATCCAGATCGCAGCTCCGCCCGATGATGTGTGGAAGATAGTCATGGACCCGGCCTCACTCGGCCAGTGGGTCACAATTCACCGCAAGCTCCTTCACGCCGACGACGGCCCGCCCCGCGTTGGGTTCACGATGGATCAGCGGATCCAGATGCGGGGGGTCCACCTGGAGGTTCACTGGCAGCTCGTCGAGTGCCGCCCGTGCGAGCTTGCGGTGTGGGAGGGACGTGGCCCTGCACGGTCACATGCGCGCAGCGAATATATCCTGAATGCGGACCGCGGCGGGACCCGCTTTGACTACCGCAACGAATTCCGTCCTCCACTGGGGCCCATCGGCACGCTGGTTAGCCGTGCGCTCGTCGGCGGAATGCCCGAGCGAGAGGCACGGCGCACACTCGATCGCCTGCGCGCTCAACTGGAGCAGGTGAGCAAAGACAATTAGTGTAAGGTGATGCGAAACAGCGATGTGACTAGGAACACATCCGCATGAGTGAACAGGACGCAATCGTGACCGACTTCCTTGACGAGAAGCGCCGAGAGATCACCGATCGACTAAAAGAGCTCAAGCCACTGGTAGACGAGTACAGCCGCCTCGAGGCTGCCGCGTCCGCCCTCGCTGGCGTGGGCGGATCGAGCGCTGCAACGTCGGGCGCAACCGCCACAGTTCCCCGTCGCCGTGGCCCAGGACGCCCGCGCGGCAGCGGACGCAAACCCCGTGCAAGCGCCAAACCGGCAGCGCCAGCCGCACGCAAACCAGGTCGCCCTCCGGGTCGCCCTGCGGGACGTCCCGCAGCCCGCCGCGCAGGCCGACGCAAAGGAAGTGGAACGCGCGCAGCCGAGGCGCTGTCGTTCGTGCAGGGACAGCCCGGCATCACCATTCCCGAGCTTGCCGCCAAGATGGGCATCAAGCAGAACTACCTCTACCGCGTGCTCCCCGGACTCGAGCAGGAAAAGAAGGTAGAGAAGCAGGGTAGGGGTTGGCACCCGAAATCGTAGTCTCCCGCTGAAAGATTCGTTGCAGGATTCAAGGGGCGTGGTCGCGATGACCACGCCCCTTTTTTTCATGTGGGCGAAGCAGCCGCTTCTCACCGGCCGGCATCTGGTCGAAGCGGCATCTGGTCGAAGCAGCCGGCTCTCACCGGCCGGGCCGATCGCTTGATCGGCGCCGGCCTCGAACTGCCTCTCAGATCATGCCCTGGCTTGACACGGTGTCGCGCTCGGCGACTAGCTCGGCGACTGACGCGTCGATCTTGGCGCGAGAGAACTCGTCTATGTCCAAACCCTCGACGATCGAGTAGCGACCGTTCTCGCATGTGCATGGAAAGCCGCTGATGAGGCCCTCGGGGATTCCGTAGCAGCCGTCTGAGGGGACACCCATGGACACCCACCGTCCGTCGGTGCCCGCAACCCAGTCGTGCACGTGATCGATCGCAGCGCTCGCTGCCGACGCTGCGCTGGAGGCGCCGCGCGCCTCGATGATTGCTGCGCCGCGTTTGCCCACGTCGGGAAGGAACTGGCTTTCGATCCATTCCTGGTCGTCGACCACGCCCGCAGCGATCCGCCCGCCGATCTTGGCATGGAACAGGTCGGGGTACATGGTGGGCGAGTGGTTGCCCCATACCCCCATTTCAGAGACATCGGTGACCGGCACCTCCAGCTTGGCGGCCAGTTGGGCGATCGCACGGTTGTGGTCGAGGCGCATCATCGACGTGAAGCGCTCGTTGGGAATGTCGGGCGCGTTGTTCATCGCGATCAGACAGTTGGTGTTGGCAGGGTTCCCCACCACGAGCACCCTCACGTCCGCCGCCGCGACAGCGTTCAGCGCCTTGCCCTGCACGGTGAAGATCTCGCCGTTCGCGCTCAGCAGCTCGGCGCGCTCCATGCCCTTGGTGCGCGGCCGCGAGCCCACCAGCAGCGCCACGTTGGTCTGATCGAACGCGTCCGCCGGCCGGTCGTGCAGGTCCAGTCCCGCCAGCAGCGGGAAGGCGCAGTCGATCAACTCCATCGCCACTCCCTCCAGCGCGCCCATCGCCTGGGGGATCTCCAGCAGGCGCAGGTCCACGGGCTGATCGGGGCCAAGCAGCTGACCGCTGGCGATGCGAAACACGATGCTGTAGCCGATCTGCCCTGCGGCGCCTGTGACGGTAACTCGTACGGGATTGCTCACGAACTCATCTCCTCATCTCTTGATAAATATTTAAATCGTTGTCGGCGTTCGGGTGGCTCTGGCTCAGGCGGTGGCCGCCTGCAGGTTCTCGTCGATCGACGCGAGGAACTCCTGCGTGGTCTGCCACGGCTGGTCGGGACCGATCAGCAGCGCGAGGTCCTTGGTCATCTTGCCGCTTTGCACCGTGTCCACGCACACGCGCTCGAGCGTCTGCGCGAAACTCGTGACCTCGGGCGTGTCGTCCATGCGACCCCGCGCCGCCAGGCCGCGCGTCCACGCGAAGATCGACGCGATTGGGTTGGTCGACGTGGGCTTGCCCTGCTGATGGGCGCGATAGTGGCGGGTGACCGTGCCGTGCGCCGCCTCCGCCTCGACAGTCTTGCCGTCGGCGGTCATCAGCACGCTGGTCATCAGCCCCAGTGAGCCAAAGCCCTGCGCCACGGTGTCCGACTGCACGTCGCCGTCGTAGTTCTTGCACGCCCACACATAGCCGCCTTCCCACTTCAGCGCCGACGCCACCATGTCGTCGATCAGGCGGTGTTCATAGGTGATGCCCGCCGCCTCGAAGTCGCTCTTGAACTCGCCCTCATAGACCTCTTCAAAGATGTCTTTGAAGCGCCCGTCGTAGCGTTTGAGGATGGTGTTCTTGGTCGACATGTACACCGGGTAGCCGCGCTCCAGGCCATAGCGCAGCGACGCTCGCGCGAAGTCGCGGATCGAGTCGTCGAGGTTGTACATCGCCATCGCCACGCCGGGGCCCGGGAAGTCATACACGTCCAGCTCGATCGGCTCGCTGCCGTCCGCCGGCGTGAACGTGAGCGCCAGTTTGCCCTTGCCGGGAACCACCATGTCGGTGGCGCGGTACTGGTCGCCGAAGGCGTGACGGCCGATCACGATCGGCTTGGTCCAGCCGGGCACCAGCCGGGGCACATTGGAGATCACGATCGGCTCGCGGAAGATCACCCCGCCGAGGATGTTGCGGATCGTGCCGTTGGGCGAGCGGTACATCTCCTTCAGGCCGAACTCCTTCACGCGCGCCTCGTCGGGGGTGATGGTCGCGCACTTGACGCCCACGCCATGGCGCTTGATCGCCTCTGCAGCTTCCACAGTGACCTGGTCGCCGGTCGCGTCGCGGTGCTCGATGCCGAGGTCGTAATACTCGAGCTGCACGTCCAGGTACGGAACGATCAGTTGCTCCTTGATGAACGACCAGATGATCCGTGTCATCTCATCGCCGTCGAGCTCCACGACGGGGTTCGTCACCTTGATCTTGGCCATAGGCAAGTCCTTGTTGTGTCTGGGCCGGAGGGAGGGAGCCTCCGTGGGGATGGGGCGGCCGATGCTATC
>Ga0102924_1001099_pt1 | contig 31912 bp, 29 predicted proteins | sample PaiPotPPM11metaG_FD_80116 | JGI IMG/M metagenome (GOLD analysis project Ga0102924, IMG submission 80116) | Iron sulfur acid spring bacterial and archeal communities from Banff, Canada, to study Microbial Dark Matter (Phase II) - Paint Pots PPM... ... | reverse complement strand
GGGGATGGGGGCCGCGCCCTACTTGAGCGCGATCGGGTTGATCGGCGAGCCCACGGCGCCGGTGACGCGCAGCGGCGCTGCGACGAGTTGGAACTCGTAGACGCGGTCCTGGGCGCAGTCTTTGCTCAGCCCCTCGAAGTCCCACATCTCGCCCAGCATCATACCCATGTCGCGGATGCAGAGCAGGTGCATCGGCAACAGCACACCCTCGACCTCGCCGCCCGAAACCTCGACCGCGATGTTGTCGCAGGCCACGGCTGCGCACTCGTGGTCGTGCAGCCATTCCGCCACGCGCCAGCTCAGTCCCGGCGAGCCGGCGGTCCAGGCGTCACCGTCGCGGTTCTCCAAAAACGTGCTCCACCAGCCGGTGCGCACGAGCACGATGTCGCCGGAGCCGACGCGTACGCCCTCGGCCTTCGCCACCTCATCCAGCTCTTCGGGCGAGACCGGCGTGTTCGGGGGCAAGTGCGGCACGCCGCGGTGCTGCGCCACGTCGAGCAGCACCGCGCGGCTGGTGATGCCCTTTACGTCAACTTGATCGATGCTGCATTTCGTCGCCCCGAAGCTGGTCACGGCGGCGGCGGGATAGCCGTTGTAAAGCTGGCCGTCGTAGTAGACGTGCGAGAGTGCATCCCACTGCGTCGCGGCCTGCAACGGCATCATGATGAAGTCGTCGTTGAAGCGCATCGGCCCGCCTTCCCAGAGGTGGACCATCATCCCCTCCGTGCCGCCGCCCCAGCCCTTGAGATGCTGGGCCATCTCCTGGTCACCGCCGTCCACGGTCATCACGTGGATCGGGTTGCGGCGAAAGCCGTGGGCGCCCTGCGGCCCGTAGGCGTCGAAGTTGACGCCCAGCGGAAAGACCTTGCCCTGCCGCACCAGCGCCGCGCCGGACTTCACCTTCTCAGGCGTGATGAAGTTCAGCGTGCCGAGTTGGTCGTCCTTGCCCCAGCGGCCCCAGTTGCGCAGCCGTTCGCCCGTCTTGCGCCACTCGTCCAGCGTTGTCTGGCGTCCTGCTGTTGTGGTCATGGCCTCACTCCGTTTGGGGTGAATGGTGAATGGTGAGTGGTGGAGTTTGCTAGGCAATTCGTTCACTATTCACCACTCACCGCTCACCCCCTAATGGCCCGTTGAGCCGCCGTCGATCGTGTAGGTCGCGGCAGTGATGAAGGCCGCTTCGTCCGAGCACAAAAAGGTCACCAGCGCCGCGACCTCTTCGGGCCGGCCGATGCGCGGCACGCGGCCGGGCGCGATCGGCAGGTTGGTCATGCCCAGCTTCTCGAACGAGCGATGCATCATCGGCGTGTCGATCGGGCCAGGACAGATGCAGTTGCAGCGGATATTCTTCGCCGCGAACTGATAGGCGATCGCGCGGGTGAGCGCGTTCACGCCACCCTTGCTGGCTGTGTAGGCCGTGCCGCCGCCGCCGCCCAACGCCGCGCCCGAGGACATATTCACGATCGCACCGCCGCCGCTCCGCTCCAGCTCCGGCAATGCCGCCTTGCAGAGCAGGAAGAGCGCCTTGACGTTCACCTCCCAGGTGCGCGTGAAGACTTCTTCCGAGACGTTGAGGATGTTCGTGTCCGAAAACTCGGAGACGCCGTGCATGTTGGCGAGCAGATGCACGGCGCCGAAGTCCTGCATCGCCCGCGCGACCACGGCGCGGGCATCGTCCGCGCGGGAGACATCGGCCACGGCGGCGTGCAGCTTGCCGCCGGCGTCGCGCACCAGCCCGACCGTCTCCTCCAGCCCCGCGCCGTTCACGTCCGCCGCCAGCACGCGGGCGCCTTCGGCCACGAAGCGCTGCGCCGTCGCCCGGCCGATGCCGGACGCGCCGCCCGTCACGATCGCCGCCTTGCCGGCCAGCCGTCCCTCAGCCATACCTTGCGCCTCCTTACAACCGCTGCAACCGCCGCTGTACGACATCCCGGCGTGGGCGAGCCTTGCCCCACTGGAGCCGCCGCGCCGTCGCATTATAGAAATACCGAAGCGGATCGGCGCAAGTTCTTGTGATCCGCAATCGTTTTGCCCGGTGTACTATCGATCCGGCGCAGCGGGCAGGAAGAGGCTCCATTGCGCCGCGCCCGTTCGGCCCTTGCAGGCGCCGCGGGCACGAGGTTGCCGATGGCGACGATGACCAATCTCAGCGTGACGAGCGACGCGTTCAACGTGCGCGTCTGGAGCGAAGGCGCCGGCCCGCCGCTGCTGTATCTGCACGGCTTCGATGGACACCCCGGCGATGCGCCCTTTCTGCAAGGGCTGGCGGAGAACCGCCGCGTGGTCGCGCCCGAGGCGCCGGGCTTCGGCCTATCGACCGGCATCGAAGAGATCGACGGCGTGCTCGACCTGGCGCTGTTCTACCGCCAGCTCGTCGAGGCGCTCGGGCTGGGCGCGGTCGATCTTGTCGGCCATTCGCTCGGCGGCATGTTCGCCGCCGAGTTCGCGGCCATCTGCCCGCAGTATGTACGGCAGCTGGTGCTCGTCTCGCCCTTCGGCCTCTGGATCGAAGAGGCGGAGATCCCGGACTTCCTCGCCATGAGCGCCGGCCAGCTCGCCCGGGCCACCTGGCACGATCCGGAGTCGGCCGCCGCGCAAGCGACGCAGAAGGGCTCCTCGAACGGCGCCTCGCCCGTCGCCACGGCGGTGCAGCGCGCCAGCAACCTCTCGGCCGCCGGCAAGTTTCTCTGGCCGATCCCCGACCGCGGCCTGCGCAAGCGGCTGCCGCTGATCGCGGCGCCCACGCTCGTCGTGTGCGGCGCCTCGGACAAGCTGATCCCGGCGCCTTACGGCGAGGCGTTCACCGACGCGATTCCGAACGCCCGGCTGCTGACGATCGCCGACGCGGGCCACACGCCGCAGGCCGAGCAGCCCGACGCCTTCCTGGGCGCAGTCGAGGCGTTTCTGACGGACTGATCCGCTCGAGCCGTGCCGGTATATCCCGACCAGCCCGCGACCGTGTCCGGCCCATGCGCAAAGCACGGTTCGCTGCTGCCCGGACCGCACCCCAATGTCAACGCCATCAGAAGCTGGCGATCGGTCCGGCCGACATCGCGGCCGCCGTCCTCTGGGTGCTGATCGGCCCGTGGGCGGGCGCACGCGTACTCGCCCGCCTGCACTGAGCGCCGGGCGCGGGCAGGCTCCCTCGAGGTGGGAATCGCGCCGACCGTCAACCTGCAGGGCGTGCCGCTTCAAGCCGACGATAGCAGGGAGGATCGCAACCGGAGACCTCAGTGCAGCCAACGCCCGACGATCGCACGGTTCTGCGCCGCTGGATTGAGCGGATTCTCGCCGATGTTGAGAACACCGATCGTGCCGCGCCGGCACAGGGGCAGGACGGCGAGCACTCACCGCACGCGCCGTCCTTCGATTGGACGGCGCTCGTGCGCGAGGCCGTGACGACCTACGCGGACCGCAAGCCGCTCGCCTTTCTCGCTGCGCTGATCCGCGCCATTCCGCGCGGACAGGCCGTCGATCTCGGCCCGCTTTCGACGGAACTGCTGGCCGCCCTGCTGGCCCACCTCCGCGACAGCGACGCGCAAGCAGCGACCAAGGCGACCGACTCCGAGGCACAGGCGGCAGTGCGGGCGGTTGAGCAGATGCTCCGCTGGTATCGTCATAATCCGCGCGCCGGCTGACCTCACCGCACCGTATAGTGCTCCATAATATCGTGTCGCGTCGGGTGAATAGTATCCGATCTGCGCGCCTGCGATGATGATCAGTACCCGCAGCAGGTATGTAGCAGCCACGGGCGCAATGAACATGACCGGAGATCGTGACGATACACTGCTGATCGCCGACTGGCAGGGCAAACTCTACCGCGTGCCGCGCGCCGTGCTGGCGCAGTACGAGGTCGAGACGGCCGAAGGTCTCGGCGGACATGACGCCGATGCGGAGGCTTCCCCGCTGCTGAAAGCGGCGCTGGAACAGGCCCGTGCCGAACGGCAGCGGTCGCAGCGCGGCCACCCGCCCGGCAACCAAGGCCAGCCATAGCCCCATAGTCGCGGCTGCACACGGGATTTTCTCTGCCGCTTCGGCGTGCGGCGCGTTCCTCAGCGAAGCGCCGTTGCGGCGCCATGCCGGTCCGAACCGTTCGGTGGGCCGCTTGTTCTCCTCGGTTCACCGATATACCGTACAGCGCGTATGCCGTGGAATTCCCGCCGTCAGACTCGCAGGACCGTGCTCCGCGTCGCCGCCGGCCTTGGCGGCGGACTGCTGGCCGTGGCGCCCAGGGCGCGTCGGCTGCTGCCGGCGGTCGCGGCGCCGGCGGGAGGTGTGCGGCAAGGTGTGGCAGTCACTGCGGCGGTGCAGACGCCGTACAACGGTCGCGGCCTGACACCAGTCTGGGGGCTGAACACCTACTACGGCTACGGCGTCGATGGCTTCGACGAGCCGACCCTGCTCGATGCGGCCCAGGCGCTGCTCGACACGGGGCTCTGGCAGGCCGGGTATCGACTGATCGGCATTGACGATGGCTGGGCCAGCTTTGACCGCGACGCCGACGGCAACCTTGCCGCCGACCCGCGGAAGTTTCCGGACGGCATCGACACCACGGTCGCGCGCCTGCATGCGCTCGGCTTTGCCGTCGGCATCTACGGCGATATGGGCACGCAGACCTGCAAGGGCCGGCCTGGGAGCTATCAGTCCGAAGCGCAGGACGCGCAGTGGTTCGCCGCGCAGGGCTTCGATTACGTCAAGATGGATTGGTGTACCGCCGAGGCGTTCGATGCGCGGGAGCGTTACACGCTGATGAGCCAGGCCATCGCCGCGACCGGCCGGCCGATCACGTTCGCCGTGTGCAACTGGGGGCGGCAGAATCCGTGGGAGTGGGCGCCGGCGATCGCCAACTCCGCCCGCACCACCAGCGATCTGAGCGGCATCTTCGATGACGACGTGCTCGACCAGCGCTACGGCAGCTATCAGTGGTCCTGTCTGCTGAAAAATCTCGACGGCAACCAGCATCCCGAGGTCGTCGGACCAGGGTACGCCAATGACCCGGACTGCCTGCAGGTCGGCAATGGATTCTTTGCATCGCCGCTGGAGGAGATCGCGCAGCTCCAGCTCTGGGCCGTGATGGGCGCGCCGATGATGCTGGGGCTGGATGTGCGCAGCATCGGCGATGAGACCGTGCGGCTGCTGGCTCACCCGCAGATCCAGACGATAGGTCGCGATGTCTTTGCCCGGCAGGGCGTGCGCGTCGGCGATCAGCACGGCGCGGAAACGTGGATCAAGCCGTTGTCCGACCGGCAGTCGTACGCGGTCGTGCTGTTCAATCGCACCGACAGCCCCTCCACGGCCGCGCTGGTCTGGAAGGATCTCTTGGGCGTGCGCAGCGCCTACGTACGCGATCTCTGGAACTGGTCCGAACTGGGAACGCAGCGCGATGGCTGGTCCGTCGGCCTGCAGCCGCACGGATCGCGCCTGCTGCAGGTGGCGCCGCTGCGCTAGCTCCCGCGCGATGCAGCGGCAGAGCGGCTCGACGCTTCCCCGAGCTGCCCCGCCGACAGCCGTTCGGCCAGGGCGGCGACCTCGATTTGCAAACGCGCGAACGTCGCCTCCGTAATCGCCATGATGCGCGGCTCATCGTCCAGCGCGGCCTGCTGCTCCGGATAGCGCGGATCGCCCACGTCGGGCACATTCCAGACCTCGTGCGCTGCGCCGGCGAAGGCGAACGACGCGGCGCAATACGCGTGAATCGCCGGCTCCATGAACACGACGAGGTCGCTGCCCGCGAGCAGGTCCGGCGTCGTCTGCGTCCAGGTCGGCGACATGAACGGAATCAGCTTATTGCGCTTCAGCAGGCGCAGCGCGTACCAGCTCACCGGGCCGTTGAGGTTTTCGACGGCGCGGATGCCACAGGAGCGCGCCCGCACGCCCCGAAGGCCGTAGCTGTTGAGCAACGCCTCGGCGAGCCTGCTGCGGTAGGCGTTGCCGACGCAGACGAACTGGATCTGCACGCGCTCGTCCGGGGTGCGAATCGCTCCCCTGAACGCCAGTATAGCGGTCCCCGCAATAGACCCATTGGTGACCAAGCCCTCCAGATCGGAGGCTTCGCTGAAGGCGCTCGAGACGAGCGCTTAGAACGAGGCCAGTCGCAACGCCAGGGAGGCGACGGCCGGCAGGAGGAACAGCATCGGGTAGCCGATGTGCGAGTACCAGTGGGCGCGTGTGACGGTCACGATCGCGCCGACGAAATAGGCGACCAGGCCGGCTGAGGCGGCGATCCCAAGCGGAGGTACGCCGATGCCCACCAGGAGTCCAAGCGCGCCTGCCGCCTTGAGGGCGCCGAGCGGGAATAGCCACGAACACGGCACGCCGTACTTGGTCATGTTGTCGACCACCCAGTCGGCTCGTTTGAAGTCGACGAAGGCTGCATATGAGTTCATGGCTGCGGCGAGAACGGTGATGACGATGTATGCTGTCAGGACCGTCATCGGATACCTCCTTTGCTGTCTGCAGTGCCGTCTATTGCTCTCCGCGGGTCGTTGTCTAGACGCCAGGCAGCGTCGGTGGCCGCTGGCCGGCCCGGGCACGGGTCCAGACCCCCGGCAGCCGGTGGTCACGGCGCCCGATGCTCAGACAAGCGCACTACCCGGCGCGGGCGTCGCCAGGCAATAACGATCGCGTTCGAAAGGGCAGGCCTGTTCCCCTGCGGGCCGGCACGGTTTCCTCTACTTGATGACGATTTGGGCATGGTAAAGGTGACCGATGGACGACCGCGACCAACTGGCACAGCAATTCGAGAGCCACCGCGATCACCTGCGGGCGGTCGCCTACCGGATGCTGGGCTCGCTCAGCGAGGCGGACGACGCCGTCCAAGAGACATGGCTTCGGCTCAGCCGCGCGAACACCGGTAACGTCGAGAACCTGGCCGCTTGGCTGACCACGGTCGCCTCCCGAGTGTGCCTCGACGTGCTGCGCTCCCGGAGCTCACGACGCGAGTGGCCCGTCGGCCTGCGCCCACCCGACGCCGTTGCGAACGGCCAGCACGAGTCCGACCCGGAGCAGGAAGCGCTGCTAGCCGAATCAGTCGGTTTCGCGATGCTGGTGGTGCTCGACAAGTTGACCCCCGCCGAACGGGTCGCGTTCGTGCTTCACGACATGTTCGCTGTACCCTTCGCCGCGATCGCCCTGATCGTTGAGCGCTCGCAGTCGGCCACGAAGAAGCTCGCCAGCCGCGCCCGCCATCGGGTGCGGGGCACAGCCTGGGAATCCGACCCCGACCTCGGTCGAAGCAGGCAGCTCGCCGACGCCTACCTCGCCGCCGCGCGCGGCGGCGACCTTGAGGCGCTTCTCGCAGTGCTCGATCCCGACGTCGTGCGCCGAGCCGACCGCGCCGCGCTCCGACCTGGCGCCGCCGAAGAGCTACGCGGCGCCCGTGATGTGGCGGAGGAGACGGTCACCTACTCGCAGCGGGCGCGCGTCACCCGGACAGCGCTCGTTGGCGGCAGGGTGGGGCTCGTCGTGGCCCCCCGCGGACGGTTGCTCCTCGCCCTCACGTTCAACATCGAGAGAGGCAAGATCGCCGAGATCGAGGTGATCGCCGAACCTGAGCGCCTTCACAAGCTCGACCTGGCAGTCCTCCCGAACTGACCCGCGGCGCAACGCTCCAGGGCGGCCCGGAGAGCTCAGGGAACCCCATCCCCGACCCATCGGAGCGCCCGCCCGGGGTCGCTAATGGGTCCATAGCGGTCCGGTGTGCAGAGCCTGGCCGTGGCCTACCCCTCCGTCTTTCGAGATCGCCGCGAAGCGGCGATCTGACCAAGCGCTCGGCTTTCCCCTCCCTGGCGCGACATGGCCGCGGACGCGGCCATCTGGGATGAAGGGGTGATTAGGAAACAGCCGATTATCCTCGGCAATGCTCTTCCGTCCCAGATAGGCGCGCCGCGCCCATATCGCGCATGTCGCCCATGTCGGATTTGGGGAAGGACAGCTTGCGCAGCAAGCGGGGATAGGCCACGGCGCGGTCGCGGCGAGCTTGAAGGGACACCGGAATGCGCGGGTCATATGGCAGACTATCGCCATCCTGCTGCTATACTCACGTCAGATTTCCCTATACGGGAGGCTCTGGTGATGCGCCGGCGCACGCTGCTCGTCATCGCGGTCGTCGGCGCACTGGCGCTGACCTGCACCACGGCCGCGCGGCTGGCTCTCGCCGGCGACCGCGACCGCCCGGGGTTCGATCCATACCTTCACCGTACAAGCGGCGCACTTGCCGACCCGGTGAACCTGATCTTCCGCGGCAGCCTGCCTGCCGTCGAGGCGGCGGTGCCTCTGGTGCTTGGCTGGCAGCCGGTGCAGGGCAGCGACATGGTCTTCTACGACCGCGGCGAGCATCTGCACACCGCGGCGCAGTTCGGCCTCAATCTTCCCGGCGGCTCGCGCTTTCACCTGCGGCTCGAAGCGGTGACGGATGAACGCGGCCAGGTATACGTGCTGGCCGGCGTGCATCGCGACGACATGACCGCCTGCGGCCACGTGGGCCGCGCCTTCGACGCCGCGCGCGATCTGGTGGCCGGGCAGTTCGCGCGGGCGGGCTACGCCGTGGCACGGACCGCTCTCGGCAACACCGCGCCCGGACGGCAGTGTGACGGCAGCTTCACCGCCGGCGACGGCAGCGCGGCGATCATCGACCTGTCCAGCCGTCCGCACGCGCTCAACCAGAAGCAGTAGCCGCCGCGGCGGCCCAACGGATGCTCAGGCGGCGCGAACGCCCCTGCGGCGATCGGCAACCTCGACGGCGGGCAGCAAGGCGGAGCCTTGCGGCGCATGCTGCCCGCGCCGCAGGCGCTGCCAGAGGTTCGGACCGCCCCATACAGCGACAAAGGCCAGCGCCGCGTACAGGAAGCCGACGAGGCAGTCGATCAGGTAATGCTCGCCCGCGTAGATGACGGCAAACGTCATGGCGAGCGGATAGATCAGGGCGAGCCAGCCCCAGCGCGGGAACAGCCGCCAGCACACCAGCCAGACGAGGAAGGGAAACGCGGCATGCATGCTGGGCATGGCCGCGACCGGATCGGTTTGAAAGTAGCGGCTGAGCAACACCACCGGGTTTGAGACGCCCTGCCACTGCACCGAGCCCAGCACCGGCTGCACCGCGGGGATGCGGCCCAACTGACCCGCCCACCAGGGCGGCGCCATCGGGAAGATCAGATAGGTGGCGAAGCCGGCGTGCATCAGCAGCAGATACGCGCCAATGAAGCGAAAGTACAACGACCGCCGCCACAGCCAGAGCACGAACGCCAGCGCCAGCGGCGCAACAAAGTGCATCAGATAGAGCAGCGCGGTCAGGTAGTCGTACCAGTGCAACTGCCCGTCCCACAGACCCGCCTGCAGCCGCGTCGTCGGCAATTGCCCGAACCCCAACCAGCGGTCCACGGTGATCGGAAAGCCGACGTGCGCGCGCTGCACCAACCCCGGCGCGACGCCGGGCAGGGCGACGTAGGCCAGCATCAGCACCAGAAACGGCGTCCAGTCGCGCAGGAAGCGCAGGCCGCGGGCGCTGACGATGGCGAACAGCAGCAGGCCGGCAACAACCACGTCGGGCGCGGGCCAGGTGTGCGAGAACACGAGCCAGGCGGTGAATAACAGGAGATACAGGGCCTGCATCGCCAGCAGCAGCGCCCGGTGCCGGTCCTGCGCCGCGACGTAGCGGCGGACGAGTGTGCGGAGCCGGCCCGCGCCCGCGACGATGCGCGGCCGCGGCGGGATGGTCAACAGCGTCATGATTCCATCTCTCGGTCCGGAGCGACGGCAGCAGAGCGGGCGGGTCGTGCGGCAGCGCCGGACGGTCGTTTGTCTCACGCTATCTGTACACGCACGACCTGAGCCCTAGCTGAGAGGGCGCTGTGCGGGTCAGGGTTGGCCCGATCGTGGTATGTGCCGGGCGCTGTCTTGCTGTCTGACGCGCGGGCCACATTCCCGTAGCGGCGCTCCGGGCCGGAGCAACGGCCTGCCCGGACAGCCGGACGGCAACCGACGCCGGAAAGTGCGGGAAACGGAGGGTTACACGGCCTGCCCGAAGGCGCCGAGCATGGCGCCCACCACGAGGTCGCGCAGCACGCCGCGCTGCTCCAGCGCCAGCGGCAGCGGCCGGCCGCCGAAGACGCTGCAGGTGGTGATCAGCCCGTATTGCCCCAGCGAGAGGGAGATCAGCGTGGTGCAGAACAGGTCGGGCGTTGTCTCGGCTTTCAGCAGGCCGCTCTCGATGCCCGACGCGACGGCGACCTCGGATTGGCGCTGCAGCTCGGCCAGGCCGGAGCCGTGCTCGCGGTCGTGCGGATCCGTGCCCTCCGCCAGCGCCCAGAGACCCAGGCGGGCGTAGGTTGGGTCGTCCCAGACGAAATCCATGAAGCGGCCGATGTGATAAGAAAACTCCGCGCGCGGATCGGCACTGCCGCTGAAGCGAACCCCGCCGATCGGCCCGTTCAGATGCCGGGCGAGGCGGGCCAGCGTGCGGTCGAAGGCGGCGCGGTGCAGCCCGGCCTTGTCGCCGAAATAGCGGTAGATGAGCTGCACGTTGACGCCGGCGACGCGGGCGATCTCGTCCACGCGGCTGCCGGCCAGACCGTGCGCCGCGAACTGCGCTTCGGCAGCCTCCAGCAGCCGCTCGCGCGTGGCGGCCGCGTCGCGCTGCCGGCCGCGCGCCGTGCCCGCATCCAGCGATTCCCCAACGTAGATCCCGCTCGCCCTGCTCATCCTCATACCACCTCCGCCCTCAGTATAGTCAAGCAATTGTTTACATGCCATACCAGACTCTTGTACGGGTAAGCGCTGGCCGATTGTGCAGCGACAATCGGCACCGCAGACGGATTACCAAGTATCTGCTTACTTGTAGAGTTGCCCTAACGGCCGCGAACCCGGCCGCTTCCCGTTCCCCGCAAGGAGGCACTCCTCATGGCAGCAACGAACACGGCGCTCGGCTCGCCAGCACGGCCCGCGGCGTCTGCCGGCCGGGCAGATCCACGCCGCTGGTGGGCGCTCGCCGCGCTCAGCCTGGCGTTGTTCATGGCCTTGCTCGACAACACGATCGTTAACGTGGCCCTGCCGCACATTCAGACCAGCCTGCACACCAGCATCAGCGGCCTGCAATGGGTCGTCTCTGCCTACTCGCTCGTCTTCGGCTCGCTGCTGATCACCGGCGGCAAGTTCGGCGATCTGTTCGGCCGCAAGCGCGTCTTCCTCAGCGGCCTGGCGATCTTCGTCAGCGCCTCGGCGCTTTGCGGTCTGGCGCCGAACCTGAACGCGCTGCACGCCTTCCGCGCGCTCCAGGGCATCGGCGGCGCCGCGATCTTCCCGCTCACACTCGCCATCACCAACGAGACGTTTGAAGGCCGCGAGCGGGCGCTGGCGATCTCGATCTGGGGCGCCATCTCCGGCGCCGCCATCGCCCTCGGCCCGGTGATCGGCGGCGTGCTGGTGGATCATGTCTCCTGGCGCGCGGTGTTCTATGTGAACCTGCCGATCGGCATGCTGGTGGCGGGCCTGGCGCTCTACGCCGTGCGCGAGTCGCGCGACACCAGCAGCAAGGGCCGCATCGACTGGGCCGGCGCCCTGCTGAGCAGCGCGGCGCTGTTTGCCGTCATCTATGGCCTGATTCAAACGGGCAGCGCCGGCTGGGGCTGGGGCACGCGCAATAACGTGCTGGCGTTGGCTGCTGGCGCGGCGCTGCTGCTGGCCTTCATCGCCACGGAACTGACGATCCTGCGCCGCGGCGGCGAGGCGATGGTCGATCTGCGCTTCTTCCGCAACCTCGGCTTCAGCGGCGCTAACGCGGTCGCCTTCCTCGTCAGCCTGGGTATGTTCGGCTCCTTCTTCTACGCCTCGATCTATCTGCAAGACGTGCTCGGCTACAGCGCAATGGGCGCCGGGCTGCGCATTCTGCCGATCGCCGCGGGCATCATGGTGGGGGCGCCGCTCTCCGGGCAACTCGCGGCGAAGATCGGACCGCGCTGGCCGCTGGGCGCCGGCATGGCGATCGCCGCCATCGGCGTGCTGCTCTGGGCGGGGCTGATGGGGCCGCACGCCGGTTACAACGACTTCGTGGTCGCCTTCCCGATCTTCGGCTTCGGCATGGGGCTGGTCTTCCCGGCGATCGGCACGGCCGTGCTGAACACGGTGCCGCGCGAGAAGAGCGGCGTGGCCACCGGCATCAACGACATGAGCCGCGAGGTCGGCGGCACCTTCGGCATCGCGATCATGGCCGCCATCTTCAACCCGGCCTATCACAGCGGCCTGGTGAGCGAGACGGCGAAGGCGGGGTTGCCGGCGAGCGTGGCTGCGACGCTGAGCAGCGGCGCACAGGCCGCGGGCACGAGCGCCGGGCAGCTTCCGGCGGATCTGGCGCTGAAGGTTCATGCTGCGCTGCAGGCCGCCTTCTCGGGCGCGATGGTGGACGTGCTGCGCGTCGGCGCCGTGCTGCTGCTGCTCGGTTCGGCCGCGGCGTTCGCGCTGATGGGCCGCGCCCGCGGCGGCGAGCCGGCCGAAGCGACGGACACGGACGAGGAGCTGGAGTACGCGGCGGCCGACTGATCGGGACCGCGGCGCCACCGTCATCATGGCCCGGCCAGGTGCTGAGCACCTGGCCGGGCCATTGCTGCGTCGAACCGGGCGCAGCGCGTCTACTCCCTGCCTCCTCCCGCGGGTTCCGAAGTGGGGATGTCGCCGGGCCGTAGCTGCGCTCAATACTCCTGATACGTGCGGTATCTATGTCCTGCATCTGCGGCGAGTGTGCCGCACGGGCGCGCGGCAGAAGGAGATCCTCAACATGGACGACAGCGACAATCCGCCCACAGATAAGGGCGACGCCCGGCGCGAACACATCGTTCCCGGCGAGCGGGATCAGGTGCTGACGGGCGATCGCAGCGACCGCCCGCTTGCCGAGCGTGAGGCCAAAGGGTTGCCGCTGGCAGACAAGGACGCTGAGGCCGCGAAACTGGCCCCGTCGCCGCACGCCAGCGGCACGGGAACGGCAGCCGCGCCCGGCCCCCGCATCTCCGCCGAGTACAACCCCGGCAGCGGCGAGTACGGCGCGAGCGAGCATCACGGTCCGGCCGGCACCGAGAAAGCCGTCGGCGCCGCGCACGATCAGGCCCGCTCGCTCAGGCCGATCAGCAACGCCGCCGCTCAGCATGACGACACGGACCCGGACCGCGCGCCTGACGGCGCCTAACCCCGCTTGCGCTGAAGCGCAAGCTCCCTTCCCTACGAGGGAAGGGCTGGGCTGAGAACAATCGGATCTCCTCAGATAAACCCTTCCCTTGTAGGGAAGGGAAAACCGAGCGCCTGCGCGAGGGAGGGATAGGCCTGCGCGTGGCCTATCCCAGCCGTTGGTCGATCACGACGAGCGCGTTCTTCTTCTGGCTGAAGACCACCTCGCGCACGCCCAGCGAGCTTTGCAGCTGGTCCGTGACCACAACGAGCGGGCCGGGACCCTGCGTCTGGCCCGGCGCGGGCTGCGGATAGGCCGTTGAGGCGGCGGTGTGGAAGGTGATGTTGCCTTCCTGCTTCTCCAGTACCTGGTGAATGTGGCCGTTGAGCACGGTGACGGAGGAGAAGCGCTTCATCATGCTCAACGCCTGCTCGGCGTCGTCCGTGCCCCAGCCCCACTGCGGATAGATCGACCAGAGCGGCACATGTGCAAAGACGAGCAGCGGCGTCGTGCTGTTCACGCCGGCAAGATCCTGCTTCAGCCAGTCGATCTGCTCCTGGCCGAGCACGCCGAAGCCGCCGCCTTTGACGTTCCAGGTATTGACCAGGCCGACGATGTGCACGCCTTTGTAGTCGGCGCTTTGCCAGCCGTTGCCCTGCGTGCCCTTGCCGAAGTGGTCCATGAAGGTCTTGCCGTTGTCCACGAACGTATCGTGCTCGCCGGGAGTGTAGAAGACCTGGCCGCTGTCTGACTTCGCGCCCTTGAGGATCTGATCGACGGTGTCGAACTGCTGCGGCGTCGAGAGATGGCTCAGGTCGCCCGTATGCAGCACGAAGGCCGGGCGCGTGGCGAGCGCGTTCACCTTGTCGATCGACTTCTGCAGCGTGCCGGTCACGTCCATATTCGGCGCCTTGTTGAAGCCGATATGGCTGTCGCTCACCTGCGCGAAGGTGAAGTCGCCCTTCACCGAGCCGCTGTTGTTCTTGCTGGAGCCGCCCAGTGTGCAGGAGCTGAGCACGCCGGCGCTCACCGTCCAGACCAGGCCCGTGCCCGCCCAGGCCATGCACTTAAGAAAGCCGCGCCGGTCGACGCCATCGTCGTCGCGCTCGGCTTCCGCGTCCAGGCGCTCGTGCCCATGGCCGCCGCGGGCCAGCGGGTCGTCGATCGAGCGCTCGTCGAACTCGTCCATGATCGTCTCCGTCGTTGGTAGCTGGCGCCGGTGCCGCGGCGCCGCAGTGACCTCGCCGAGGGCACGCGGCGCTACTGCACGATCACCTTCGCGGTCATGAAGGGGTGAATCGAGCAGAAGTAGTTGTAGGTGCCGGCCGTGGTGAAGGTGAAGCTGAACTGCTTGTCGCTGTCGATCGTGCTGGAGTCAAACGCTTTGGTGGACGAGGTGACGGTGTGCGGCACATCGTCGTGGTTCACCCAGGTCACCGTCGCGCCGACGGGCACGGTGATCGTGGCCGGCGTGAAGTTGAAGTTGTCGATCGTGACGGCGGGGCCGCTCGGCGTGGCCGCGGCCAGCTCGCCCGGGCGCGGCGTGGGTGGCTGCGCCGTCGTCAGCGCCGCGGGCGGTACGGGCGGATTCGCGGGCGGCAGCTGCGCCGATTTCGCGCTGCTGGAGCAGGCGGCAGCCAGCAGGCCCAATGCTGCCGCGGCGGGCAAGGCGAAGCGCGCGGCCAGGCTTGCCCGTGCCGGCGGGCGCAAAGAAGCGGGCGCGCCAGCGCGCGCACGGAAGGGAAACATGAATCGATCACCTCTCGGGATGCTCCGGTTTGCCCGGCGCTGCGGAGGGTCGCGCCGCGGCCGCGATGCCCGTCCGAGAAGTACTACACCGCCGCGATCTGTTTGGATTGGCACGAAGCGCAGCGAGTAGCAACGCCGTCGGGGTCGTTGCCGTTCATCGGCGCGCCGTGCCTGCGCGGGCACCTAACCCAGACTTCGCTGAAGCGAAGTCTGTCGTTTGAAGCCTCCGACGGTTGCGCTGCGGTCATCTGAAGTCTCCGACGGTTGCGCTGCGCTCTGGCCCGACACAGGTAGGGTTTGGTTCGAGGCTGGCGGGTGTATGGCGATCAACCCTCCGCGCGACCCGCAAGGACACCGCGGCCCCGCCGCCGTCGCAGTGTGGCAGTGTGTATGAAGCGCGCCAGAAGCCCCTTCCCGGCTCGGCCTGGCACTACCCCCATGTCATAACCGACGCTCGCCTCGAGGAGGGCGCTGCGGACGAGTTGGGGGCTGGAACTGCGGGGGACAGCGCTGGGGGACGTGCGCCGTCTCGCCCGCTTGCGGCAGCTGGTCAGCCAGCTGGCCGGCGCGGCCGCGCGCAGCCTGCCGCGGGCGCTGAGCAGGTGGGCGGCGCTGGAGTTGATCCGGTTTCGTGGACACCAGAAAGCTGGGCATGCTGCTCAGTGAAGGAGTCCACCATGCCGAAGAGTCATGCGCCGTATCCGGAAGCGTTTCGGGCGGATGCGGTGGCGCTGGTGCGCCGCAGCGGGAAGAGCATCCGCGAGGCCGCCAGCGACCTTGGCATCTCCGACGAGTCGCTGCGGAAATGGGTGCAGCAAGCGAAGGGCGACGCTGGTGAGGGGCCACCGGGAGCGCTGACCAGTGAGGAACGAGAGGAACTGCGCCGGTTGCGCCGCGAGAACAAGACGCTTGGGCTTGATCCGGTTTCGTAGACCCGTAGCCGCTACGCAGCCCGGAGATGCTCCTTCGCAGCTTCGAAATCGCGAGGCGTTCGGTAGCCGAGGCTGGAATGCCGCCGCTGGCGATTGTCGGATCCCGCGATCCAGTCGCAGACCGCTGCCCGTGCGGCCCCCCTGGTCGGCCAGCCGGTCGCTGGCATGAGCTCCCGCTTCAGCGTGGCGAAGAAGCTCTCCGCCATGGCGTTGTCGAGGCAATGCCCCGTGCGACGCATCGAACAGGGAACAGGCAATGCCCTGGGCCGCGCGCACGGCGTGATAGGCGCCGGCGGTGTACTGACAGCCGCGATCGCTGTGATGGACCAGCGCGCGGCTGGCCGGCCGTCGTTCCCGGAGCGCCATGTCCAACGCCTCCAGCGCAAGCTCCGTGCGGAGCTGGCCGGCCAGTGCCCAGCCCACCACGCGTCGCGAGCAGGCGTCGAGCATGGCCGCCAGCTAGTAGAGCCCGCCGTCGCCAGGCAGGTGCTATCGGTGCCCCAGACGCGGTTGAGCGCACCGACATCAACCCGCCGCTGCACCAGGTTCGGCGCCGGCGTTGCCGCTGGGTCGCTTTGGGTCGTGCGGACCTTCCGCCGCGCGCCACAGCCGCGTAACCCGGCCGCCCGCAGCAGCCGCGCCACGCGCGTGCGGCGCACGCGCGTGGCGTCCGTGCACAGGGCCGCATGGATGCGGGGACTACCGTAGCTCTGTCGGCTTCTGGCGTGGATGGCGCGCATCGCCTCCGTCAGCGTGCCATCCGCCTGTGCCCGCTGGCTGGGCGAACGACGCCCCCACGCGTAATACCCGGCTCGTGAGACGCCGACCAGCCGGCAGAGGAGGGACAAGCGGAGGGGAGGCCTTCTCCGCGTCGATGAACCGCATGCGGCTCACACGGTCTCCTTCGCGAAGCAGGCCGCGGCTTTTTTGAGGATCTCCCGCTCCACCTGCAACGTCTTGACCTCACGCCGCAGGCGGCGGCGCTCCTCGCGCTCCGCCGTGGTCAGCGCTCCAGGCGGGCCGTGCCCGGCATCGACCCTTGCTTGCTGGACCCAACGGCGCAGCGACTCCGTGGCGATACCCAGATCGACGGCGACCTGGCGCACGCTCTTGCCACTCGTCTGCACGAGCTGCACGGCAGCGGCGCGAAAACCCTCGGCGTACGGGGGCCGACGCTTTGGCAGCGTGGACTCCTCCTGTGGGCATCACGCCCAACCCTGTGGTGTCCACAAAACCGGATCAACTCCACGTCCCGGCCAGCGCCGGCGCGATGAGGCCGCATGGGATCAGCTCGCCGCGGCTGCGGTCGCCCAGGTCGCCCAGCAGCGCCCGACCGGCGCGTCTCCGGCTTCCACGCCCGCATCGAGCGCGACGCGTCCGGCCGCTTCGTGCTGACCGACAGCGGCAGCACCAACGGCAGCCGCCTCAACGGCCAGCCGATCACCACTGCCGAGCTGCACGACGGCGACGTGATCCAGCTCGGCGGCAGCTCGCTGCGCTACGAGCAGGGCGTGTAGCGGACACCGAAGAACGGCGGCCGCGTGGGGCACCTAACCCTGCTTCGGCTGAAGCCAAAGCGGTCCCTTCCCGAGGCGGGAACGGGACTGCTGGAGCGCTCCACTCGTCGTGCGACGGCGGCGAGGCCGTTGCTCTCACTGTGGCATTTGGGTGATTGTGTCGGGTGATTCCGTCTGCGCCTGCTGCGGATCGCCTCGTCGCGGTTAGCTGCGTGCCACATCCCCAGCTATCCTGACAATGCCACTGCACGGCGTATGGCCGACCCGCATCCTTTGCCATCGGTCAGCTTCGTGGCTAACATCGTTGTGGGCAATGCCCACAGGAGCCACACCATGACCGTCGGCACCATCGATGCGAAAGACCGACTGCGCATTCCCCGCGCGATGCGCGAGGCTCTGGGCCTCAAGCCTGGCGACGCGGTCTTCTATGCCCTCGTTGACGGCGAGATCCGCGTGCGACCAGCAGGCGATCCGTATACGGCATACGGTCCCGTCGCACGGCAGGTGCAGGCCGCATACGCGCAGCACCCAGAGCGCTTCCTGACGCACGAGCAGGTGATGGCGGAGCTGGGTATCACGCAAGCCGAGATCGATGCCTTGGATGCCGAGGACGCGGGTGCCGAGTAGCCCCTGCGCGATCACGTACGATCCGGCGGCCCTCGATGATCTGCGGCGCTTGCGCTCCCTTGCCCCACGCTTCTTCAAACAGATCGAGAGACTGAGAGAACGTCCCGAACGCGGACATCCCCTGCGTGGCGACCTTCATCCATGCCGATCGCTCGTACTCAGCCAGCAGGCCGGTGGCTATCGTGCCGTATATCTGCACGATGCACCTGCAAACCGATGCATCGTCTTCGCAATCGGTGAGCACGCGACCGTGTATGACGTGGCGCTCAGGCGGTATCCGCCTGTCGCACCACCTGAAAACGGGAACTGCTGAGACCATGCCGTTCTTCGCGGGCAGGACGGCGCCGGGAGCGACAGGCAATGGCCGGCATCGAGCTGCAACCCGCCACGGATTGCGTCTTCTGTGAGATTGTGGGCGACCGAGCGCCGGCAAGCATCACATACGAGGACGAAGAGATCCTCGGGTTCATGTGCACCGGGCCGGTGACGCCGGGGCACCTGATGGTGATTCCGAAGCGGCACTTCGCCTTCGTGGGCGAGATGGATGAAGAGACGGGTGAGAGCCTGTTCCGTGCCAGCATGCGGATGGCCGCGGCGCTGCGCGGATCTGGGCTGCGCTGCGAGGGCGTGAACTGGTTCCTGGCCGACGGCGAAGCCGCGTTTCAGGAGGTCTTCCACGTGCATCTGCACGTCTTCCCGCGCTTTGCGGGCGACGGCTTCCAGCTTGATGCCGATTGGTCCGTGCACCCGCCGCGCGAAGAACTCGACCGCGTCGCCGCGCTCATCCGCGCCGCGGCGTCGCTTGGCGCTGATGCTGGCTGACCGCGCTCGCTTGTGAGACACTTCACCGCTGCGCCGGGCTTCGTTATGCTGAACGTGGGCCACGGTGTCCCGCGCGAGGCGGGACGAGACGAGGTGACGGGTGTACGGCATCGGCATCGCCAAGGGCATCGGCCAGACGCTCAAGCACGCCTTCCGCCAGCCGGTGACGGTCCAGTTCCCCGAGGAGACGCGCTGGTTCTCGCCGCGCTCGCGCACGAACCTGCTCTGGTTCGAGGAACGCTGCACCGGCTGCTCCACCTGCGCCCAGGCCTGCCCCGACGGCTGCATTTTGGTGCAGACCTCGCCCAACCCCGACGGCTCGCTGAACAAGGACCGCTACGAGATCGACTTCCGCCTCTGCATGTACTGCGGCCTCTGCACCGAGGCCTGCCCTTACGAGGCGATCCAGGTCGGTGGCACGTTCAAGGACGCGGTCTACGTCTTCGACGACATGTACAAAGACAAGCACGCGCTCACCCGGCTTGCGCGTGAGTATCTCGAAGGGCACAACTGGACCTATCCCAACGGCGCCAAGGCGCCCTTCGGCAACGACCTTGCCGAGGCCGTCCAAAAGCTTGATTAGGGAATAGGGAATGGGGAATAGAGATCCAGAAAGCGACTCCATCATCACGCTCGGCGCCAGCCTTCTATTCCCTATTCCCCACTCCCTATTCCCTACGCGAGAGGCAACAGTGTGGCCACGATTACCATCGACGGCCGTTCGGTGCAGGCGGCCGACGGCGCGACCCTGCTTGAGGTCTGCAAGGCCGAGGGCGTTTACATCTCCAGCCTCTGCTACATCGACGGCCTGCCGCCGTATGCGGGCTGCCGCATGTGTCTGGTCGAGATCGAAGGCGCACGCGGTCTGCAGCTCTCCTGCACCACCAAGATCACCGACAACATGGTCGTGCGGACCACGACCGAAGATGTGGCCAACAGCCGCAAGGCCGTGCTCTCGTTCATCCTCGCCAATCACTCCGACCGCTGCCTCACCTGCCACCGCCGCGAGCACTGCCACCCCGGCGACATCTGCCTGCGCGACGACGTGGTTACGCACCGCTGCGTCACCTGCCCCAAGAACTACCGCTGCGAGCTGCAAACGACCTGTGAGGTCGTCGGCATGTCGAACTACCAGCCGTGGGAGGACGAAGCCCGCTCGTTCTACGCCTCGGAGCAGCCGCCCGCCGACCAGGGCAACCCGTTTCTCGAGTTCGACCCGAAGATGTGCATCATCTGCACACGCTGCGTGCGCGCCTGCGACGAGATCCGTCACACCAGCGCGATCACGCTCGCCGGCAAGGGCTTCAGCACACGCATCGCCTTCGGCGCCGGCGGGCCGATCCACGATTCGAGCTGCGACTTCTGCGGCGCCTGCATCGACGTGTGCCCCACGGCCACGCTGCTGGAGCACCCGCACAAGTGGGTCTCCAAGCCGCAGCAGTGGGCCAACACCGTCTGCCCCTATTGCAGCGTCGGCTGCACGATCAAGCTGGGCACCAAAGACGGCAGCGGCGTGATCGTGCGGCCCAGCACGATCAACCCGGTCAGCAACGACCAGATCTGCGTGCGCGGCCGCTTCCACTACGACGCGCTGCGCAAGCGCGACTACCTCTCGCGACCGCTGCTGCGCCGCGGCGATGTGATGGCGCCCGTCGCCTGGGAGGAGGCGCTAGACGACGCGGCCGTGCGGCTGGAGGGCATCATTGAGCAGCAGGGCGCCGATGCGGTCGGCTTTTTGGGCAACCCCATGCTTTCGAACGAAGAGGCGTACCTGCTGCAAAAGCTGGCGCGAGTCGCCGCCGGCACGAACAACGTCGATTTCAGTGCCGGGCCGCAGGCGCAGGCGCTGGCCGGCGCGATCCGCGGCGCCTTCGGCGGCGAAGTGCTGCCCGCCGACCTGACGCAGCTTTCGCAGGCAAGCTGCATCGTCGTCATCGGCGATGATCTCGAATCGAGCCATCCGGTCGCCTCGCTGCGCGTCAAGGACGCGGTCACGCGGCGCTTCGCCAGCATGGTGTATATCAACTCGCGCTGGGGCGAGCTGGTGGACTTTGCGCATGCCTGGGTGCGCCCGCAGGCGGGGCAGGAGATCGCCGCACTCAACGCGATGGTGCGCGGTCTGCTCGGCGAGGACGCGGTGAAGCAGCGTCTGGCCGGCGTGGGCGGCGTCGAATCTGCATCCGCCGGCGAGGCGCCGGAGATTGAAGGGCTGGACGAGGCGATCGCCTTCTTGAAAGAGGCGGCGAAGGGCGAGAACGAGCGCATCGCCGTCGTCTTCGCGCCCACGCCGTTCGGCACGTGGCAGAACGTGCAGCTCTGCCGCGCCGCCGCCAACCTCGCGATCGTGCTGGCCGGGCCTGACCACGCGCCGGCGTCATTCTACTACCTGCCAGCCGATGTCAACACCAACGGCGTGCGCGATATGGGCCTCGGCCCCGACCTGCTGCCGGGCCTGCACCCCGTGTCGGACGCGACCTTTCGCGGCTCGCTGGGGCAGGCCTGGGGCGCGGAGCCGCCGGCAGCCGCGGGCATGGACGCCGCCGCCATGCTGCGCGCGGCTCGGGGCGGCACGCTCAAGGCGCTGGTCGTGGTTGGGGACAATCCGCTGCTCTCCGCGCCGGACAAGGAGCAGGTGCGGCAGGCGCTCGCGGCGCTCGAGCTGCTCGTCGTGATCGACAGCGTGCTGACCGACACGGCCCAGCTTGCGCAGATCGTGCTGCCCGATGTGGACGTGTACGGCAAGGACGGGACGTACACGCCGGCCGACCGTCGCGTGCTGCGCCGCATGGCCGCCACCGGCCCGGCCGGCGAGGCGACGCCCGCACTCGACATCATGATCGGCCTCGCGCGGCGCCTGGCGCCCGAGCGCGCCGCCGCCTTCCCTCACACGTCTGCCGAGCAGGTGATGGACGAGATCGCCGGCATCGTGCCGGCCTACGCCGGCTCGCGCTACCCGCAGCTCGTGCTGGGCGACCGGCCGCAGACGCTGAACGGCGCGGTGCCCTCGTCCGGCGGCGCGGCGTTGCAGGACGCGGCGTCGCCGGCGGCGAACAGCCGCGGCGACGCGCTGGCGCTGCTCAGCGGACGCACCCTCTACACCAGCCTGGAAGCGGCCAGCCTGCACAAACCCGACGCCGACAAGCTGCGCCGCGAGCAGTACGCCGAGTTGAGCCTGGCCGACGCCGAGCGGCTCGGCGTCGAGGACGGCGATCCGCTCGTGATCGACAGCGCCACCGGCACGCTGCGCCTGCGCGCCCAGGTGCGCGACGCGGTGCAGACGGGCAGCGTCTTCGTACCCTGGCCCTTCGACGGCGGCGCCCTGACCGCCTTGCTGCCCGCAGACCAGCCGGAAGGCACGACGCCGCACGTGCGCGTGAGGAAGGGCGAATAGGAGTGCGGGCTTCGATGGCCGTGCGGGGCACTTAACCCTGACTTCGCCTGCGAAGTCTGTCCCTTCCCGACACAGGAAGGGTTTAGTTCGAGGAGAGTCGAAGGCCATCCTTCTGCGTGTCCCACGAGGACACCGCGGCCCCGCCGCCGCCCGGCGCCGCTGGGATCGCTCCAGAAATCCCTTCCCGCCTCGGGAAGGGACAGACTTCGCAGGCGAAGTCAGGGTTAGGTGCCCCCAGCCCGCCGTCGTCTGGAACGCCCTTGGAAAGTCACAGCCCGCGGGCCAAGCTGCATAGGCCGGCGCCCGCTCGCGCCGACGGGGTCCGCGCTTGTCCCTCGTTTGGGACGGGCGCTAGACTGATGGGGTGCGCCCCCGTAGCTCAGTCGGATAGAGCGCCGGCCTCCGGAGCCGGAAGCACAGGTTCGAGTCCTGTCGGGGGTACCGCGGCACGAACCAGTCGGCGGGCCGGGCCGCACAAGCCCGGCTCTTGTTGCGAGCCGCGCCAGCGGAGGAGAGGCGAACCCTGAGCAGGCGTCCACAGCTTCAACGCAAACGCAGAGAGAAACGCTACGACCCGCTTAAGCCCCAGGGCGGCTTTCGGCACGAGCCGAAAGGCTTGTTCGAGCGCATCATCCACCATAAGTGGGCCTTTACCGTGATCTCCGTGGTCGGCGGCGTTGTGCTGCTGATCGGCACGATCGTGCTCTTCAATCCGCCCAACAGCACCAGCACCAACAAACCACCCAGGCAAAATACCTCCGCCAGCGATGAGGCCACCGCGCCTTCCTCGCTGGACACTACGCCGGGACCGAGCGCCACCCCCTCGGCTACGCCGACGGGCACACCGGCGCCGCAGCGCAACTACAGCGCCGCACCGCCGTTCTCGATCGATCCAACCGCCACCTACGTCGCCACGATCGCGACGGATAAGGGCAACATCGTTTTGCAGCTCGATGCGAAGGCCGCACCGCAGACGGTGAACAACTTCGTATTCCTGGCCACGAACCGCTTCTACGATGGGCTCGCGTTCCAGCGTGTGGTCATGGACTTCGTTGCCCAGGGCGGCGCCCCGCAGCCCGACGGCAGCGGCGGCCCGGGCTATATCGTGCCGCCGGAGAACAGCCCGCTGCAGCACACCGCCGGCGCCGTCGCCGTCGCGGAACAGCAGGGGCAACCGGGTATGGGCAGCGCGTTTTACATCGTGCTGAAGGACCAACCGGACCTGAACGGCAAGGACACGGTCTTCGGCAAGGTGATGTCGGGGCTAGACATTTTGCAAAACCTGCCGTCGCGCGATCCGAAGGATCCAAACGCGCCGGCGCCGCTGGTGATTGCCAGCATCACGGTCGCCAAACAGTAGCGCTGCTTGCGCCGCAGGCCGCGCAGCACCCCGCGAAGGATAGGTAATGGCCCAGTACAGTGTACCACCGACGATGACGATCGATGCGAACAAGAGCTACACGGCAACGCTGCATACCGACAAGGGCGACATCGTCGTCGATCTGTTCGCCAAAGATGCCCCGAAAACGGTGAACAACTTCGTCTTTCTGGCGCGCGAGGGCTTCTACAACGGCGTCACGTTCCACCGCGTCATCCCTGGCTTCATGGCGCAGGGCGGCGACCCGACGGGCAGCGGCAGCGGCGGACCCGGCTATAAGTTCGAGGACGAGCGCAGCAGCCGCAAGCACATAGCGGGTACGCTTTCGATGGCGAACGCCGGCCCGAACACCAACGGCAGCCAATTCTTCATCTGCTTCGAGCCGCAGCCGCACCTTAACGGCCGGCACACGATCTTCGGCCAGGTCGTACAGGGGATGGACGTCGTGCAACAACTGCGCGAGCGCGACCCCGGCCGCGACCGCCAGCCCGGCGACGCGATCAGCAGCGTGGAGATCGCCGAAAGCTAGACCGGCCCTCATCCTCACCCCCTACCCCTGCTCTGCACGTCTCCGACAGTTGCGCTGCGCTCTGGCTCCCAATCCTGGGAGAAGGAGAGGGGCGATCCTGGGTCGGGCGTTCCAAAGGGCGCCGGGGTAGCGAACGGTATATTGTAGGTGCGCGTCATAACGCGCCCGGCGCGCCTGCAACGGCGCAACGCCTTCAGCCCCGAACCATTGGAACGCGGTCCCCCTTCTCCCAATCCTGGGAGAAGGGGGACAGGGGATGAGGACCGCTTACGGCGTCACCGTCAGCGTGCCGCTGTCGCTGCGGCCGAAGATGTCGGGGAACGTCGTTTCTTCCGCGACGACGGGCGGGAAGAGGAACATGCCCGGCGTCGTCGCCCGCGCGTAGTAGACGTACTCGTGCACACCGCGGCTGAGCGAGGTTGCAAACAGCGCCACGCGGTCGTCGCGCACCTCGACGTGGTTGAACGGGTTGAAGACGTAGCGGTAGCGCCCCGGCACGATCGCGCTGCCGCTCGTGCCGCCGCTGCGGTTCACCGGCAGTTGCAGAAGCTGGTTCAGTTCCTGCTGCTGCTGTGCCACGAGGTTCGGGTCGGTCGTCTTCAGGCTCGCGTCCACCGCTTCGAGGCCGGCGGGCAGGTAGTCTTCGACTTGCACGAACTCGAGATCGCTCGGCGCGGCGATCGTCAGCCGCACGCGCACCAGATCGCCCGCCTTCACCGTGTCCACCGGCGTGTCCGAGTCGGCCGGCAGCACCTCGCGCGCGATCGTCACGCCGTTGCTGAGCGCCGTGACCTGGTCCGTCTGCGAGAAGTAGCGCATGAACAGGCTGTAGTAGAGCTGGCCGCTGCCGTCCTTGTGGATGTCCACCGGCAACGGCGTGTCCCGCGGCAGCCCGCCGAGCCCCGTCTGCACGGTCTGCGTGTCCGAGGCCTGCTCCGGCGCGATCGTGCCGGAGCCGACCGGCTGGCCGTTCACCGTCACGCTGAAGCTCAGACCGTCGATCGGCTGCTCCCGCGCCACCACGAAGGCGCCGATCGCGTCCACCGCAAGGCCGGTCTCACGCACGGAGCGCCAGTAGCCGTCGCGGCGGGCGCCGGAGAGCCAGCGCACCGCGCCGTCGAGCAGTGGCTGCGTCGGGTCGAGCGCGAGCAGGCTGCGCAGCGTCAGCGCCGTGGCGCGGGTCGAGTTAGCGTAATCCGGGTGGTTGGGGTCCGTGTCCTCCCAGTGCGTGCCGCTGGCGCTGGCGATCGCCGTCGATTCGAGGTCGCCGGCGAGGCCGCGCACTTCAGGGTCGTCCGGCTGGGCGCCGTCGAGCAGCAGGGCGGCGAGCAGGGCGCCGTGGCCGGAGCCGCCCAGCAAGCTGCGCTGGCCGGCGAGCTGGTCTTCGCGGTCGCGCGAGCCGTAGCCCGCCTCGGCCAGCGCCAGCAGCCAGAACGCCTGTGTGTTCGGGTCGGGCGGCCGGTTCACGTCGGCCGACCTGTCGTAGGCGCCGGTCAGGAAACGCGCCGCGCCGCCGCGCACGCCGTCGCTCACCGGCAGGCCGGCGCGGTTCGCCACGCCGAGCGCATACAGCACCTGCGCCGTGACATCGGGCGAGCTGGGGCCGCTGATATATGGATCGCCCCACCAAAGCCAGCCGCCGTCGAAGCGCTGGTTGGCGACGAGGCGCGCGATCGCCTTCGCGGCCGTGCCTTTGGCATCGTCTTGCTCGCTCTGCGGTTTCTGCAGCTTCACCGCCGTCTGCCAGGCCGCGACGCGGTCGAGCAGCCGCGCGGCGGTCACGTCGTTCGGCTCGTACAGCCAGGCTTCCAGATAGAAGGCGGCGCGCTTCGCCACCGCGGCCAGCGAGGCGCTGATCTCGACGCTGAGGCTGCCCTTGTCCTGCCGCGCGAAGCCGGGCACGACGACGTTCTCCGTCACGTCCTGGTCCTGCACGATGCCCGAACTGGCGACAGTCTCCGGCGTCAGCCGCTCGTTCACGGGCAGCGTCAGTTCGACGCCGTCCGCCTGGCCGCTCGTCGCCTGTGCCGTGAAGGTCAGCTTCACCGGCGGCCCTGCTGAATCTGGGGCAGTCGTGTCCCAGCCGGCGCTGACCGACTGGCCCGGCGGCACCGTAATTTGCTGCGGTCCGCCAGTGATCGCCAGATTCTCGGCCGTCAGGTTCACGGTGACGCTCAGCGGCGCATTGGTGCGGTTGGTGAGCAGCGCTTCGAGGTGAGCGCTGTCGCCGGCGGTGAAGAAGCGCGGCGCGACGGGCCGCAGCACCAAATCGCGCCGCGTCTCGATCGAGGTCAGCGCGTCGCCGACCGAGGTATCGACCGTGATGCCGCGGGCCGCGATTTGCCAGGTGGTCAGGTTGTCCGGCAGCTTGATGCTGACCGTGGCGTTGCCGCCGGCGTCCGTGGTGACGTTCGCGGTCCAGTAGGCCGTGTTCTGGAAGTCGCTGCGTACGGCGGGGGCGGCGCTGCCGGGCGCCGCTCCCGCCGCAGCCGTCGCTGCGATCGCGGGGCGGGCCGCTGCCGTCGGCGGGGGCGGCGGTGTGGCGGCTCGCACCTGTTTCTGCGCCGCCGCGTTGACGGCGTTGAGCGACTGGCCCTGCGACGAGCCCGTGCCGACGCCGAGCGGGCGCGTGCTCCAGAACGAGGGGAAGATCGCCTGGGTCCGGTCGTCGGCCAGCGAGAGTACGGCCTTGTCCACCATCGCCAGCGACAGCTCGGAGGCAACGCCCTTGCCGCTGCCGTCCGTGGCCTTGACCGTGACGTTCACCGTGTCACCGGGGCCGAGCGTGGTGCGGTCGGGCGTCAGTGTAATGTTGAGCTTGTGCAGACTCGGATCGACCTTGAGCTGCGCGTAGCCGGCGCGGTAGCCGCCCACGTCGCTCGACACCTGCCCCGGCTTGAGCAGCGCCACGCCGAGATAGACGGTCGGCGCCATATCCGCCGTGATCGGCACGTCGATCACCGTACTGTTGGTGGGAAACTGCCGCGTGTTGTAGCTGTTGATGCGGCCGCGCTCGACCGTGACCAGCCCCACCGCGCCGGCGAACGGCGCCGGCACGAGCACGTGCGCCACGTCGCCGGGCGCATACGTGTCTTTGTCCGCTACCAGCGTGAGGCCGTCCTGGTTGTCCACGCGCCAGGGCAGGAAGTCGCCGCTGGTCACGTAGAGCGAGGTCGCGGTCTGGAAGGTGTTGCCGGCGGCATCCTGCCCGGCGATGGTGACGCGGTACTGGCCGCCCTGCGCCGGCGTGAAGCTGAAGCTCGCCTTGCCCGCGGCGTCGGTGGTCAGCATCTGCGCAGCAACCTGCGTGTCCTGCGGCGTGTTGATGTAACGCGGGCTGCCGTCCGGGTTCTTGCCCTTCGTCGTCTTCCAGACGCGGCGGTAGACCGTGGCCTGCAAGCTCACTCCCGGCGCCGCTTTGCCTTTGGTATCTACGGAGACGACGTCGATCGTCTCCGGCTGGCCGGCCTGTCCGAGATACTGCTCCGGCTTCACACCGGCGTACTCGGCGGCGCGATGGACGATCACCTCTTTCGAGGCGCTCACCTGCTGGCGGCTGAGGTCGGTGACCGTGCCGGTGATCGTGTAGCGCTCGCTCGCCGGGTAGCTGCCGAGCTGCGCCGGCACCATGATCGTCGTGTTGCCCTGGCTGTCGGTCGTGGCGGCGCCTTTGGCCACGGGCGAGGCCGACGGCACGGGGCTCGGCGAGGGGCCGGCACCGTTGCGGTTGATCAGCTCGAAGTCGTTGAAGCCGTAGCCGTCGTACGCCTTGTCGCTCGGATGGAACAGGTACGGCGCGGCGTTGACCTGGTAGTCGACAGCGCCGCCGGCCAATGGCGCGCCGAGGAAGAGATCGGCGGAGACGGTCGCGTTGATCGTCTGGCCGCTGATGTAGTCGCCGCTGTCGGTGTCGAGCTTGACCTCGAACTCGGGCACGCGGAACTGCGCGACGAGAAAACCGCCGTAGCCGAGTTGGTCGTTGTTGCGGTGCAGCGTGAAGCTGTAGTTGCCCGTGGCCGCGTCGTCGGGCAGCTTCACGTCGGCGCCGAGCGAGCCGTAGCCGTCGAGCTGCACCTGCTGCGTATCGACGGTATTGCCGCGCGAGTCGCGCGTTTCCAGCGTGAGCGCACCGAAGGAGGGGATGCTGTAGCGGCCGTCGTCGTCCGTGCGCAGCACGAAGCGCAGATGCACGGTCTCGCCGGCACGGTAGATCGGCCGGTCGGTGTAGAGATAGCCCTTCTGCTGCACCTGCGGATAGAGGCTGACCGGAAAGTCCTTCGAGTAGGGCTGCGTGGCCGTGCCGGTCCAATCCTGCGAGGCGATCGCCGCGTCGTCGGGGCGGTCGAGTGCGGCATAGAGCTGCGGCGGGTTCTGGCTGTAGTCGGGCCGCGGCAGCGGCGCGGCGAACGTGCCGTCCGCTGCGGTCTGGCCGCTGGCCAGCGCTGCGCCGCTGCGGTCGTACAGCGTCACCGTCGCGCCGGCCACGGGCTGGCCCGTGTTCAGATCGACGGCCCAGACGAGGCCGCTGTCCACGCCACGCTTGACCACGAGGTTCGTCTTCGTGATCTCCAGCGCCACGCGGTCCTGATAGGTCACGCCGTTGGCGCTGGCGTCGAGCAGGTAGTAGCCGGGCGCGAGCGTGCCGCCATCCGGCAGCGTCTGTGTGCCCAGGTCGATCGGCGTCGTCTCCTGCTGGTCCTGCTGGTAGCCCGCGACGGGCACGCTCCACTGGCGCAGCGCCGCGCCGGAGGGTTTGAAGGTGCGGTACGTTTGATAATCCGTCGTGAGCAGGGTGCGGAACTCCGCCTCGGCCAGCGGGCTGAGCGTGAGGTCGATGTTCTGCACGTTGACCGAGCCGACGAACACCTGTGCCGGGGCATAGGCGCTGAGCACGCCCGCCTGGCCGGCGAGGATGCTGAGACCGGGCTGCGGCGTGGACGGCGCCTGCGTGGTGAAACTCAGGCTGTACGGCGCTTGGATCGGCGTGTCGTAGCGGTCGTGGGCGCCGGCGCCGATGCTGGCGCGGTACGACGACAAGTACTCGGTGTGCAGGTTGATGTTGAGGACGGTATCGGAGCCGCTCCAGAAGAAGTCGGGCGCGTTGTCAGGGTCGGGCGGCGGGTCGAACGTGATCGCCGCCTCGGTGGAATCGTGGTCCATCGGTGCGCTGAAAGTGATCGACACGCCGCCCAATCGGGCGCTGGTGTCGCCGTTCGCGGGGTCGGTGGACGTTACGCGCGGGAAATCAACGACCGTGAAGCCCCACGTCGTGACTTTCGCCGGCGCCGCCGCGCCCGCCGCCGAGGCGGTGTAATGCACGCCGCGGGCCAGCGGTGCCGCAGGCTGGAAGACCATGGTGTGATCGTCCGGCCAGGAGAACGCGCCGGCGACGGTGTTCGAGCCGTCGGAGAGGCTGAACAGCGACTCGGCCGTGGCCTGATCGACCGGCTGGTTGAACAGCACCTGCAGCGGCGCGGTGGGATCGACGTACTGCGTGTTGTCGCGCGGCGCCATGTCGGCCACGGCGGGCACGATCGTGTCGAAGCCGAAGATGTACTCCTGCGGCAACTGGCCGTCGGGCAGATCGCTGAGCTGTTGCAGGACGCGCACGCTGTAGTGCGTGTCCGGTTGCAGCGCGTCCGGCCGGAAGACGTAGAGCGATGAGGTCAGCCAGTGACCGCTGCCGGTCGCCGGCGGGTCGAAGACGAGCACCGGCTGGTTGTTGCGCTGCGCCAGCGCCGTGAGCGCGCTGACCGGCCGGTTGAACTGCACCAGCACCGTCGCCTGCGCATCGACCTCGACATCGTTCTGCGCGGGAAAGGTGTACTGCACGGCGAGCTGGCCGCTCTGGCCTGGTTGATTCGCGGAGAGCTTGTCCACGGCGCGTGCCGCTCCCCCGGACGAGTTGACGGCATCAGTCCCGCCGGCTGAATCGTGGGAGTCGGCGCCGGCCCGAGAGGTCGAGCCGAACACGCCGCCCGCCAGCATGGCGGCCAGCGTGAGCGAAGTCAGGAACGCGAGCGCGATCACGAAGCGCGAGCGCCGTTTGCGGTCAGGGCGGGGCTGATCCGGCATGGCAAGCCTCCGAAGCGCCACATCGTCGCGGGCGCATCGTTCGCAGTTCATTCACTGCACACAGGACGCGCGATCGCGGCATTTCATTCCACGCGTCCGCGTCGCTCGCCCCGTCGCGATTTCCGAGCGTTGGGGGTGGGCGGCAGGCGCGGCAGCAGCGGCTTCAGCGATGCCTACGAAGTGTGCAGCCGGAACGGATTGGGGTGACGGGCCGGTGGTGGCCGAAACGTGATCGACGACTAATCGTGCAAGTCACGATAGACTGTCTTGTAAGCAAGCCGCCAGCGAGGCACGCTCAATGAGCATATGGCCATGAATCGCCGCAGGCTTCTGCGCCGTCTGCTCGATGGCTCACTCAACGTTTCGTTCGATGATCTGATCAATCTCGCTGAAGGGTTCGGTTTTCGTCCGGTGCGAATTCGAGGCAGTCACCATATCCCCGCGCACAGGGCCATACCGGAGCTGCTGAATCTTCAGCCACGAGGCGAACAGGCGAAGCCGTATCAGGTCCGCCAGTTCCTCAAGCTGGTAGAACTCCATAACCTTGAACTGGAAGACGAGCCATGAGCGACTACCACATCAATATTTTCTGGAGCGAGGAAGACGGCTGCTACGTAGCCGACATCCCCGATCTGCGCTACTGCTCCGCCCTGGGCGATTCGCCGCGCGAGGCGCTGGAGGAGCTTGAGCAGGCGCAAGTGGCGTGGCTTGAGGCCGCCCGTGCCGAGGGCAAGCCGATTCCGCCGCCGAGCTACCGCCCGATCATCTATCAGGCAGCGGGCTGATGTGGTCGTTGAGCCGGCATTGGAGCCAACCGGGGGCGACGAGGCTGCCGATCGCAAGGCGCTCGAAGCGCTGGTGATCGACAACCCGGACCTCGAACGGCTGGAATCGCTGCTGGACGAGTTCAACATCTTCGAGGCCGCCGGCTGGACGCGGCAGACATAGTGGAGGTTCGGCTTCGGCACCACGTCACTGGATCACGGAAGAAACACCGTCGGATCCTCCGTCCACTGGCAGAAGTCATAACGTGCGCCAGAGAATCACGCACCTGATCGACATCCCCGGGTTAGTCCTCGATGCCATCTATGTCTTCAAGATGCTGACAAAGCTGACAGGGGCATTTGAATGGCGCCGTAATTCATCTTCCCCTGCGCGTGAGATGGGAGATGAGGCATTGTATGATCTGTTATCAAATCGCTTCGCTATGCAAAACCAACGCATTGACGCGCTGGATGCAAAGGCCACGTCGGCCTTCTATTCTGGAACGACAGCACTTGTGGTTGTTGCAGCGCTGGTTCAGGTCAATCGTCATAATCTAGGCGTTGTACCTTTGACGCTCTTGGCACTGGGTGCATTTTGCTATCTTATGTCGGGGGCGTTGGTTACCCTCTCATTTCGTGTAAAGAGATTCGAGCACAGGCCACACCTCGCAGATCTGACCGCGGTAAGCGACCAGAATGATCTCGTTACCACGAGGCGTTGGATCGCCCGCGAATTACGGACCAGCTTGGAATACAACGAGCCGAAGATTAATTCGAAATCAAAACTGGTCTACGGCGCGCTAATATTCCTGTTCTGGCAAGCTCTGTGCTTGTCAATCGCGGCCGTTGCCGCCCTTTACTAAGAACCTATCCCACTAGGCCAGCTTGATGAAACGCGATGAAGGCGCAGGTGAGCTGGACCAGGGCTTTGTAGTTCTCGACTTTCTTCTCCCAGCGCACGAGGATGCGGCGGAAACGATT
>Ga0102924_1001098_pt1 | contig 31929 bp, 30 predicted proteins | sample PaiPotPPM11metaG_FD_80116 | JGI IMG/M metagenome (GOLD analysis project Ga0102924, IMG submission 80116) | Iron sulfur acid spring bacterial and archeal communities from Banff, Canada, to study Microbial Dark Matter (Phase II) - Paint Pots PPM... ... | reverse complement strand
GTCCTTTCACGTCATTGATGGGCCGTCAAGTGCATAATACCACGGTGTAAAAGGGGTGTCAGGGGCCGACCTGATGCCCGCATGTACGTACCCCCATGGGTCTGTCACGTATATGGTCACGATCCGTAATGGGATTTGCACTTCAGGGCGAATGGGCAGTGGCAGAATGACTCGCTATCACTACACGATATGCCCGCCGGCTGCTGCGTGCCGTTGGCTACCCGCTCTCGTACGTACACACGTTCTCTTGCGGAGTGACAGGAGGAAATGGTATACATTCGGCATGCGAAGTATGCCACTTTTCGTACACGGTCAGCCGAGTACCGCCAATGACGGCTGAAATTGTTGTCGCACCGCCGGACGTTCCGGGCCCTCGCGATCCCTACACGCGGGCCGCCACGCTGCCCGTCCATGTGCGACGACGCTGGCCAACGCTGATCATCGCGGCGGGGCAGTTGCTTCTCGATATCGCGCTCCTCGGGGTGGCCTTCCTGCTCGCGTACCGGCTCGACAAGAGTCTGATGAGTACCGGGTTCATCCCACCACCGGCACGCTTCTATATCATTATGCTCGTCGTGCTGGAAGTGACGACGCTCGTTTCGTTCAATGTCGCGGGGCTGTACACGCTCAAACGGGGCGTCTCGCGCGTGGACGAGTTCGCCAAACTCTGCTCCTCGCTCTCCGTCGGCGTCGTTCTCGCGCTCGCAGCGAACTCCTTCCTGCTAAGCAGCCGCTTTGTCTACTCCCGCCAACTGCTCCTCTCCGGCTGGGCGCTGGCGATTGTCTTCATCGCCTTCGAGCGGCTCCTCTATTCCGGTCTGATCGGCGCGCTCCGGCGGCGCGGCGTGACGGCTGAGCGCGCCGTGATCGTCGGCACCGGATCGCCCGCCCGGACGGTGCTGGAGACGGTGCGTCGCTCGCCACACCTCGGCTATCAGGTCGTCGGCTTCATCGCGGACGATCTCTCTCACACGAGAGATGAGCAGGAGATGCTCGGCCTGCCCGTCCTCGGTACGACGGACGAACTGCCGAAGATTCTCCGCCAGGAGCGGGTGGACGAGGTGCTGATTGCCCTCGCGGGGGCGTCGCAGGCGCGGCTCGTCAATCTCGTAGATCGCTGCGCTGACGACCCGGTGAGCATCACCGTCTATCCGGATACCTTCCAACTGATCACGAACAACGAACTGAGCATTGGCGATCTCGGTGGCCTGCCGATGGTGCAGGTGCGGACGATCGCGCTGCGGGGCTGGAACCGCGCGCTGAAACGGACGCTTGACATGATCGTCGCGCTGACGGTGCTGATCTTCCTTTCGCCACTGCTTCTGCTGCTTGGCCTGCTCGTCAAACTCTCCTCGCCCGGCCCGGTCTTCCTCGTGCAGGAACGGGTGGGGCGGGACGGCAAGCCCTTCTGGTGCATCAAGTTCCGCACGATGCGGGAGGACGCGGAGGCGGAGAGTGGCCCCGTCTGGACGACGCCGAACGATCCGCGCCGCACCCGGCTCGGCGTCTTCATGCGTCGCTTCTCGCTCGACGAGTTCCCGCAGTTCATCAATGTGCTGCTGGGGGAGATGAGCGTTGTCGGGCCGCGCCCGGAGCGACCGATCTTCGTGGATCAGTTCACCCAGTCTATTCCCCGCTATGCCCGCCGCCATCGCGAGAAGGCGGGCATCACCGGCTGGGCGCAGGTGAACGGTCTACGGGGCAAGACGAGCATCGAGGAGCGGACACGGTACGACCTGTATTACGTTGAGAACTGGTCCCTCTTCTTCGACCTGAAGATCATCGCCAAGACGGTCATCCTCATCTTCCGCGACCGCAACGCGTATTGACGAAACAACAAGCAACGAGCGATGAGCCGGTTCCCCAGACAAACCGGGAACCCTTTGATGCATTGCCGGACGATGCGATTGACACGTCGGATAGTACACTCCTCGCTGACATGTCCTTCGCCCGCTCCAGCCCTTGAATTATTCGGGTTTCGCGCCTACTATGGGCATATGACAACGATGCATGCCACTACCATTCTTCGCGAAGTGATGGACGAACGACCGGATGAGTTCGCGCTCCTCACCAGGGATTTTGTCAATCGAGAGTTTCCGCGCTATCTCGAAGAAGCGAAACGGGATCCGCACCACTATCCCCACGAGTTGATGGTGAAATCTGCCGAGATCGGGTTGCTCGGGTTAGAAATTCCTGAGGAGTACGGTGGCAACGCGGTCCCTTCCCTCCAACAGGCGGCAGTGATGGAAGAACTGGCGCGCGGCGATGGCGGGCTTGGCCTTGACATCCTCGTCCAGAACTCACTGACCGCTTTTCCGATTACGCAATTTGGCACAGATGCACAGCGCGCGCGCTATCTACCCCGGATGGCGGCGGGCGAGGTGATCGCGTGCTTCGGTTTGACCGAACCGAATACCGGCTCCGACGCGAAAGCGATCCGCTGCAAAGCGACCTGGGACGCGACGAAGCGAGGCTGGATCGTCAACGGGGCCAAGCGATTTATCACCAGCGCGAGCGCGGCGACCGTCATGGTACTGGCTGCGCGCACCGGCCGACCCGAAGAGCGGGGCCGGGGCATCTCGGTACTGCTCACGGAGATCGGGCCGGGGGTAGCGAGCGTCGAGGTCGCCGACTTTGACAAACTGGGGCAGCCTGGCTCGCAACTGTGCGAGGTCGTCTTTCAGAATCATTTCGTCCCGGAAGAGGCGCTGATGGGCGCCCGCAACGAGGGATGGCACATCATCGAGTCCACCTTGCAGCATTCGCGTATCTGGGTGGCCGCGCAGGGGTCGGGAATCGCCCGCCACGCGATGGATGAGGCGGAAAAATATACCCACGAGCGCGAGCAGTTCGGGAAGAAACTCGCCGACATCCCCGACGTGCGGAATCATCTGCGGATCATGCAGCGTCAGGTCGAGATCGCGCGATTGCTCGTGCGCAAGGCGGCGGCACATGAGCAGGCGGGGGATGAGCAGTTCTTTGTCTGGGCATCGCTGGCAAAGTTGGTCGCGGGCGAGACGGCGCTCTGGGCGGCGCAGGAAGCGATGTTGCTGCACGGTGGTATGGGCTATACCAAAGAGATGCCGATCTCCCAGATCTTCGCGGACTCCGCAGTGATCCGCATCTATGAAGGCGCCGCGCATATCCAGGCGAAAATCATCGGCAAGCACTTGCCGGGCAAGGACATTCTCTCACTGCTCCCACCGAGCGGCGCCTTCCTCCGCGACGCGCGTGACTTCCCCTCCCCCGCCGACGTGATGGCGGAGATCGAGACGTGGGAACCGTCTCCGGATTCCTCCCCTACCACGACAGGGTAGAGACCTGCATCCCACAAGACGCGCACGCTCCGCCATCCGCGATCGCACGCTTACCAGCGTGTGAGACGCGTCGTCGGGGTGATGCCGGGGATGCGGCCGCGCTTGGCGACGGGTTGGCCATCAATCTCCTTGATGTCCGCCGTGAAATCAATCGGGGGCGCGGCGGAGATCGCGCTGCCAACGCCGAAGATGTTCACCGGCGCGCCCTCCGATCGGAAGCGGGTGATCCGCTCCACCGACAGGCCGCCGGAAATGACGATCTTGACGTGGCCGAGATCCGCGCCGTCCAGCCTCGCCCGCATCTCCCACACCAGTTCAGGCGTCACGCCGCCGCGCTCGGAGGGGGTGTCGAGGCGGATGCCCCAGAGAGCATCACCGAGCGCCGCGCCGACCTGCAACGCTTCCTCGACTTCATCGTGGAAAGTGTCCACGAGTACGACGCGGTTCACCGCCGGGTCAATCGTGGCGTGAAAGAGCCGTGCCGCCCGTATCGTATCGCCGAGGACGAGGACGAGCGCGTGCGGCATCGTCCCGGAGGGGGGCAGGCCCGCCATCGCCGCGCCGACCACCGAGGCGCATGCCTGGCAACCGCCGACGATCGCCGCGTACTCCATCGCGCCGACGGCGTTCGGGTGGATATGCCGCGCCCCGAAAGCGATCACCGGGATGCCTGCTGCCGCTGTCACCGCTGCCCGTGCCGCCGTCGCCCAGCCGGTGCCGGAGGAGAGATAGCCGAGGTAGGCCGTCTCGTAGAGGCAAAAGGATTGGTAGCGGTCGTGGATACGCAGCGCGACCTCCTTGCGGGCGATCTGGTCGCCATCCGACAGGCTTTCGAGCACCGCCTCCGGCGAGCAGACCCGTTCGAGCAGCGCCCGCGCCTCGCGCATGCCGCATAGCACCCCATCGCGCCCCGCGAAGATTTCCATCGTCACCGTGGGATTGACGTTCGCTGCCGTGAGGATTTCCTTTGTCCGATGGAAATAGACATCCGCGGTCTCGCCGCGCAGTACGGCGTCAGTGGGTACGAACAATCTCTCGTCAGGCATCGCTTTCTCCTCCGGCAGGCAGCGGGCAACACACAGCGGAGAGCAGACTCATTCCGACTTCCTTTGCTGCCGGCTGTCGGCCGTCTGCTGCCTGCTCTCAATTACCGTCGCGCCCAGCACGCGGCGCATATGGTCGAGCGCGAAGTGGTGCGCCTCGGGATCGAAGGTGGCGACGCAGTCCGCCGGGACAACGACGGCGTAATCGCGGTTTCGCGCGTCCGCGACGGTGTGCATGACGCAGATATCCGTGCAGACACCGACGACGGTGATGCTGTCCGGTCGGAGCCGTGCTAGTCGTGCGTCCAGGTCCGTGCCGTAGAAACCGCTGTAGCGCGTCTTCGGCAGGAGGTTCGCGGGGGCCACGAGGTCGGCCAATGCGGGGATGATCTCGGCCTCGGCGGTGCCTCGGATGCAATGTGGCGGAAACATCGCGAACTCCTTGTCGTCCGGCGCGTGGTTGTCCGCGACCCAAAGGATCGTCGCACCGTGTGCCATCTCCTCCTCGATCTTCTGTCGCACCGCCGGGATGATTGCCCGCGCCGCCGCGCCGCAATCGAGCGGATAGCCCGGTTCCAGGAATCCACGCAGCATGTCCACGACGATGACGGCGCGCCGCTCCTGACTGTTTGCATTTGTCATGGGAACCCTCCTGATATCGGGATTGTGAATAAAATCACGATTACAAGAGAGTATAACACCGTGTGGTCAATTCGTCATCGCTTTGAACGCTCACTGGGATCAGACAAATGTCAGGTTTCGCGCAGGTGCAAAGGGATTAACGGCGAGATCAGCGAGCAGTTTAGGCGGGGCGCAAAGCAGGGTGCTGGCGGAGGAATTTCCTTGCTTGCTTTTGGTACCGTCGCCCAACAGCCAGCGTGTACGGTGCATCATTCGTCATCGCCTGGCAGGGCATCCATATCCACCAGGAGCGCCGTCACACTCTCGAATCACGATATGGACGCTCCATGGTCGCGCCCCGTACACTGCGACCGAAGGAGGTGCGGGTGATGAGCGTCCAGCACGGACGGTATGAGAGCCGAGAAGAGGCGCAGGCGGCACAGCGTGCCTACTACAATGATGTGATGCCGACGCAGACGGGGGGGCGATTCCGCTCCGGCGCGCTACAGGAACTCTATCTGGCGCGGCGGATCGCCTTCGCGCGGCAATACACACCGCAACACGCCCGCTGGCTTGACCTCGGCTGCGGCGACGGCGTGATTACGGCGGCGATTGCGGCCTTCGCGGATGAGGTCGTCGGCGTGGATATCAGCGACCGCAACATCGCCGTGGCGAGCGAACTGCGTGCCCACCCGAATGTCCGCTACCTCCGCGCGGCGGTCGAGGAACCGGAGCGCTACGCGGACGGACGGCCCTTCGATGCTGTCTCCGCCTTCGAAGTATTGGAGCATGTCTACGACCCAGCGGCCTTTCTCCGCGATGCCGCCGCGCAATTGCGGCCGGGTGGCGTTCTGCTCCTCTCGACCCCCAATGCCACGAGCCTCACGCGCCGTCTGAAGCGGTGGTTCCGGCCACTCGTCCGCCGCGCCGGGTATGCGGACGCCGACGCCCTGATCGAGGAGCATCACCGCGAGTACACACTACCGGACCTCCGCCGCCTCGCGCGCGGCGCGGGGCTGACAATCATCAAGGAGGACGGCGTCGTGCTTCTCTTTCCCTTCCCGAACACGCTGGAACGGATCACACAGTGGCGGCCGATCCACGCCCTCAATGTCCGCTCCGGCGGCTGGTATCCGCCCCTCGCCGCCGAATGCTACCTCGCCGCGAAGAAGGAATGAAGGAAGTTCCATTCTTGCACGCTCCACGAAACCGGGGGCACCACTTGTGTTGGAGCAAGATTGTGATAGAATGCACAATAGCACGAGGGATGAGAGAGACAGCGCGGTCTCTCTCCTCGTGCGACATTCTCTCCCTCTCATCCCAGGTCCATATGAAGGCTAGGGCACGCGGTCCGCGACGCCGAGCAGGAAACAGAGCAGACCTTTTTGGACGTGCAGACGGTTCTCCGCCTGATCCCAGACACGGGAGCGTGGCCCCTCGATCACCTCGTCGCTGATCTCCTCGCCCCGATGCGCGGGGAGACAGTGGAGGACGACCGCGTGCGGCGGCGCGACGGCGACGACATTCGTGTCTATCGTCCAGTCCGAGAAGACAGCGCGGTGCCGCTCGACATTCGTCTCCTGCCCCATGCTCGTCCAGACATCCGTGTAGATGACATCGGCGTTCGCGGCGGCCCGGAGAGGGGTCTGAAATGAGACGGCATCACCGGCGGCGACGACTTCCTCGGCGGGCGGCTGGAACGCGTCCGGCGAGGAAATGACGAGATGGTAGCCGAACAGTCGCGCCCCTTCGAGCCAGGAGCGGGCGGTGTTCGACGCGCCGTTGCCGATATAGGCGATCCGCTTCCCCTCGATGCTCCCCTGCCCGAATATTTCCTCGACCGTGAAGATGTCCGCAAGAATCTGGACGGGATGACCATCGTCCGTCAACGCGTTGATGACGGGGACGGCGGCGGTCGCCATTTCCATTAGCCGTTCGGTGGTGAAGGTGCGGTAGGCGATAGCATCGCAATACCGTTCGAGGACGCGGGCGGCATCGCGGATCGGCTCGCGCGTGCCGAGGTGGATCTCGTTTGTCCCCATCGTCAGCGGATGCGCGCCGAGTTGCGCGATGCCGATCTCAAACGAGCCATGCGTGCGCAGGCTCGGCTTCTCAAGGATTGTCGCGACGGATCGCCCCGCGAGGACATGCGTATGGCTCCCCTTCGGCGCTGCCTTCAACCGTGCCGACAGAGCAAAGACCACATATGCCTCGTCGCGGGAAAGGTCGGTCAATTTCAGGAAATCGCGCTTGGTCAACGACCTATCCCCCAGCCCCTTCCCAATACTGCCCATGCTGCCCAAAGGGCGCCCGCGCCCGGAAGGGGTGACTCATCCAAACATCGTGCCTTGCCATCGGTATCGTATCGTCCTCGCATTACTCCCCCTTCCCGAAAAGGAGGGGGGTTGGGGGTTAGGTCCCCCGCGACACAATACCGCCAGACGATGCACCCAGGCAACTCATGGATCAAACTGCACCGTGGCGAGCGAATGCGGCGGCAACGCGACATACCAGCCATCCCGCGTGTTGCCGCTGACATCAAGCGGGATAGGCGCGACGCGATGCGGATCGCTTGGGCTGTTCTGCTCGCGGGGGTCGGCGGCAGTGAGCAATTGCCCCTGTGCGATTGCCGCGCCTGCCGTGCCTCGGAGCGTAATCGCCGCCGCCTCGGTGAAATGACGATTGATGATCGTGACGGCCATTCCGTCCCCGTTCGTCGAGGCGGTGCCGCTCACGGCGGGTGTGCCGCCCGGCACGATGACACCCCCGGACGCATCTACGCGGAGCGCCGTCGCGCCGATGTGCGGGGCGTGCAATCGGAGGACGTGATAGGTCGGCGTCACCCACATCCGCCCGCCGCCCGAGCCAGTCATGAGCGGGGCGTGGAGGACATTGACGATTTGCGCGAGGTTCGCCATGGAGAGGACAGTGCATTGCCGATGGAAGCCCTCCAGCGCAATCGCCGCCGCGAGCGCATCGCGGAGTGTCCCCGCCTGCTCATAGGTGATCGGGCGTCGGCCTGGGATGTCGCCCCAACCATTGCGCCGCGCTTCCGGGTGCCAGACACCCCATTCATCGAGTGCGATGCCGATCCGCCGCTGTCCCCCCGTCGTGCGGGCAATGATCTCGGCCGTCCGCTGGACAAATGCCTCCGTCGCATCTGCTTGCGCGAGCAGGGTGTAATACTGCTCCTCATTGAAGGCCACCTCCGGTCCGCCCGCGGACCAATAATCGTGGATGGAGAGGTGGTCCACCAGATCGAGCCGGTTGCCGAGCGTTTCCAGCAGTGCGATGTTCCATTCGTCTTCGAGCCCGCAGGCAACGAGTTCCGCCACCGGGTCCACATGGCGCAGCATCGTCGCGTAGCGCCGATACTCGCGCGCGTAGGTCGCGGCGTCGTAATTGCCGCCGCAGCCCCAATTCTCATTGCCGACGCCCCAGAGGCGCACGCCGAAGGGCGCGGGGGAGCCATTCGCGGCCCGCTCGCGCGTCAGGGTCGTGTCGAGCGGGCTGTTGCAGTATTCCTGCCAATCGCAGAGCTCCTGCGGCGTGCCGGTGCCGACATTGCCCGCGAGGTACGGCTCCGCACCGATCAGCGCGCAGAGGCGGAGGAACTCGTGCGTGCCAAGGCTGTTATCGTCCTCGACCGTCAGTCCACAGGACATGCCGAGCCGCCGGGGCCGTCTCTCCGGCGGCCCAATGCCGTCCCGCCAGTGATAATGGTCGGCGTAGCAGCCACCGGGCCAGCGGAGGAGCGGCACGGGCAGCGCGCGCAAGGCATCGAGCACATCTGCCCGGAACCCCGCGTCGTGCGGGATACCGGTGGCGTCCGTGCCGACCCAGAGGCCATCGTAGCAGCAGCGGCCCAAATGCTCCGCGAAGTGCCCATAGAGCCGGGGCGAAATCGTGCCAATCGGCGCGTCGGTATGGATGTGGATTGTTGTATCAGTCAATCTGCCTACCCCCCGCCCCTCCCGGAACGGGAAGGGGTGACTGATCGCGAATGTTGTGCGCTTCCCTTTCGCGCCCCGATCTCACGGAGACTTACTCCCTCTTCCTCTTCGGGAAGGGGTGGGGGGTAGAGTACCACGTCCGGAGGCACTTGACGCCGCCGAGATCAACAGCCGGTGCCTGTGTTGTGCGCTATACTGCGCCACTGAGCAAGAAGGAGGCATCATCTCATGGCGCACGACGACTCATTGGCAATCGGCGTCCCGCCGGGGACGAAGATACGTTTGCATGACCACAATCCCGCCGATACACGGGGGATCAAGCGCGAAGCGGCGGAGGCGCGGACGCAGGCGCGATGGGCGGAGTTCGCCGAGATGCAGGAATTGCTCTACGGCGCGGCGCGGCAGAGCGTGCTGATCGTCCTACAAGGGATGGACACGAGTGGCAAGGATGGCACGATCCGGCACGTCATGGCGCCAATCAACCCGCAGGGCTGCGCGGTCGTCGCCTTCAAGGAGCCGACGCCCGCCGACCTCGCGCACGATTTTCTCTGGCGCATCCACGCCTACACGCCCGCCAAGGGGATGATCGGCATCTTCAACCGCTCGCACTACGAGGATGTGCTCGTCGTGCGCGTCCATAATTTCGTCCCGAAGGCGGTCTGGGGGCGGCGATACGACGCCATCAACCACTTCGAGCAATTGCTGATAGCAAACGACACGATCATCCTCAAGTTCTTCCTCCATATCAGCAAGGAGGAGCAGCGCGCGCGGCTCCTGGCGCGGGAAAAAGATCCGATCAAAGCATGGAAACTTGCGCCGGGCGACTGGATCGAGCGCGAAAAGTGGGACGATTATCAGGCGGCCTATGAAGACGCGCTCAGCAAGTGCAGCACGAAGGGCGCGCCGTGGTACATCGTCCCGGCGGATAAGAAATGGTTCCGCGACCTCACCATCACCGAAACGATCCTCGACACGCTGCGCCCGTATGTCCCATCATGGCAGGCGGCACTGGCCGACCGTGGCAAGGAGCAACTCGCCGCCATCGCCCAACTGCGGGCACGGAAAACGACCGATCATCCGTAGGGAGGTTCGAGGTTCGGGGTTCGGGGAGGATTTCCTCGAACCTCGAACCAGTAAAGGAGTCATCCATGCGCTTGTATCTCTTCGTCTACGGCGCCAACTCGGCGAATGGCAATCCCTATCCCGGCTACCTGATCCAGACGGACGACGGCACGAATGTCCTCGTGGACACCGGCTTCGGCAAGGAGATGATCGGCGCATATACGCAGTCGAGCGAGCCGGGGCCGAAGATTGACGAGGCGGATTATGTCGTCAACCAACTGGCGGCGCTCGGCCTCGCCCCGCGCGACATCCGCTATCTCATCGCGACCCACCTCGACGGCGATCATGCGGGCGGCCATGACGAGTTCCCGGACGCGGAAATTGTCATCCAGAAGGAGCATCTGGAGGCAGCGCGAGAGCATCCCCGCTTCCAGGCAACACGCACGCATTGGGACGCGCCCGGCCTCCACTACCGCACGGTGGACGGCGACACGGAACTGCTACCGGGCATCGAACTAATTAAATCGAGCGGCCACAAGCCGGGGCATCAGTCCGTCCTCGTCCGCCTGCCGGAGACCGGCCCGGTGCTGCTGGCGATTGACGCCATCCCCCGCATGGACCAGCGCGACCCGGAGACGCGCACCATCGGCCCCGCCGACATGGACGAGGCGGAAACCCGCGCCAGCACGCGCAAACTGATGGACCTCGCCGCTCGCGAGGGGGTCACACTGATCATCCACGGCCACGACCCCGCGCAGTGGCAGACCCTCAAGAAATCACCGGCCTACTATTCGTAGAGAACGTTTGAACCACAGGAACACAGAGAGATAAAGAGAAGAGAGTGGGAAAATCTCTCTTTCTCCCCTTCGTTCTTCTCCGTGACCTCTGTGTCTCTGTGGTTCAGTCTTTCTCTCTCATTCGGGCGAGGGCTTCGGCTTGTTTGGAAGTGGGTGACATCTCCATCAGTTCGAGGCGGTTGCCTTCCGGGTCTTCGATCCACGCCTGGTGGTTGCCATCGCGCCCGGTAATCAGGGGGCGGGCGAGCGGGACGCCACGCTCGGTCAGTTGCGCGACGACTCGATCGAGGTCATCCACCGTCAGGCAAACATGATTGAGGCCGACCGCCTCGCGCGGCGCGGGGCCATCGCCGGCGCCGTTCGGGAAGAACTCCAAATACTGCGTCTCGGTGACGCGGACGTAGACGAGCATCAGGTCGCCGTTGTCCTGATGGAGGCGGAACATCTCCGCGAAGCCGAGGGTCTTTGTGTAGAAATTGAGCAGCGGATCAAGGTCCCGCGCCCGGATCGCGATGTGGCCGATACCAGTGAAGCCTTCCATGATCCCTCCCGTAGTCAGCAAACGACAGTCGGCAGTATCCGAAATGCCCGCGTGCCAGGTAGTCACGCAGTATCGTAAGCGAATTGCGAGCCGCCTACTACCTGCTGCCGACTGCCAGCATGACTCCCAGCAGATAACCGCCGAGGTGCTCGATGTTCCAGACGTGCCGCTCGCGGGCAATATCGAGGATGAGCCATGCCGTCATGCCGCCAACGGCGATCCATCGGAGCCGACGCGGCAGATGTGCGAGCAGGAAGCCGAGTGCGCCGTAGATACCGACGGACGCACCCGAATCCGGCTCCGTTGCCCACCCGTGCGCGAACGCGAGCCCCGCGATGTCGAGCGGCCAGACGACGCACAATGAGACGAGGGCCGTCCCGACGATATTTGGCGCCCAGAACGCGGCGACCGCCCACCATGGCCCCGCGCACCACCCGGCGAGCGCGACGAGCAGGACGGTTTGCAGCAGCATTGGCAACCAATCGCTGTGCGCCGTGGGGAAGAACGTCATCGTAAGGAGGGTATACCATCGTCCGGAGCGGAGCATATCGAGATCGTATCCCCAGCGGGCGAGGAAGGCGGGCGACGGATCGTGCCGGATCGTGCCGGACCAGACGCCACCGGCGAGGAACAGCGCCGCCAGCCCGGCCGCCGGAACCAACCGGGGCATGATCGGCCCCGGCGTGCTCATCAATGATCGGCGTGCTTGCCCCCCAACCATCTCCATGTGCCCCTACTCCGTCATCCATTCGGGGATCACACATTCCACGATACGAACAACGCGAAACCCCCGGAAAACAGAAGGTTGCCAGCAGCATCTGACAGTCGAGGCGTATCATCGCACGCAGCGAAGAGACCTTGCCAGATCGTCTCTCTTGCCCGCAGCCTCCCGTCTACTCCCCATTGCTTCTCGACAGACAGGAGCGATTCCGGTATTGTCATACTGGTCGCAGCGGGTCGGCGTGGATTGGGAAAGAGGGGGACCATGCATCGAAGTCGGATTATTCTCGTGGTCATGTTGGCCATCACGCTCGTGATCGCGTCCACGGGGGCGCGGGCGGCATCGGGGTTCGCCGCTCCCGCGTTTCAGGCGCAGTGGCAGGCGGGCGAAGCGATCACCCCAAATTTCTGGGGGCCTCTCGAAACCGCGAAGGATGGACAGACGGAAGACTACAAGGACGCCCAAGGCGGCAATCGCCTCGTCCAGTATTTCGATAAGGGGCGGATGGAACTGACGAACGGCACAGTGACGAACGGCCTCCTCGCCACCGAGATCATCACGGGGCGCATCCAGACCGGCGATAATTCCTTCCAGAATCAAGCGCCGCCGAACATCTCCATCGCGGGTGACGCGGAGAACCCGGCGCCGACCTATGCCGGACTGGCGGGGAAGGGCGCAGCCCTCCTCCAACCCGCAACGAGCACCCCCGGCGCGCCGATCAACACGATGATCACCGGGAATGGCGATGTCAGCACCACCGACGCCCTCATCCCGGACCCGGCGGTACAGGTCGGCGCGTACGATGATGCGACGCAGCACAATGTCGCCGCCGCATTCGCGGACTACCGCACCAAGGCCGGGCTCTCCACCATTGGCTACGCGATCTCCGAGCCATTCCGTGCCACTGTCAAGGTCGGCGGCGTGTCGAAGGACGTGATGGTGCAGATCTTCGAACGGCGCGCGCTCACCTACACCGCGAGCAACCCGGACGCTTTCAAGGTCGAGATGGGCAACATCGGCCAGCATTACTTCCAGTGGCGCTATCCGAATGGCACGGGCCAGACGCAACCGAACCCGAATGTTCTCGTTGGCTTCGTCAGGCCGCCCACCTGGAAACCCGACTCGACGCCTGTTACTGTTCCTGCGGGGGTGCTCAGTATCACAAATTTTCTCGGCCCGGGGCCGAAGCAGAAATTCACCATCCAGGTTGAAAATCAGTCGGACCCGCCAACTACCCTCGACAAGGTACTCGCCGGCTATGTGATCGCGGCGCGGCAAAAGGTGAGCGGCAGCATTACGTCCGAGGCATACCTCCTCGACTCGAAGATCGGCGGCGAACCGGCCAAGGGATACCAGATTTCCGGCACCCGCCAGGACAATTCACCCATATCCATCATCTCTGTGGTTGTCTTCCACAAAGACAAGGTCTATTCCTTCTTCTTCTTTGCCAATGCCAGCCCGATGCCCAACTTCGACGACATTCAAGGCATCCTCGCCACGATGACGTTCCTGTCATAGCCGATTGGAACGGTGGCATGAGTGTATGGGCATTTCCAACTTTATCCGGTAATCGGAATCGGGGGCACAGGTTTTCAACCTGTGCCCCGTCTATCACTGAGCAAGTCATCGCGGCGCGCACGGCACGAACGCCTGTTTCGAGAACCTGGGCGGGTAATTCCTTCGTCGGCGGGCCGTAGGGGTTTTATTCCTGCGTGACGGCGAGGCAGTGGACCGGGGGGAGGCCGTGCGCGATCTCCGCCCAGGTCATGCCGCCATCCGCACTGCGGACGATCATCCCTTCCTCGGTGCCGTAGTAGAGGCTGCCACCCGAGCGACGGTCGGTATCGTCCATCGCGATCGCCGTCATGCGGGCGGTCGGCGCGGTGCTGACGGGTCGCCAGAGCGGGACGCCTTGCGGCGCGCGGTAGAGGGTGCCATCCACGCAAGTGAAGAGATCATCCATCGTCGCGCTGACCCAGGCGAGTGTGCCCGTCGGGAGGTCAATGTTGCTTTCGATCCAGTTATTGCCCCCGTTAATGCTCCGCCAGATGCCATGATCCGTCGCGGCGTAGAGATACGCGCGGTTGGCGGGGCTGACGGCGAGCGCGCGGATACCGGGTGGGCTGCCTTCGACGAAGTTCCAGATGTGGCCATCATCGAGGCTGAACGCCAGCCCTTCCGGATCGAGCCCGGCAAGGATGCCGTATTTCTCCTCCGGCACGCCGATGACGGCGCGCACAATGCCGCGCGGTCGGTCATGCCGGGAGACCTCTTCCGGATCGCCCCAGAGTTCGCGGAAGGAATCGAGCCGTTCCCAGCGGATGCCGCCATCACCGCTCGCCCAGACCATCGCGCGGTCCATCCCGGCATAGATCGTCTTCGGCGCGTCCCGGCGGACGTGGACATTGTGCGCGTCGCCGCCAACCCGGAAGATCGCGGAAAAGCCCGCGTCGCTGGAACTGTAGATGCCTTCGTTATCCGCCGCGATGTAGAGGAGATTCGGGCTGGAGCGATTGTAGTCAAGGGAGACGATCCGCCTGCGTTCAAGGGTTGTGTGGGTCTGCTGCCAGCCCCGTCGCCCCTCGCGGAGCGTGAACAAGCCTCGCTCGGTCCCGACGTAGAGTTGCACCGCCATTGCTGCCCTCTCTCCTGCGTTCCGTCGCGCGCCGCCTGCCACTGCGGTCTGGCAGCGAGGGTGAGTGTAAACGAGCATCACGTAATGAGCAACGCGCCCCGTTGATATTGGCATGCATCCTGCACAGGGGCATGGTACGGGCCGCGACGCCCCATGATGGGCGTTGCCCCGCTTCACCCGCTCCAACTGACGTAGCGGCGTGCCATGCGATGAAGGAGGATAGATATGAAGCGGCTCCTGCGCTTCCGCAGCCTGATGCGGCTGCCTCAACTCTTGCGCCTCTCGTTCCGGCTGATCCAGGACGCGCGCGTCCCCACCGCCGCCAAGGCGATGACGATTGGCGCGATTGCGCTCGTCCTCTCACCGCTCGACCTACCGGGCTGGGTGCCGATCGTTGGTCAGGGCCTCGATGTCGTGGTGATCGTCGCGATCCTCGAGCGTTTCATCAAGTCAGCCCCCGTGGCGGTCGTGCGCGAGCATGCGACCGCGCTCGATCTGTCGGAGGAGTTCGTTCGAGCACACGAATGATACGGGCGCACATGCGTGAGGAGACGATGATCGCTACCGCTCGGTACCGGCGGGCAGAATGAGCGGCAGTTCTTTGCCAATGGCGGTGATTGTGTTGTTCGTTACCTTGATTCCCGTATAGGTGTTGCCACGGGCAGGGTCGAAGCCAATGGCGGTGGGGCAGCGGGGCGTCGGGAAGGTGTCCGCGATCGTGTTGCCCGAAATCTCGATGTTTGACGCCGTTGAGTTGACGAGCACGCCCCCACGGAAGGCGGTGGGGAAGCCGAGGTTCTGGCCGGGGTTGGTGATCGTGTTGTGTGTCACCTTAACGTTATCGAACGACCGCTTGCCGGATTCGGGCAGACCAATCGCGATGCCCGCCGATGGGGCGAGTTCGATGGTGTTGCGGTCAATGACGACGCCCGAAACGCCGCCGAGGTTGTGCAGCCCGATACCGGAGGAGTTGTAGTAGAAGTCGCCGGAGCGGCCCGCGCCCTCATCCTGGAAGCGGATCGTGTTCTTCGCGATCGTGATGTTCCCCGCCTGCCCTTTCGCCTGTGTCGAAAAGAGGATGTAGATGCCCGCCGTGTCCGCGATGCCGTGCTTGGTCTGTGCGACGTTGATCGTGTTGTTCGTGACGGTGACATTCTTCAGATTATTCGGCAGCGTCGGCCAGAGCATGATCCCTTGCAGGGCGTCGGTGCAGGTGTTGTCATGGCAGTTGACATCGCCGGGGCTGCCGCCCGCGTAGAACGAGCCGACGATGTTGAGCATCGTCTGGTAGCCGGTCGCGGTGTTATTGAAGACCTCCGCCGGGCCGCCATGCGCCTCCATGCAGGCGCGTGCGCCCCGATTCGGGGTCGGCACGCTCTCGAAGGTGTTGCCGGAGAAGACGTAGTTCTTCCCCTCGATATAGACCGCCGAGTTGTCGTAATCCGGGTTGGCGTCCCGCATGACGAACTGGAAATACGAGTCCGTCACGGCGCAGGTATCAATCGTCTGCCCATCGAACGAGACGGCCCAGACGCCGGAGTAGGGCGCGAAGCGGCAGCGCCGAACGGTGAGATTCTTGCCGGACGTGATGTGGACGAAGGTCTGATAGGACTGGTTCTTCTTCTCGTTGATCAGCGATTCCGGGTTGTTGAGGATGTTGGAATCGAACGCGAGGTCCTCGACAGTGAAGTTCTCGACGCTCCCTTCCAGGGTACGCGGGGAAAGGAGCCGTTGCCAGTCACCGAGATGATCCTTGATCTTGAGGACGGATGCCGCGCCCGCACCGGCGAGGCGCAGGTTGCTCTTGACGACGATACCGACTGTCTTCTTCGGCGCGACGATGTACGTCCCCGGCGGGAACATCACCGTGCCACCGGAGGCCGGGACGGCGTCAATCGCGGCCTGAATCGCGGCGGTGTCGTCCGTCTTCCCATCACCCACGGCGCCGTACTGCCTGACGTTGAGGATCGTTTGCGCGTAGGTCGGTGCGCCGCTCGCGGCCGTAGCCACCGCCACGGTCGTTGACGATGCCGCCGTTCCATTCGCGGCGCTCGTCGGCGCCTGCGTGGATACGCTGATCGTTGCCGTCGCTATGGCGGTCGGAAGTGTCGTGGTGGCGGGCGGTGGCGTCAGTGGGGCGACGGTTGGCGCGATCGTGGCGGTCGGCTCCGACTTCGACCCATCACAGGCGGCAAGCGCGACGGACGCCACGGCGGCGGCGGAGAGTGTCAGGAACCGCCGCCGGGAGAGCGCGGGCATGGCCGGTGGTGTCGTGCGGATCATACGGGCGTGCCCTTCTTCCCTGTCCCGGTGCGCGGGCCGCCCCACGCCCCCGATTATACCTGTTCGCGGCGCGTGTCGGGTCGTCGCTCCAGTCATCATAGGGGCGCGCCTGACGATCAAGGGATATCCGCACATGCGATGCGATGACATTCCTGTCAGACAGACGACGCTGACGCCCGTCTCTGTCAAGGGCCAATCATGGAGATGGAGATTGAAGAAGTGGTCGTGGTGGCAGGCTGGAACCTGCCACCATCAGGAAATAGGCGTCGAACTCCGAACGCGTTATGCCGATGCCACGCCGAGCAGATCGCGCAGCGGGGTATAGGGGATCGTGAAGGCGCTCGCGACGGGCGCTTCGGTGCAGCGGCCCTCGTAGGTATTGACGCCCTTCGCCAGCGCGGCGTCCCGCCCGACCGCCCGCTCCATCCCCTGCGTGACGAGCGAGACGACGTATGGTAGCGTCGCGTTGGTCAGCGCCTGCGTGCTCGTGCGTGGCACGGCGCCGGGCATGTTCGTCACGCAGTAGTGGGTTACGCCGCCCACGTCGTAGACCGGGTCGCTGTGGCTCGTTGGGCGGGCCGTCTCGATGCAGCCGCCTTGGTCAATCGCCACATCAATGACGACCGAGCCGGGGCGCATCGCGCGCACCATCGGTTCCGTGACGAGGCGGGGCGCACGCGCGCCGGGGATCAGCACCGCGCCGATCACGACATCCGCCTCGGCGACGCTCTCCGCGACGGCGTGCGCGGTGCTGTAGAGCGTCGTCAGGTGGCCGGTGAAGACTTCGGAGAGATAGCGCATCCGTTCGATGCTCTTTTCGAGCACCGTGACGTGCGCGCCCATGCCGAGCGCCATCTGCGCGGCATTCGTCCCGACCGTGCCGCCGCCGACAATCGCCACCTTCGCGGGGGCGACGCCGGGCACGCCGCCAAGCAGCATGCCACGCCCGTTGTACGTCTTCTCCAGATAGTGCGCGCCGACCTGAATGGACATCCGCCCTGCCACCTCGCTCATCGGGTTGAGGAGCGGCAGGAAGCCCGAGGCGAGTTGCACCGTCTCGTAGGCGACGCCCGTCGTGCGGCTGTCGAGCAGCGCGCGGGTCAATGGTTCGTCCGCCGCGAGGTGTAAGTAGGTGAAGAGAACGAGACCGGGGCGCAGGAAGCGGTATTCTTCGTGGATCGGCTCCTTGACCTTGACAACCATCTCGGCGCGGCCCCAGACCTCGGCGGCGTCCGAGAGGATTGCCGCGCCTGCCCGCTCGTACTCGGCGTCCGCGTAGCCGCTGCCGCTCCCGCCGCCCTGCTCGACAAGCACCTGCGCCCCACGCGCGACGATCTCCGCGACGCCTGCCGGGGTCATCCCGACGCGGTGCTCACGGTCCTTCACTTCTTTCGGCACGCCAACGATCATCGCCAAACCTCCCTGAAAGCAACGAGCAATGAGCCACGAGAATGGCTCGCCACCATACAATCCAGTATCGCCCTATGGGGCATGAGGGAATCTCCATGTCCGCTCGCATTATCGCACCATCGAGCGCGCACCATTCCCTCATTGCTCATTGCTCATTGCTCGTTGCTGATGCACGGCATACGCCTGGCCGCGCAGATCGCGCAGGAAGACAGAGCGGCCACCAGGCGGGCCAAAGATCAGGCGGACGGCGAACTGCGTGATGCCGTATTTCCGCGTGAGCCATTGTTCGATAATGGCCGCGACATCGTCCGGGTCGAAAGTCGTCGCGCCGTCCGTCTCGATCACAAGCCCTTCCGCGCGGCGGGCGGCGCGGTAGCCGGGCAGGAGGTTGATCGCCTTGACCGCGCCCTCTTCCAGTGGGCCGGTGCCGGCGACTGTCGCGCCCTCGTCCGCGACAGCGATCTCGATCCCCAAGTCCTGCGGCTCGTCCAATTCCGGGTCGTAGCCGAGCACTTTGATGCCCGTTCCCTTGTCCGCCGGATGCGCGAAGAGGCTGCTCGCCGCCGTCCCACCCATCATCTTCGCCGCGACGAACTCCTTTGATGCCGGGGGCGCGTTGCCAGCCAACGCCGCGGCGATGATTGTCGAAATGTCTTGTGTTGCCATTGGTTTACCTACCCCGGCCCCTCCCGAAAAGGAGGGGATGACGCATTCCATAGATTCGGATGCCCCCGTAATGCCCCGATCGTTCGGAGGCTCACTCCCCCTTCCTCCTGCCCAAAGGGCGCCCGCGGGAAGGGGGTTGGGGGGTTAGGCCAGGAACTCCTTCACCGCCGCGACAAATGCCTCGGGCTGATCGTGCGCGATGGTGTGGCCGCTGCCGGGGAAGCGGACAAGGCGGGCATTGGGCAAAAGCGCCATCGCGCGCTCCGCCATCGCATCGGAGAGCGCGCCACCCTCCTTCGTGTCCGCTTGCAGGATAAGAAAGGGCTGCGTGATGCGGGGTAGATTCTTTTCCAATTCCTGCTCGCCCTGCGTCCCGGCGATCATCGCGTCGAAGGGGCCGTCCGCCGTCATCTGGAGCCACGACGCCTCGCGTCGCCACTCGGCATCATCGCGGTTCGGGCGCATGAAGGCGAGCATCGTCACGAGTTCTTCGGTCGGCAGGTGCTTAATTTCGCGCACATCGCGCATGCGCTCGGCGACGTACACCCCGTCGTGATAGGGCGGGTCTACCGCGACGGCCCGCGCGATGCGCTCCGGCTCGCGCGCCGCGACGAGCGTCGCCGTGATCGCGCCGAGCGAGAAGCCGACGATGGCGACCTGCGGAAGGCCGAGCGCGTCAATCAGCGCGACGATGTCGTCCGCGTAGTCTTCCCAGCGGTAGTGCTCCGCGCCGTCCGGCTTGCCGCTTTCACCGTGGCCGCGGAACTCGACCATGAAATGCCGCCCCGGAACCTGCGGCACGACATCCTGCCACATCAGCCAGCGATCCCAGATACCGTGCAGCCAGAGGATTGGCTCTCCCTGCGGATCACCCGCCTCGACGACATGCAAGGGGACGCCGTTCGCCTCAATCGTGTGATGCTGGACTGCCACCGAGGATGCTCCCTTCCACCGCTTCGGCTCGTGCCGCCGCGCGCGATTGCCGGCGATAGAGTATCAGCATCCCCGTCGCCGCTGCGAATACCGGCAATGTCATCATCAGCGCCGTCGCATGGATGCCGAGCAGTGAGGCGAGCGAGCCGTCAATCAGGCTGGCGAGCGGGCGGGTGCCGAGGAAGCAGACGCTCCAGAGCGCCATGATCCGGCCGCGCTGGTGATCCTCGACGCCGAGTTGCAGAAGCGTCGTCGCGCGCGTCTGCCCGGCGAGGTAGCCGAACCCGGCAACGCCGAGCGCAGCGAAGGCAAGGACGAGCGGCGAAAGGAAGGCGTACGTGGCGATGCCGATGGCGAGCAGCGACAGCATGATCGTGATGCGGCGGTATGGCGTCTCCGAGCGGCCCGTCGCGAAGACGGCGGCGATCACCGCGCCCGTGCCGAATGCACCGATCAGGTAGCCTGCGAGAGTGTCCGAGTGGTGGAAGACCTGCGTCGCGAAGGCGGGCGCGAGCGTCGTCACGGGGTCGAGCGCGAACGAAACGGAGGCGACAACGCCGAGCAGCGCCGCGAGCCGCATGTCCTGGCGGATCAGATCGAGGCTGTCGCGCAGTTTCGGTCGCGCTGCCGGGCGGCGCTCGTGCTGCCGGGGATGGACGATGAGGAGCGCGCCGATCAGTGCCGCATAGGAGAGGCAGTTGATACCGAATGCCCACGGAATACCGAGCCGCGCCACGACAAGCGCGCCGAGCACCGGCCCGACCGCCCGCGCCATATTGAAGGTCACCGAGTTCATCGCGATGGCGGCAGGGAGATCGTCCCGGCTGACGAGCGACGGCACAATGGCGTTCATCGCGGGTGATCCGAACGCGGTCACAAGCCCGAGCAGCAGGGCCAGACCAATGATGACGGGCACCGTATCCCACCGCGCGACCGCCAACACGGCGAGCGTGCCGGTGACGATCATCGCGCCGATTTGCGTGCCGATAATCAGGCGCTTGCGGTCGAAGCGGTCCGCCGCCCCGCCCGACCACGGCGCGAGCACAATGATCCCCGCGAACTGCGCGAAGTTCACGACGCCGACCAAAAATGTCGAGTGCGTCAGGCGGTAGATGAGCAGCGCCTGGGCGATGTTCTGGAACCATGTTCCGCAGTTCGAGAGCAGATTGCCGACGAAATACGGCCCGAAGTTGCGCTCCGCGAGCACGCGCAGCGAGGAATGGGATACGGAGGCGGTCTCGGTTCGTGCCATGACGATGGTCTTCCTCTCGCTGACGCATGCCGCACGACGCGAGCACAACGGACGAATTGAACCACAGAGAGGCGAAGGAAACAAAGGTGAACGAGCGAGCCGTCTCTTTTTCCTGGTGGCGTAGACTGCGGGGCCTGCGCCACCGGGCAAGAAAGGCTATACTTCTCTCCAGAGGGGCGACATTCTGCAAGGGGGCACAGGTGGCAACGCAGACAATTCCAGAGACAACGACCGAGATGGCGCGCCGCCGGTTCACCGTGGCGGAGTACCAGCGCATGGGCGAGGTGGGCATTTTCACCGAGGACGACCGGGTGGAACTGATCAAGGGGGAGATCTATCAGATGAGTCCCATCGGTGTTCGGCACGCGCGGTGTGTTACTCGTCTCACTCGCATCCTCAGTCGCCAAGCGGGTCCGGATATGCTCGTTGGCGTCCAGAATCCGATCTACCCTGGTGGGGAGAGCGCGCCGCAGCCTGATCTCGCAATTGTACGTGATCGCGATCCCGGCGATCTCTGGCCCACGCTCGCCGACGTTCTCCTGGTGATGAGGTCTCCGATTCAACCCTCGCCTACGATCGAGGCACGAAACTGCCGCTCTATGCCACAGCAGGGATCGCGGAGGCATGGATCGTTGATCTCGCCGCCGAGACGGTCGAACGATATACCGACCCGCGCGACGGACTCTATCGCCTCACCGCGCGCGCCCGGCCCGGCGAGTCGCTCGCCTCGACCGCCCTCCCCGCGCTCACCATCCCGGTAGCGGACATTCTGAAGTGATGGGAGAAGGGGTTCGAGGTTCGGAGTGGGGAATCCGGCGTTCTCCGAACCCCGAACCCCGATTGGAGGCAATGATGCGCATCCGTGTCGGATGTGAGTTCCAATACGAGGCGACCTGGCCGGCGCCGGCGGTGCTGCTTGTGAAGGCGCGGAACGACGACCCACACCGCATCCTGCACGAGACATGGATACCGACACCTATTTTGCCCACGCATGACTATTACGATCTCTATCACAATCGCTGCCAGCGGCTGACGTTGCCCGTCGGCCCGTCGTCGCTGACGTACGATGCGGTCGTGGAGATTTCCGGCGAACCGGACGAGGTGGACACATCCGCCATTCAGTATCCGGTCGAGGAGTTGCCGGACGATGTGATCATCTTCACGCTGCCGAGCCGCTACTGCTTGTCGGACGCCCTCTCGAACACGGCGTGGGAATTGTTCGGTGGTTCGGCGATGGGCTGGGCGCGCGTGCAGGCAGTCTGCGACTGGATCAACGCGAACATCGAGTACGGCCTCAAGAGCACGGGGTTGACGACCGCCGTGGATGTCTACGAGGCGCGCGGCGGCATCTGCCGGGACTTCGCGCATCTTGGCGTCACCTTCTGCCGCGCTCTCAATATCCCGGCGCGCTACGTCTTCGGGTACATGCCGGACATCGGCATCCCGCCGCCCTACCCGGCGATGGACTTCCACGCCTGGTTCGAAGTCTACCTCGGTGGCCGATGGTGGACCTTCGACGCGCGTTTCAACACGCCCCGCATCGGCCGCATCCCGATCGGACGCGGGCGGGACGCGGTGGATGTCGCGATGGTCACGACCTACGGCGCGGCGAACTTCCGCCAGATGACCGTCTGGTCGGATGTCGTCACGGACGGGACGGAATACGGGCCAATCGTCGCCGCGACGACCGCAGGCGACACGGACGGGGGGACGATTGCCGCACGACACGATTGAGACGCACATCGGGTCGCTCGACATCATTGATCATCGTGGCGTCGAGTGGACGAATGTCCGCAAGACGGCGTACCTCATCCATCAGCGGTTACACTACGCCTACCCCGGCGAAATTCACGACCTCCGCCAGCGGCTGATAATCGTCCCGCCGGAGCGGTACGGTGGGCAGCGGCTCGTGACGTACAAACTGGAAGTCTTCTCCGCGCCCACCTACGAGATCGAACGCGCGCGCGACGAGTTCGGCAACCGCATCCTCAACCTCTTCGTCGCGCATGTCGAGCGGGAGATTGAATTCACCGCCTGGATCATCGTCGAGCGGGACGCGACCGCCGATCCGGTGATTGTGCCTATGGTTGCGACAGGGAGGGCGGTTCTCGAACCGCCCCTACGAAACCTGTTCCTTGAGCCGACGACGCTGACGACACCCGATGACGCCCTACGCTCTGTGGCGGCGGCATTTCGGGATAAGGAGGACGACGATTTGGCCCGTGCCGAACGTGTCAATCTTTGGGTGCATGGGGCGATGTCGTACGCACACGGCGTGACGGGTGTACGCACCCCGGCGGCGACGGCACTCGCGGCGGGCAAAGGCGTTTGCCAGGACTACGCCCACATCATGCTCGTCCTCTGCCGCCTCTGCGGCCTGCCCGCGCGGTACGTCTCCGGTCACCTGCTCGGCGAGGGCGGCACGCACGCCTGGGTTGAGGTGCTGCTCCCCGATCCGACGGATGCGGAACGACTCATCGCGCACCCCTTCGACCCGACGAATGGCTGCATCCCCGGCCTGAAGTACATCACCGTCGCCGTTGGCCGCGACTACGGCGATGTCGCCCCAACCTCCGGCACCTTCCGCGCCCCCTACGCCGGTCGCCTCTCCGCCCACAAACGCGCGGACATCACGGCGCTCGAGTACTTCGGGAGCGAGTAGCATTCGTAGGGGCGGTTCGCGAACCGCCCAAACCTGATCGGGGATGGAATGCCATAAACAAGGGCAACCGGGCACACGGTTGTGCGCCCCTACCATGTCAAAGCCCGTACGACGCGAGCGTATCGCGGATCGCGAAATATGCAGGCTTCGGATTGAAGTTGTCATCGAAAATCATTGGCGCATCTCCACCACCGAGAAATTGAAACTCAGGTCTCAGGAGCCACGAATCCTTGTCATCAATACCCCAGATGGTGATGCTCTTCACGCCCGCATCAATACTGGCTTGGACAACATCGCGGTAGATTTCGGCCTGCCGCGTCCATTTCTCATCCTGCGTGCCCGGCAAACCAATGAGGTTCACATCGAGCTCAGTCACATAGAGCGCGAGGCCAAGCGCCGAGAAGCGTTGCATATTCGAGACGATCTGATCCTTCGTCGGTGGGTTTGTCGCGTTGACGTGGAACTGGAATCCGACCGCATCAACCGGCACGCCGCGACTTTTCAAGTCTTTCAGCATGTTGTACACCGCGTCCGATTGTGGACTGGCAATCTCGCTATGGTCATCATTGTAGAGAAGCACCCTATCTCCTCCTCAATCGCCATGCCGTCCACCCGCGCGGCAATCTCGCTATGGTCATCATTGTAGAGAAGCACAGCATTCGGGCTTGCTTGGCGCGTCAGCCGAAATGCCTGTTCGATGTAATCCGCGCCGATGCCCCGATACCAAAAACCGGGTCGCAGGCCACCGTTACTCGTGAATGCCTCGTTGACGACGATCCATTCCTCAATACTCGGGTAGCGGGGCACGACCGTGTTGATGTATTCCGCCATGATCGTCAGTAAATCATCGCGGGAGAAGTTGCCGCTGGTCAGCCATCCCGGCAAATCCGGCGCATACTGCCAGATGATGTAATTGCGCATCCGCATTCCGTTCTTTTTCGCATAATTCATCGTGAGATCTGCCGGTACGAAGTTATATTGGTCACGCGCCGGCCGTATCTGATTCCAAAGGGATTCCCCCGACGCGATCAGCAGGTTGAAATCACGAGATACAAACCCATTATATCGCGGATCGTTTGCTAAATTGAACTCCTGGCTGGTGGACCCAATGAACATCCCACGCTGATCGGCCAGCGCTCGCAAGGTTGAACCGCCTGATACAGGCGGGAAGGCAAAGGAAGGCGAAATCACCATCTGCGAGACAGTAACCGTTGAATGGGGGGCAATCTGCACAGCGAGGTTCATTGCGTTCTGTGCCACATACAACGATTCCGGTAACTGCTGCTGCTTCGTCGAGCCATCCGGCAATACCACTGTCACCATTTGACCGCTCGCGTCAATGCGGAGCGTAAATGATCCTTGGGAATCCGTTGATGTAAATATCCGAGAAAAGGTCCCCTGGTCGTTCCCTTTCTGATATCCAATGCTCCATGCGCCATTTTGATAGACGATATACAGTGATCGGCGGTCGTCCGCTCCCGTCATTGTGTTCTGAAAGATGATGCCGTTCGAACCGTGCGACGGGGCACCATCGTTAAGTCGCGATTGGATAGTCAGATCAATCTGAACGTCGCCAGTTACTTGGACAGCGCTCCCAAAGACAGGAATGTGGCGAATTTGGTCCTGGCTGTTGTCAAATGTAATTGGTGCGTCAGGCGTAATTACGTTCCGGACAGACTCGGCATCCATGACCTGCAAAGATACTGTCGTGGTCGGTTCCGGTGCGGCCCGGGCGATGAGGGATGACAGACTGAGATTCGCGGTGAGCGCGGCAGCAGCGGCACCTTTGAGGAGATGGCGTCGTGAGAGTGCGGCTGCACCCTCACTCCGAAGACATGCTGGCACCGCTGGCTGAGACATTATTCTCCCCTCTCCGCTGCATCGAATCAGTATGCGGCAGCGTAGCATCTAGCAGGAGAAAAGTCGAATGCACATCGCGTTCACTGAATCAAGCAGGCATCGCCGAAGGAGAAGAAGCGATACCGTTCCCGCACGGCCTCGGCGTAGGCGGCGAGGATGCGCTCGCGGCCCGCGAAGGCGCTAACGAGCATGAGCAGCGTCGAGCGCGGCAGATGGAAGTTCGTAATCAGGGCGTCCACCGTGCGGAAGGTGTAGCCGGGGCGGATGAAGAGGCGCGTCCACCCTTCCGCGCCGCGTTCGGTGGCCGCCTCCCAGCCGCCGGGCTGTGCCGCAACGCTCTCCAGGACGCGTACGCTCGTCGTGCCGACCGCGACGATGCGGCCCCCGCCGCGTGTCGTTTCGCAAATGATGGCGGCGGTTTCCGCGCTCGCGGTGTACCACTCCGCGTGCATCGGGTGGGCGGCGGGGTCTTCTTCCGTGACGGGGCGGAAGGTGTCGAGGCCGACATGGAGCGTCACCGTCGCGGTGCGGACGCCGTTCGCGCGTAGTGCGTCGAGCAAGGCGGGCGTGAAGTGCAGGCCGGCAGTCGGCGCGGCGGCGGAGCCGGTAGTGCGGGCGTAGGTTGTCTGGTAGCGGTCGGCGTCCGCTTCCGGCAGGCGGCGGTGGATATATGGTGGCAGCGGCATCTCGCCGAGCCGCGCGAGGGCGGGATCGAGCGGGCCGTCCACGCGGATGCGCGTCACGCCGTCCGGTTCCTTCGCCAGCACTTCGCCCTGCACCGGCGTCTCCCCGCTCCGCCCGGCGCGGTCGGTCAGGGTAAACGTCGTGCCGACGGGCGCACGGCGGCCCGGTCTGACCAGCGTTTCCCAGTCCCCATCCGCCGTGGGCCGGAGGATCAGCAACTCCAACCGCCCGCCCGTCGGTTTCATCGCCCAGACCCGCGCGGGCCGGACGCGCGAATCATTCATGACGAGCAGATCGCCGGGCCGCAGATACGCGCCGAGATTGCGGAAACCATCATGCGCGACCGCGCCCGTCCGCCGATCCAGCACGAGCAGGCGGGAGGCATCCCGCTCCGCCAATGGCTCCTGCGCGATCAGTGCAGGCGGCAGATTGTAGGAAAAATCGCTGGTATGGAGCGTCGTGTCAGGGTCAGGCGTTTCCATCGAGATTTCTATTCATTCTCAGAGATGATTTGAAGATCGGGTACTGCCTCGAAATCCTTGCGGTTATGCGTGACGAGCGGCGCGTCAAAGCGGAGCGCACATGCGGCAATCCACGCGTCCGCAGCCGGAATCCGCCTACCCTGATGTTCACACGTAGCAGTGATCTGCCCCCAGAGGACGCAAATTTCCGGTGTACTCTGAACGACTGGATCGCCCCGCAAGAACATATTCAAACGATGACGCCGGGCTTGTCCCCATCGAGCGCGATCAGCACCGAAATACATCTCAGCAACGGTCATGAATGAGAGATACACGATACGGTTTTCGAGATGGGGACGATACAACGCCGCCCGTGTATCGCGATTAAAGAGATATGAGATGATATTCGTGTCGAGGAATACGATGTCATTCACGTCGCGTCATCGTCGGGGAATAGCCGCGCATAGCGTTCCTGCTCCAGCGCTAACTGCTCCTCCTTCCAGCGACGCCGCACTTCATCGAAGTCCTCTCCGTCCTCTCGCTCGTCTTCCAGCCAATCGGGACTAAGGTCTTCCCAACGCTGTGGAATGCGGACGCCTTGCGCGCGGGCAAGTTCCTCAAGTGACGGCGGTGGCGGCAGACTGGCGAGAAGAGCGCGCATTGCACGCACTTCCTCTTCCCATATTCGTTTCTCGTCGTCATTCAGATCGGGCGGGGGTTGGCGCACCGCATTGATATTAACCATCGGTTGCCTCCGTTCCTACGGATGCAGTGTACCATGCGGCCCCGAACGCCGGTCAGCGTTCGGCGTCGGGGTCAGGCTCGTCGTCGAGGCCGGGGAGGGCGCTCTGCCAAGCATTCGCGGCGGCGGATTGCTGGGCGAGGCGGTCCGGGTACGGGATGCCGAGATGCTGATAGGCGCGGCGGGTAGCGATGCGGCCGCGCGGCGTGCGCTGGAGGAAGCCAAGCTGGATCAGGTACGGCTCGTAGACGTCCATGATCGTGTCCGTCTCCTCGCTCGTCGCCGCCGCCATCGTCTCGATGCCAACCGGGCCGCCATCGAACTTCTCGACGATCGTCGTCAGGACGCGGCGGTCGGTGTCATCCAGCCCGAGGTCGTCAATGTCGAGCATGGCGAGGGCGCCGCGGGCGACCTCCGCCGTCGCGACGCCGTCGGCGCGCACCTGCGCGTAGTCACGCACGCGCTTGAGGAGGCGGTTCGCGATGCGGGGGGTGCCACGAGAGCGGCGGGCGATCTCCGCGCCGCCGTTCGCCTCCAGCTTCAGATCGAGGATTTTGGCGGAGCGCCGGATGATCCGGTTCATCGCTGTCTCGTTGTAAAACTCCAAGCGGTGAATCGCGCCGAAGCGGTCGCGGAGCGGAGCGGTCAAGAGGGCAAGGCGCGTCGTCGCGCCGACGAGCGTGAAGGGTGGCAGGTTGAGGCGCATTGTCCGGGCGGACGGCCCCTTGCCGAGCGTCACATCCACCGCGTAGTCCTCCATCGCGGTGTAGAGCACTTCCTCGACGGGCCGCGCGAGGCGGTGAATCTCGTCAATGAAGAGGACATCACCCTGCTTGAGGTTGGTCAGGATGGAGACGATGTCGCCGGGCCGCTCGATGGCAGGGCCGGACGTAACGCGCAGACCAACGCCGAGTTCGGCGGCGACGATGGTAGCGAGGGTTGTCTTCCCGAGGCCGGGTGGACCATAGAACAAGACGTGATCGAGCGCCTCGCCGCGTGCCCGCGCCGCCTCGATGGCAATTTGCAGGTTCGCCTTGACCTTCTCCTGGCCGATATACTCGGCGATCCGCCGGGGCCGCAAAGTCGCATCGAGATCGAGGTCTTCCTCGACCTCCTCGCTGGAAAGGATCCGCTCTTCGTCCATGCCTGTCGCTCCTCCGAGAAGTTGTTGAGTGCTGAGCGCGATGAGAGATCGCCGCAGCATTGGCACGTAGTGTAGCAGAAATGTGATGAAATTGCGAACGGATGTACTAGCCGATTCAGGCGGGGGGCACGGCTGCGTGCCCCGACGATTCCGCCTGTTATCTGCTATCTGCTGTCTGCTCCTTTGCTACCGTCGAGGCATGGCCGGTCTGATGCGTGTCTTCGTAGCGGCCGAGGATGAAGAGGAGAGAGGAGAGGCGGTTGAGGAAGCGGAGGACGTGCGGGTTCGCGTTGTGCCCCTCGTGAACGAGGCGCGTCGCCAGCCGCTCGCCGCGCCGCACGACCGTCCGCGCGACATCGAGGGCGGCACCGGCGACGGTATCGCCGGGAATGACGAACTCCCGCTGCACGGGCACTTGCGCGGTGAAGGTGTTCGTCAGTTCCTCGACACGGGCGACATCCGCCCCGGTCATTTCGTAGGTGCTCGTCTTCCCCTCAACGGTTGCCAGTTCGGCCATCAGGCGATAGAGGGCACGCTGCATTTCGAGGATCGCATCGCGCACCTCGGGAAATGTCGCGGTAGCGCGGGCGAGGCCGAGCGCGGCGGACGCCTCATCGAGGGTGCCGTACGCCTCCGGACGTGGATCGTACTTCGCGACCCGCGCGCCACCGATCAGACTCGTGTAACCGTCATCGCCGCGCCCGGTGTATATTTTCTGCATGGCGTCTACCCCCCGGCCCCCTTCCCGAAACGGGAAGGGATGACTTCCATCCGAATACGGTGCCTGATCCCTCATGCCTCAATCCTCCCGAGGCTCGCTCCCCTTCCTCCTGCCCACGTTGCCCATGCTGCCCAGAGGGCGCCTGCGCCCGCACCCGCAGGAAGGGGGTTAGGGCGTCGCCACGCTCATCACCGCGTGCCGCTCATGCACTGGCGCGCTGTCCACGAAGGCATCCGCGTGCAGCAGACGGGCGAGAATTTCCGTACCGTCCACGACGCGCGGGCCGGGGCGGGAGATGTGGGCGTTGCCGTCCATCGCGAAGACGCACCCGGAGCGGACGGCGGGCAGATCATCCCACCACGGCGGGAGCGGGGACTGTGCCAGATCGGCGCGGGCACGGGCGATATCGTAGCCGCACGGCGCGACGACGATCACATCCGGAGCGCCCTCTCGCAGTTGCTCCCAGCAAAGATGCGCGCTCTTCTCACCAACGACACCGAACAGGTCCGTGCCGCCCGCAATGGCGATCATCTCCGGCCCCCAGTGACCCGCCACGAAGGGTGGATCGAGCCATTCGAGGAGTGCGACGCGTGGTCGCTCCCGGCCCGCCACCGCCCCACGCACCGCATCGAGCCGTCGTTGCAATTCGTGGATAACTGATGCCGCGCGCTCCGACATCCCGGCAGACTCGGCAACGCGGCGAATGTCGCCGAAGATGTCCGCGATGCAGCCCGGTTCGAGCGAGATGACGGGCGGATTCGTCGGCAGGGTACGGGCCGCGCGCAGCACCTCGGGCAGGGCGATGGAGCAGACTTCGCAAAGCGCCTGCGTGACGATCAGCGTCGGCTGCAATGTGTGCAGCAGGGCGGTATCGAGCGCATACAGCCCCTCCCCGCGCGCCAGTCGCTCCCGCACGAGGCGGTCCGTCTCCCCGCTCGGCAGCCCCGGCGGGATCGCCGCGCTTGTCAGGATCGGCAGCGCGCGAACGGACGGCGGCCAGTCGCACTCGTGCGAGACACCGACGAGCGCATCACCGAGGCCGAGCGCGCAGACGATCTCCGTCGCGCTGGGGAGAAGTGAGATAATGCGGGATGGTATCGAAACCATTGGCGGACTCGCTTCCGCTACGCGACGATCGCTCCGGCAATCGGGACATTGTACGGACACTATCGTACCATAGAGGAACCGCACCCCCAGCCCCCTCTCACCTGCCCAGAGGGCGCCCGCGCCCGCGCCGGCGATGGAGGGGGGGAGCGACCCTCGGGAGAGCGCAATGATTGAAGAACATCGCTTTTTAGGCAAGGCATCCCTCTCCGTCACGCGGAGGGGGACAGGGGTGCGGTTCTCATGAAGACGTTGCTCGTACTGCGGCACGCCAAATCAGACCGGGGCAACACGACTCTACGGGATCACGACCGCCCCCTCGCGCCGCGTGGTGAGGCGGACGCGCCACGGATGGGCGCCGCCCTCGCCGCCCTCGGTCTGATCCCGGACTCTATTCTCACCTCGACTGCCATGCGCGCCCGCGAGACGGCCCGCCTCGTCGCGGCGGCGATGGAGTATCGCGGCACGATCGTTGAAGAGCCGGACCTTTACGCCGCCTCCGTGGATACGCTACTTGGCGCACTGCGTGACTATGACGAGGAGAAAACGCTCCTGCTCGTCGGCCACAACCCCGGACTGGAAGAACTGGTCTGCCTGCTCACCGGCGGTGTGGACGCGGAACCGATCGTGCGATTACCCACGGCGGGCCTCGCCTGCCTCGCGCTCGACATCGAGGGGTGGTCGCAACTCCTGCCGGAATGCGGGCTGCTCCACTGGTTCCTCACGCCACGTATCGTCTCTCCGCTCCTGCACGCCTCCCGCGATCACGCAGACGAAAAGGACAACGATTGAACCCGGGAAAGGAGCCGAGAAGATGGTCAGCGCCACCGATCCGCCGATTGCCGTTGTGCCGCCATTCGTTTTGCCTGGTCGGGATGGAAAACCGTTCAATACGGCGCGATTGCGGGGACGGCGCTACGGCATCCTGCTCTTCCTCGCGCCGAACGACCCGGCCGCCGCCGCATACCTTCAATCCTTCGCCGCGCGGCGGGACGAACTGGCGTGGCTGCATACCGAGGTCATCGTGGTCATCCCGGCGTCGTCCGTCGCCGGGACGCTGCCCGCACTCCCCTTCCCCGTCCTGCGGGATGGCGGCGCGGTACGCGCCCGGGTGCTGCCTGCGATTGCGCCTGACGTGATGGCGCTGATCGTCACCGATCTCGACGGGCAGGTGATGATGTGGCGAACGGCCCGGCGCGTCGCCAGCCTACCGGATGTGGAGGCGACGCTTGGCTGGGCGTGGGAAGTCGCACGGCCGAAGGGTAGTTGCGGCGGCGTTACGTGGAGCGCCACCGCGCAGCCCGAATCGCCCCCGCC
>Ga0102924_1001096_pt1 | contig 31958 bp, 20 predicted proteins | sample PaiPotPPM11metaG_FD_80116 | JGI IMG/M metagenome (GOLD analysis project Ga0102924, IMG submission 80116) | Iron sulfur acid spring bacterial and archeal communities from Banff, Canada, to study Microbial Dark Matter (Phase II) - Paint Pots PPM... ... | reverse complement strand
CGATGACCTGCACGGCCGAACCCCAGCGCTCGCCCGGATCGCCGTAGACGTAGCCGGTCATCCCAGCGAAGAGAGGCTTGGTTCGCCCGCCGGCGAAGACGGCCTCCCACGCCGGATCGGTCGCCCCCGCCCCCTTGGCCTGCACACGGACGTGCACGGCGTGCTTACCGCCCTCGAGCGTTATCTCGTCGGCCGTCGCCTCTTCGGCCGGGGCCTGCGGATCGATCGCGACGCGGGCGCCGTTCGCGACGACGACGCGCCCGGCGAGGTCCACCTCGACCTCGAGCGCAGGCAATCCCCCGCCGCCGGGCACCGAGGCTCGCGCGTCCGCGGCGGCGGCCGGTGACACGAAGCACACGAGCGCGAGCGCTACCGGAATTGCCGTCGCGCGAAGCATTGCCCCCAAACGTATGCCTCAACGCGGCGCCGATCGCGAGCTATCCGCTTTTCTTGTCCTTTTGTGCTGCGACGTGCCACACCGTTGGGGGATGCGGCGCTCGCTTCGATTCGCGTTCGGTCGTGGCTCGCTCGCCCTTGCGGCCGCGGTCGTCGCGGCGTGCAAGGCGCAGCACGCCCCACCGTCGGATCCTGCCTCGGCCGAGGCGGCCGCCATCGCCCTCGCGCACAGCGAGCCAGCGCCTCACGAACCCGAGCCCGTCGAGCCCGCGCAGCAGCAGCCGCCGCTCTCGGGGCTCGATCTGGCGCACATGTTGGCGGATGACGAGGGCCTCGCTGCGCCCGTGGACGGCGGGACCGCGCACCTCACGCTCGACCCCGACCTCCAGCGGATGGCGCTGCAGGTCGTCACCGAACACCACGTGCCCGAGGCCGCGGTCGTTCTCGTCGACGTGGCGACGGGGCGGTTGCTCGTCTACGCGAGCCACGTCGAGGGCGCCGCCGCGCGCGACCTGTGCGCGGAGGCGACCGCGCCCTCCGCGAGCGTCTTCAAGATCGTCACCGCGGCCGCCCTCGTCGAAGACGCGCACCTCGGCCCCGACACGAGACAGTGCTACTCGGGCGGCGAGCAGCGCATCGCAGCGACGGATCTCATCGAAGACCCCCAGCGCGACCGATGGTGCACGACCCTGGCAGGCGCCGTCGGCCGGAGCATCAACACGGCGATTGCGCGGCTCGCGAGGGCGCACCTCACGCCCGCGCAGCTCGACGCGATGGCGCGGAACTTCGGCTATGGCCAGCCGGTGCCCTTCGACGCTCCCGTGCAGCCGAGCGGCATACACATCCCGTCCGAGCCGCTGGACTTCGCGCGTACCGCCGCGGGCTTCTGGAACACGACACTCTCGCCGCTGCAGGCCGCGGAGATCAGCGCGATCGTGGCGCGGCGGGGCGAGGCCGTGCGACCGCGACTCGTCGATCGCGTCACGGGCCCGGGTGGAGGCGTCCTCTGGTCTGCCCCGGAGTCGCCGTCGCCGTCGCCGCGCCGCGCGATCGCGCGCGAGACCGCGGAGCAGGTCACCACGATGATGGAGCGCACCGTGAGCGAGGGGACGAGCTTTCGCGCGTTCCACGACACCCGCGGCGGCGCGTTCTTGCCGGGGATCGCGGTCGCCGGCAAGACGGGGACACTGACCGACGCCGAGGCGCAGCGCTACTACACGTGGTTCACCGGATTCGCGCCGAGCCGCCCGCAGGCGGGCGAACACCAGGTCGCCGTCGCTGTGCTCGTGGTCAATGGGCCGACGTGGAGAGTGAAGGCGAACGTCGTCGCGCGCGACGTCCTGCGCGCGTATTTCGCGGAGCGAGGCGTGCAGGGGGTGACGCGCCCGTCGCCGGGCGCGGTGGCGCGGCGACGGAAGCGGTAGTCCACGACTACTCCTCCGCTCGCCTCACCTCTCGCAACAGCAGGAACACCAGTCCCTCCTCCGTCCGGGAGCAGTAAACCCCTTCCCCGCCCACGCGCTCGCACACGATCGCCGCGAGCGCCCATGCCGTGTGCTCGTCCGCCGCGAAGACCGGCGTCCCCAGCTCCCACATGTCGCGCTCCAGGATCCCGTCGGCGAGAGCGGCCGACGCCGCGCGAGCGCGCTCGGGGACGTGCTTGCTGTAACCGCCCCAGCCCCACGCGCACGAAGCCCGCGCGTACGTGCCGATGAGCGTCGCTCGAGCGCGCACTTGCGCGCGAGCGGCCGACGAAAATGCGATGGCCTCGTGCTCGACGTCCACCTCGTAGCGATCCATTCGCTCGAGACCGAACCGTTCGTCGAGGGCGGCCCGCTTCGCGCGAAGCTTGGCCAACGCTTCGTCGCGCGCCCTCTCGAACGCCGGGCTCGGCGCGTGGACGAGGCCGGGTAGCCACTCGAAATCGCCGCCCGGCTGGCGCAGGAAGGTCCCGCCGCTCACGTCCGCGAGCTCGACGCCGGCGAGGCCGCACAACGCTTCCGTTGCCTTGGCGAGCATTGGCAAGAACGGGGTCACCGCCTCTGGCGCGAACGCCGCGTCGACCCGCGACTCGTCGCCGAAGATGTCCTCAACGTCGATAGCCGCGACCGACGGCTCCGCGTCTTGACCGCCAACGACCTCGACTAGGGCTCGCCCCCACTCCCCTCCGGCGAGATCTGCCTTCAGGATCGCCCCGACCTCGCCGAGAATGTCCCGGCGCATCTGCTTCGCTTCGGCGTCGTCCATCGGTGCTTCGCGCGCGGGGGCCTCGTAGCACGAGGCGCGCACGCGCGCGCCGCGGCGAGCCGGCGCGGCAGCAGGCTCCGCGGGGCGCTCAGGCTACCTGGCGGCGTTCCTCGCGCAGAATGTCGCGCAGAGCGTCGGCAAAGGCCTGGACGAAAGCTTCGTTGCGCTCGAGCGCGATGACGCCGCGTTTTTGCCGGGCCTGTGTCCGAATACCCCGGCCGTTCGGCGTCCTCTCGCCTCGTCCCTTGGTCATGGGCGACATGATGACCTCTCCTCCAGCAAAGGGAATACCTGATGGGCGTGGCGCGGCCCACTTTTGTCCCACATGCTGGACGTGTGCCTGGTGCGCGGCCGCGTCATACGCGATCGCGAGCGAGAATCGCGAAGAAACCGCGGATCACAGCCAGACGTGCCCCATCGCAGGCAGCACGCCGACACGCACGCCGGCCGCGGCGCGCATGAGGCGCTCGGCGAAGCGCGGGAAGTCGATGGCGGGCAGCAGGCGGAGAGGTTCGTCGAGAGGCAAAAGGAAATTGTCCCAATGGGACAGGAGAACGGCGCCCGGCGCGAGGCGATGGGCGACGCGCTCGGGGACGTCGCGCCCCGAGCTCCAGCCCGCGACACACATGAGCAGAAGGTCGACGTTCCGGGCGTCGGCCTGCACGTTCGACTCGACGATTTCTGCGCTGCCTGCGTGGTAGAGCGTCCGTCCGGCGACGCGGATCTCGACGCCGAAGACGGCGCCGCAGCGGTAGCGGTCGATGCGCATGGGCACGTCTTCGCAGTCGGCGATGTCGCCGGGAAACGGGACACGCCCGAGGACGAGGCGCGAGTGCGCGCTCGGAACGAAGCGGAGGACGAAGGGCCCGACCTCGCGCACCTCGTGAGGGGCGCCGGGCGAGCGCTCGACGACGTCGACGTTGCCGTCGGGGACGCCAGCGGCACGGCAGAGGGCCGCCGCCGAGCGAGACCCGAAGACGCGCGCGCCAGTCAGGAGCGCGATGTCGGGAGCGTCGAGCGCATGGTCGAAGTGCGTATGGCCGAGGATGAGGGCATCGGCGCGCGGAAAGTGGCGAGCGATGGCGGCGAGATCCGGACGCGCGCGCCCGGCAACGCACCGGGCGAGCGACGCGCGCGTCACGTACGGGTCGATGAGGACGCAATGGCCCGCGTGCTCGATGGCGAAGCCGGCCGCGCCGAGCCAGCGGACTCTTATGCCGTCGGGCGCCTCACAACGCCCGAGCGCCTCTGGAGCCCACGCGATGTCCGCAGGTCGCACGCGCGCTCATGTTGCCACGGGATCACGTATCCGTGTGGCGCAACCCAGCGTACGGGGCCGTCCGGCGCACGCTTCCGCGCAAAGCCCAGCGGCAACGTCCTCGGGAGGAATCGGACGGCGTCGTAGCCGGTCGCGGAGGATACGAAGCGTGCGCGGCGTTTGCGGCGGCGGGCACGCGACTTGGAAGAAGGGTCTCCCAAGCGCCTGGCGGGGCGCGTCGCGCACCACCTCCAACACACCATTCCTCGCACGACCGCGCGACGCCCCCGCAGGCGCTGTTTTCTCCGGCCCAGCCCCGGAAGTAGCCGGTGAGGTCATCCTCACTGGTCCTTCAAGCACGCCGACAGCTCGGCGAGCATCGCCTCCGCGTTCGCGAGCCCATCTCCGTTCGGCGGCGCCGGCGTGGAGCGTCCCTGCGGCGCAGCACCCGCCGAGGCATCGAAGCGACGCGTGAGGCGCATGTCCGGCGTGAGCTTCCAGGCCCCGTGCGTCCTGCGGATGAGCGCCGTCACCTTCGCCGGATCGAGCGGCGTGTCTTCGCGCAGGTGCAGCGTGACCACGCGCGCGTTCGCCTCGCAACCGAGGGCGCGGAGGCGTCGGAGCTCGGTCTTCAGCGCCATGAGCTTCACCAGGCGCCTCGCGGCCTCCGGCGGCGCGCCGAAGCGGTCTTCCATCTCGGCGGCGATGTCTGCGACGTGGGCCTCGTCGACCGCGCTCGCCAGTCGCTTGTACAGCGACAGGCGCACGCCGACGTCCCCGACGTAGTCCTCGGGGAGAAGCGCCTCGACGTCGAAGCTGAGCTCCGTGTCGACCTCGTGCTGGACCTCCTCGCCGCGCATCTCCTGGACGGCCTGCTCGAGCATCCGGCAGAACATGTCGAAGCCGACGCTCACGACGTTGCCCGACTGCTCGGCGCCGAGGAGGTCCCCCGCCCCGCGCAGCTCCATGTCGAGCGAGGCGATCTGGAACCCGCTTCCGAGCTCCGTGTGGCGCTCGAGGGCCTCGATGCGCGAACGCGACTCGTCGGTCATCGCGTTGGGCGGCGGCACGATGAGGTAGCAGTATGCGCGCTCCTTGCTGCGACCGACGCGGCCGCGAAGCTGGTAGAGCTGCGCCAGCCCGAACAGGTCGGCGCGATCGATGACCATCGTGTTCGCTCGGGGGATGTCGAGGCCGCTTTCGACGATCGCCGTCGACACGAGGACGTCGTAGCGCCCGTCGACGAACTCGAGCATCGCATCCTCGAGCGCGCTCTCGCTCATCTGCCCGTGGGCGACGACGACGCGGGCGCTGGGGACGAGCTCCTGGAGGCGCTGCGCCTTCTCGTAGAGCTTGTCGATGCGGTTGTAGACGTAGAAGCACTGTCCGCCGCGCGCGAGCTCGCGCTGCACGGCCTCGCGCACCACCTGGTCGTCCCAGCGGGTGACGATCGTGCGCACGGCGCGGCGATCGACCGGCGCCGTCGTGATGAGGGAGAGGTCGCGCATGCCGGTCACCGCGAGCTGCAACGTTCGCGGGATGGGGGTCGCCGTCAGCGTGAGGACGTCGACCTGGGAGCGCAGCTGCTTGATGCGCTCCTTGTGGGCGACGCCGAAGCGCTGCTCCTCGTCGACGACGAGCAGCCCCAAGCGCTTGTAGTGAACGTCCTTGGAGAGGAGGCGGTGCGTCCCGATGACGATATCGACTCTCCCCTCGCGGAGGCCGAGCACGACCTCGTCCTGCTCCTTCTTCGTCTGAAAGCGCGAGAGCGCCTTGATCGAGAGCGGGTACCCCGACATTCGCGACTCGAACGTGTGGGAGTGCTGCTGCGCGAGGACGGTCGTCGGGCAGAGGAGCGCGACCTGCTTGCCCGCCATGGCCGCACGGAACGCGGCGCGGAGCGCGACCTCCGTCTTGCCGAACCCCACGTCGCCGCAGACCAGGCGGTCCATCGGCCGCGGAGACTCGAGGTCGCGGTTGACCTCGTCGATGGCGCGAGCCTGATCGGTGGTCTCGTCGAACGGGAACGTCGCCTCGAAGGCTCGGTAGTCGTCGTCGGCCGGAGGGAGCGCGTCGCCGGGGAGGGCGCGACGCTCGGCGTACAGCCGCAAGAGCTCGTCGGCCATCTTGCGGACCTCGCGCGCGACGCGGGCCTTCGTGCGCGCGAAGGTGCTCCCTCCGAGGCGATCGAGCTTGGGCGCAGCGCCCTCGCCGCCGACGTACTTCTCGAGCTGGTTGAGCCGCCAGACGGGGAGGTACAGCTTGTCGCCGCCGGCGTACTCGATGGCGATGAGGTCGACGGTGAGGCCGGTCGTGAGCGCGCCGGTGGCCGTCCGCTCGCGACCGGGCAGCGCCTTGTGCACGAGCCCCTGGTAGCGGCCGATCCCGTGCTCGACGTGGACGACGTAGTCCCCCGGGGAGAGGCTGCGCAGGTCCTCGACGAACGGACGGGCGTCAGCGGCGCGGGATCGCTCGCGACGGCGGTGCACGCGCGAGCCGAAGATCTCCTCCTCCGTCACGAGGACGAGCCCGTCGGCGGGCAGGACGACGCCGCGCGCGAGCGGCCCCACGACGACCTGGACGTCGTCGACCGCCTCCTCCAACCACGCAGGCTGGAACGTCGCCAGGCGCGCCTTGCACGCCACCCCCTGGTGGCGAAGAAGGCCCACGAGCCGCTCGGCCTGCGTCTGCGCGCGCGCGGTCAGGAAGACCCGCAGTCCATGCTCGCGCCAGTGCGCGAGGCGCCGCACGAGCGGGGCCAGCGTGGCGTTCTTTCCCTTCGAGGCGCGGGCCGACTTGACGGCGCGCGTGAGGTCCTCGTGATCGCTCGAGACGAGATCGAGCGCGCGCGACGCGCTCTCGAACGCGGCGAGGCCCGCCTCCGGCGCGCCCCCGGCGACGGGCGTCCGGTGGAGCGCGAGGACCGGCCGCGACGCGAGATCGCCGGCGACGGTCGCCTCGTCCCGGTAGAAGGCCCGCGGCAGGAACGCCGGAGACGCGCGCTCCTTCTGCTGCGCATCGACGGCGGCGCGCTCGAGCTCCTCGCGCACGGCCCGCGTGACCGCAGGTGGGTCGTCGAGGACGACGATCGCGTCGGAGGGGACGTACGCGAACAGCGGGTCGAGCTCGTCGTAATAGGCGGGGAGAAACCCGTCCGCGCCGAAGAAGGCGCGACCGCCGGTGACGTCCTCGACGAGCGCGCGGGTCTTGGTCGTCGGCCAGTCGATCATCTCCGCGAGCTGCGTCACGCGCTCGCGCGCGCGCGCGACGGTGCGCGCGTCGAGGATCCCTTCGCGGACGGGAGACAGCCACAGCTCGCGCAGCGCGGGCGCGTCCTTCTTCGTCGTCTGATCGATCGGGTCGAACTCTTTGAGCGACAGGACGAGGTCGCCGTAGAGCTCCACGCGGACGGGCGCCTCGCTCGACGGGGACCACACGTCCAGCAGCGCGCCGCGCACGGCGAAGCTCCCGGGATCTTCCACGACGGGCACGCGCAGATAGCCGGCCTCCGAAAGAGCGCGGACGAGGGCGTCGCGATCGATCTCTTGCTCGGCGACGATGCGATCGGCGCGCCTGGCGAGGTCGGTCCGAGGGGGGACCTTGCGCACGAGCGCTGACGCCGGCAGAACGAGGACGCTCCAGGGCCGTTCGTGCGCGAGATGGAAGAGCGTGGCCATGCGGCTCATCGCGGCGCGCCGGTCGGGGTTCACGTCGGCGTAGGGCGAGGACTCGCCGGCGGCGAAGACGAGGACGTCTCCCTCGGCGGTGTCCTCGGCGTCGTCCGCGAGGGCGCCGCGTACGAGGAAGCCGATGTCCTCGGCGGTGCGCCGCGCGCCGTCGAGATCGCCCGTGACGACGACGACGCGACGGCCGGCGCGCGCGACCATCGCAGCGAGGGCGGCTCCCGCGCTCCCCTTCACCCCCGCGATGTCGAGGCGCTCCGGGCCCAGCGACTTGGTGCGCGCTGCGACGTCCCGCAAGCGCGACGCGGTGACCCCCTCGGGAGGGGCGAGCGTGGGGAGCGGCTCGAGCTCCTCGGGCGCGACCGGTGGTGTGGGATGCGCAAGCTCCTCGGCTGTCAGGCCGGTGAGCTCCTGAATCGTCGAGGCGAGCGGGTGAGAATCGGGCATCGCGCGAAAAAACGGGCGGTCACCGTACCTAGGGCGCCCGCCAGGGCCGCGCAACTTGCGGAGCCCGAACCCGACCTGCCTACTTGCTGAGGCGTCCGTCGAGGGCGACGCCGGCGCAGGCGATCATCGCGCTCTCGCGGAGCAGCCGGAGGGCGGCCGCTTGATCGTCTCCCGGCGGAGTGTGCGCGATGATGACTTCGGCGAAGCGCTTGGCGCCCTCGTGGATCGCGCCATAGTGGGCGAGCTTCTCGGTTGTGGCGTGGTGGTGGCTGAAGACGTATTCGGGGTCGAACGGCATCGGCATCACGGCGAGTTTCGCTCCAAGCCGGCGGCAACGTCTACGCCTGGCTTCGGCCTCCACCCTTCGCCTCGAAAGAGGACGACGGCGCTCGGGACCACCACCAGGGCGGCGATCAGGCCCGCCAGGACCCCCAGAGCGCCGACCATCCCGAGGTCGCGCAGTCCCTCGTAGCGGCAGGCGACGAGAGCGGCGAAGCCGGCCGCGGTCGTGAGGGCGGTGGCGGTGACGAGCGGCCCCTGCGTGTGGAGGCGCTCGCGCATCGACGGCTGGGGACCGGAGGCCGCGGAGTGCAGCAGGAACATCGACTCGTCGATGGTGACGCCGAAGAGCACCGGCAGGACGAGCGCGTCGTAGACGTGCCAGCGAACGGCCAGCACGCGCATCGCGAGGCCGACGAGCCCCATCTCGCACGCCAGTGTGGCGAGCGCCACGAGGGCATGGCGCGTGCTGCGAAGTGCGAGGCGCATGGCGATCGCGACCACGATCAACGCCACGGCGCCCACCAGGACGAGATCGCGGCCGAGAATGTCGCGCAGCGCTCGATCGATGGCATCGAACCCGGTGACCGCTGCCAAGGGATCGACCGCGAGAATCGCCGCGCGGAGGCGCGCGTCCGCTGCGGCGTTGCCGGTGGGGCGAACGTACGTGGCTACCAACGCCTCGCCTCGCTCGCTCGCGACATGGCGCGCGCGGATCCACGACAGGGCGTCATCTCCTCCGGGGTCGCGCGCGGCGGCGTCGATCCGCAGCGGTGACGGGTGCGCGAAGGCGTCGAGGGCCGGCGCGCACGCTTCGACGTCGAAGCCTGCGTCGCGAAGCGCCACTTCGAGCTGCCCGCGGCGCGACGGGAGATCGAGCGAGTCGCGCTCGGCGAGGCGCGCGCGTTGCGTGGCGATCGAAGGCGCGAAAGTGACGAGGGCATCGAAGCCCTCGGCGTCGCCGGCGGCGACCCGCGGCTCGAGCGCCTCCGCCACGCGGTCGGCCCGTGTGCGAGCCCGCTGTTCGTCGGCGTCCGCGGTGACGACGATCCACTGCCCGGGGCGGCCCCCGAAGAGCGCGTGCACGTGCTCCTGCGCGATGAGGGGCGGCAGCGAGCGCGGTCGAATGGCCACCAGCGCGTCGGCCGGCCTCGGCCACCCGGCGATCGCGACCGCGACCATCGGCGCGGCGCAAGCCGCGAGAGCGAGCAGCGCGCGGGGACGCGTCGACGTCGCGCGGTACAGCACATCGATCCATGGCGCCGGCCGAGGCGGAGGAACGGGGCCCCGCTCGATCCAGGCGCCGATCTCCGGGGTCACCAGCAAGATGGCTACCGACGTCAGGAGCTCCCCGGCGCCGCAGAGGAGGCCGAGCTGCTTTACGCCGCGCAGTCCGGCGACGGCGAGCGACGCGAACGCCAGGGCGGCCACGGCAGCTGCCGTGAGCGTGGGCCGCAGGGTCTTCGCGCGCGCGATGCGCGCTGCCTCGTGCGGAGCATGGCCGTCGCGCCGCGCGTCGAGCAGCGCTGCGTACACGTGGACGCCCGTGTCGACCCCGACGCCGACGACGACCGCCGCGAACGCGACGGCGACCGCGTTGAGGCCGGCGGGATAGAGCGCGGCGAGGCCCGTCGTCCAAAGCGTCCCGAGCGCGAGCGGAGGCAGCACCGCCGCGAGGGCGCGCACGCGGCGGAACGTGAGGACGAAGGCCACGGAGGCGAGGACCACCGAGAGCGTGCCGCTGACCTCCATGTCTCGTCGGAGCATCTGCTCGGTTTCCCACGCGATCGCGTGCCCCCCGGCCAGCTCTGTCGTCACGCCCGGACGTCCAGCCTCCCTCGATGCGCGCTCGACGTCCTCGACGAGCGCGCGCGCCGCGGCCGATTCGAACGCGCTCCCGCGCGGCTCGGCCACGACGAGGCGCGCGCGTCCCTCGTCGGCGACGAAGGCGCCGCCCGACGAGAAAGGGACCCCCGAGGCAAGCTCCGCGCGGGACTCCCAGGGAATTTGCCCCATCCTCAAAGGATCGCGCTCGAGCCACGCCTCGGCGGATTCCGCCCCGGCGGGGGCGAGCAGAAGCGCGCGCGTCTCGGCGAGCCGTGCCCGCATCCCCTCGGGGGTGAGGACGGCGCGCAGTCGCGCGCGCGCGTCGGGGCCGGCGTAGAGCCAGGCCAGGGTCGGATCGGCCGGCGGCGTGGGCGCGGGCGCGCGATCGAGGACGCGCACGATCGAGGGCGCGTGTCGGAGCGCCTCGCCGATCCCGTCGGCGACGAGCCTCACGTCGTCGGCGTTCGTCCCTCGCACGAGCACGACCGCGGGGTCCCTCCCGCCGAACGCGCGCGTGAAGCGCGAGAGCGCCATGGCGTCACCCGACTCCGGGAACAGCGTCGACACATCGCTCGAGACGTGCAGCCTCGCAGAGGTGAGCCAGGCGCAGACCACGGTGAGGACGACGACCGCCACCCGCGCGACGCGAACGCTCCCGATGCTCATGACGCGTCGCCCTTGCGTTCGGCTCCGCCGCTGGGCTCCGGCTCTCTCTTCACGCGAACGCGCAACCTCGTGACGCGACGCCGGCTGATCGCGGTCACCTGGGCGACCGCGCCGCGCCCGAGCTCCACCGTGTCGCCCGCCCGCGGCAGACGGCCCAGGCGCTCGACGACGAACGCGCCGACCGGCTCACCGAGCTCGGCATCCGGCACGTTCACGCCGATGGCGCGCAGCTCCTCCATCGCAGCGCGGCCGTCGACCTCCCAGTCGTTCTCCTTGCCCGGCACCTTCACCACCTTCTGCGGCTCCTCGTCGAACTCGTCGCGGATCTCGCCGACGATCTCCTCGAGCAGATCCTCCATCGTCAGGATGCCGCTCGTCCCTCCGTATTCGTCGACCACCACCGCGAAGGGCGTCTGCTTGCGCTGCATCTCTCGCATCACGTCCACGCCGCTCTGCACCTCGGGCACGAACAGGACGTCCCGCCGGAGCGGGCCGAGGTCGGGGAGCGTCCGCGCGTCCGGGTGGAGCAGGAAGTCCTTTGCGTAGAGATAACCGGCGATGTCATCGAGCGACCGAGCGTTCGTGAGCAAGATGCGCGAGTACTGGTGCGCCCGGACGAAGTCGTGGGCCACGGCGCCGCTCGTCTGGATCGGAAGCGACACGACGTCCACGCGCGGGACCATCGAGTGGCGGGCGGCGCGTTGCGAGAAGCGCATGACGCGCTCGAACAGCTCGCCCAGGGTCTTGCCGCGGGGCGAGCGGGCGGCGCTGGCCGCGAGGATGGCGACAATCTCGTCCTCGCTGAAGCGCCCCTCGACGCTCGCGACGTCGGGCGACATGCCCATGATGCGGAGGATGAGGCGCGACGATCGCTCGAGGAGCCAGAGGAAGGGGAGGAACGTGAGATAGACGACCCGTAGCGGGATGGCCGCCGTGAGCGCGGTGGCCTCGGAGCGCTGGATCGCGACGAGCTTGGGTACCAGCTCCCCGAGCAGCACGTGGCCGAACGTGAGGATGCCGAACGCGACGACTTCGATCGCAACGTGCACGGTGCGGGTCGCCGGCGCGCCGGTGAGCCCCGCAGAAGCCCGGTCGAGGAGGGCGGCCACGGCTGGTTCGCCGACCCAGCCGAGCTCCAGGCTGGCCAGCGTGATCCCGAACTGCGTGACGGAAAGGTAGCGGTCCAGGCGCCCGACGATCGACTGCGCGACCTGCGCCTTGCGCTCCCCCCGGCGCGCCCGCGAATGCAGCTGCGTCGCACGCACCTTGACGAGCGCGAACTCCGCGGCAACGAAGAAGCCGTTGAGCGCGACGCAAAGCGCGGCGACGAGCAGTCCGAGCAAGCAGCCCAAGCTGTATCACGGGCCTGTCCGAAGCCTGTAGCCTGGAGTCCTCGTGACCGATCACGACGTGCTCGTCTTCCTGCTCGCCCTTTCTGCGCTCCTCGCGTCGGCGCGCCTGCTGGGTGAGCTCGGGCGCGCGCTCGGTCTGCCGCTCGTTGCGGGCGAGCTCGCCGCGGGAATCTTGCTCGGCCCGACGGCGCTCGGGCGCGTCGCCCCAGGCGTCTACGGATGGCTGTTCCCGAGCGGAACCGTCGACGGCATGATCGGGGCGTACACGACCATCGCGGTCGTGCTCCTCCTCGTCGTCGTCGGCGTCGAGGTAGACCTCGGTGTCCTGCGGCGGCGCGGCCGGACCGCGCTCGCCACGGGCCTGCTCGGCATCGTTCTGCCGGCTGCCTGCGGCATCGTCCTGGGCTTGCTCCTGCCCGAGGCGGATCTCGTCGACCCGTCGAGGCGCATCACCTTCGCGCTGCTGCTGGGCGTCGCGCTCAGCATCTCGGCGCTTCCGGTGATCGCCAAGACGCTGCTCGATCTGGGCCTGTTCAAATCGGACGTCGGCCTGCTCGTCATGTCGTCCGCCATGATCGACGACCTGGTCGGATGGCTCGCCCTGTCGCTGCTCATCGGGCCGATGCGCGGGAGCGCCCTCGATTTCACGTCGTTCTTCCGCGTGTCCGTCCTCGCCGCGATGTTCGTGGTGGCCATGCTCGTCGTCGGACGGAAGGCCATCGACGAGGTGCTCGCGCGCGTCGACGGCGCCGGGGCCCCGGGGCGCGTCCTCTCGCTAGTCATCCTGATCGCGCTCCTCTCGGCCAGCGCGACGAACGCCCTTGGGCTCCACGCGGTGTTCGGCGGCTTCATCGCGGGGCTCACCGTGGGCGGCTCGTCGCGGGTCAACGCGCGCACGCGCATGGTCGTCCAGGACTTCGTCACGAACGTCTTCGCGCCGGTGTTCTTCGCAGCCGTCGGTCTGCGCGTGGACTTCGTCCGCTTCTTCGACGTCAGGCTCTGTTTGCTGATGCTCGCGATCGCCACGCTGCCGAAGGTCCTCGGGTGCACGCTGGGATCTCGCATCGGAGGGCTCAAGTGGCGAGAGGCGACCGCGGTCGGCTTCGGGATGAACGCGCGCGGCGCCATGGGGATCGTGCTCGCGGTGATCGCTCGCGAGGCGGGCCTGCTCAAGGACCAGATGTTCGTGGCGCTCGTCGTGATGGCGCTGGTCACCTCGCTCACGAGCGGACCGGCGATGAAGTGGCTCCTCTATCGCGAGGAGCCCGAGGAGGACGTGGTCACCCTCCTTCGGCGCGGCGCGTTCGTGAGCGAGCTCCACGCGCGGACGCCGAGCGAGGCGATCGGGGAGCTCGTGCGAGCGCTCGGCTCTCTCCTCGCGGGGAAGAAGCGCCGCGCGCGGGACGCGGTGCTCGAGCGCGAGCTCGTCTCGCCGACCGGGCTGGGAGACGAGGTCTCAATCCCGCACGCCGCGGTCGAAGGACTCGAGCGCCCCCTGCTCGCGCTCGGACGCGCGCCGCACGGCATCGACTTCGACGCGCCGGACGGGCGTCCCGCGCGCGTCGTCTTTCTCCTCCTCATTCCGCCGAAGGCGTACGAAGAGGAAGTGCGCATCCTCGCCTCGATCGCGCGCGCGACGTACGACGCGCGCGCCCGGGCGGAGCTGGCGGCGGCGAGCGGCTTCGACGAGGTCACGCGCGTGCTGGCGCAAAGCGCCAAGCGCACCCGCGAGTCGCAGCGACCGAAGCGCGGGGTCGCGTCCACTTCGTAAGACCCGAATCTCCTACATATCCGCGAAGGCGGGGACATGACGTTCGTTGAAGCGCCCGCCCGTGATACGTCCATGGGCGTGAGACAACGTGCCTGGTGGCCGCTCGGCGGCGTTTGCGCCGCGGCGGTCGTGCGAGCCATCTCGGCGGCGCCCCCCGATCAAGCACCCGCGGGTGCGGACGAGGCGACCCGCCGCGCCGCGTTCCGCGCCGTCGCATCGGAGGAGGCGAACCTCCGGCGCGATGCGGCGAAGACGTTCCCGACCGACCTCTGGTCGCGCGACGACGACTTCCACCAGCGAGAGCTGCAGCGTGCGCGCGACTGGGCGGGCAAGCACCGCGTCCGTCTCGGCGAGGTGCTCGGTGCCCTCGACGAGGGCCTGCGCGACGGGTGGCCCAACGACAACCACGCGCCGCTCATCCCGACGGTCCCTCCGTGCCAGCCACGCGCCATCTACTGACGGTCGCCGCGGCGGGATATCGGTTCGCGCGCACCGTCTCGGCGCGTCCTGCCCACAGGCTCGCGGTCTTCGCGGCGCTCGCGTTCGTCGCCACGTGGCCGCTGCTCGCCACCGCCGGCGCGATGAACGAGTTCCGCGACGCGCACGTCCTCGCACACTACGAGACGGTCGCGCGGGACTCGATCCTCCGCTGGCATCAGCTCCCGCTGTGGGACCCGTACTACTGCGGCGGGATGTACCTCCTGGGCACTCCGCAGGGTCGGTACGTCTCGCCCACGTTTCTGCTGACCCTCGCTTTCGGCGAGCCTCGCGCCGAGGCGCTCACGGCGTTCGCCATGATCGTCGTCGGCCTGGAGGGCATGTTCCGCTACGCGCGAGCGCGCGGGGCGACGCACTTCGCGTCGATGGCCACGGCGCCGGTCTTCGCGCTGAGCGGCGTCTTCGCAATGTCGCCCGCCCTCGGATGGGTGAACTTCTTCGGGTTCGAGCTCCTCCCGTGGATTGCGCTCGGCTTCCGGAGGGCGCTGGCGCGCGATCTGCGCGGGGCGATCGTCGGGGCGCTGGCGCTGGCCTTCTGCGTCGGGTTCGGGGGAACGTACCCGGCGCCGCTGGCCCTCGTGTGGTGCGCCTTCGAGCTCGCCGAGGCCGCGGTACGCCGCGGACGTCGGGACCCGCGCGGCCTCGCGCTCGGCGTGGGGCTGGTCGCGTGCGCGGCGCTGCTGTCCGCGGGCCTCGCGGCGTTCCGGCTGTGGCCCGTGGCCGAAACGATGCTCGCGGCGCGACGCATCATCGGGGGCGCCCCGGGGAACTCGTGGACGGGCATCGCGCACCGCCTGCTGCTCCCATCCATTCCGGACTCCGAGGACGGGGCGTTCTACATGGGCTGGCTGGTCGCGCCGGCGGTGCTCGTGGGACTCGGACGGCGGCGATCCATCGGTCCGGCGGTGGCCGCCCTGGCCTGCGTATGGCTCGCGGCGGGGTACGACTCACACCCGTCGCTGTTCGCGGCGCTCCGCGAGCTGCCGGTCTACTCCGCGCTTCGTTTTCCGGAGCGGTTCCTCGTGCCCGGCGCACTCGCGGTCGCCGTCATCGCGTCGCAGGGCATTTCGCGCGCGGAGGCCTGGGCGCGCGCGAGGCGCCGGGGCGCGAGGCGGAGGACGGGGACGCGGATCGTGCTCGGTCTCTCGGTGGCGGCGCTCCTCGCGAATGTCGGCCCCCAGCTGTCCGTGCACTGGTTTCGCGCGCACGGCAGGTCGTTGAGCGCGCCCCCCGAGGCGACGGCCGGCGCGTTCCATCAGTCGCGCGGCAACCGATGGGCGCTCGCCTACTACGAGCCGATGCAGCGGGGATCACTTTCGTGCTGGGAGGCGTATCCTGTCCCGGAGTCGCCTCTGCTGCGCGGAGACGCCGCCGCCGAGGAGCGCCTTCTGGAGCCGGGCGCCGGCACGGTGACCGAGGTCTCGTGGTCGCCCAACGCGATCGACCTCCGCGTCGACCTCACGCGGGGAGCGACCGTGGTGGTCAACCAGAACTGGCACGCGGGTTGGCGGGCGAGCGAGGGGGAAGTGAAGAGCCACGGCGGTCTCCTCGCCGTGGCTCTCGAGCCCGGCACGCACGACGTCGCGCTCCGGTTTGCGCCGCGATCCGCAACCGGCGGAGGCCTCGCCTCGGTGGTGGCGATCGCCGCGGCGGTGCTGCTGTCGCGGCGCGCCCGGCGCCGTCGGCTCGTGAGCGGTACCCGCGAACTGGTAGCCGCGGCGGCCGTCGCCGCGACCCCTCTGATTCCCGCAGCGCTGACGGCCGCGGTGGTGCACGAGGCGCGACCCGCTCCGCAGCTCGTGACGCCCGACGGGCGGCCACTCGTCGCCGACGAGCTCGACGAGGGCATCGTGCGCCTCGACGCGAAGCTGGAGGGCGGCGTCGTGCTCGAGGCGGCGACGCTATCGAACCCCGAGCCGGCAGCCGGGGGCGACCTGACGCTGGAGCTCGACTGGCGTCGCGGACGGACCGTCCCGCAAGGACTCGGCGTCTTCGTTCACATGGATCCCTCGAGCGGCGACGCGATCAACGGAGATCACGCGCTGCTGTCGTCGGTGCTCGATCTGGACGATGCCCCCGCGGACAAGACGCTCCGGGACGTGATTCCGGTGCACCTGCCGGACAGCGCGCGCGGCAAGACATGGAAGGTGTGGGCCGGATTGTGGCTCTTGCGCCGGGGGGGCGGGCGCATCCCGGTGGTCGACCCCGGGCATGCCATCGTGGACGGCAATCGCGTGCTCGTGGCCCAGTTCACGGCGCGGTGAGGTCCGACCTCGGCGTCGACCTCGACCCTCGAGCTGCATGCGCTACGGTCGTGCACCATGTGCCGCAACATTCGCGTTCTCTACAACTTCCAGCCGCCGACGACGCCAGAGGAGATTCGCGCCGCGGCGCTGCAGTACGTGCGCAAAGTCAGCGGCATCGCCAAGGTCTCCCAGGGCGATCACGACGCCTTCGAACGCGCCGTCGACGAAGTGGCGGCAACGACCGCGCGGCTGCTCGGTACGCTCACCGCACGCGCGCCGCTCCGGACGCGCGAAGGGGAACAGGCTCGCGCGAAGGAGCGCTGGCGAATTCGCGCCGAGCGAATGCGTCGGGCATAGCGTCCTCCTTCGGGGGTCGCGGTCGAGGTTCGGGTCACGGCCACCCGCCCGAGGTCAACGTCGCGAGCCAGCCGAGCGCCTCTCGCCGAGCCGCCGCACCGGGCGCGAGTAAGGTCCACGCGTTCAGGGTTCCGGCGGCAAGGCGGGACATTGCGGGCGTGAGGGCATCGATTCTCCTGCGGGTGTTTGCCGCTCCATCGGGTTCGCCCGCGGGAAGTTGCGTGACATCCTGCCAACGGGAGATCACCATCCAGGCCCATGAGACGCTGGCTCTGGGGTGCCTAGGGGCTGTCTTGCCGGTCGCGCTGGCTGCAGGCCTCGCCGGGTGTTTCTCCGACGACAACGGCGCCGGGATCGACGCGGCCTTTCCGGGCCTGGACTCGGCCACACTCGACGTGCAGGCGGGGCCCGATACGACGACGACGACGGAGGCCGCGGTCGAGGCGGGCGTGGACGCGCCCGTCGACTCCACGCTCGAAGCGAGCCCCGAGGCTGCCCCCGAGCAGCAGGCGTGCGGCACGAGCTGCGTCGACTGTGCCGGCAACCAAGTGGGCTCGGCCTGCGTGAACACCGGAAATGGGTACGCGTGCGGATGCACGGGCGCGGCGGACTGCCCCGTCGGCTACGCGTGCAACACGCGCGTGCACCAGTGCACGACGGCGTGCATCGTGGGGCTGTGGGCCTGCAACGGGGGATGCTGCCAGACGAGCGCTACCGCGGGGGCCTCGTGCGTCGCGGGGACGGCCAACGACGCCTGCGGCACGAACGGAGGCATGTGCGCGGACTGCACGGCGACGCCGGCGACGCCGACGTGCAACGCCTCCGGCATGTGCCAGTAGCGTAAGTACGCCGCGCGACGCGCTACTCCGCAGCGCCCATCGCCGGGTCGGCGCCGAACGGACCGACGGGAAGGCTGTCGCCGTGGCCCGCGGGCGCTTCGCCGGCGGCGACCTTCTCCCGCTCGCGGCTGTGGTCCTTGGCGAGGAGAACGTAAACCGAGGGGACGACGAACAGCGTGAACAGCGTGCCGATGGTCATCCCGCCGACGAGCACGATGCCGATCGAGTTTCGCGCGACGGCGCCCGGCCCGGTGACGAGCGTGAGAGGGAAGTGGCCGACGACGGTGGCGACGGTCGTCATCAGGATGGGCCGGAGGCGCGTCGACGCCGCAGCCTGCACCGCCTGGATCTTGCTCAGCCCGAGCTCCTGCTGCGCGTGGTTCGCGAACTCGACGATGAGGATGCCGTTCTTCGACACGAGGCCGACGAGCGTCACCAGACCCACCTGCGAGTAGATGTTGAGCGTCGTCGTCCACCCCTCTGTGAGTGCGAAATGCATCCCGGGGGGTCCGGCGAACTTGAGGAACGTGAAGATGAGCGCCCCGAACATCGCGAGCGGCACCGAGCCGGCCAGGATGACGAGCGGGTCGCGGAACGAGTTGAACTGCGCCGCGAGCACCAGGAAGATGAGGATGACCGCGAGCCCCATCGCCGGGAGGAACTTCCCCGACTCCTGGCGGAGCTGCCGCGACTCGCCCGTGTAGTCGATGCGCGAGCCGGCCGGCAGGATCTTCGCCGCCGCGGTCTCGAGCACCTTCAGCCCGCCGTCGATGCCGCGCGGCGCGACGCCGGAGATCTTGATCGAGTTGAGCTGCTGGAAGCGGTTGAGCGACCGGGGCTCGACGCCCTCGCGGAGCGTCGCGATCGCGCTGAGCGGAATGAGCTTCCCGCCGGGACCGGTGACCTGGATGTCCTTCAGCTGCTCCGGCGTCAGCCGCTCCGCGCGCTCGATCTGCGGGATGACCTTGTAGCTTCGCCCGTCGATGTTGAAGCGATTGACGAAGTTGCCGCCGATCATCGACGCGAGATCGGCGCCGACCTGCTGCATGTTCAGGCCCATCGACGCGACCTTGTCGCGGTCGATGACGATGTCCGCCTTCGCCTGGTCGATGCGGACGTCCATCACCGGCGGGAACGCGAATTGGCCGCTCTTCATGGCCTCCTGCTGGAGGAGCTCCGCGTAGCGGACGAGCTCCTCGTGCGACGCCGTCGACGAGATCACGAACTCGACGGGGAAGAACCCCGCGCTCGGCAGCGCGCCCGGCAAGAACGCGGGGGCGCGCACGCCAGCGACGGCTCCGAGCTTCTTCGCGACCTCCTCCTGGATCGGGAAGATGCTGCGCTTCCGCTCTTCCCACGACTTGACGAGCATGCCGCCGAAGCCCTGGCCCGGGAACGTGATCTGGAAGCTTTGCTCGAACTCCGGCTCCGTCTTGAAGATCTTGTAGACCTGGTTGGTGAACGGCGTGAGCTGCTCGAGCGTCGCGTTCGCGGGGACGTCGATGGCGCCGAAGACGACGCCCTGGTCCTCGTTCGGTGCAAGCTCCTGCCCCGAGAACATGTAGAGGGGCACGATGAGGAGCGTCAGCGTGATCCACACCATGTAGACCGCCGGGCGCATGCGGAGCGTACCCGCGAGCATCCGCGAGTACGTTCGCTTGATGAACTCGAAGCCGCGGTCGATGGCTCGCGCGAGGAGGCCCGGGTTGTGCGACTCGTCGAGGAGGCGCGACGACATCATCGGCGAGAGTGTGAGCGCCACGATGCCCGAGATGAAGACCGCGCCGGCGAGCGTGAACGCGAACTCGCGGAAGAGCGCACCGGTCAGGCCGCCCTGGAAGCCGATGGGCGCGTAGACGGCGGCGAGGGTGATCGTCATCGCGATGATGGGGCCGACGAGCTCGCGCGCGCCCTTGAGCGACGCTTGCAGGCGGGAGTCCCCCTCGCGGATGTGACGCTCGACGTTCTCGACGACGACGATGGCGTCGTCGACGACGAGACCGACCGCGAGCACGATGGCGAGCAGCGTCAGCAGGTTCAGCGTGAAGCCGAAGACCTGCATGAGGAAGACGGCGCCGATGAGCGACACCGGGATCGCGACGACGGGCACCAGGACCGTGCGGAACGATCCGAGGAAGAGGAAGATGACCACCATGACGATGAAGATCGTCTCGATGAGCGTCTTCGTGACCTCGCTGATCGCGTTGTTGATGTACTTCGTCGAGTCGAACGCGACGAGCGCGGTCATGCCCGTCGGCAGCTCGCGCTGAATGTTCTCGACTTCCTTGCGGACGGCCTTGATGACGTCGAGCGAGTTGGCGTTCGGGAGCACCCAGACACCCATGAAGACCGCTCGCTCGCCCGACATGCGGACGTCCTGGTCGTACGTGTCCGCGCCGAGGACGACGTCGGCGATGTCGCTCATTCGCACGAGCGCGCCGTTCTGCTCGCGGACGACCAGCTTGCGGAAGTCCTCGACGTTCGAGACGTCCGTCGTCGCGGTGAGGTTCACCTGGACGAGCTGGCCCTTGGTCTGTCCGACGGCCGCGAGGTAGTTGTTCGAAGCGAGCGCCTGGCGAACCTGCGCCGGGCTCACGTTGAGCGCCGCCATGCGGTCGGGCTTGAGCCACGCGCGGATCGCGAACGTGCGCCCGCCGAGGATGTCCGCCTTTTGCACCCCCTCGATGGCGGAGAGGCGCGGCTGGACGACGCGAATCAGGTAGTCGGTGACCTGGTTGTCGTCGAGGATCTTCGATCCGAAGCTCAGGTACATGGCCGCGAACTGCGAGTCCGACGGCTGGATGCTGATCGCCGGCACCTCGGCCTCGGGCGGCAGATCGGCGCGCACCTGGTTCACGCGCGCGCTGATGTCCGCGAGGGCCGCGGATCCGGGGAAGTTGAGCTTCAGGCGGATGTTGATCGTCGAGAGGCCCTGGACGCTCTGCGACTCGATGTAGTCGATCCCGTCGGCGGCGGCGATCGCGCGCTCGAGCGGCGTCGTGATGAAGCCGCGCACGAGGTCGGCGTTGGCGCCGACGTACGCGGTGGTAACCACCACCGACGCGCTCTCGAGCTTCGGGTACTGGCGGACGTTCAGCGAACGGATCGCCTGAAGCCCCGCGATGATGATGATCAGGTTGACGACGATCGCCAGGACCGGCCGGCGAACGAAGATGTCCGTGAATTTCATGGCCGATCCCTCACCGGTTCTCCGGCCTGGGCGAGAGCTTGGCGTCGAGGTTCACCTCGTTCTTGACGGTGACGGGCGAGCTGTTGTGCAGCTTGAAGGCGCCGGCGGTGACCAGCTCCTGGCCCGCCTTCACGCCGTCGATCGCCGCAACGTAGTCGCCACGCTGCTCGCCCACCTTGACGAACTGCTGGCGCGCGATCTTCGCGGGCTTGCCGTCGGCCCCGAAAACCGGCGATCCCGAGTCGTCCTTCTTGTCCTCGACGACGAAGACCGAGTCCCCGTACGACGCGTGGACGACGGCGGTCACGGGGAGCGCGACGAACGGCGCCGTCTTGGGGAGGACGACGGACACGTTGACGAACATCCCGGGCCGGAGCTTCTCGTGATCGTTCGGGACGCTAGCGCGCAGCTTGAGCGAGCGCGTCGTCGAGTCGACGGAGGGATCGATCGCCGCGATGACGCCGCTGTACGTCGCGCCGTCCGCCCCTTCGACCATCGCCCGGACGGGGGTGCCGACCTTCAAGCTGGCGAGCTGCTGCTGCGGGAGAGTGAAATCGACGAAGACCGAGTCGATCTGCTCGAGCACCGTGAGCGTGGTGCCAGGGTTCAGATACTGGCCGAGGTTGACCGCGCGGATGCCGAGGCGGCCCGCGAACGGCGCCCGCACGATCTTGCGGTCGATCTGCGCCTCGAGCCCGCTCACGTCGGCGGCGGAGGTCTTGAAGGCGGACTCGTCGGCGTCGAGCTGCGACTGAGCGATCGCGTTCGACTGCACGAGGGCGCGCGAGCGCTTGGCCTGCACCTCGGCGAGCTCCTGACGAGCGCGGGCCGACGCGAGCTGCGCCCGCTCGACGCGCGAGTCGAGCTCGACGAGCGGCTGCCCCTGGCGCACGGTGGCGCCCGACTCGAAGTCGATGCGCCAGACGACGCCGGGCGCGTCGTTGCTGATCTCGACGCCCTTGGCGGCAGCTACGCTACCTACGGCCGAGAGGGTGCCCTCCCACGACTGCTCCTGCAGGACGGTGGTGTTGACGGCCTCCGGAGGAGGACCTGCCTTCTGCATTTGCTTGCCCATCGCCATGAGCGAGGCGATCTGCTTCCCCTTCACCCCGGCGAGCCCCCCGATGAGGAGGAGGAGCCCGAGTACGGCCGCGACGTAACGCATGTCCTACCGATGCCGCAGGACGCGAATCCGCTCGCGCCAGCATCAAAAATCGGCCGATTCGCCGGTCTACGCGGCCCCGGGGATCGGGGGGAGATCCCCGCGTGTGTGAACGGGCGGTTTCACGTTCGGGCACGCATGCACGGCGCCCGAACGTGGATCTCGGACCGTTCCCGGCGCTATTGCGCGGTCGCGAGGCAGGCCTCGGCGTTCGCCGCGCAGGTGGCCGGCGGCGTGGTGCTCGCGAGACATTGCTGGAGTGTCTGCAGGCAGGCGCTACCAGCGACACCCGCGTCATCGACCGGCGACGGGGGCGTCACGCCGCCGCCGTCGTCTCCCGGCGGGACGACACCGCCGCCGCTGTCGCCGCCGCCGAAAGGCGGGATGCCGGCATCGTTCAGGTTCGACCCACAGGCACCGCCGCTGCCGAAGCCGCGGCCGCCCCCGAATCCGTGGTGGCCACCGAGGCTCCCGAACCGTCCGCCGGCGAAACCGCCCTCGGGGAAGCTTCCGTCGAAGTCGGGGAAGCCGCCGTCGAGGTGGCCGAGCAGGCGGCCGCCCCCGTCGCCGCCGATCGACTGCAGGCAGGAGCGGAGCGCGTCCTGGCAGGCGGACATCGCCGCCGGCGCCGTCGCGGCTTGGAAGCAGCTGCGAGCCTGCGACTCGCACCCTCGCACCGCACCGAGCTCCTGCGACGTCGTGGCCGATTGCTCCGCGGACCAGGGAGCTTCGGATCCCTCGCACCCTGCGAGGGCGAGCGCGAAGACAAGACCGATGATGTTCGTTCTCATCATGTTTCTTCTCCATTCGTGAGCGCAGACGACGCCCGACGTGTCCCGCGCGTGCGGGCACGGGGCGGGGGTCGCGAACGCGCGATGCGATGACCATCGAGACGGTGGCGCTCGACGCCGGCCGCTGGCGATTGCAGGCGGTGTTCCCACCCGGACGTCCTCGAAAAGACGGCGATTTTCGGCGCGGCGGCATCCAAGACGATGGTCGGCCGGCTCACCACGAAGGAACCGTTCACCCCAGCCGAGCTCCGCGCGAAGGCGAGTGCGCCGGATGGAGAAGCGCCCGGCGAAGCTGCCGTGGGGCGCGCCAGTGTGTCAGCTTTGCTCCGGTCGTGGCAGCCGCGCCACGCGCTGCCACGCCGCATCGGCGCTCGCGCTGAGGGGCACGTGCAGTGCAGTGCGCAAAGGCCGAGGCCCCTACCCAATGCCGCACGCATGAACGCCGCTGCCGCAACGGAAGAAGAGGTGACCGCCGCCGCGGCGGCGCTTCGCATCCCGCCGCTCGACCACGGAGCCATCGGTAACGGGCGCGTCCTCGGGCTCGTATCTCCCACGAGCGCGATCGAGTGGCTCTGCCTCCCGCGCTTCGATTCGGCGTCGATCTTCGCTCGACTGCTCGACTCGCGGCACGGTGGTACCTTCCGCTTTCTCGTGGGCGAGCGCGAGGTGCGCGGACACCTGCGGTACCTGCCCAACACGAACGTGCTGTCGACGCGGTTCGAGCACGACGGCGCAGCCTGGGAGGTCATCGACTACGCGCCCCGCATCCCGGAGGGGCTCGATGTCCGCGTCCCGCTCGAGATCGTCCGCCTCGTGCGGCCCCTCGCCGGACACCCGCGGCTTCGCGTCGACTTCGATCCGCGCCCCGACTACGCCCGCACACCGGTGGAGCTGCGCGAGACGACGGACGGCATCGAGGTCGTCGGCTCACCCGCACCGCTGCATCTCGCGACGAACCTGCCCTGCCCCTACGTCCTGGCGCGACGCGAGTTCGTCCTCACAAAACCGGTGTTCTTCGTGTTGACCTACGGCCGGCGCGAGCAACCGCCAAACCTCGCGCAGGCGTTTCACGAGCTCGAGCTCACCGTCGCGGGCTGGCGCGCCTGGGCCAAGACGTGCGCTCTGCCCTACTTCGCCGCGCCGCAGGTGCTCCGGTCGGCGTTGTGCCTGAAGCTCCACGCGTACCACGACACGGGCGCGATCATCGCGGCGACGACGACCAGCATCCCGGAGGCGATGGGCACCCCCCGCGCCTGGGATTACCGCTTCTGCTGGCTGCGCGACGCGGCGTTCGTCGTCGAGGCGCTGCGGCGCCTCGGACATTTGAACGAGGGCGAGCAGTTCCTCAACTTCCTGCGCGACGTCGCCGAGAGCGGACCGCTCCAGCCGCTCTACGGCATCGACGGCGAGCGGAATCTCCCCGAGGACCGGCTGACGCACCTGGCGGGCTTCGGCGACTGCGGCTGGGTGCGCATCGGCAACGCGGCGGCCGAGCAACGGCAGAACGACCTGATGGGCGAGCTTGTGCTGTGCCTGGAGACGCTGCTCACGGATCCGCGCATCGTGGACGAAGACTCGGGGCGTTTCACGCCGCTCCTGCAGCGGCTGGTCGAGGAGGCCATCGAAGCGGCGCCGACTCCGGACACGAGCATCTGGGAGTTTCGCAGCCTGAGGAACGTGTACACGTTCTCGCGCGCCCTCTGCTGGGTGGCGATCGATCGCGGCGCCAACCTGGCTCGCCGCATGGGCAGGCTGGAGCTCGCCGAGCGCTGGGCGCCGATCGCGGAGCGCGAACGCAACGAGGTCCTGCGGCGGGGCTACAGCGAGCGACTCGGATATTTCACGCAGGCGCTCGACGGGGAGGTGCCCGACGCTTCGCTCCTGCTCCTGCCGACCCTGGGCATCATCGACGCGCGCGACGCGCGCTTCGTGTCGACGCTGGAGGCGTACGAGCAGCTCCTCGTCAGCGGCGGTCTGATGCGCCGGTACGCGGCGGCCGACGATTTCGGCGAGACGCAGAGCGCGTTCACGATCTGCTCGTTCTGGTGGGCGGAGGCCCTGGCGCTGACCGGACGCCTGGAACGCGCCGTGGAGGTCTTCGAGCGCATCACGCGCCACGCGAACCCGGTGGGCCTCTTCAGCGAAGACATCGACCCCGACACCGGCGCGTTGCTGGGGAACTTCCCGCAGGCGTATACGCACGTGGGACTCATCCACGCGGCGATGACCATCAGCGAGCTCCTCGAGGCGCGCGATGGTCGGGTGAGGGCGTGGACATGAGCTCTCCGCGCGTCATCCTCGTATCCAACCGCCTGCCGGTCACCGCGACGGTCCACGGCGGCGAGGTCCACGTCGAGCGCAGCGCGGGCGGGCTCGTCACCGGACTGCGCGGACCGCACGAGCGCTCGCTGGGCAACTGGATCGGGTGGCCGGGCGACGTGTCGGAGATGGACGATGCCCAGAGGCGCGAGCTCACCGCCCGCCTCGCGGACATGCGTTGCACGCCGGTGTATCTCACGGCGAGCGAGGTCAGCCAGTACTACGACGGCTTCTCCAACGCCGTCCTGTGGCCGCTCTTCCACTACCTCCTCGACCGCATCCCGCCGACGTCCCAGGAGTGGGACGCGTACCGCTCGGTGAACGAGCGCTTCGCCGACGCCGCGGCCGCTGCCTGGCGCGACCCGAGCGACCTCGTGTGGGTGCATGACTACCAGCTGGTGCTGGTGCCCCAGATGCTGCGGGCGCGCATTCCGAGCGCCAAGATCGGGTTCTTCTTGCACATCCCCTTTCCGGCCTCGGAGGTCGTGCGCATTCTGCCGTGGCGCGAGCAGGTCATCGAGGGGATGCTCGGCGCCGACCTCGTCGGCTTTCATACGTACACCTATCGCAGCCACTTCTCGTCGTCGGCCCTGCGCATCCTCGGGATACCGACGCAGGGCGACTGCATCTACGTGGATGGCCGCGAGATTCGCCTCGGCGTCTTCCCGATCGGCGTCGACGCGCACGCCTTCGGCGCGCTGGCCGACGACGACGCCGTGCTGCGCGAGGTCGCGACCATCCGCGCGGACGCGCGCGGCGAGCGGATCCTCCTCGGCGTCGATCGCCTCGACTATACGAAAGGGATCCCTCGACGGTTGCTCGCGTTCGAGCGGCTCCTCGAGCGCGAGCCTCACTGGCGCGGCAAGGTGCGCCTCCTTCAGATCGCGGTCCCGTCGCGCGACAAGGTGCCGAGCTATCAGGAGTTCCGCCGGCAGGTCGACGAGCTCGTCGGACGCATCAACGGCGCCTTCTCGACGGTGGACTGGACGCCGATCCATTACGTGTACCGAGCCCTGAACGAGCGCCAGGTCGTCGCGCTTTACCGCGCCGCCGACGCGATGCTCGTGACCCCGCTGCGCGACGGGATGAACCTCGTCGCGAAGGAGTTCGTCACGTGCCGCACCGACGGCGACGGCGTCCTCGTCCTCAGCGAGTTCGCCGGTGCCGCCGCGGAGATGGGCGAGGCGCTGCAGGTGAACCCTTACGACATCGACTCCATGGCCCGCGCCTACGATACGGCGCTGCGCATGCCCGAGGACGAGCGGCGCCTGCGAATGGGTTCGCTGCGGCAGCGAATCGCGTCGCGCGACGTGCAGAACTGGGCGCAAAGCTTCCTCGACGCGCTCGGTGCCGTGCGCGCCGAGGGGGAGCGCGCGCAGGTCGTGCTCAGCACGCGCGAGGACCTCGACGCGCTGGCGTCTCGCTTGCGAAGTGCCGAACGCCTCGTTTTGCTCCTCGACTACGACGGGACGCTCGTTCCCTTTGCGCGCGCGCCGGATCTCGCCGCGCCGGACGGCGAGCTGCTCGTCCTCCTCGCGTCCCTCGCGGCGAAGCCGGGGGTGCGCGTGCACGTGGTGAGCGGGCGTCGCCGGGACACCCTCGAGCGATGGCTGGGCGATCTCCCCGTCGGCCTGCACGCCGAGCATGGTTACTGGTCGCGCATGGCGCCCGGGCAGCCGTGGATCGCCCCGCACGACCTCGACGTCTCATGGCTCCCGCGCGTTCGGCGCATCCTGGAGGACGCGACGGCCACGACGCCGGGCGCGCTCGTCGAAGCGAAGACCGCGAGCCTCGCGTGGCACTGGCGCATGGCAGAGCCGGAGCTCGGCGACGAGCGCGCCCGAGAGCTGTGGCGCCGCCTGGACCAGGAGATGCCGGACGGCGCGTTCGAGCTCCTCGGCGGCGAGAAGGTCATCGAAGTTCGTCCGCGCGGCGTGAGCAAGGCGCGGGTGCTCGAGCGCGTGCTTGCCGCCATCGAGCGGCCGCTGCCCACCATCGCGGCGATGGGAGACGACGGAACGGACGACGACATGTTCCGGGCGATGCCCCCCGAAGCCATCACGATCAGCGTCGGGTTCCGTCCAAGCGTCGCGCGCTATCGCGTGGCCCGACCCCGCGCGGCGCGCGCCCTCCTCGGGAGCGTCGCGGGCGAGCGTTAGGGCGAAGGACCGAGCGCGGCCAGCGTCAGTCGGGGAGGTCCACGCCGGTCCATTCGACGCTCTTCTTCCATAGCCGCGCCGCGAGCTCGGCGTCCTCGGCGAACGGGCTCGGGGCCTTCTCCTCGCAACGCACGTAGTAGCGGCCGGTCTGGTCGGCGACCGCCGGATCGGTCGCGCAGTACAGAGAGGTGGCGGCCCCGTCTTCGTTCGAGATCATGCGCATCGTAACGAGAGGGCGGATGGGCCAGGGTATGCGGCGCCAGATGTCGGAGGCCACGACGCCCGGGTGGAGCGCGTACGTGTGCGGCCCACCGGTGCCGAAGCGGCGCGCGAGCTCCTTCGTGAAGAGGATGTTCGCGAGCTTCGAGACGGCGTACTCCGGCATTCCGGCAAACGACCGCGTCCGGCGGCAAACGGCGTCGAAATCGATACCCGAAGCGTCGCGGTGAATCTTGCTCGCGACCGTGACGACGCGCGCGCGGGAGGCAGCGCGAAGGCGCCCAGCCAGGAGCACCGTGAGCGCGAAGTGGCCGACATGGTTGGTACCGAACATCAGCTCGAAGCCATCCCGCGTGACACCGCGCCGGCCCGCGACGCCGGCGTTGTTGACGAGGACGTCGATCGCCGCGAAACGCGCGACCAGGCGCGACGCGCACGCGCGCACCGAGGACAGATCGCCGAGATCGAGCGCCTCGAAGTCGGCGGCGCCTCCCGCAGCGCGGATCGCGTCGATGACCGGCTGCGTCTTCTCTTCCGACCGGCACGCGAGGACGACCTGCGCTCCTCGAGCGGCCAGACGTTCGGCGGTGACGCGGCCGATTCCGGTATTCGCGCCGGTGACTACCACGTTGCGTCCTGCGAGGTCTCGACTGGTGCTCGGCAAGGGTGCGCCAATGTACCAGCTGCCGCCGGAGGGCTCACCGCTTCTTGCGCTCGGGGCAGGTGTGCCGGTCCGTGCCTCACGCGACACGGCGCGCGGGGGTTTGGCGATCGACGGTACCCGGTCGCGCCGTGATTTTCGCTCGGCCCAGTCCGTGCCTGGGGCGAGCACGGAGGAAAGCGCCATGCGTCTGCGCGTGCTTTGGAGTGCTGTGGCTTTGGGCGGACTGCTCGGCGTCACCGGGAGGGAGCACGACGCCGAGGCCTGCGGTGGATGCTTCAACACGCCGCCGCAACCAACGCAGAGCGGAACGGTCGTAACCGACCACCGAATGATCTTCCGGATCAGCCCTCAGCAGACAACGCTTTACGACGAGATCGAATACACGGGCGACCCGTCGGCCTTTGCCTGGGTATTGCCCATCCACGCCCCGGTGACCGTCGGCTTGAGCGCGGACATCGTATTCGCGACGCTCCAGACGACCACGGCCACGACGATCGAGGCGCCGTTCCTTCCTCCGTGCCCGACGTGCAACTGCGGGGGGCTCGGTAGCAGCAGCGGCTCCAGTACCGGGGGAAGCTCGGGGGGCACTGCAGACGCGGGAGCCCCGGTCACCATCATCAGCCAGCAGCAGGTCGGTCCCTACGAGACCGTCCAGCTCAGCTCGACCGACGCCGGGGCGCTCGAGACTTGGCTCATGACCAACGGCTTCGATATCCCCGCGGACATTCAGCCCATCATCAACGCCTACGTCACCGCAAAGTTCGACTTCCTGGCGCTGCGGCTCGAGCCCGGACAGGGCATCCAGGCCATGCGCCCTGTGCGGGTCACTTCCCCTGGCGCGGGCCTGACCTTGCCGCTCCGAATGGTGGCCGCCGGCACGGGGTCGACCGTCGGCGTCACGCTGTGGGTCCTCGCGGACGGTCGTTACGAAGCGCAGAACTTCGCGAATTTCACGATCTCGCCGTCGGATCTCGTCTGGGACTGGAGCGCGAAAGACAGCAACTACGCCACCGTGCGCGCGCAGAAGGAGAGGGCGCTCGGCAACGCCGCCTGGCAGACCGAGAGCTCGCTGGACATCAGCCCGTACAACGTCATCGGTCCGATTCTCGGCAGCGACCCGGGTGCCATGGACTACTCGCCGATCCCTGGCGACGACGCCGGCGCCGACGCAGGCGCGGGGCAGACCGCCGATGAGGTGCGGACGGCCGATCTGGAGACGCTGTTCCCGGGAAGCGCGTCCGGCACGTATACCGACGTGCGCATCACGCGGATGCGCGGCGACCTCTCGCGCGCCGCGCTGGCGAACGACCTGGTGCTTCAAGCGTCCATGGATCAGAGCGCGATGAGCAACGTCTACCAGGTCACCCAGTCGATCAACGCGCCGACGTGTCCGCCGCTACCCAACCCTTGCCCGTGCGGAGGCTCGTCCAGCAGCGGGAGCGCCAGTGGAGGCAGCAGCGGAGGGTTCGGCGCGTCGAGTGGCGGCACCAGCGGCGGGGGCGCGAGCAGCGGCGGCGGCAGCGCTAGCTCGGGCGGTTCGTCGGGCAGCGGACCGCACGGAGGCACCCTCCAACCCGGCGGCGGCGGTTGCTCGACCGCGCGTTCGAGCGACGGCGGAGCCGGCATCGAGCTCGTGGCGATCGGCGCCCTCGGCGCATCGTTCTGGCGCGCCCGCAGGCGCCGCCGGCATCGCCCTAACGTCTGAGGTCGAGCCCGATGCGCGGCACACCTTCTTCGCCCTGCTCGAGGAAGCCGTACCGCGCGAGATTGCCCATGACACGCGCGACGTAGTCGCGGGTTTCCTTGTAGGGTATGCGCTCGACGAAGGCGTCGATGTTCATTCCAGGCGCGCGCGAGAGCCAGCGCTCCACCGACTCGGCCCCGCAGTTGTACGCGGCGACCGCCAGGACAAGGTCGCCGTGGAGCTGGTCGAGCAGCTTGCGCAAGGCGTGCGCTCCGACAGCGATGGCGTAGGGCGGGCTGGTCAGCCGCGCGTCGTCCTTGGGCAAGCCCATCTCGTCGGCGACGGCGCGCGCGGTCTCGGGCAGAAGCTGCATCAAGCCGACCGCGTGGGCCGGCGAGACCGCGTCCGGATCGAAGCCGCTCTCTTGTCGCATCACCGCCCAGAGCAGCCCGGCGGGAAGCTTCTCGCGGGCCTCCGCCTCGTGGACGGCGTCTGCGTAAGGCGAGGGAAACGCGCACTCCCACGCCCAGCGGGTGCGCGCGACGGGGGCATTCGCGAAGAGAGCCGACGGCAGCGTCTGCGCGATCTGGTAGCGGCGGCGCGCTCGCCCGATCCGGCCGTATGCGGTGCAGAGCGCTTCGGATGCGCGCGCCCCGACGCCGGCCGTCACCGCAGACTCGCGATCGTGCATCGCGAGCTCGGCCTCGTCGTCGAGCCCTACGCGCTGCAGCATGTCCGCGGGGGGTGGCAGGGCGAGGGTCAGCGGCGCGACGGAATCTCCCGGGCTCTCGGGCGGATCGATCGCGGCGGGCAGCGGCGCGCCGGCTTCGATCAAACGGGCACGCGCGACGAGCGCCGGCCACGACAGCGGGCGCGTCCTCGCGACGTCGGTCCAGCGCGCGAGGGCGTGCGTGCGGTCGCCGTCGCGCAGCGCCGCGAGCGCGGCCATGTTGGCCATACGAGCGCTCGCGACCGGATCCGACTCGTCGTCCACGAGCCGTTCGAACCCGGTGCGGGCGCTCTTCGCGTCGCCCTCGATGAGGGTGCACAGCGACCCGTCGCGCCGCGCGTCGCGCGCGTCCTGGCCGCTCGGGTGCGCGTGCAGGTACGCCTCGAAGCCGCGCGCACACTCGCGCCACTCGGCGTGCAGCATCCGCAAATACGGAACGAAGAAGGCCGCCTGGTCGGCCCACGGAGTCTTGGCGTACCGACGCTGCACGTCTTCGTAGCCGCGGATGGCCTCTTCGTCGCGATCGGCGCGAGACAGAGCGCGCGCGGCGAGGAAGGCGTCCTCGGCGGCGTGCGGCCCACCCGCGGCTGCGCTCTCGGACAGCGAGCGCGCGGCTTCGGAGTATCGACCGCGAGCGTGGTAGAGCGCCGTCCCGCGCGCGCGGGCGCGTTCTGCCGCGGGAACCTTGTCGGCGCCGGGCGCCCCGCTCACTTGCTCGATCGCGCGCAGCGCGTCGTCGACGCGCCCTGCGTCGGCGAAGGTGTGCGCGCGTTGCATGAGCTCCTGCGCCGTGAGCGGATGGGCGGGGTCGAGCTTTGCGACGAGCGCGAGGGCGTCCGCAGCCGACGGCTGGTCGGCGCCGAGCGTGGCGAGCCATCGCGCGTCGGCGCGAACCACGTCGTCGGGAGCGTCGGCGACGCGCACGCGCAGCGCGCGCCCGTCCGCTTCCTCGGCCCGCGAGCGCTTGTCATTCGCGAGGAGCCTGTCGACCGCCACGCGCGCGCGATGCGGCTGCTGGGCCTTTTCGAACGCTCGCGCCGCGTCGAGCTGCGCCGCGGACGCCGCGCGCGCGAGAAACCACTCGCCCGCCTCTGCGTAGGGACCGACCGCAAGCCTCGCCTCGGCGCGGCGGCGCCCGATGTCCTCTGCGAGGAGCGGCAGCGAGCTCTCGAGG
>Ga0102924_1001095_pt1 | contig 31960 bp, 49 predicted proteins | sample PaiPotPPM11metaG_FD_80116 | JGI IMG/M metagenome (GOLD analysis project Ga0102924, IMG submission 80116) | Iron sulfur acid spring bacterial and archeal communities from Banff, Canada, to study Microbial Dark Matter (Phase II) - Paint Pots PPM... ... | reverse complement strand
GACCCGCTCCCGCAAGGCGTCCAGCGCCGCGGGCGACAAATGCCGTGCGTCGGTCTCCCCCACGAACCCAGCATAGCAGATTCACGCCGGGATGTCAAACATTTTATGCTCTGGTTAATAACAGGTCAGAAGTCAGGAAACCGGCAATAGGCGTCAAGCGTAGTTGAAGAATTTGTAAGGGATGCCCCGCTTGTCCAGCCAGGCTCGAAAGGCCGAATCACTGTCGCACGTATCGCGCAGGAGATGCAGCAACACCACACCAATATGCTCCTTGCTCACCCTGACCCAATATTCATAGTCGGTATCTCCCCAGACTGCCTCGACCCGAGGCCCCATGTCTTGGCCTTCGAGAACCAAATCCCCCGCCTCATCGATGCAGGCAACAAGCCGTTCATAACTGTCGCCGCTCCTGACTTCTTTCAACAGAATCTTGGTGATCGCGTCGGGCTCTGAGGGCACCCCGTGTCGCCTCCCTTCCATTCTAACGACCGTGATGTCGGACGGCATTTGCTTGCTCAAACGGAATTTCTGACTTGATGCCGAACTCCTTCCATCGGAGGAACCCAGGCCGGTTTTTCGGCCGGACTCTTCCAGGGAGCCGCTGCGCAATCGGGTGCACTCTGACGGAAGCTGACTTGCTCGATCGCACGCGATGCTGAGACGCAATTTTCTGCGGCGCGGTCTTGCGGCCGGCATCGCGCTTGCTACGCGGCGATGCGGCCGTACGCATCCGGGGAAGCGTACCAAAACTTCATGGACCCGGATCTGCCGAATTGGTCGAGGGCGTACTACGGGTCGAACCTGGAGCGCCTGTCACGGATCAAGAGAGACCGCGACCCGGAGAATGTCTTTCGCTTCGAGCAAAGCATTCCGAAAGCATGACCGTACATCACACATCTTTCAGGCCGAGGAGGGCCGCCAGCCGTTTCCGATCGAACCCGACAACGATCTCGCCGTCGATTTACCGTCTTGGTCGCCACGTGGTCTCTCCCTTGGCGGTCGCAACTTAGATCCAGTCTGGACCGATGCGCCGGCACTGGTCCTCAGCCTTCTGCTGAAATGACGGTCATACCTCGCCGGAACAAGTGCCCAACTTGGAACTGGCTCTGACGACGCCGTGACTAGTAATATTGACATCCGAATAGCCATCGCTGGTATGATGTGGCCACCGCAGTGTGAGGAGGTTGCGTCATGGGAGCCCTGACCGAGGACATGCAACGTGTCGTCCGGGAGCAACGGCTTGGATTCGTGGCAACCGTCTGCGCCGACGGCACGCCGAACCTGTCGCCGAAGGGCACCACCACCGTGTGGGATGACGACCATCTCATATTCGCTGATATTTGCTCGCCGGGAACGATTGCCAACCTGACTCGCAGCCCGGCGGTAGAAGTCAACGTCGTCGACCCGATCACCCGGCGAGGGTATCGCTTCAAAGGGGAAGCCGCGGTCGTTGAGAGCAGCCCGCTTTTCGAGCGGGCTATGACCTTCTACAAAAATACCTACGGCCTCAGCGACGCGCTGGCGCGGCGCGTCAAGCGTGTGGTGCTCATCAAAGTCGCGCAGGCCGCTCCCCTCACGTCGCCCATCTACGACACCGGCGTCGAAGAGGACGACGTCGCGCGCCGCTACGTCGAGTACTACGACGGCATTCGCAGGCAGCCCGGCCGGCGGGCACCGAAAGTCGCGCCCTGACGGGCCATTGGTAGAGAACCCAAGCCCAATGATCGAAACGTTCCCGCGCACCTGGGCGCCAATCCGCTCGACCGGCAATGAGCGGACGATCTCAAGCGCCGGCTCAGTTCATCGCCACAGGCCGGGATCCGCGATCTTGTGCTGCGCCGCGCCTAGCGTCATGCGGCCGGCACAGACGGCGCGGTTCAGGCCGAGTTCCCATCGGTCTTTGCGCTTCGCCTGACCGATCGGCTGGGGCCACAGGTTTCGCGGGTCCGTGGGGTGGCCGCCGAGTTCGAGCGGAATGAAGTGGTCTTCCTTATAGTCGGCCATCGAGCCGGGCAGGCCGCGCTGCCGCATTTGCTCGCTTTTCAGCTTCGACGTGTAGGCGAGCGGCGGCCGGACGGTCTTCGTCCAACCGCGGACGCAGATCGTCGTGCCGATATTGGATTGAGTGACGCTGGGGTTCAATGCTCCGGGCGGCGGCGCGTAATCCGGTGCCGCGGCGCCTAAGGCCCCGACGGCCACGCTCAGCACGATCACGAACGTCAGTATCGTCGATTGGAGCCGCGTCATTACCGAGCCTCAGGCAGCCTTGCGCCGGCCGATCTGCGCCGCGTGCGGGTTCAGGGCCACGCTGAGGCCGTCGCCGATGATATTGAGCAGCAGCACCAGGAGGAAGATCGCCGCGCCCGGGAAGGTCGGGACCCACCACGCCGTCGTGGCGTACTGCAGGCCGTTGCTCAGCATCCCGCCGAGGCTGATCACGTTCGGGTCGCCCACGCCGAGGAAGCTCAGCGACGCCTCGCTCAGGATCCCGTAGGACGTCAGGATCGCCATCATCGCCAGGACGGGCGGCAGCGCGTTCGGCAAGATCTCGCGGAACACGATGCGGCGGTTGGAGGCGCCGCAGGCCCTGGCACTCTCCACGAACTCCGCCGCCTTGAGCGACAGCACCTCGGCCCGGGCGATCCGCGAGATCTGCGGCCATCCCGTGACTCCCAGCAGCAGGATCACGCTCGTCAGCCGGCCGCCGAACAAGTACGCGACCAGGAGCGCGAGAAAGAACCCCGGCAGGATCAGCAGCGCGTCGGCCGTCCGCATCAGCACCGCCTCGACCCAGCCGCCGTAATAGCCGGCGATCAGGCCGACGACCAGGCCGATCGAGAGCGCGATGAGCGCCACCGAGACCCCAACCAGGAACGACGCCCGAATGCCGTAGACCAACCTCGTCAGGATGTCGCGGCCGAGGTAGTCGGCGCCGAGAAGGTGCGCCGGCGACATCGGCGTGAGCGTGTCCGCGGACATCGCATTGGGATTCCACGGTAAGATCGCGCGCGCCGCGAACGCGCCAAACGCAAGCGCAGCCAAGACGCACAGCGCGGCCATCGGCACCGGCTGGCGGCGCAGCGCCACCCACACGTGCTGCGCCCGTCCGAGCCGCCCGCCGGCGGCGGGCGCCCCTCCGGCGCGAGGCCGCGGCAGCGCGGTGCCAGGTGTAGCGGCCGGGCTCACCGGGAATCACCCATATCTGATGCGCGGATCGAGCACGGCATATATCAGATCGACGGCCAGGTTCGCCAGCACGACCCCGGTGCCGATGATCATGAAGAAGCCGAGCACGACCGGATAGTCGTGCTCGAGAATCGCGCTGAAGATGATGCGGCCGGTGCCCGGCCACGCGAAGACGATCTCGGTCATGACGGCGCCGGCAAACATCGTGCCGAGCTGCAGCCCGAGGACCGTGACCACGGAGCGCAGCGCGTTGCGCAGGGCGTGCTTGTAGAAGACCTTATGCTCGGTCAGCCCCTTCATCCGCGCGGTCATGAGGTAGTACTTGCGCGATTCTTCGATGATCGCCGCGCGGGTGAGACGGGTGAAGGACGCCGAGTACCACCACGCGAGCACGCCGAGGGGCAGCACCATGTGCCAGGCGACGTCCGCGGCTTTCGCCAACCCGCGGGCCGACCCCCCAAGCGTCGCCATGCCCTGCGTCGGGAACCAGTGCAGCGTGCTCGCGAAGACGACGATGAAAATCACGCTCAGCCAGAACGGCGGCGTGGCGTAGCTCACCAGCGACGCGGCGCCGATCGCGTAGTCCACGCCCGAGCCGGCCCGGCGGGCCGCCGTCATCCCGAGAAACACGCCCCCGAGCGCGGCCAGCAGCACGCTCGGGATCATGAGCAGCAGCGTGTTGGGCAGCGCGTCCGCGAGGATGGCGGCGACGGAATCAAAGTTGATCTGCGAATATCCGAGATTCCCGCGGGCGACGTTCCCAACGTAAGCCAGATACTGCTCCCAGAGGGGGCGGTCGAGCCCCCAGGCGTGGCGGATGTTGTCGAGCGCCTGCGCGCTGACGGCCTGCCCCCCGTAGAGGTACGTGACCGGATCCCCCGGCGCCACGTGAATCAGCACGAAGGCCGTGGTGATCACCACGCCCATCAGCACCAGGCTCTGGACCAGCCTCCCCGCTACGTACCGATGGGTCATGCGCGCAGCGTCACATTAATCGCGTCACATCATCGGGGGACGGCCGTGTCCCACGCCTCGAGGATCTCGCCGGAGCCGGTCGGGATGGCGAGCCGGCGCAGGAACCGCATCGCGTCGTCGTGATACTGCGGCTCCATCGGCCCAACGCAGTCCTCGGGCACGACCGGAAAGAACCCCACGTTCAGCGCGTGCCACGCGGTCGGCAGGATGCCGACCTCCGTGGCGATCCCGGTATGGATGAGCGTCCGGACGCGGTGCAGGCGGAGCACCACCTCGAGCGGCGTCCCGATAAACGCGTCCACCCGGAACTTCCGGATGATGACGTCGCCCGGCTGGGGCTTCAACTCGTCGATCGTCGCCCAGCCGGGCGTGTCTTCCACGAGCGCGTTGAGCTTCCAGTTCTCCGCCGGGTCTGTGAGGCGCTTGTGGTCGGACCGGATCCGCACGTCGGTGACGCTGCCGAAGTTCGGCAGGTTGGTGTACTGCGTGTACATCACCCGGACGCCGCGCCGCCGCGCCTCGTCGAGAAACCGGACCAGCGGCGGCAGAATCCGGGTCACGTCGATGCGCCGGCCGGCCCGGTCGTAGACGCCGCCCGCGGCGGTGTTGTCCTTTTGCATGTCGTGCACGATCACGGCGGTCTGCCGCGGATGGACGATCTCGGCCAGCGACTCCGGAATCTCCCGGCCCTGAAACGTCAGCACGATGTCCCCCCTACGAGCTCGTGATGCGGGCGTCTTCGACGGTCTGCATCGTGCCGACCAGGGAATCGATCGAGTGCAGGCCGACGACGTAGTTGTACCAGAGGTCGACCCCGTTCGCGCTGTACAGCGGCATCATCGGCACTTCCTGATGCACGAGGCTCTGGATCTGCGAGTACACCGGCCGCCGCTTCGCGCGGTCTGTGGTCGCCCGCGCCTGCTGGATCCACTCGGTTACCTGCGCGTTGCTCCAGGCCGAGAAGTTCGTCCCGCCGGGCTGCGCGTTCTTGGCGTTGACGTACTCGCAAATCGCCGCGGGGTCCATCTGTTTGGAGATGAACAGCGTCCACACGCACCCCGCGGTGTCCTGGCGGCGGATGCGGCCGATGTACTCTCCGTATGTGTAGGCCTTGATGTCCGCCGCAATGCCGACCGCGCCCAGCATCTCCTTGATGGCCTCGGACAGTTTGACGCGAAAACCCTCGGTCGCGAGGATGGTGATCGGGAAGCGGGTGCCGCCCTTCCGGGGCAGGCCCGCCTCGTCCAGCAGCGCGTTCGCCTTCGCCACGCTGTAGTCGTACGGCGCGATGTGGCTCTCGTGGGCCCACTTCGTGGCCGGCGTATCGAGGATGATCGACTCCTGCGGCCGGCCGAAGCCGAACAGCAGGGTCTTGACAATAAAGGCCTTGTCGATCGCGTAGACCAGCGCCTGCCGCACCTTCACATTGTTGAACGGCGGCTTGGTCGTGTTGAAGAAGAGATACTGCCCCCAGTTCTGCTCGTACTCCGAGGAGACCATTCCCGCGGGCTTCGCCTCGACAATGCGCCGCATCTGGTCGTACGGCGGCCCCCCGGGGATGCCCTGCGACAGGACCGCGTCGAGCCCGTGGTTGAGAAACGACAGCAGGCCCGTCGACGCGTCGGGCGCGACCTTGAAGAAGACCTGATCGATGGCCGGCTTCGGCGCCCGGAAGTAAGCGGGGTTCCGGGTGAACGAGATGTGATCGCCGTGCTGCCACTCGGTGAGGATGTACGGACCGGAGCCGACGGGCTGGCGCAGATACTTGTTGGTGCGCGGATCGCTGCCCGCCCACAGATGCGCCGGCAGGATCCCCATGGGCGACAGGAACGGCAGCATCAGCGTATTCGGCCCGTCGAAGCGGAGCACGGCCGTGTACTTGTCCGGCGTCTCGACCGTCTTGAGGTTCGACAAAAACGCGCCCAGCGACGACGCGACATTCTGATCGACGAGCAGCTCATAGGTAAACTTGACGTCCTCGGACGTCAGTTCTTTGCCGTCGGTGAATTTCACGCCGGGCTCGAGCGTGAAGGTGAAGGTGTCGGCCCGATCGTTCACCTTCCACGACTTGGCGATGCCGGGCACGAGCTGCCCCGACGGACTATAGTCGGTGAGCCCGTTGTAGACCAGCCGGTTGGTCTCCGGCCAGTTCGTCGACTCGAGCACGGGGTTGAAGCCGAAGACCGGCTCGCTCTGTAAAATCCGCAGCGCCTTGGGCGCCGCCCCGGACGCCGGTCCGTGCTCCGCCAGCCACGCGATCGACGTCGACGCAAGCGCGGCCGCCGCCGCGGAGCGCACAAGACCCCGTCTGGTGATCCGTCCCCCCTTGCCGCTCATTCGCGATCCCCCATCCCTCTCGATTCGTGTTGTCATGCTCGCCGGTGCTCTACTCGCGTGTCGCCCGGGCCGCGGCATCCTTGAGCTGCTGCGCGCGCTCCGGGCCGACGATAGGCTCGAGACTGGTGGACGTTCCCCCGATGCCGAACACGTTGACCGCGGGTTCGCCGGTGGCGCGGAGGATGTAGCGATACCCCTTGGGGAGGTAGATCTGCTGCCCTTCGCGGACGACGGCGTCGCCGCGATCCCCCTCGCCGCCCTCCCAGATGAGCCGGATGCTGCCCTTCGCCACGTAGAACGATTCTTCGCTCTTGCCTTCCCACTTCAGGTCGGCCATGTCCGCCTCGTGGTTGCAGACGCCCATTCTGAGGGCCTCGCTGCCGACCGTTTCCCGGCAGATGGTGTACCGGGTGTGCATGCCCTTCGTGAGATCCATCGCCGGGAGATCGGCGGCGTTCAGCTTGACGACCTTTGGCATCGCGTTCGCTCCTCTCTAGATTGGTAACGGGATCGGCCGGCCGTGCGGGCCGCGTTACCGCTTCTGGCGGTCGGGCTGCAGGATCCCGCCGATGGCCCAGTTCTCCCGCTTAATCTCCTCGATGATCACGTGCACCGCGTCGGCGGAGTTCCCCGTCACGCGCGCCACGACCGCGGTCAGATCGCGCGCCAGCTCCCGCTTCTGATCCATAGACCGTCCCTCGTACATCTCGACCCTGACGATCGGCATGCCTTCCCTCCTCTCAGTGCACCGCCGCCGCCACGCGCGGCATGACGTCGGTGATAAACCGCCGCAGTACGTCGCCGACAGACCCGCCTCGCGGCGCGTGCGGACGGACGATGATCCGGGTGATGCCGGGCCGCATCGCGGAGGCGAGCTGCCCGGCGACGTGCGCCGGATCCCCGGCCAGCACCATCCGGTCCACCGCCTCCGCGGGCAGCAGCTGCGCCGCCGCGGCCGCCCGCCGCAGATCCCCCGCGGCGGCGATGTCGACAAACGCCTGGGGCAGCGTGATGCCGAGCCGCTCGAGATAATCCCAGTGCCCGTAACTGGCCGCCACCCGCATGGCGACGCGCCCCCGCATCACGGCCTCCGCTTCGGCCCGGTCGTCGCCGATGCAGGCTTCAAAACGAAGGGCGATGTCGATCTCGGAGGGCGGCCGGCCGGCCTTCTCCGCGCCGCGCGTGATCCCGTCGAGGAAAAAGTCGATCGCGGACGGGAGCACCGTGTTGGGGATCATGATGCCGTCGGCCACTTCGCCCGCCAATTCGGTAATGCGCGCGCCCTGGGTGGCGAAGTAAATCGGCACCTGCGTGCGGACGGGGCGGAACTGCAGCTTCCCGGCGTTCAACGAGATGACTTTGCCGCTGACGGTGATTTCTTCGCCGCGCAGGAGGCCGCGGATGAGGGCCACCGACTCCCGCAGCGCCGCGACCGGCTGCACGGCCCGAATGCCCAATTCACGGAACCCCGTGCTGCCGACCCCCAAGCCCAGCAGGGCGCGCCCGCCGGTCATTTCGTCGAGCGTGGCGATTGTCGAGGCCGTGACCGCGGGGTGCCGCGAATACGGATCGGTGACGCCGGGGCCGATCTGCACGCGGCGGGTATTCGCCGCGATCGCGGCGAGGCCAAGATAGCATTCGCGGAACATCCGGATGTCGGTATACCATACCTGATCGTACCCGACGTCCTCGCTCAGCCGGGCCAGCTCAATCAGCTCGCCAACCGGATACTCGGCGTTCAGGAGGACGCCTAACGCCACCGCCATCAGCTCAGGGCCCCTTTCAATCCGATGGTTGTCGCATCGCGGGGATGACCGCGGGCATCGTGCTCTAATGTGACTTTCACATCGACGGCACGGTTCCCCTCCCGCGCCGCCCGCGCACGCCCCGCGAGGAGAGGGCCGTGAACGTTTCGGCCACGAATTCCCCCCCCATGACGACACCCGCCGCCGCGAAACCGGATGCTCTGCGTTCCCTGAGACTCTACACGGCGCCGCGAACCACGCGGCGCCGAGGTTTACCCGGACGATACTGGGTCGCCTGCCTTCTTGCCGCGGTCACGAGTGCGGCGGCGGGCGCGGGGATCGGCCTCGCCGAACGGCATGACGCCCCCGCCCCGAGCGTGATGGACGCGCGCCCGGACCGGGATGACGCGCGTCAACTCGGAGCCCCCGACGACCGGTTCTACTACATGTGGTCGTTCGGGTTCTCCACCGGCCTGCACGGCGTCCAGATGTACGACCGCAAGATCGACCATGCCGGGCCCGGGGGCTTTCGTCAAGAGGAAGTCTGGAACAATCTGCCGGGATACGTGACGGGGTCGACGTATTTCGAGGAGATGTCCGAGGCGTTCTGCACCGACGACACAACCCGCCGGCAGACGTGGTTCTGCCTGCGGACCGCCCACGACCTTCTCGGCGTCGGCGTCCAGCGCGGCATCGCGATTTTCTCGAGGGGCGGATTTAGCCCGACGCACACGTTCGGACCGGACGGGAGCTTCAACGTCGGCATCCAACACAACGGGTCCGCGAGGGCGACCATCTACGCCAACGGCAGCGCCCATTTCGGGGCGATCACCGTCGCGTCGTGCACCGGGTGCGGCTACGAGGAGAACATCTTTCACCTCGCGATCGCCGCGCTGTTGTGGGCGGCGTTCGGATTCGTCGTGTGGCGGGTGCTTCGGAACGACCGGCGGGCCAAACGCACGGAGGCCGGCGGCGCCGGTCCCTCCTAAACGCGGGCGGCCTCCGATTCACGAAATGCGCCGGCGCCATTCAAACACCAGCGTCTTGGTCACCGCCGGCGGCACCCACCGGTAGGCCAGCATGTAGGCCAGAATAAACGCCCCGGCGGTCAGCAACGCCGCGCCGGTCTGCGCCGCCGCCGGTGCGCCGATCCAGATCCCGGCTGCCATCCCGGCCACGCCCAGGTTGCTGAGCCACAGCACCAGCCTGCCTGGACGCGGATTGTACGGGGCCGGTTGGCGCGGGATGGCCAGCACGTCGGGAATCGTCGCGCGATAGTACCACATGAGAAACGGCGTGATCTTGTAGAGCTGTCCCACGATTGCCTGCGTGACCCAGCCAAGGAGAAAGAGCATCACGGTAACCTCGCCCAGCCGGTCCGGCGGATCGGTTCGGAGAACGCCCGCGGCCCACGCCGCCCCGATCGCGGCCAGCACGATGGAATAGAAGGCGACGGCATACCAGTGCGCGACGTTCAGATCCGGCGCGCGGCTGCGCCGGTGCGCGAGCACGTGGATGATCTCGGCCGCGAACAGCACGAGCGCGCCGGCACTGAGCAGCGCGGCTGCGCGCAGAAGCCACACCGACGGGAAGGCCGCGCCCCCGAGCGCGGAGGCGATCGCGACGACGCCCGCGAGGAGGATCGCCGCACCGCGCCGCGCGCTCGCGACGCGCGCGCCGTGTACGAGCGGCACCAGCCGGTAGAACACGCCCACGACCATCAGACCAAACCAGCCGCCGAGCCCGAGCGTCATGTGCACGACGAGCCCGCGGTGGCCGATGAGAATGCCGGGCCAAAAGACCCACCGCAGATTCGCCGCCAGGACCGTGCCCCACAGGCTGACAAGCGCGAAACACACGAGGGCGGCCGGAATGTGGGGACTCAGCACCGCGCGCTTCGGCCCGGCCGAGACGGCTGTGGCAGCCAAGATCGCGAGGAACCACCACACCGCGAGATTGATCCCGGCGCCTCCGGCGGCTGCGACGTCGTACCGGCCGCCCGCCAACCCTCCGAGAACCACGGCCGTGCTCGCGGCAAAGAGCAGGTACAGCCAGGGAATTGTCCGCTCTCCGCGGACTCTCGCTCCCAGCAGAACAGGCGCCATCTGCGCGACGGCGCCGACGATCGTGAGCGTGCCCCAGGCGAGCGTCGCCAAATGCGTTGCGGCGAACGCCGGAGCGGATTCGTAGGCGCCCTGTGCGAGTGGGCCGGCGGCGGCGAGGAGCGTCAGGCCGAGCGCCGGAAAGACGATCCCGACCGCGGTCCACGTGAACCAGGTCCCGAAGGTGAACGCCAGCGGTCCCCCGGCCGCGCCTTCGGGCGAAGACGTTGGGCCGTCAGCGCGTTCCGCCACGGACGCGACGAGGACCCCGAGGCCGGGAGCGGCCGGTGTCCAGCATCTCCTTGATGACGGCGGCCTGATTGTGCACCGGATCCCGCGCGCCGAAGACGAGGGTGACTTTCCCACGGCGCGCGTTCAGCGCGACCCTGAGCCTCATCGCTCCGCCGCCGAGACGTTCATGCAAAATCGCTTATGATCCGGCGATCCGATTCCTGCAACCGCTGCGCACCCCGGGTAAAGGTTGAACAGGCGCCGCCGCGGAACGCGGCGGCGGGGAGCCACGCCCGAACCAACGAGCACATCGAGAGGAGACTTCGCGTGGGTGCGATGACCGCGTCGGGACTATTGCTCGACATCCTGCTTGAGTGGGGCGTCGACGTCATCTTCGGGCTGCCGGGGGACGGCATCAACGGCATCATGGAGGCCCTGCGTGAACGGCGGGACAAGATCCGGTTCATCCAAGTGCGTCACGAAGAGGCGGCCGCGTTCGCCGCGGCCGGGTACGCCAAATTCACCGGGCGGCTCGGCGTGTGCCTCGCCACGACGGGGCCGGGCGCGATCCACCTGTTGAACGGGCTCTACGAGGCGAAAATGGATCACCAGCCGGTGCTGGCGCTGACCGGTCTGCCCTTCCACGACCTGATCGGCACCAGCACGCAGCAGGACGTGGAGATCGACAAGTTGTTCATGGACGTGGCGGTCTACAACCAGCGGATCATGGGGCCGACGCACGTCGAGAATGTGACGCCGCTCGCGTGCCGCGCCGCGCTCAGCCAGCGCGGGGTCGCGCACCTCACCATTCCGGTGGACTTTCAGGAGATGCCGGTCAAGACCGGCCGCACGAAGCGGAACGTCCCCTTCCATACGTCCGACGTCTACGCGCACAGCGCCTACATGGCGGCGGAAGAGGACCTGCGGCGGGCCGCCGACATCTTGAATGCCGGCACGCGGGTGGCGATCCTCGCCGGCGCCGGCTCGCTCCACGCCACGGACGAGCTCGAGCAGGCCGCGGAACGGCTCGGCGCGCCGATCGTGAAGGCCCTCCTCGGGAAGGCCGCCGTGCCCGACGACAGCCCGTACACGACCGGTACGATCGGCCTGCTCGGCACGCGGCCGTCCCAGGACGCCCTCGAACAGTGCGACACGCTGCTGATGGCCGGCACGTCGTTTCCGTACATCGAATTTCTGCCGAAGCCGGGCGCGGCGCGGGGAGTGCAGATCGATATCGACCCGACGCGCATCGGCCTGCGGTATCCCGTTGAAGCCGGCCTCGTCGGCGACGCCCGGCGGGTGCTGGCGGCGCTGCTGCCCCTGCTGCGCCGGCACGAGGACCGCCGGTTCCTCGAGCACGCCCAGGAGGGCATGCGGGCGTGGTGGACGCTCATGGAAGAACAGGGTACGCGCCGGGACATCCCGATGAAGCCGCAGGTCGTGGCCTGGGAGCTCGGCAACCGCCTGCGGCCGGACGCGATCGTCGTGTCGGACAGCGGGACGATCACCACGTGGTTCGCTCGGCACATCCGCGCCAAGCGCGGGCAGATGTTCACGCTCTCCGGGATGCTGGCGTCGATGGCCGACGGACTGCCGTACGCCATCGCCGCGCAGATCGCGCATCCCGAACGGCAGGTGGTGGCGTTCGTCGGAGACGGCGGGTTCTCGATGCTCATGGCGGAGCTCGCCACCGCGGTAAAGTACCGGCTGCCGATCAAAGTCGTCGTCGTAAAGAACAACGTGCTCGGCATGATCAAGTGGGAGCAGATGGTGTTTCTCGGCAACCCGGAGTACGGGGTCGACCTCAGTCCGATCGATTTCGCGATGTACGCACGGGCGTGCGGCGCCTCCGGCGTGACGATCGAGGACCCGGCGCGCTGCGGTCAACAGCTGGAGGACGCGCTGGCCATGCCGGGCCCGGTGGTCATCGAGGCGGTCGTGGACCCGTTCGAACCGCCGATGCCCCCGAAGATCACACGCGACCAGGTGGCGAAGTTCGCGCGGGCGCTGGCGCGCGGGGAGCCACATCGGGGCAGGATCGCGCTGACCGCGATCGCCGACAAGGTGCGGGAGCTCGTCTAGCGTCCGGCCGGCGGGACGGCCGGCGCCGGCTCAGTAGTCGACGCGAACGAGGTACAGGCCGTGCGCCGGGGCGGTCGGACCGGTCCGCCGGTTGTCGGGATCGTTGAGGAACTCGCCCGGCGCCTCGACCGGCAGCCGTCCCAGGCCGACGCGGATCAGGGTCCCGGCGATCATGCGGACCATGTGCCGTAGGAACCGGTCCGCGGTGATGACGATCCGCACGCACGGGTGCGGAAACTCCGACGCCCGGTCCCCCGGCCCGACCGCGACCGCGCTCACGGCACAGATCGTGGTCTTGGTTGCGGTGCCGACGCCGCGGTACGCGACGAAGTCGTGGCGGCCGGCCAGCGCCGCCGCGGCCGCGTGCATCGCCGCGACGTCGAGCGGCTCGGGCACGTGATGGACCAGCCCGCGCAGCAGGGCCGACGGCCCCGGCCGGTTGAGAATCTCGTACCGGTAGGTACGCGCGGTCGCGGCGTACCGTGCGTGGAATCCCTCCGGCATCTCTTCGGCCGCGACGACGCGCACGGCCGGCGGCAGATGCGCGTTGAGAGCCGCGGGAAACCGTGACGCGGGGATGCGGCTCGTGGTGACGAGGCTGGCCACCTGCCCGAGCGCGTGCACCCCGGCGTCGGTGCGGCCCGCGCCGGCTACGGGCACCGGTTCGCCCGCGATCTCCGCGACGGCCTGCTCGAGCGTCGCCTGCACGGACGGGGCGCCCTCCGCAGCGGAGCCGCGCTGCCGCTGCCAGCCGCAGAACCCGGCGCCGTCGTACTCGACGATCAGCTTGAGCGTCCGCACGAACGGGGACGGCCGCTAGCGCTTGGGCGGAGCCGCGGGAGCGTGCGGGGCCGCGGCCGGGTGCGCGCCCCCCGGAGCGTGCGGGGCCACCACCGGCGCGGGCGGCCGCCCGTGCGGCCACGGCAGCCCGAGGGGCGGGTGCGGCACGGCGAGCAGCCCCGCCACCACCGCGAGTACCGCGAACGCGGTGTAATCGCGCGGCCGCAGCACCAGTTCGGTCATCCGGGTCCGCCCGTCCCCGCCACGGTAGCAGCGGGCCTCCATCGCCAGCGCGAGCGCCTCGGCGCGCCGGAACGCGCCGACGAACAGCGGAACCAGCAGCGGAACGAGCGCGCGGGCCCGGCGCACGATGCTGCCCTGGGTGAACTCCGCCCCGCGCGCCATCTGCGCCTTCATGATCTTGTCCGTCTCCTCGATCAGCGTCGGGATGAACCGAAGGGCGATCGTCATCATCAGCGCGAGCTCGTGGGCCGGCACCCCGATGCGGCGAAACGGCCGCAGCAGCCGCTCGAGGCCGTCGGTCAGCTCGACGGGCGAGGTCGTGAAGGTCATGAGCGACGTGGCGACGATGAGCAGCGCGAGCCGCGCGCCGTAGAAGAACCCCAGCGAGAGGTTCTCCCTGGTGATGACGATCGGACCGCGATGGAACACGGCGTGGCCGCCCGGGGGCCCGAAGACGATCTGCAGCACCACCGTGAACGCGAGCAGCCAGAACACGGGCCGCAGCCCGCGCAGCACGTACCCCGGCGGGATGCGGGCGGCCAGCACGATCGCGGCGAGCAGCGCCGCATACGCCAGGAGAGCGGCGAAGGTATGCGCCACGAACACCACGACCGCCAGCACGAGCGTCGCCAGAATCTTCGTGCGGGGATCCAGCCGGTGGATCACCGACTCCACCGGCACGTACTGTCCAAACGAGAACGTGCGCAGCATCTCCATGGCTTACGTGCCCGCCGTCCCGTCTGCCGCGGGACCTCCCGCCGGGCTGGTCCACGCGGCCCCGCGCCGCCGCAGCGCCTCGAGAATGGTGGCGCGCGCCTCTTCGACCGTCAGCACGTCGGCCCGCACGGACCAGCCCGCCTCCCGCAGCCGGTGGACGCACTGCGACGCCTGGGGCACGCCGAGCCCGAGCGACGCGAGCTTGGGCCCGTCGGCGAACACGGACCGCACCGGCCCGTCGGCGACGAGCCGCCCGTGGTCGAGCACCACGACGCGCTCGCAGAGCGAGGCGACGGCGTCCATGCTGTGCGTGATCAGCACCAGCGTGAGGCCGGCCTCGCGGCGCAGCCGCGCGACGTGCCCGAGGATCTCCCGGCGGCCCGCGGGGTCGAGCCCCGCCGTCGGCTCGTCGAGAATCAGCATCCGCGGCTGCATCGCCAGCAATCCCGCGATCGCGGTCCGGCGCATCTCGCCGTTGCTGAGCGTAAACGGCGAGCGGGGCCCGAAGCGCGCGGGATCCAGCCCGACCAGACGCAGCGCCCGGTCGGCGCGCTCGCGGACCTCGTCATCCCCGAGGCCAAGGTTGCGGGGGCCGAAGGCGACGTCGGCCGAGACGGTCTCTTCGAACAGCTGCTGCTCGGGATACTGGAACAGGAGCGCGATCTGCTGCCGCACGCGCCGGCGGTCGACCTCCCTGGCCTGGACATCAACGTCGTCGAGGTAGACGCGCCCCTGCGTGGGGCGCAGCAGCGCGTTGAAATGCTGAACGAGCGTGGACTTGCCGGACCCGGTCGCGCCGATGATGCCGACCGCCTCGCCCGCGCGGATCTCGAGGGAGACGTCGTCGACCGCGGCGGTCTCGAACGGCGTGCCGCGCTGGTACGCGTGCGAGAGGCGGTCGCAGCGGATCATCGCCGGGGCGGCCGAGGCGGCGCCGGGTACCTGCGTGTCGAGGATCGTGGTCTTCGAGCTCACGACCGCCCGCCTTCGGCGAGGGCTGTGAGCGAGGCGACGAGCTGGTCCACCGTGAGCACGCCGGCGTCGAGCGGCACGCCGTCGCGCGCGAGGCCGTGCCTGAGGCGCACGATCTCCGGCGGCTCGAGCCTGAGGCGCCGCAGCGCGTCCTCGTCCGCGAACACCTCCGCCGGCGGGCCTTGGAGCGCCACGCGTCCGCCCGCGAGCACGACGACGCGGTCGGCCAGCGCGGCTTCCTCCATCGCGTGGGTGATGAGCACGAGGGCGAGACCGTCGCTCCGGCACAGCCGCAGCGCGACTTCCATCACCTCGCGCTGCCCTTCGGGATCGAGCATCGACGTCGCCTCGTCGAGCACGAGGCACTTCGGCGCCATCGCCAGCACGCCGGCGATGGCCACCCGCTGCTTCTGGCCGCCGGACAAGAGGTGCGGCGCGCGCCGGCGCAGCGCCTGGAGGCCGACCGCGCGCAGCGCCGCGTCGACGCGGGCGCGAATCTCCGCGGGGGGCAGCCCCAGGTTCTCGGGGCCGAAGGCGACGTCTTCCTCGACGACCGCGGCGACGAGCTGGTCGTCGGGGTGCTCGAAGATCATGCCGACGCGGCGGCGGATTTCCCACACCGCGTCCGGGTCGGCGGTGTCGAAGCCGTCGACCACGACGTGTCCTTCGCCGGGCAGGAGGAGGGCGTTGAGATGCTTGGCGAGGGTGCTCTTGCCGGACCCGTTGCCGCCGACGAGCGCCACGCATTCGCCGGCGCGGACGTCCAGGTCCACGCCGAGCAGCGCGGGCACGGCCTCGGGCGTCCCGGCGTGGTAGGTGTGCGCCAAGCCGCGGACCTGGATCAGCGCTTGGGATTCTCCGGGCGCGCCCGGCACGGGACTTACTGAATCAATTCGAGTAGCGCCATCTCCGCGGCGTCGCCGCGCCGCCGGCCGAGACGCACGATCCGGGTGTAGCCTCCGCGACCCTTCTGGTACCGCGGGGCCACCGTGCCGAAGAGCCGGCGCACCACGGCCGGATCGGTCAGCAGGCGCGACGCCTGACGGCGGGCCTGGACGTCGTTTCGCAGCGCGAGATCGATCATCCGGTCGGCGACCTTTTTGGCCTCTTTGGCCTTGTGCGCGGTCGTCCGGATCCGCTCGTGCTCGATCAGGGACGAGACGAGCCCGCGGAACAGCGAGAGCCGGGCCGCGGTATCGCGGCCGAGGCGGCGGCCGCTCTGGCCGAGCACGTCAGGCTCCCCTCCGCCGCAGTTCGAGGCCGAGGCCGGCGAGCTTTTCCTTGACCTCGTCGAGCGACTTGCGGCCGAAGTTCTTGACGTTGACGATCTCGTCCTCGGTCCGCTGCAGCAGGTCGCCGACCGTGTTGATGCCGGCGCGCTTGAGGCAGTTGTACGGCCGCACCGAGAGGTCGAGCTCCTCGACCGGCATCGTCGCGACCTTGTTCGTCTCATCCGCCGGCGCGCCCGCAGCTACTTCCGGACCCGCCGCGGTCCCGGCGAACAGCCGGAAGTTCTCGATCAGCTGCCGGGCCGACTCCTGGAGCGCCTCCTCCGGCCGGATGCTGCCGTCGGTCCAGACCTCCAGCACGAGCCGGTCGTTGTCCGTGGCGTGCCCGACGCGGGTGTCCTCCACCGAGTAGTTGACCTTCTGGATCGGGGAGAAGATCGAGTCGACCGGGATCACGCCGATGACGTGCTCGCTCTTGCGGTGGCGCTCCGCCGGCACGTAGCCCTTGCCGCGCTCCACGACGAGCTCCATGACGAGGTGCGCGTTCTTCCCGTCCAGGGTGGCGAGATGGAGGTCGGGGTTCAAGATCTCGACCTCCGCGTCCGGCTGCAGGTCCCCGGCGGTGACTTCCTTCTTGTTCTTCACGTCGAGCCGCAGCAGCTTCGGCTTGTCGCTGTGCAGCTTGAACGTGAGCTCCTTGAGGTTCAGGATCAGCTGCGTCACGTCCTCGACCACGCCCGCCACCGTAGAGAACTCGTGCAGGACGCTCTCGATCTTGACCGACGTCACGGCCGCGCCCGGGATCGCGGCGAGCAGCACCCGCCGCAGGGCGTTGCCGAGGGTCACCCCAAAACCGCGCTCGAGCGGCTCGACGACGAACTTGCCGTACGTGTCAGAGAGTTCCGCGTACTCGACCTTGGGCTTGTTCATGTCCCACACGCCCGTCAACCCCCTCTTTCCGCTCGAACCGCCGAGCACGTCGCTCCCAGCGGGCATGCCCGTCCCGAAGGACACGCCCGCAATTCCGGGAATGGCGCGAATCGATGCTGCCATCTGGTCATCCGACATTCGTGGCTACCTCTTTTTCGAAGCTATCTCGAGTAGTATTCGACGATCAACTGCTCGTGCACGGGCACGTCGATATCGTCCCGGGCCGGCATCGTGAGCACCCGGCCGGTCAGCGCGTCGGGCTGGTATTCGAGCCAGCCGGGCGTGCCCCGGCCCGGCGCCTGGCCGGCGAGAGACGCGAAGTGCGGCAGCGCGCGGCTGCCCTGTTCCACCCCGACGCTCTGCCCGGGCTTCACAAGAAACGACGGGACCGTGACGCGCTTCCCGTTCACGGAGATGTGCCCGTGCGCGACGAGCTGCCGCGCGGCCTTGCGGCTGGACGCCAGGCCGAGCCGGTACACCACGTTGTCGAGCCGGCTCTCCAAAATTTGCAGCAGGCGCGTGCCGGTGACGCCGGTGGCGTGCGACGCCATCTCGAAGTAGTGCTTGAACTGCGTCTCGTACACGCCGTAGAAACGCCGCAGCCGCTGCTTCTCGCGAAGCCGGATCGCGAAATCAGAAGGCTTGCGCCGGCTCGGCGCGTGCATCCCGGGCGGGGTCGTGTCCTTCGCCACCGGACACTTGTCGGTGTAGCACTTCTCGCCCTTGAGATAGAGCTTCATGCCTTCCCGCCGGCACAGCCGGCAAACGGGTCCGTGGTACCGTCCCATACCTTCTCCTCTACACCCGTCGCCGCTTCGGCGGCCGGCATCCGTTGTGGGGAATCGGAGTCACATCTTTAATGAGGCTTACTTCGAGACCCGCCGCCTGCAGCGAGCGGATCGCGGCCTCGCGGCCGGATCCCGGGCCCTTCACGAAAACTTCGACCGACCGGACACCGTGCTCCATCGCCTTGCGGGCGGCGTTCTCGGCGGCCAGCCCGGCGGCGAACGGCGTGCCCTTGCGGGAGCCCTTGAAGCCCGAGGTGCCCGCGCTTGCCCACGCCAGCACGTTGCCCTGCAGGTCGCAGATCGACACGACCGTATTGTTGAACGTCGACTGAATGTGGGCGATGCCCGCCGGAACGTTCTTCCGTTCCTTTCGCTTGCCCCGGGTCGGTGTGGTCACCCTCTGTCCTCCTTAGCCGGCGGCCGGCGCCGCGGCGGTCTCGGTCTTCGCCTTGCGGGCGCCGACGGTCTTCTTCTTGCCCTTGCGGGTCCGGGCGTTCGTCCGCGTGCGCTGGCCGCGCACCGGCAGCCCCTTGCGGTGCCGCTGGCCGCGGTAGCAGCCGATCTCGACGAGGCGCCGGATGTCCATCGCCACGTCGCGCCGCAGGTCGCCCTCGACCTTGTAGTTGCGGTCGATCACCTCGCGGAGGCGCGTGACTTCCTCGTCCGTGAGGGCGCGGACGCGCGTGTCCGGATTCACCCCGGTGATCCCGAGGATCTCCCGGGCGCGGCTGCGGCCGATCCCGTAGATGTACGTCAGGCCGACTTCGACCCGCTTCTCACGCGGCAGGTCCACGCCCGCGATACGCGCCATCCGGTGCCTCCCCTACCCCTGCTTCTGCTTGTGCTTCGGGTTCTCGCAGATGACCATCACGCGGTTGCCGCGCTTGATCACCTTGCACTTCTCGCACATCCGTCTGACCGATGCCCGTACCTTCATGACACGGCTCCCATCGTTTACCGGAATCGGTACGTAATGCGCCCCCGGGTCGGATCGTACGGCGACAGCTCCACCTTTACGCGGTCGCCGGGCAGGATGCGGATGAAATGGATCCGCATCTTGCCGGAGATGTGGGCCAGAATCTTGTGTCCGGACGCCAGTTCCACCCGGAACATGGCGTTGGGGAGCACTTCGACGATGGTCCCTTCGACTTCAATGACGTCCTTCTTGGCCATCCCCTACCCCGTTGGCGAACAACTGTTTATTATACCGACGCCTCCGCAGGAAGTCTAGTCAACACGTCGGCGCCGGTCTCCGTTACCGCGACCGTATGCTCGAAGTGCGCGGAAGGACGGCCGTCGGCCGTTCGTACCGTCCACCCGTCCCGCTCCATCACCACGTCCGGTCCGCCCGTGTTGACCATCGGCTCGATCGCGAGCGTCATGCCCGTCTTCAGCACCAGCCCGGTCCCGCGCCGGCCGAAGTTCGGCACCTGCGGCTCCTCGTGCAGGCGCCGGCCGACCCCGTGACCCGCGAAATCGCGGACGACCGTGAATCCGGCCCGCTCGGCGTGGCGCTGGATCGCCGCGCCCACGTCGCCGAGCCGCGCCCCCGCCCGCACCGCCTTGATCCCTTCCTCGAGCGCCTCCGCGGTCACCGCCAGGAGGCGCCGCCGCGGCTCGTCGATCTCGCCGACGGGCACCGTCACCGCGTTGTCGCCGTGGAACCCGTCGACTTCCGCGCCGAGGTCGAGGCTGACGATCTCGCCCTCCCGGAGCGCCCGGCGGCCGGGGATCCCGTGCACGACCTCGTCGTTCACGGAGATGCACACGCTCGCCGGATAGCCCCGGTACCCGAGAAACGACGGCACTGCGCCGAGCGAGCGGATGCGGTCCTCGGCGACCTTGTCCAGCTCGCGTGTGGTCACGCCCGGCCGGACCGCCGCGTACACGTCCCGCAGCGCGAGCGCCGCGATCTGCGCGGCGCGGCGCATCACGGCGAGCTCGTCGGCGGACTTGATCGGAATCGACTCGGCCATCGTCACACGCCGCGGCCGGCCCGCGCCGCAACGAACTCCTGAATGCGCTCGTAGACCTCTTCCGCGGTTCCCTGAGCGTTGACGGCGAGGAAGACGCCGCGATTCCGGTAGTGGTCCACGAGCGGCGCGGTCCACCGCCGGAACACCTCGAGCCGGCGCGTGACCGTCTCCGGCGCGTCGTCGCGCCGCTGAATCAGCTCCGTCCCGTCCAGATCGCACCGCCCGGGCTCCCGCGGCGGTTTGTACTCGACGTGATAGTTGGCGCCGCACTTCGGGCAGATCCGGCGGCCGGTGATGCGCCGGATCACAACCTCCTCCGGGATCTCGAAGAAGATGACCCCGTGGAGCTCGCGGCCCCACTTCGCCAGGAACTCGTCGAGCGCGTCCGCCTGGGCCAGCGTCCGCGGATAGCCGTCCAGGATGAACCCCGCGGCGCAGTCGGGCTGCAGCAGGCGCTCTTCGACCAGCTGCTGCACGATCGCGTCGGGCACGAGATCGCCCTCCCGCATGTAGTCGGCGGCGCGCCGGCCCATGTCCGTGTCGGCCCGCACCGCGGCGCGAAACATGTCCCCGGTGGAGATGTGCGGGATGCCGTGGCGATTGTGAAACAGCTCCGCCTGCGTCCCTTTGCCGGCGCCCGGCGGGCCCATGAACACGAGGTTCATCGGCATGCTACTTCATGAACCCTTCGTAGTGGCGCATCAGCACGTACGCTTCGATCTGCTTCATCGTCTCGAGCGCCACTCCGACGACGATCAGCAGCGAGGTGCCCGTGAGGTAGAGCGTCAGCTGCCCCGTGAACCGGGCCAGGAAGATCGGGCCGACGGCGATCAGCCCCAGGAACAGCGCCCCGACGAACGTCAGCTTCTCGAGGATGCGGATCAGATAGTCCGTGGTCGGCCGGCCCGGCCGGATGCCCGGGATGAAACCGCCGTACTTCTTGATGTTGTCCGACACGTCCTCGGGGTCGAAGCTCACCGCGGTGTAGAAGTACGTGAACGCGATGATCAGCACGAAGTAGAGCATCGCCCCCGTCGTGCTGTTGAGCGAGAGGTAGTTCCCGGCCTTCTGCAGCCACGGCAGCCGCGAGAACTGGGCAATCGTCGAGGGAAACTGCATCACGGAGATCGCGAAGATGATCGGGATGACGCCGGCCGACGCGATCCGCACCGGCAGGTAGGTGGTCTGGCCGCCGACCATCCGGCGCCCCACGATCCGCTTCGCGTACTGGATCGGAATCTTGCGGGCCGCCTGCGTGACCACCACCACCGCGACGATGCTGATCAGGATGACCGCGATATCGGCGAGCGCGCGGAATACCGAGGCCTCGCCGACGTTGACCAGGCCGATCGTCTGGGAAAGCTGGTTGGGCAGCCGGGAGCAGATGCCGGCGAAAATGATCAGCGACACGCCGTTCCCGATGCCGTACTCGGTCATGATCGAGCCCATCCAGGTCAGCAGCATCGTCCCGGCGACCAGCGTCATGACGATCTCGCCGAGCATGAGCGGCCGCGGATTGTCGATCGCCCCGAGGTTCCGGATCAGCAGCATCTGACCGGTGCCCTGCACGATCGCCAGCAGCACGGCGAGATAGAGCGTCCACTGGCCGATCTTGCGCCGGCCGGCCTCGCCCTCCTCGCGGTGGATTTCCTTGAGGTTCGGGAACACCACCTCGAGCAGGCTGAAGATGATCGACGCGGTGATATACGGAAACACGCCGAGCGCGAACAGGGCGAACCGCGAGAACGCGCCGCCGACGAACAGATCGATGAACCCGAAGACGTTGCCGGCCTGCCCCTGCTGGAACAAGGTCTGCAGGCGCAGCACGTCCACCCCCGGCACGGGAAGGTGCGACCCCAGCCGGAACAGCACCAGCATCCCCACCGTGAAGAGGAACTTCCGGCGGAGGTCCGGGATGCGGATGATATTCGCGAGCCCGGGAATCACGCGCCGATCACCTCGACGCGACCCCCGGCCGCCTCGATCCGCTCTTTGGCGCTCTTGCTGAACGCGTGTGCCTTCACGACGAGGGCGTGGGCGAGCGCGTCGCCGCCCCCGCCCAGGATCTTCACCTGGCCGCCCTGGATCAGGCGCGCCGCCCGCAACGCGTCGGGCGTCACCTCGGTCCCGGCGGCGAACGACGCCAGCCGGCCTACGTTGACGACGTCCATGCGCTCGCGCGGGCCACCGCCGACGTGGTTGCTGCCGGCGCCGCGGACGCCGCGCCGGTACGGGACGCGCTTGATGAGCGGCAGCTGGCCGCCTTCGAAACCGGGACGGCGCTGACCGCCGGTGCGGGCCTTTTGGCCCTTGTGCCCGCGCCCCGCGGTGTTGCCGTGCCCGGACGAGTGCCCCCGGCCGACGCGACGGCGCCGGCGGCGGGCTCCGTGGGCCGGCCGCAGATCACCCAGCCCGACCATGCGCCACCTCTTCCACCGTGACCAGATGCTGAATCTTGCGCACCGCGCCGGCGAACGACGCGGTCCGCGCGTGCACGCGGCTCGCGCCGATGCGGCGCAGGCCGAGCGCATAGGCCGTCCGCCGCTGGTCTTGGGGACAGCCGATGAGGCTGCGGCGCAGGGTGACGCGGGCCCGGGCCGGTTCCGCGGTGCCCACGGAGTGCGCGGCCACGGTTACACGCTCTGCCACTGTGCCGCCCTCCGTCCGAGAAGGTCCTCCACCGTCTTGCGCCGCATGCGCGCGACTTCTGAGGGCAGCCGGATGTCGAGCAGCCCCTTGAGCGTGGCGCGCGCCTGGTTGATCGGGTTGTTGCTGCCGAGCGACTTCGTCAGGATGTCGCGGACGCCCGCGGCCTCCAGCACGGCGCGCACCGGCCCGCCGGCGATAACGCCGGTCCCGGGCGCGGCCGGCTTCAGCATGACCTTCGCGGCGCCGTAGACCGACAGGATCTCGTGCGGAATCGTCGTGCCGGAGAGCGAGACGCCCATGAGGCTCTTGCGCGCCTCTTCCGTGCCCTTGCGGATCGCGTCCGGGACCTCGCCGGCCTTGCCGAGGCCGATGCCGACGTGTCCGTGCTCGTCGCCCACGACCACCAGCGCGCTAAAGTTGAAGCGCTTCGCGCCCTTCGTGACCTTGGCGACCCGGTTGATCCAGATCGCCTTCTCCGTCGTCAGGTTGACGTCGTCGGCCTTGACCCGGCGATGCAAATACTCCAGATCCGCCGGCTTCTGCGCCGGCGGCGCCTCGACTTTGCGGGGCTTCTTGCCCCTGCCCTTGCCCTTGAACCGCGGCATGCCGTCCCCTCCCTAGAACTCCAGCCCGCCCTCGCGGGCGCCATCGGCCACGGCTTTCACGCGGCCGTGGTAGAGATAACCGCCGCGGTCGAAGACGACCCGGCTCACGCCGTGCTCCTTGGCGCGGCGCGCGACCAGCTGGCCGACGAGCTTGCCGGCCTCGGTCTTCTTCCCGCCCTTCTTCGCGCCGGCCGCCTGCGTGCGGATCTCGGGATCGAGACTCGAGGCCGCGGCCAGCGTGCGTCCGTCACGGTCGTCGACCACCTGCGCGTAGATGTGCGCCACGCTGCGGAACACCGACAGCCGCGGCCGCTCGGGCGTTCCCCGCACCACGCGCCGGATGCGAAGATGGCGGCGCTGGCGCGTTACGTTCCGGCTCTTGCGCTTGATCATCGCTGCCCCCCTACGCCTTGGCCCCGCCGGCCCCGGCCGCGGCCTTCCCGGCCTTGCCGGCCTTGCGCCGGACGTGCTCGCCGAGGTAGCGGATGCCCTTGCCCTTGTACGGGTCGGGCTTGCGGAGCGCGCGGATCCCGGCCGCGATCTGGCCGACGAGCTCCTTGTCGATGCCGGACACGATGATCCGGTTCGGCTGCGGCGCTTCCAGGGTGATGCCGGCGGGCGGGTCGAGCTCCACCGGGTGCGAGAAGCCGAGCTGAATCGCGAGCTTCTGGCCCTGCTTCTGCGCGCGGTACCCGACGCCCTGAATCTCCAGCTGCACCGCGTAGCCCTGGGTGACGCCGTGGACCATGTTGGCGACCAGCGCGCGCGTCAGGCCGTGGAGCGCCCGATGGAACCGATCGTCCGTCGGCCGGGAGACGGTAATCCGACCGTCCGCGACCGCGACGCTGATGTCCTGGTGCACGGTCCGCTCGAGCGACCCCTTGGGGCCCTTGACGCGCACGGTGTGGTCCTGGACCGCCACGTCCACGCCCTTCGGCACCGGAATCGGCAATCTGCCTACGCGTGACATGCGCCGCTCCTCACCAGATGAAGCACAGGATCTCGCCGCCGACCCCGGCCCGCCGGGCGTCGCGGTCGGTCATGATCCCGCGCGAAGTCGAAAGAATCGCTACCCCGAGCCCGCCGCGCACCCGCGGGATCTCCGTGCGCCCCCGGTAGATGCGCAGGCCCGGCCGGCTGATCCGCCGGAGCCCCGTGATGACGCCCGTCTTGCGCTCGCCGTACCGCAGCGAGAGGCGCAGTTGATGCGGGGCCTTCTTGTCGAGCTCGAAGTCCGCGATGAACCCCTCGTTCTTGAGGATCTTCGCGATCTCGAGCTTCATCCGCGACGGCGGCAGCAGCACGGTGTCGTGCCGCGCGGTCATCGCGTTGCGGATACGCGTCAGCATGTCCGCGATCGGATCGGTAATTACGCCCACTCCCGTCACCTCACCAGCTGGCTTTGACCACGCCGGGAATCTCGCCCTTGTGCGCGAGGGTGCGCAGGCAGATCCGGCAGAGGCCAAACTTGCGGAACACCGCGCGCGGACGGCCGCACAGCCGGCACCGGCTGTACCGCCGGACCTTGAACTTCGCCGGCTTCCGCCATTTCAACAGCAGCGCCTTCTTCGGCATCCCTTACGCCCTCCCGGCGGGCGCGGCCGCGCCTGCCCCGTCGCCGGACGCCGCGGCCTCGCGGAACGGCAGCCCGAGCGCCCGCAGGAGCTCGCGCGCCTCCTCGTCGGTCCGCGCCGTCGTCACGATCGCGATGTCCATGCCGCGAATCTTGTCCACTTTGTCGTACTCGATCTCCGGAAAGATGAGCTGCTCCTTGATCCCGATATTCATGCTGCCGCGGCCGTCGAACGACCGCGACGGAATCCCCTTGAAGTCCTTGATCCGCGGCAGGCTGATGTTGAACAGCTTGTCGAGGAACTCGTACATCCGCTCGCCGCGCAGCGTCACCTTGGCGCCGATCGGGTTGCCGGTCCGCAGCTTGAAGGCCGCGATCGACGTCCGGGCCCGCGCGATCACCGGCCGCTGGCCGCTGATCGTCGTCAGCTCCTCCACCGCCTTGTCGAGATGCCGCTGGTCCTGGAGGGCGTCGGCGACGCGCATGTTGATGACGACCTTCTCGACCTTCGGGACCTGCATGACCGTCTTGTAGCCGAAACGCTTCCGCAGCGCCGGCACGACGTCGGCCTTGTAGCGTTCACGCAGACGCGCCATGGCTACCTGTCGATGACCTCCCCGCAGTGGCGGCAGACCCGGACCTTGCCGCCGTCGTCGAGCACGCGGTGCCCGAACCGGACCGCGCGCCCGCACCGCGGACACACCAGCATCGCCTTGCCGGCGGAAAACGCCAGCTCTTTCTCGACGATGCCGCCGGACGGCATCTTGTCGTTCGGCTTGGTATGCCGCTTCGCGACCATCACGGCCTCGACGATGATCCGCCCCGTGTCGGGGAGGACCCGCAGCACCTTCCCGCGCTTGCCGCGGTACTTGCCGGTGATCACCTCGACCGTGTCGCCGCGGCGAACGTGCACGTGGGTCGCCGCCATCACAGCACCTCCGGCGCGAGCGAGATGATCTTCATGAACTGCCGTTCGCGCAGCTCCCGCGCCACCGGCCCGAAAATGCGGGTGCCGCGCGGGTTGTTCTGGTCCGTGATCAGCACCGCGGCGTTGTCGTCGAACCGGATCTGCGACCCGTCGGGGCGGCGCGTCGGCTTCACGGTCCGCACCACCACCGCCTTCACGACCTCGCCCTTCTTGACGGCGCTGTTCGGAATGGCCTGTTTGACCGTGGCCACGATGACGTCGCCGATCGCCGCGTAGCGGCGCCGCGAGCCTCCGTAGACCCGGATGCACATGATCTCGCGCGCCCCGGTGTTGTCCGCGACGCGGAGCCGCGTATAGTTCTGAATCATCGCGCCTTCTCCACCACCCGGACAACGCGCCAGCGCTTGTCCTTGCTGAGCGGCCGCGTCTCCGCGATCAGGACCGTGTCGCCGACGTGCGCCTCTCCGCGCTCATCGTGGGCCTTGTACCGCGCGCTGTGCCGCACGATCTTCTTGTAGACCGGGTGCTGACCGCGCCGCGAGATCTCGACGACGACGGTCTTCTGCATCTTGTCGCTCACGACGCGGCCGATCCGGGTCTTCCGGATGCCGCGCTTCTCGGCCGGCGCCGCCGCGGGCGACGCGGACTGCGAACCCGTCAGCTCGTTCATCGGCGGCCTCCGCGCGGCCTGGCCTCGACAGGGGCCGCGACCTCGGTCAGGTCACGCACCCGCAGTTCAGTCAAGAGACGCGCCACCGCCCGGCGCGTCTCGACGATCTTCGCCGGGTTGAGCAGCTTGCCGGACGTCCGCTGCAGCCGCAGCGTGAACAGCTCCTGCCGCGCGTCGGCCAGGCGCTTCTGGATCTCCGCCTCGTTGAGGTCGCGCATCGACTCCGCCATTACGCCTGCCCCCCTGCCGCGCCGGCCGCCGCCGGTTCACGGCCTCCCGCCCCGTCTGCCGCGGGACCTCCGGCCGCTCCGCGGCCTCCTGCCGGCGCGATCTCGCCGACCTCGTCCCGCTGCACGAAGCGCGTCGGGATCGGCAGCTTGTGGCCGGCGAGGGACATCGCCTCGCGGGCCACCTGCTCGCTGACCCCGCCGAGCTCGAAGAGCACCCGGCCCGGCTTCACGACCGCGACCCACAGCTCGGGGTTGCCCTTGCCGCTCCCCATGCGGGTTTCCGCGGGCTTCTTGGTCACCGGGTGGTCCGGAAACACGCGGATCCACAGCTTGCCGCCCCGCTTGATGAACCGTGTGATCGCGCGGCGCGCCGCCTCGATCTGCTGGCTCGTGATCCAGGCGCGGTCCAGCGCCTGGAGCCCGAACTCTCCGAACACCACCGCGGCGCCGGTGTGGGCTTCCCCGCGCATCCGGCCCCGGTGCGCCTTGCGATACTTGACCCGCTTGGGCATCAACATGCGTTTACAGTCTCCTTCGTTCTACTCGCTGGCGGGCTTCGACGACAAGGGTGCCGGCCGCTGGTCGGCCGGCACGTCCGCGCCGTCGCCTTCCAGCCGCCGCTGCTGCACGATCACGCGCGGCTGCCGCGACGGCAGCACCACGGTATCGGACGCCCGGCCGCGGGCGCCGCCTTCGGCCGGCACGCGCCGCCGCTCCGGCAGCACGTCGCCGCGGTAGATCCACACCTTCACACCGATGCGGCCGAACGTCGTGAGGGCCTCGGCCACGCCAAAGTCGATGTCCGCGCGCAGCGTCTGAAGCGGCACCCGGCCCTCGCGGTACCACTCGTAGCGCGCGATCTCCGCGCCGGCGAGCCGCCCGCTGCAGGAAATGCGGATGCCCTTCGCGCCGCTGCGCAGGCTGCGGGCCACGGCCTGCTTCATCGCCCGCCGGTACGCGATGCGCCGCTCGAGCTGGCTGGCCACGTTCTGGGCGACCAGCGCGGCCTCGAGCTCGGCGCGCCGGATCTCCTGGACGTTCAACTGGATCGCCTTGCCGGTCAGCGCCTCGAGCTCTTTCTTCAGCGCGTCGATCCCCGTGCCGCCGCGGCCGATGATGATCCCGGGCCGCGCCGAGTGGATCGTGATGCGCACGCGGTTCGCCGCGCGCTCGATCTCGATGCGCGAGATCCCCGCCCGGCCCATCTTTTTCTTGATGGCGCCGCGCAGCTTCTGGTCCTCCTCGATCAGCTCGGGGAAGTTCTTTTCGGCGTACCACTTCGACTCCCAGTCCTTGATGATCCCGAGCCTCAGACCGATTGGATGGATCTTTTGTCCCACGGCGCGCCCCCTACCTACTCGTCCGCCACGATCACAGTGATGTGGCTGCTGCGCTTCTTGATCACGTCGGCCCGGCCGCGCGCGCGGGCGTGCATCCGCCGCTGGCTGGGCCCGCTGTCCACGTACGCGCGCCGGACGCGGAGCGCGTCGCGCGCGAGCTCGAGGTTGTGCTCCGCGTTGGCCGCCGCCGACGCCACGACCTTGGCCACGACCTTGGCCGCGCGGTTCGGCGTGAACTTCAGCACGGCGAGCGCCTCGTCCACGGCCTTGCCCTTGATGAGCTCCGTCACCGTCCGCACCTTACGCGGCGCGATCCGGACATGGCGCGCGATCGCCTTGGCTTCCATTAGGACTCCCCTCTCACGCCGACGGCGCCGGCGATGCCGGCGTGCCCGCGGCCGGGGTACCCGGACCCATCGGCCGCACCGACGTCGCCTTCTCGACGCGCACGCCGTGGCTCTTGAACGTCCGCGTCATCGCGAACTCGCCGAGCTTGTGCCCGACCATGTTCTCGGTCAAGTACACCGGCACGTGCTTCCGGCCGTCGTAGACGGCGATCGTGTGCCCGACCATGTCCGGCAGGATCGTCGACCGCCGGGACCACGTCCGGATCACCCGCCGCTCGCGCGTGCGGTTCAGCGCGTCGACCTTCTGCTGCAGGTGCTTGTCGACAAAAGGCCCCTTCTTGATCGACCGGCCCATCTATTTCCTCCGCTTCACGATAAACTTGTCGCTCGGCTTCGTCTTGCGGGTCTTGTAGCCGAGCGTGGGCTTGCCCCACGGCGTCACCGGCCCGGGCATCCCGATCGGCGACTTCCCCTCGCCGCCGCCGTGCGGATGGCTGCTGGGATCCATTACCACGCCCCGGACGTGCGGCCGGCGGCGCAGCCACCGCGTCCGGCCGGCCTTGCCGATGCTGACCGACTCGTGCTCGAGGTTGCCGATCTGGCCGATCGTCGCCCGGCAGCCGATATGAAGCATCCGCACTTCGCCGGAGGGCAGCCGCACTTGGGCGTAGTCGCCCTCTTTGGCCATGACCTGCGCCGCGCCGCCGGCGCTGCGCACCAGCTGGCCGCCGCGGCCCACGTGCAGCTCGAGGTTGTGCACGGTCGAGCCGACCGGGATCGCGCGCAGCGGCAGGCAGTTCCCCGGCTTGATCTCCACGTCGGGTCCGGACGCGACGACGTCGCCGACCCCGAGCCCCACCGGCGCCAGGATGTAGCGCTTCTCGCCGTCCCGGTAGTGCAGCAGCGCGATCCGGGCGGACCGGTTCGGATCGTACTCGATCTGGGCCACGCGCGCGGTGACGCCGTCCTTGTTGCGCTTGAAATCGATGAGGCGGTAGCGCCGCTTGTGGCCGCCGCCGCGGTGGCGCGTGGTCACCCGGCCCTGGGCGTTCCGGCCGCCGTGGTTCAGCAGCGGCTCGACGAGCGACCGCTCGGGCGACGTCCGCGTGATCTCCTCGAACGTCACCACCGTCATGAACCGGCGTCCGGGCGTGATGGGCTTGAACTTTTTGATCCCCATGCGTCGGGCCTCCGCCCCTTTAGGTCAGTTTCTCGAGATCGATCTTGTCGCCGTCGGCGAGCGTGACGATCGCCTTGCGGTAGCCGGCCTCGCGGTAGTGGTGCTGCCCGCGCCGGCGCGCGCGTCCCGGAATCCGGATCACGTTGACCTTCGTGACGCGGACGCTGAACAGCCGCTGCACCGCGTCGCGGATCACCGGCTTCGGGGAGACGCCGTCGATCTCGAACGTGTACTTGTTGATCGTCGTGCCGCGCATGCTCTTCTCGGTGACGATCGGCCGCCGGATGACGTTGCGCGGATCGAGCAGGCTCTGCGGACTCATGCGCCGAGGCCCTCCACCAGCCGCTGGAGCGCGTCGCGGGTGAATACGATCCGGTCCGCGGCGAGAATCGCGTGCACGTTGAGCGCAGACGCGGCGGCGACGCGCACGCCCTCGAGGTTGGCCGCCGAGCGCTCGACCATCTCATTCGGCGCCGCGGTGACCAGCAGCACCGAGCGGACGTCCGAGCCTTTGACCCCGAGCCCCGCCGCGCGAAGCGCCGCGGCGACGGTCTTGGTCTTCGGGGCGTCCATCTCCAGGCGGTCGAGGACGGCGATCCGCCCCTCCGCCGCCCGCGCCGAGAGCGCGGACCGCAGCGCCAGGCGCCGCACCTTCTTGTTCAGCGCGTACTTGTAACTCCGCGGCTGCGGCCCGAACACGATGCCGCCGCCGACGAACACCGGCGCCCCGCGCGCGCCGTGCCGGGCGCGGCCGGTGCCCTTCTGCCGGTACAGCTTGCGCGTGCTGCGCGAGACCATGCCGCGCGTCAGCGTCGAGTGCGTGCCGCGGTGCCGGCCGGCCAGCTGCCACAGCACGGCCTCATGCAGCACCGCGATGTGCGGCGTCACGCCGAAGATCGCCTCGGCCAGATCCACTTCGCCGGCCGCCTTGCCGTCCCGATCGTATACGGGCGCCCTGGTCATGCTTTGGCTCCCTTCGCGTCCTTCGCCGCGGCCGGGGCCGCCGCGCGCGCCTTCTTCCCGCCCTTCGCGCTGCGGACGAGTACCACGCCGCCGCGCGGTCCGGGAAGCGCGCCGTGGATCAGGAGGACGTTGCGCTCCATGTCGACCGACACGACCCGGAGGCCCTTGACCGTGGAGCGCTCGCCGCCGAGCCGGCCGGGCATGCGCTTGCCCTTCCAGACCCGGGCGATGTTGCTCGAGCCGATGCTGCCGATCGCGCGGTGCATGAGGCTGACGCCGTGCGTCGCCCGCTGGCCGCCGAAGTTGTGGCGCTTCATCGCGCCGGAGAATCCCTTGCCCTTGCTGACGCCGGTCACGTCCACCTGGGCGCCCTCGCTGAAGGCGTCCGCGCGGACGGCCTGGCCGATCTCGAACGTCTCGCCGCCGGCGAGGCGGACTTCGCGGATGACCCGCATCGGGGCGAGCCCGCGCTTGAGGAAGATGCCGCGGTACGGCTTCTGCGGCGCCCGCGTCTTGGGCTTCTCCGGCAGCGGATCGAACCCGAGCTGCACGGCGGCGTAGCCCTCGCGCGCCGGCGTGCGAAGGCCGACGACCACGCAGGGCCCCGCCTCGACGACCGTCACCGGCACGACGTTGCCGGCGGCGTCGAAGATCTGGGTCATGCCGAGTTTCCGTCCGAGAATCGCGGGCATCGGAGTCGCTCCCTGTCGAATCAGCGCTAGAGCTTGATCTCGATGTCGACGCCGGCCGGCAGATCGAGGTGCATCAGCGCGTCGACGGTCTTGGGGGTCGGCTCGAGAATGTCGATCAGGCGCTTGTGCGTCCGCAGCTCGAAGTGCTCCATCGACTCCTTGTCGATGTGCGGCGACCGGATCACGCAGTACACGTTGCGGTCCGTCGGGAGCGGCACAGGCCCGGAGATGCGCGCACCGGTCCGCCGAACCGTGTCCACGATCTTTTCCGCGGACTGGTCGAGCACCTTATGATCGTAGGCCTTGAGCTTGATCCGGATCTTCTGCGCCATTCGCCGCTCCTTTGTGGTCCCGCCCGCGGTCGCCATTACGAGAGGATCTTGGCGATGACGCCGGCGCCGACCGTCCGGCCTCCCTCCCGTACCGCGAACCGCTGCCCTTCCTCCAGCGCCACCGGTGTGATCAACGCCCCCTCAATCGTCACGTTGTC
>Ga0102924_1001093_pt1 | contig 32009 bp, 31 predicted proteins | sample PaiPotPPM11metaG_FD_80116 | JGI IMG/M metagenome (GOLD analysis project Ga0102924, IMG submission 80116) | Iron sulfur acid spring bacterial and archeal communities from Banff, Canada, to study Microbial Dark Matter (Phase II) - Paint Pots PPM... ... | reverse complement strand
TTGCCGGTGACGTCGACCATGCGCGCCGCAGAGCCGAGCTGCGCGTCCACGACGACCGTGAACCACTGATTGAGCGGGAACCCCGTTCGGAGCGGATGCGCGCTGGTCGCGGTAGCTCCGCCGTCGGAACCGACGGTCAGCTCGATCAAGTCGGCGCCGGGCAGCCCGTTGGCCGGCGCGGCGGCGTAGAGGGCGATCGCATAGTCCGGGAAAAAGAACCCGAGGGGCGTTACCGAGTCCGCGCCGAGTGCGCACTGCGTGGCGATCCGCAGGTCCGCCTGCACAACGATGCGCGAGCCGTCGCGCGTCGTGAACGACTTCGAGAGCAGCGCGGTCGCCGACGAGTTCGTGGCGGCGGCCAGCGGCGTAGCGGCGAGGAGCGCGTTGGGCGGTGATTGGAAAACGGTGTTGTCGTAGGAGAGGACGCCGTTTCCGCTCGTGTTCACCTTCGTGAAATTCGACGGAAGAGGCAGCGTGTCGAAGTCGTCGCAGAAGAAGTGGTTCGTCTGCGTCGAGCACCAGGTACTGGAGCCGCCGCCCTCACCCGCGGGCGCGTCCTCGGTCGACGCCTCGACTCCGCCGTCGGTGCCCGGCGGAGGCCCCCCGTCCGCCGCCGCACTGAACGCCGGCCCGCCGCAGCCCAGGCCAACCAGGCCAAGCGCGGGCGCGAGGAGGCGGGCGAGGTCTCGAGCGGCTCGCCCCGCGCCCCGACCGAGCGTGCCCCGAGCCCCTGACCCCGCGACCATGCGTTCATTTCATACCATCGGGCGCAGCCTTGAGGTGGCCTCGCTGCGCGCGTGTCCATGACTCGTGCGGCGTGCCGCACCCGACCTACGACTCGTCCTCGACTCTTTGGGCTCGGCCGTGCGACAATCATTTCAAAGCCATGGCCGATAACGAGCGGAAGAGCTCCACAGACGTCTCCAAGAGCGACAAGCGAAAGCAGAGCCTCTACTTCCCGGAGGCGATGCTCGACGAGATTCAGAAGGAAGCCCAGCGACTGCAGCGCTCGATGTCGTGGGTCGTGCAGCGCGCGTGGAAGCACGCGCGCAAGGAAATCAAAGGCATCCCCGGCTCCAACGAGCCCGGGGGCTGAGCTTTCCTTCACGTCGTCCCACAAACGACTGACGCACGCTGGATTCTCACGCTATCAGTGCACGCGCTCGATCGGAGCCTGGTGCGGAGCGCCGCCTCCAGGAGGGGGCTTTCCGTGGACGATCCAGTAACCCGTGAGGGCCGACAGGAGGACGCCGGTCAGTACGATGAGTAGGACGGCGACCGGATCGGGTCGAGTCCGCTCGACGAGCATGCGGGCTGCGCCGCGCACTTCAGGGCTGCGCTCGGATGCGGCGATCTTGGGAGCTTCCGCCCGCACTCGCGCGTAGTCGCCTCGAGCGAAGGCCTCCACCAGCGGATCGAGCGCCTCGTCCGGCGGGAAATCGCGAGCGAACGAGGGGCGGCGCGGGGGCATCGACGGCATCGGGCCAGCGCTATCCCTAGCACGCGAGGTTGCCTCGGGGCCGGACGAGCTCCATGCGGCGCCTTCGTTGCATGCCCCCGTCGGGACTGGAGGTTGCGATGAGAACTGCTGGTTATTTCCTCGGTGCAGTGCTCGCTGCCGCTGTCGGCGCATGCGCGCACCACAACGTGCAAGGCGGCGGTGCCCAGGCGGCTCAGGGGCCGGGGGCTGCGACCGCCTGCCCTCTGGCGCAACTGCAGGGCGTGCACGCCACCGTGGCAGACATTCGCGACGGCGTGGCGATCACGTTCACCGGGCCGGCGGGAGCGCTGGATCAGCTTCGGGACAACGTGCATGCAATGGCTGACGCGAACGACAAGCAAGGCGACGCGTTCTCCGCGTGTCCTTGCGCTCAGCGGGTGCCGCTGGGCTCCGCCGAGAGCATGCCGTCGAGCGAGGCGCCGACGGGGACTTCGAATCCCGGGTCGCAGGGCATGAACGTCCGGCCGCTCGCGAATGCAAAGGTCGACGAGATTGCGACCGGCGCGGTGCTCAAGCTGACGGCCAAGGACACCAGGGACCTCAACGCGCTGCGCGCCGCGGTTCGCGACGACGTGCGCGCTCTGAAGAAGAACTGTATGGGTCGAGCGCCGGGGCAACAGGGCACTTCGACGGAGCCGCAGGGAACGGCCCCGTAACGGTCGCAGCGCCGGGGGGTCTCGCGCGCGCGGCGGTTGCGGGTTCGCGATTTTCGCGCGCATCCCGGAAATCCGCGCGCGCGAGGAGGGAGGAGGGCCCAAGTTGCGTCTCCGGGCCCTCGTCGCGTGAAGCAGGACGTTCGGTTCGGCGGTATGGTGCGTTCCGCCAGCCCCGAACGGAGCCTGCTGCATGCGGACCGCCTCTTCCTGGTTCTCTTGGGTCATCTTTGCTCTCGCTTTGACGGCGAGCGGTGCACATTGCGGAACGTCCAGCAACGACGCCCCGGAGGCGAGCGCGTCCGGGAGCAGCTCGGGCGCCGGCACTGATGGTTCGACCGGGGACGACGCGGCGGCGCCCGTGACGGTGACCCCGTTCGACCAGACGCTGTTTGCGTTCAACGGGGCCGCCGGAGGAGCGCGCCGTACCACGGCGCAGGCCTCCTTCCCCACGGGGACCTTCCAGCGCATCGATCTCGAAATTCGGCTGGAGTGTCCGACCGGCGGCTGTGACCACTACGATAGGACCGGTTCGCTCGGCGTCGTCACCGAGCCGGCCGTCGATGGCGGCACTCACGGTGCGGTCGTGGAGGTCGCCCGCTTTGTCACACCATTCGGCGTCGGGGCGGGCCCCTGGAAGTACGACGTCACCGATCTCGCGCCGCTCTTGAGCGGGACCGTGATGCTGCAGGGCTTCATCGATACGTGGTCGCCGCAGGGGCAGCCCCAGGCCAACGGCGCGGGCTGGTTGTTGACGGCGACGTTTACTTTCACGCCGGGCACTCCTGCCAAGACTCCGATCGCGAACCTCCCCCTCTGGCCGTGGCCTGCGGACAACGATCCGTCGTCGGTCCCTTACGGCGATTCCAACAAGCCTCTCTCCGCGTACATGAAGCCGCAGACGATCGCGCTGCCTCCGGGGGCCTCGTGGTATTCGCTGCGGACGTTCGTCACCGGCCACGGTCAGGGCAACACGGACAACTGCGCCGAGTTCTGCGAGGCGACGCACACCATCACGGTGGGGTCGATGCCCTTCAAGAAGACGCCCTGGCGAACGTGCTGCACTCCCGACCCCACGTGCGAGGCCATGGCGAACCCGACGCCGGCGTCCGGCGTCGCTCCTGGCCAGCGCGGCACGTACATGTACCCGAGAGCGGGCTGGTGCCCGGGGGCGAGCGTCCAGGATTGGACCCAAGACGTGACCGCCGCGGTCGGGTCGGGCTCGACGGCGATGATCGCCTGGGGCCTCGATTCGTACAGGAACCTGTGCCGGGACGACTTTCCGGACGCAGGTGCCGACGGAGCGGCGGACGCCCCGTCGTGGGACGGAGCGGCGGACGCCGGGTGGGACGGAGCGGCGGACGCCGCGTCCTGGGACGGAGCGGCGGACGCCGCGTCGGACGGAGCGGCCGATGCCGGGACGGGCGCCGGCTCGGACGGAGGGTTCGACGCAGCCGGGTCGAACGCGGGCATGTGCTCGTGCGACCAGGGCGACACGTGCGCGTACGACGGCGCAGGCCATACCGAGCCGATCTTCTACATCTCGAGCTTGCTCATCGCGTACAAGTGACCGTCCGCGACGGACGCCCGTCAGGGCGCGAGTACGTCGCACTGGGCGAGCGAACCCTGCGGAGGGGCATCGTCGTGGCAGAGGACGAAGCGCCCGTTGGAGCCTCCGGTGCCCCTCACCAGGGCCACGGTCACGAGGCTGCCCGGCGCCCAGGACGCGTTCGAACCCGTCGCGAGGTCGGTGCCGCCGCTGATGATGGACGACGGCGGCCCCGGGTTGGCCAGTGTGCCGTTGACAGAGGACGTGCTCGTGTTCGACGAGATGTCAAACTCGCCGCTTGGTGCGTGAGCGCTGAGGGTGGTATCCGAGAGCGGGCCGAGGAGCATGTAGCTGTTGCCGTCGGCCATGCCTCCGTCGGGTAGGGCCGCAGAGACCGTACCGAACGGAACGCTGGGTGTCAGAGCGGAGAAACTGAGGTCGGCCATCTTGCCGACCCCGAAGACGACCGAAGACGCGCCCGGCATCGCGTCGATGAACCGAACCGCGGCTTGCGTCGTCGGCGGCGCGGTGTCGTCTGCGAACGAGACGACCTTGGCCGCCTGGTCGTTGCCGCTCGGCGAGAGATCCCCGACGATCGCCGCCGTGATGCGCGCGTTCACGCCGAGCGGCGCAAGCTGGATCGTCGGCGCGACCGCGGTGCCGCAGGCCCCGCCCGGTGCGACGACCTCCAATTCGTAGGTGCCTGCCGCGACGGCGATGTAACGACCCACGTTCGGGAATGCCACCCCCGCGCCCCCGAGGAGCGGGCCGGTCCACGCGGTGCCGCTCCCGTCTTGAGGCATGACGCATACGTCGAAGCCGGGGCCTGGCGCGTCCGGAGCCCAGTCCGCCAGCCGGATGAAGCCCGTGGGTCCCGACATGCCCGCCTGGCCGGACTGGGCGCCGCTCGGGTTGTAGCTGCCTCCGTCGACTCCGTTCGTGCCGGTCGCGATTGCTGCGTCGCCGGCCGCGTCACTTGCGGGATGTCCGGTGGACTGCGCGTCGCTCGTCGACCCATCGAGAGTCGCCGGCAACGTCGCGACGCCGCTCCGGCCTCCGCACGCGATCGGTAGTACGACGGCGGTCGCCGTGCCCCCGAGAATGCCCAGGACGCCAAGACCAAAAGAGGTGGTGCTGCGTTGGCTCATGCCCGGTCGACCAGGCACGAACGGCGCCGGTCTCATGGTCCAGCCATCGACCGTGGCGCGCCGTCACGACGCACGCCGGACTCGCCCGACTACGACATTGGGCCGGCGCGGTCAGCGCGTGTTCTCGGTGAGATCGATTTCCACGATACGCGCGCCGTCGGCGCCGCGAAAATCGCTATATCGCGCCCAGGTGGGGCGCACGCGCACGTAGGCAATGCCCTTCCACGACTGGCGCTCGATCCCGTCGGGGTAGGCGCGGAAGTAGACCTCTGTCAGTCGCTCGAGATCCTTGCCGTGGGGTTCGTCGGCGATGCCCTCGATCTGCGCGGTCTGCTCTTGGTCCCAGCCGATCACGAGCGCCACGCGCGGATCGCGTCGGAGGTTCTCGACCTTGCGTGTCGTGCCCAGCGTGTCGAAGACGATCTCCAGGTCGTCGGTCACGGCGATCCCGACGACCGCCGCCTGGGGGGGCCCCGCGGGCGAAGTGGTCGATTGCACCGCGATCCGGTGCGCGCGAACGAAGGCGAGGAGCTCTGCCCGGGTGAGCGGCCCCGTCCGCCTCGGCTCGTAGTACTCCGTCATGAGCTGCGTCGCCCACGCAGGCTGCGCCACGCCTCCCCGCGGGCCGAACTCGCGCATGTAGGGCTTGATGTCCAGGACCGGCGTACCATCGATCGCGTCCAGCCCCTCGACGTGGAGTCGCCGGCCCTCGACCCGCAGGAGCCTGCAGCGCGAGACACCCATCCGGTTCGGCCGCGCCTTCCCACGCTGCGCGAAGATCCCTACGAGGGGCCAGTCGGTGCGTTCGCGCGGGTGGCGAGCGCCGACTTCGATCGCCGCCTGCGGCACGCGGTCGAACACGTAGATGACCTCGAGGTGCGAGAACGCGTCGATCCCCGCGAGGGCGTCCTGTCCGAAGCGTGCGTCCAGCTCGATCACCGCTCGCTCTTGCGCCCAGCGATCGTCGCGCGGCGCCGTTCGACCGCCCCGGACGAAGCCTACGGGCGTCATGGTCGTCGCGCTGCTCATGACGCGAGCATAGCGGTCACGCCTCGGCCTTGAGGCGGTAGCCGACACCCGGCTCGGTGACCAGGAACTTCGGTCGGGCCGGATCCTGCTCCAGCTTGTGGCGGAGCTGCGTCATGTAGACGCGCAGGTACTGCATCTGGTGGGCGTGACCTGGCCCCCAGACTCGGTCGAGCAGATGGCGATGCGTGATGACCATCCCGGCGTGCTTCACGAGCTCGGCGAGCAGCTTGTATTCGATGGGAGTCAGGTGCACCTCCTCGCCCCGGACGTGCACGACGCGCTTCGCCAGATCGACGCGCACGTCCTCGCCGATGTTCACCACCGCGCTGGCCGTCTCGCGCGACCGCGCCGCATGGCGCAGCGCGACCCGAATGCGCGCGAGGAGCTCGGCGGCTCCGAACGGCTTCGTCAGGTAATCGTCGGCGCCCTCGTCGAGCGCCTTCACCTTGCTGTCCTCGTGCCCGCGGGCGCTGATGACGAGGATCGGCACCGGACTCCACTCGCGCAGGCGGCGCGTCACATCCATGCCGTCGCCGTCGGGCAGTCCGAGATCGAGGAGCACCAGGTCCGGCGTGTACATGCTCGCTTGCTGGATGCCCTCCGCCGCGGAGGCCGCCTCGATGACACGGTAATCGTGAGACTCGAGGGCGATCCGCACGAACTTGCGCATCTGCGGCTCGTCCTCGACGACGAGCACGAGCGGCTTCTGCTCGGTCACGACAGCACCCGCTCGCGCGACATCTGCGGTAAAGCGTCCTCGCCTTCCGACGGCGGAACGGCGCCGGCGCCCCCGCTCTCCAGCGGCAGCGTGAAACGAAAGAGCGCGCCCCCGCCCGGCCGGGGCTCGACCCAGATGCGTCCGCCATGGGCGCTCACAATCCCGCGGCAGATCGTCAAGCCGAGCCCCACCCCGCCTCCTTCACCCTCCCGGACGCGATAGAACTTGTCGAACACGCGCTCGACGTTCTCCGGCGACACCCCCGGACCGCGATCGGAGACCTCCACGCGGACCTCGCTTTCGGTGCCCTCGACCGAGACGTCGATGGGGCTGCCCGCGGGAGTGTACTTCGTCGCGTTCTCCAGCAGGTTGACGAGCACTTGCTCGATGAGCGCCGAATCGAAGGGCACGAGCGGCAAGTCGCGAGGCACCGACGTTCGTACTTCGCGACCGCGCAGCCTATCTTCCATCCGATTGAGCGCCGCGCCGACGACCTCCTCGATCGGCTGCGGCTCCTTGCGGACCTTGAGCGCCCCCGCCTCGAGGCGGGTCATGTCCAGCAAGTTGCCCACGAGGCGGTTCAGCCGCTCGGCCTCCTGACGGGCGGTCTCGAGCAGTTCGCGGCGAGACCTCTCGTCGCGCGGACCGCCGGCATCGAGCAGGGCGGTCGTCGCGCCGGTTACGACGGCCAGAGGCGTCCGCAGATCGTGCGATACCGAGCTGAGGAGCGCGTTGCGCAGCTGCTCGGTCTCCGCTCGGAGGGTCGCGCGACGCGCCTCCTCGGCGAGCTGCGTTCGCTCGATCGCCGATCCAATGAGGCCGGCGAACGCGTTCAGCAGGTGCTGCTCCTCGGGGTCGCCGAGGCGGGAGGTCGCCGAGGCGTAGAGCGCCACGACGCCCACGCGCCCGCGGGATCCGCGAAGCGGAAGGAACAGGGCCCCGGAGAGGGGCAGCGTATCGGTGCCCGCGCCCGCCGGTTGCTGGTGGAGCCACGCCCACTCCGCGACGCCGAGGTCCTTGTCCCCCTCGCCGAGCGTCCCCTCGTCCGCGAACCCCGGCTCGAGCATCCCGTCCTCCACAGGAAGCAGAATCGCGACCTTCACGGCGAAGACCTCGCGCAGGTGGCGCGCGGCCGACTCGAGGAGCCGTGCGGGCGAGTGGGTCACGCCGAGCTCGCGGCTGATCGCGTACAGGCTGGCGGTCCGCCGCTCGCGCTCGCGCGCGCTGTCGGCCTGGTCGCGTACGCGCTTCGTGAGATTGCTCACGACGACGGCCACCACGAAGAGGACCGCGAAGGTGAGGACGTGGCTCAGGTCCGAGACCGCGAAGCTGTAGTACGGCGGGACGAAGAAGAAATCGAACGCGAGGACGCTCAGAACGGCGGCCAGGAGCGCGGCGGAATACGAGAACCGCAGCGATACGATCATGACGCCGAGCAGGTAGAGCATCGCGACGTCCGCGAGCTTGTCCCGCCCGAACCCGAAGTGCGAGAGGAGCGTCGTCGCGACGACGATGGCCGTCGTCCCCAGGGCCTGGCCTGCGGTGAGCAGCGGACGCCCTTGCGCGCCTCGTCGGGGCGCGGGTGGGGCGTCGCTGCTCCGGCCGGGGGCGCCGGAAATGACATATACGTCGATCTCCCGGCTCTTGCGGACGACGTCGTCGAGAAACGACGGCCTCAGGATGTCGCGCCAGCGCGCGTGCGTGGGTTTACCGACGACGATCTTCGTCACGTTGCGCTTTCGCGCGTACGCCACTGTCTCCGCCGCGGCGTCGTCGCCGCGCAGCGTGACCGCCTCGCCGCCCAGGGACTCCACCAACCGCAGGTTCTGCGCGAGCCGTTCGCGGTCGGCCGCCGATATGCGCAGCGCGACCGGCGTCTCCACGTAGAGGCCGACGAGCTCACCGTGCAGGCTCGTGGCCATCCGCCGCGCCGCGCGAACCAGGTGGGCCGAGTGCGGGCTGGGCGAAATGCACACGAGGACCCTCTCTCCCGTATGCCACGTCTCCTCGATACCGTGCGCGGCCTTGTAGCCGCGCATCTTGGCGTCCACCCGCTCCGCAGTCCGCCTCAGAGCGAGCTCGCGAAGCGCGATGAGGTTGCCTTCGCGGAAGAAGTTCTGCACCGCGTACGCGGCCTGCGCCGGCACGTAGACCTTGCCTTCGTGCAGCCGCTCGAGGAGCTCGTCGACGGGAAGGTCGACGACGCGGACCTCGTACGCCTTGTCGAAGACCGCGTCGGGAACCGTCTCGCGCACGACGATCCCCGTGATCTGGGCGACCACGTCGTTGAGGCTCTCGAGGTGCTGGACGTTGAGCGTCGTGAAGACGTCGATACCGGCGTCGAGCAACTCCTCCACGTCCTGCCAGCGCTTCGGGTGCCGCATCTCCGGGGCGTTCGTATGCGCGAGCTCGTCGACGAGGATCAGTTGTGGGCGACGGGCCAGCGCGGCGTCCAGGTCGAGCTCCTCGAGCTTGATGCCCCTATGCTCGACCTGGCGCCGCCCGAGGAGCTCCAGGCCGATGAGGAGCGCCCCGGTGTCGTAGCGCCCGTGCGTCTCGACGATGCCCACCACCATGTCGCGCTTCTGGTCTTCGACCTCCCGCCGCGCGGCCTCCAGCATGGAGTACGTCTTCCCCACGCCCGGAGCGGCGCCGAAGAAGATCGTGAGCTTGCCGCGCGCCGACACCTTCTCCTCCTCGCGAACCCTCGCGAGAAGCTCGTCGGGGTCCGGGCGCCGGTCGGTCATACGCCTACTTTAGAGCGTCGAGCGCGAGATTCAGCTCCAGGACGTTCACGCGGGGCTCCCCCAGGAAGCCGAGCTGCCGCCCCTCCACATGCGCTTCCACGAGCGACCGCACCCGAGGCTCCGGAAGCTCGCGCGACCGCGCCACGCGGCGCACCTGGAAAAACGCCGCGGCGGGTGAGATGTCCGGGTCGAGGCCGCTGCCTGACGAGGTCACGAGGTCCGCCGGAACGGGCTCGAGCGCACTGTCCGGGTCGCTCTGGCGGAGCGCCTCGAGCCGGCCCCTGACCTCGTCGAGCAGCGCCGGGTTGCTCGGCCCCAGGTTGGAACCGACCGACGCTGCGCCGTTGTACGCGAGCGGCTTGGCGTTCGCGTCCGCCGTCGCCGAGAGGCGGCCCCAGAAGTGGCGCGGATCGTCGAACGGCTGCCCGATGAGGCGCGATCCCATCGGCTTGCCGTCCCGTACGACAAGGCTTCCGTTCGCCTCGTGCCGGAACGCCGCCTGGGCGATGCCCGTCACGAGCAGGGGATAGGCGACTCCCGTGACGATGGTGAGGACCACGAGGGAGACGACGGCGGCGCGCAGTTGCGAGAGCATGGGCGGTTTCCCGTTCAGGCGAGGTGCAGGGCGTCGAGGATCATGTCGATGACCTTGATGCCGACGAAGGGTGCCACGATCCCGCCGAGCCCGTATACGAGCAGGTGATCGCGCAGCAGGCGCGAAGCACCCACCGCGCGGTACTTGATTCCGCGAAGGGCCAGCGGAATGAGCGCGATGATGATGAGCGCGTTGAAGATGACGGCGCTCAGGATGGCGCTCTGGGGCGTCGCCAGGTGCATCACGTTCAGCTGGCCGAGGGCAGGGTAGGTCGTCGCGAAGGCGGCAGGGATGATGGCGAAGTACTTCGCGACGTCGTTCGCGATGCTGAACGTCGTGAGCGCGCCGCGGGTCATGAGGAGCTGCTTGCCGATCTCGACGACCTCGATCAGCTTCGTCGGGTTCGAGTCCAGGTCGACCATGTTGCCGGCCTCCTTCGCGGCCTGCGTCCCGGTGTTCATCGCGACGGCCACGTCGGCCTGGGCGAGCGCAGGCGCGTCGTTGGTGCCGTCCCCGGTCATCGCCACCAGTCGTCCCCCCTTCTGGTGATCGCGGATGAGCGCCAGCTTGGTCTCCGGCGTCGCCTGCGCGAGGTAGTCGTCGACCCCCGCTTCGGCAGCGATGGCCGCCGCCGTCATCGGGTTGTCCCCGGTGATCATCACCGTCTTGATCCCCATGCGGCGCAGCTCGGCGAAGCGCTCCTTGATCCCGCCCTTGACGATGTCCTTGAGCTGCACGATGCCCAGCACTCTCGGCCCTTCCGCGACGGCGAGCGGAGTGCCTCCCTGCTTTGCGATCGAATTCACCGTGGCGCGGACGTCGGGCGGAAACGAACCGCCCTTGCTCCCCACGTACTGCTCGATGGCGTCCGCCGCTCCCTTGCGGATCTCGCGGCCCTCCAGGTCCACTCCGCTCATCCGCGTGTGCGCCGTGAAGGGCACGAACACTGCGCCCAGCGCGTGCACGTCTCGTTCGCGGATGCCGTACCGGTCCTTGGCGAGGACGACGATGCTTCGGCCCTCCGGCGTCTCGTCGGCGAGCGAGGAGAGCTGCGCGATGTCCGCGAGCCGCTCGGTGGTGCAGCCGGGCGCGGGCAGGAACGCGGTTGCCTGACGATTCCCGAGCGTGATGGTCCCCGTCTTGTCGAGGAGCAAGACGTCGACGTCGCCGGCCGCTTCCACGGCGCGTCCGCTCGTCGCGATGATGTTCGCCTGGATCATCCGGTCCATCCCGGCGATGCCGATGGCCGAGAGGAGGCCCCCGATGGTCGTCGGGATGAGGCACACCAGCAGGGCGACGAGGACGGTGATGGTCACCGGCGTCCCTTGCTTGGCCGCCTCGACGCTGTACATCGAATAGGGGAGCAGCGTCACCGTCGCGAGGAGAAAGACGATCGTCAGGGCCGCGAGCAGGATGTCGAGCGCGATCTCGTTCGGAGTCTTCTGGCGCTTGGCGCCCTCGACCATCGCGATCATGCGGTCGAGGAAGGTTTCGCCCGGGTTCGTCGTGATGCGGACGATGAGCCAGTCGGAGAGCACGCGCGTGCCTCCGGTCACCGCGCTGCGATCGCCGCCGCTCTCGCGGATCACGGGCGCGCTCTCTCCGGTGATGGCGCTCTCGTCGACCGAGGCGACGCCCTCGACGATCTCGCCGTCGCCCGGGACGAAGCCCCCGGCCTCGACGAGCACGAGGTCGTCCTTCCGGAGGGTGGACGCCGCGACCGACCGGGTCCAGGCATCGCGCCGCGCTGCCTCGAGCTTCGTGGCGAGGACGTCCTTGCGGGCCTTGCGCAGCGAATCCGCCTGCGCCTTGCCACGCCCCTCCGCCATCGCCTCGGCAAAATTGGCGAAGAGCACGGTGAACCACAGCCAGAGGGATATCGCGAGAATGAACCGGGCGGGCGCCTCTCCTCTTCCGGCGATCGCCTGCACGAAAAGGGCTGTCGTCAGGACGCTCCCGACCTCCACCACGAACATGACGGGGTTTCGCACCTGATGGCGCGGGTCGAGCTTGCGGAAACTCTCGACCACGGCGCGTCGCAGGATGGACGGCTCCAAGAGGGGCCGCGGCTGGCCTCGTCCGGTCGCGCGCTGACGTCCGCTCTCGACGACGGCCGCAGGTAGCTGCGGCTTCGACGGGGGAGGGGGTGCCGCGAGCGCCGAGGGCTGGGCCGCAGAAGCCATTGCGACGTCCTTGTTCAGGTCCATGGGATGGTCCTCAGGATCGAGCGAGCATGAGTTGCTCGACGATGGGGCCCAGCGCCAGCGCCGGGACGAAGGTCAGCGCGCCCACGATGAGTATGACGCCGACGAGCATCGCCACGAAAAGGGGGGTGTGCGTCGGGAGGGTGCCGCCCCCCGGGGGCACGAGCTTCTTGGCCGCGAGGGAGCCCGCGATCGCGAGGACGGGTACTTTGATGAAGAACCGGCCGAAGTACATCGCGAGGCCGAGAGTCGTATTGTAAAAAGGGGTATTCCCGCTCAGGCCGCCGAAAGCGCTTCCGTTGTTTCCCGTGGCCGACGAGTAGGCGTAGAGAATCTCGCTGAATCCGTGCGCCCCCGGGTTCGACGCGCCCTTCTTTCCCGCTTCGACGACGACGGCGACGGCGGTGAAGACGAGGATCGACATCGCCGGGACGAGAATGGTGAGCGAGGCCATCTTCATTTCTTTGGCCTCGATCTTCTTGCCCAGGTACTCCGGGGTACGCCCCACCATGAGTCCGGCGACGAACACCGCGACGACGGCGAACATGAGGATCCCGTACATCCCGGCGCCGACACCGCCGAAGACGATTTCGCCGAGCTGAATCAGGAACAGCGGCACGAGGCCACCCATCGGCGATAACGAGTCGTGCATCCCGTTGACGGCGCCACACGACACCGCCGTCGTCGCCGTGGCGTACAGCCCGCTCCCGGAGATGCCGAAGCGGACCTCCTTGCCTTCCATGTTGCCGCCGGCCTGGAGCGCGCTCGGAAGCTGGTCGATGTGCAGCCCCGCGAACGCCGGATTGCCCGCCTGCTCCCGGCTGACGCACAGCCACAGCAGCGGAAGGAAGATCGCGAACATGGCCGCGAGAAGAGCCCAGCCCTGGCGCGGATCTTTCACCATCTTGCCGAAGGTGTGCGTCAGCGCGGCCGGAATGACGAGCAACCCGTAGATCTGGAAGAAGTTGCTGAGCGGCGTCGGGTTCTCGAAGGGATGGGCGGCGTTGACGTTGAAGAAACCGCCGCCGTTCGTGCCCAGTTGCTTGATGGCCTCCTGCGAGGCGACGGGGCCGACCGCGAGGACCTGGTCGCTCACGGCGTTGCCGCTCGCGTCCTTCGTCGCCTGCAGTAGCGGCACGTGCAGCGCCGAGGAGAACGTCTGCACGACGCCCTGGGACACGAAGATCAGAGCGAGAACGATCGAGAGAGGCAAAAGGACGTAGAGAGTGCTGCGCGTCAGGTCGACCCAGAAGTTGCCGAGCGTCGAGGTGGTCTTCCGCGCGAAGCCGCGAACCAGCGCGACCATGACGGCCATACCCGATGCGGCGCAGACGAAGTTCTGCACGGCGAGCGCAGTCATCTGCGTGAAGTAACTCATCGTGGTCTCGCCGCCGTAGTTCTGCCAGTTCGTGTTGGTCACGAAGCTGACCGCGGTGTTCCACGACAAGTCCGGCGAGACCGCGCCCATACCATCGGGATTGAGGGGCAACTGATCCTGCAGCCGCTGAATGGCATACACGACGACGATGCCCACGCCATTGAAGAGGAGCATCGCTCCGGCGTACGTCGTCCACTTCATTTCGCGGCTCTCGTTGTCCCGCGGCAATCCGCACAAGCGGTACACGAGGCGTTCCAGCCATCCGAGCGCGCGCTCCAGCAGGATGGGTTCGCCTTCGTACACGCGCGCCATGTACGCTCCGAGCGGCCTCGCCGATGCTACGACCGCAACGAGAATCGCGGCGATCTGGGCGTACCCCTGCCAGCTCACGAGAAGGCCTCCGGCTTGAGCAGCGCCACGAAGAGATACGCGAGCAGCCCGAGCGAAACGATGCCTCCGACGACGTACAGGACGGTCATTAGCTTTCTCCTCAGACGCGCTCGCAGAGACGCACGAGACCCCACGACAGCGCGAGGAGGGCGGCACTAAGCGCGAGATAGGCGAGATCCATCATTGAAGTCGAACCCCCGCGGCGTGCCGCTGGATGAGCGTAATTCGGCCCACGTTAAGGTGGCGTAAAGAGAAAGCTCGGTCCGATAAAGAAAGGGTTAGGAAAGCGGCTCGCGCACGCGAGAGGCGACGGCGGATGCTCGCGCCAGCTTGAGGTGCGGCCTAGCGGCAGCGCTCGCTCATTGGGCCGCGCGGTCCTCGCTTCGAACGTATGCGCGCGGAGTCAGTTCGATCACCGCGCACGCCTGCTGGAAGCGGCGCGCTTCACCGTCCACGAAGTTCAGCGCGGCGATGAGCGTGGTGAAGATGCCGCCGATCTCCTGGCCGCTGCTTTCCTGCACGACCACCCAGGACCCTCGTTCGCGATGAATGCGGAAGGACACATGGCCCATGAATTGCTCTCCTTCGACCCTTGGGCAGCGGCTGCTTCGGCCTCCTCGGTCTCGCTCTCCGCGAGCACGTGGGGCGCGGCTGCCGATCGCTCCTGGATGGCTCCGACTAGGCAGCGAGGCCTTTGCGGAAGGTCGCTGTCGGCGCGACGGGGCGCCGACGAAGGGCGGCGAACCGTCCCCTCGCGTCGGCCAGGTGGCGTTCGAGGAGCGCGTCGATCATGCTCGTCGGTGCACCCACCGGGCAGCGTCCTCGCTGCTCGTAGCGAGCGATGCGCGTCTCTTCGATGCCCACCATCGCTGCGATGACCGCCTCGTCGCGGTCCAGCGCCCCAATCACCAGCGCGTCGCGCACCAGGAACTGCGGTTCGTCGGGCACCGTGCGACGGGGCTCTGCCGCGCGCACTAGTTGCGCGAGCTCGGTCGCATGGCGGTCGTGCTCGCGAAGGTGCTCGCCGAAGAGCGCGATGTCCTCGCCGCGCGTCATCCGAAGGATGGCGAGCTTCGCCGCCCACGCGGCATCCCGCGCGTACGCGATCCACGTCAGGAGTTCGCGGATCGTCGATTCTGGTACCGGATCCCTGCTGTCCTTGCTGGTTTCCATGCGCCGCGTAACCGTAGGCACCGGCGCGTAAAGCCGCGATAAAGATACGGCGCGCGGCGATAAGGAAATCGTAAGGGCGGCAGGACCTCGACGGGCAGCCGGCGACAGCCCGTCGCCACAGCCGCCGCCAGACCCCCGGAGCCCGGTCGATTCCGCCGACACGAATGGCCCACCGTGTCAATCGAGATGGGCGCTACGCCTGAGCACGAAACGATCGGGAAACACATGGAGTGCTAAAAAATTCCCCCCGCCATCGGAGGGAATCATGACACCGAAAGAAGTGCTCGAACTGGCCAAGAAGAACGAGGTCAAATTCGTCGACCTCAAATTCATCGACTTTCCGGGCGTGTGGCAGCACACCACGATCCCGGCCACACGCCTGAACGAGGCCTTGTTCGAGGACGGCCTCGCGTTCGACGGCTCCTCCATCCGCGGTTGGCAGCCGATCAACGCCTCGGACATGGTGATGACGCCGGATCCGGAGACGGCCAAGATCGATCCCTTCTACGCGATCCCGACCTTGAGCCTAATCTGCTCGATTTTCGACCCGATCACGAAGCAGCCCTACTCGCGCGATCCGCGCCACATCGCCAAGAAGGCCGAGGCGTACCTGCGCCAGACCGGCATCGGCGATACGTCGTTCATGGGCCCCGAGGCGGAGTTCTTCCTCTTCGATGACGTCCGGTTCGACCAGTCGCAGCCCAACTGCGGCTACTACTACCTCGACAGCGTCGAGGGCATCTGGAACACCGGCCGCGAGGAGTCGCCGAACCTGGGGTACAAGCCGCGGCACAAGGAGGGCTACTTCCCCGTCCCGCCGACGGACTCCCTCGCGGAGATCCGTCAGGCAATCATGACCACGCTGATGGAGTCGGGGATCGAGGTGGAGGTTGGTCACCACGAGGTCGCCACCGGCGGTCAGTGCGAGATCGGCATGAAATTCAATCGCCTGACCTCGTGCGCCGATCAGCTGATGTGGTTCAAGTACGTCGTGAAGAACGTGGCGCGGAAGTACAAGAAGACCGCCACCTTCATGCCGAAGCCGATGTTCGGCGACAACGGCAGCGGTATGCACACGCACCAGTCGATCTGGAAGGAGGGGAAGCCCCTCTTCGCCGGCGACGGATACGCGGGACTGAGCGACACGGCGCTCCATTACATCGGGGGGATCATCAAGCACGCCAAGTCCATTGCCGCGCTCACGAACCCGACGACCAACTCGTATCGCCGCCTCGTCCCCGGCTTCGAGGCGCCGGTGAATCTGGCCTATTCGAGCCGTAACCGCTCGGCCAGTGTGCGCATCCCCATCACCGGGCCGAACCCCAAGGCGCGGCGCATCGAGGTGCGTTTCCCGGATCCCAGCTGCAACCCGTACCTCGCGTTCACCGCGATGCTCATGGCCGGCATCGACGGGATCCAGAACAAGATCAACCCGGGAGATCCGCTCGACAAGGACATCTACGCGCTCTCGTCGGAGGAGCTCAAGAACGTCCCGCAGATGCCCGGCAGCCTCGAGGAGTCGCTGAACACGCTCGAGCGCGATCACGAGTTCTTGCTGCGAGGCGACGTCTTCACCAAGGACGCCCTGCACGAGTGGCTCGATTTCAAGCGGAACAAGGAGCTCAACCCGATCCGCATGCGTCCGACCCCCTACGAGTTCTACCTGTACTTCGACATCTGAAGTCCGTTCCCTGCCTCGCCGACGGCAGACGGCAGGCGACCCGGGCCGGAGGGCTCTCGCTCTCCGGCCCGTTCTTTGTCGGCCGCCGCCCGTTCTCGAGAGATCCTGGCAAAGAGCCTGGCGATGCTCGCGGCGAGGGGACCGAAAACGAAATTCATGCAGCAGAGCAGTGCTGCGACAATCAGCAGAACGACGTTCTCTTTCGACATGGCGCCGCCACCTCCCTCCGACACAAGCTGGAAACCATAAGCGCGCGCCATTTCGCCGCGGTTTCCTCTTTCTGACGCGACGATATTTCTCACTCCCGCGGATCGGATGTGCGTCCTTACACGCGCGACGTCGTCACACGCGACGTAGTCGCGGCGCCTGACGGACCGGCGGAGCCGGCGTCCGCCGACCGACCTCTGCGCGATCGCCTATTCGCGCGGATAGGCGCTGGACCCCATTTCGAGTTCGTCCAGGCCGGTCCACTCGACCTCGGCGGCGACCCGATTTCCGACGAGTCGGTTGCTCGCGCGGAAGAAGAGATACGCGAGCCCGAAGACCACCCCCACGTTGACTACGGCGCCCACAGCTTGTGCGGCCAGCTGGCCTCCGTCTCCGAATAGGAGGCCGCGGACGGGGCCCGCGACGCCGTTGAAGCCCTCGCCGTACGTGCCGTCTGCGAAGATTCCGACAGCCAGAGTACCCCACGCGCCGCAGAGCCCGTGCACGCTGATTGCGCCGACGGGGTCGTCCACGCGCCACTTCCGCTCGATTGCCCCTACCCCCCAGCCGACGAGGAGACCCGCGATCACGCCGATGAGCGCCGCCGCCGGCGGCGCGACGAATGCGCAAGGCGCCGTTATCGCGACCAGGCCGCCGAGAAGCCCGTTGCACGAGAGGGAGACGTCGGCGCGCCGATGCCGTAGCCAGACGAAGACGAGCGCCGTGAGGGCGCCCGCGGCCGAGGAGATCGCCGTGTTCACGGCGATCTCGGCGATTCGAGGCTCGGAAGCGGCGAGCGTCGACCCCGCGTTGAAGCCGAACCAGCCGAACGCGAGGACGAACGTCCCCATGACGGCCATCGGCAAGTTGTGGCCGGGGAACAGCGCGATCGTCCCATCCTTGCGGAATTTGCCGAGCCGAGGGCCGAGCACGATCGCTCCCGCAAGGCCGGTCACCCCTCCGGTCATGTGGACGACCGACGAGCCGGCGAAGTCCACGACGCCGTGGCCCAGCCCGAAGTTCACGCCGAGGGACGACAGCCAACCGCCGCCCCATACCCAGTTCGCGAAGATCGGATACAGCACCATCGACATGAAGGCGCCGTAGAGGGCGAAGGCAACGAATCGCCAGCGCTCGGCGAGCGCTCCAGTGGGGATCGTGGCCGCCGTGTCCATGAAGACCGTCGCGAAGAGGAACATGGCGAGGCTCGGCGGATCGTGGGCGACGCTCACGAGCGCGAACTTGGACCCGCCGAGCAGCCCGAAGAAACGCGAGCCCACGTGGAACCCGAGCTCGGCGTGTCCGACGTTCGATGGACCGAGCGACGGCCATCCCGGCACTCCTCCCAGCGCGACGCCGTAGCCCACCAGCCAGAACCCGATCACCCCGAGGGGATAGATGACGAAGTTCATAGCCATCGTGTGGACCGCGTTCTTCGCCCGCGTGAACCCCGTCTCGACCATCGCGAAGCCGAGCTGCATGAACATCACGAGAAACGCGCTCAGGAGCAGCCACGCGAGGTTGAGTGAGTAAGTGGACGTCATGAAGGCGCGGCGGTGGGTGCGATCGGGCTCGACTCTTGCGGCGGAGCGTGCCGCGGGCCCGAGTGTCCCACGATCCACGTCAACGACAAGAGGGCCGAGACGACGATGACCAGCAAGGCAGGCCCGACGGCCCGCCTGGGGATGTGGAGCCGCTGCAAGAGAGGCGGCTGACGGGTCGAGCGATCGCGCAGCTCGACATGCGAAGGATCCTCGAGGTCCGCAAGCATCTCCTTCGCCGTCCCGTACCGCTCCCGCGGCGATCGCTCGATCGCGCGCAGGATGATCTCCTCGACCTTGGGGTCGAGCGTCGGCACGAGCTCGCGGGGCGGGCGAGGATCCGCCTCGAGCTTCGCGCGCATCATCGCATGGGCGTTTCCGGCGACGAACGGCGTCTCGCCGGTCAAGAGTTCGTACAGGATGGTGCCGAGCGCGTAGATGTCCGTCCGCGCGTCGCCACGTTTGCCCCGCACCTGCTCTGGTGCCATGTAGTCGGGAGTGCCAATCGGAGGCGAGAGGCCGAACCACGTCAGCCGCCGAGCGGCTTCGTCCATCGCGATGCCAAAATCGAGCAGCTTGATGCGCCCCTCCGCGTTCACGAGAACGTTGTCCGGCTTGAGATCGCGATGGACGACGCCGTGCTCGTGCATGTAGACGAGCGCGCTCCCGATCTGGCGCGCGATGGCGAGCGCCTCTTCCTGCGGGAGCTTGCGGCGGTTGCCGAGGAGGGCACGAAGCGAACGGCCCTCGGCGAACTCCATGACGAGATACATCCTGCTGCGCTCTTCCGACGGAAGGACGCGGACGATGTTCGGATGCTCGAGCTTCTGGCCGATCTGCTCTTCCCGACGAAAGCGTTCGAAGAAGCCGACGTCGCTTTCGTATTGCATGTGGGGGACCTTGAGCGCCACCGTTTCGCCCGACCGGCTGTCCACGGCTCGAAAAATGGACGCCATCCCGCTGCGCGCCAGGAGATCGGTGAGCTCGTAGTGATCGAGGCGTTCCCCCGCGATGACGTCGCGCATCCGGCGAGCGTCTAGCACCAGGTTCTTTGCTCAGGTAGCGGGAGCCGTCACTCCGGCGGAATCTTAATGGATTCCTAACCTACAAGGTGAGTGCGTCGTTGTAGCCTCGGCGCCGCCGAATGACGCGCTTTATCCCTGTGGCTGCGATGCTGGTCGCCGCGGTTCTGGAAGTAGGAGGAGACGCGATGATTCGCGCCGGCCTCCGCTCACGCGGGTGGTTTCTCGTGGCCCTCGGCGCTCTCGTCCTGGGGGCCTATGGGGTCGTCCTGAATCTCCTGCCCATCGACTTCTCGAAGTTGCTCGGCGCCTACGTTGCGTTTTTCGCGCTGGCCGGCATCGCAGTTGGACGGATTGCCTTTCGCGAGCAGATCTCTGCGTCGACGTGGATCGGCGTCACCGTCGTCTTCGTGGGAAGCGCGATTGTTCAGTACGGTGCGAGGTAGCGCTGCGGAGCGGCCGTGTCGCGGTGAGTCTCTGCAAACGCCGGCGCGCGATTGAGGACTTTCAGGTTCTTCGAAACGCTGTCCGAACGGAGGGTCACCGCGAAGTTCCCCGCCTCGGGCGTCACGTCGATGTCCACCCAGGCGTCGGGGAGCCAGTAAGGGTCGTCGGGCAGCTGCGATCGGTCGACCTCGCCGAGCAACGCTCGCGCGCTATGGCACTGCAGCACGAGTCCCAGCCGATCCGCGCTGATTCCGGCCGGGGGCCGGATCAGCAGCTTGGCCCCGCTGACGCGGTCCTCATCGTTGCCGTTCGTGTGGACCCGCGAGTAGATCGGTTCCGCCTTCAGGACGGTCGTCCCTCGAGCAGACGAAGATCGCCCTGCGCCGTCGCGCCGGGACACTGCGCGTGCTCGACGTGAGCGGCTCGAGCGGTTGGAGGTACGTTCACCGTGCATCCGGCTACGCCGGCCGCGATGAGCGCACAGAGGAATCGGGTCATGGGTACCTCCGCGACGTGTCCGCTCACAAGAAGTGGGCCATGCGCCCGCCTGGGCGAAACAATCGAGAAACATTACGGCGCGGTGAGGGTGCTGTCCAGGGTGCGAGGGCCAAATGACGCGGCGCCGCCGCAGGATGAGACCCGTCCCGGCCGCGCCCCCGCCTGGGTAGCGGCGTTCTGCGAGAATTTTCGCTAGAACCGCAAGAGTAGCGCTCCGATCAGCTTGGACTCGGACTTGACCAGATCGGGACGCCAGCCACTCGGGGTGGTCGTCGTGACGTATCCGTCCGGCGACGTGACTCCGCCATGGCCGGCGAAGTAGGGGACGCTCGCCGCCCGGTGCACGAACTCGAGGCGCCAAGTCTGGATCTCGTCGGGCATCCAGTCGAGCGTGGTCGACGCATCCCAGGAGTCGAATTGGGTCCCGAGGTTCATGTCGAAGCCGGTGACCGGAGTCCCCGGCGTCGCCTGTCCCGTCGGAGCGAGGACGAGGTAACGGCCGGGGTTGTGCATCACGCCGCCGCCGAACGTCCAGCCGATGTGGTCTCGAAAGTACCTTTGCTCCACGCTCGCGGATCAGCGGCTCCGCGTCGTCGATGCGCAGACCGGCGCCGAAGCACTGGTACAGGCCTCCGGACACAACCCGGATCTCGTCGTCCTCGATTTCGTACTGCCTGACATGGACGGCCTTCAGGTGACCACGAAGCTGCGCGAATGGACGGCTGCCCCGATTTTGATTCTCTCGGCAAGGGACGAGGAAGCAGAGAAGGTCTCGGTCCTGGACGCTGGAGCGAACGATTACCTGACGAAGCCCTTTCGTACGGCCTAGCTTCTGGCGCGCATTCGCGTTTGGCTTCGCCACACGCAGCGCGCCGCCACCGACACCCTCGAGTCCGCGCTCGAAGTCGGCGATCTCCGCATCGACTTCGCGCGACGGCTTGCATTCGCCGCCGATCGTGAGGTGCGCCTGACTCCCACGCAGTACAGCTCTTCGCGATGATGATGCGCAACGCCGGAAAAGTGCTTACTCACGAGCAAATCCTATTTTCCGTATGGGGCCCATCTTACACGAAATAGACGCAATACCTGCGCGTCTACATGGGCAAATTGCGCCAGAAATTCCTACGGGCCGATTAGCCGCCATTTATGATTTGATAACGAATCGGGCCTCCGTATTCGCGCTCTCGTTATGCCGATTCGACGTAGCTTCCCAGTGCGGCGCACAGAGAAGGCAGTCGTCGCGCCAAGGAGCTATGCCATGAAACTAACGAAAACCGTCCCCTGTACTGCGCTCTTCGCCCTCGCCCTCGCCGGCACCGGTTGCGCCTCGACGCGACCGGCATCGGCCCTGGCGATTGCGCCCGCTGATGAAGCGAGGGTGTGTGCCGAAGTGCCGGATGCCGACCGCGATCAAGGGCCTTTCGCGCGGCGCGATCGGATCGTCAGCGTCAGCGAGGTGCGAGAGAAGGTTTATCCCAAGGCGCCGCCCCAGCTCGTCGGCGCCGCCGTGTACGTGCGCGCGACCCCCCGGGGTCACCGAGCAATGGCTGGGGCGCGTGATCGAATGCCACCTCGCGCACCGCGCTTCCATTGGAGACATGGCCTCGGACCGGAGCTCTCCGCTTTTCGAGAATGCGCGTGTCTCGGTGTCCTCTACGCCGACTGCATTCCGCGTCGTCATCACGTCACCCGATATCGACGTGGCACGGTCGGTCTTGGCCAAGGCGGACAGGCTCGTCGCCGAATGAGGCTTCCGCGGCACCCGCGACCGCTTGGCGCCGCGCGGTCGCATAAACAATCGATAAAAAATGCTGCGCGCGGTCTCGCGGTGCATTGGATACGCGCGAACGCGTCGTAGATTCTGGGCGCATGGCGAGCCACGAACAGGCCGCGCTGACCTCGGGGCCACTGAACGTCGAAGCGCCCCGATCGGACGGACTCGCCGATCGCGTTCGAGAGGCCTACGAGCGCAGACTCCGGCCGTCGCTCGCCGCGAGCGCGGCGATGCTCCGTCATCAGGCGAGCGAGGGGGGCGGCGCGTCGCTCGACCGGATCGCCGAGGGCACGTCCAGGTCCGAGCAGATGCTCGCCGACCTGGTCGAGTTCGTCCAGAGCGAGCTCGGAGATGGCATCGCGGTCGCGCGCCGTGCGGTCGACCTGCGGCTGGTGTGCGAACGTGCTGTCGACGCCATCCAGCGCAGTCACCCCTTACAGACCGTCGAGCTCGCGCGCACTACACGGCTGGAGGGCAGTTGGGATCCCGATCGCATCGAGGCTCTCCTATCGCGCCTCGTGGTCAACGGCTTCGTGCACGGCGTCGGCGGACGCGGCGTTCGGGTTCGTGTCGAAGCTGCGGCGCAACACGCGATCATCGAGGTGTGGAACGCCGGACCCGTTATCGACGAGATCCTCATGCGCCGCATGTTCGAACCGTTCGCACGGGGGCCTTTCGCGAAGTCGGACTCGGGGCTGGGTCTGGGGCTCTACTTGGCGAGGGCGGTGGTCCGCGCTCACGGCGGACGAATCGAGGTAAAGAGCGATGCCCGCGAAGGCACGACATTTCGGGTCATCTTGCCGCGGGCCTGAGACCCACGGCGAGAGAGCTGTACTTGCGCTGTCCGTAGCTGCCGCGATCGCGGGGGCGTTCGGCTGCGAGCGCCAGCCGGTCCATCACGTCGCGACGCCCGACGAGGTCGCGGGCCTTTGCGCGGGTGTTCCCGACGCGGAGCGCGATCCCCCGTCGATGTTGAAGCCTCCGGAGCTCGAGTCGGTGCGCCAGGCCATGGGCGAGCGGCGCATGATCAAGTCCTATGTCCAGGAGCTGCGCGGGGCGGAGCTCTTCGTGCGCCCGACTCCGGGCACGAGCCGGCAATGGATCGCGCGCGACTTGAACTGTCACGTCGCGTTCCACGACATCGCCGGCCCGGGTCTCCAGGAGACGTCGCCGGATCCGCTCGTCGTCGAGGAGGCTCACTTCACCGTCGACGAGACCGAGGTGGCCTTCGTCATTCGAATCAAGGGCGCGAACAAGGTCGAGGGGCAGGAGATCCTCGCACGCGCTCAGCAGCTCGTGGGGCAATAGCCCCGGCTCGGCGAGCCTGCTCCGGTCGCGCCGCTACAAGGCGTCTTTGCCGTGCTCGCCGGTGCGGATGCGCATCGCCTCGAGCACGTCGTAAACGAAGATCTTTCCGTCTCCGATCTTGCCGGTGGCCGCCGTGCGCAAAATCGCTTCGACGACGCTTTCGACGACGTTGTCGGGTGCGACGACTTCGAGCTTCACCTTGGGTACGAAGTCGACGACGTAGGCCGAGCCGCGATAGACCTCCCGCTTCCCGCCCGTTCGACCGAATCCCTTCGTCTCGACGATGGTCATACCGGCGATGCCGATAACCGAGAGCGCGTCCTTCACCTCGTCGAGCTTGGCCGGCCGGATCATCGCTTCGATGCGCTTCATGGGGCTCTCCTGCGAAAACGTGCGAGGCGCGTGCGGCGCCGAAGTGCGAGCCGGATGCACGGGAGCAATACCACAAGCCGACAGCCTCGTCAGGGACAGCCGTTGCGTGGCGCGACGCAAGCCCTAACGAAAACTAGGGGCGGGGTCGGCTCGGTTTCGTGCTCGAGTCAAGACGCGAGGGGCCGTGCTCCCCTCGCGTCATTTCTCGCGTACTCGAGCTCGCGCCTATTTGGTGCTCGCGATGATTCCGAGCGTCGCGGTGAACTGGTTGTCGGTCACGTCCGACGCGTTCTTCTGGAAAATCTTGTTGTTCGCGAAATCCATGCGCCCGTCGAGCATGAACGCGAGGTGATTGCCGACGCCGTAGATTAGCGTGAGCGTTCCGTCCTCGATGTCGGTCGAAGTGCCCGTCCCGAGCGTATCGCCGTGCTCGTCGTGATAGTACTCGCCACGCAGCGCGGCGGAGAAGGCGTCGCTGAAGGCGTAGCGCGCGACGAGGTTCGCGCCGTAGACCGACTCGTTATGCGTCCCTCCCATGGCGTCGGGGAGCGAGTCCTCTGCGCGATAATCCGCGTTGAGGAGGAAGCGCAGTTCCTTGGTCGGGTTGATGTCGGCGACGAAGTCGACCATGTGCCGCCAGTGGGAGTTCGCGTCCGGTACGTTTCCGGCTAGGGCGAGGGCGCCGCCCATGGGCGGGCCGACCACGAAGTCGGCCTGCTCAGGCCCGCCGACGTACCCGAGGTAGAGCACCAGCGCGTCCATCGGCTTGAACATGACTTGTGCGCCGAAGGTCTTCCCGCGGTTGTTGTCGATGCTGTTGTTCCAGCCATTCGCGGCGAAGACTTTCAGGTCGAGCTGGTCGGTCGCCGCGTAGTCGACGCGCAGGCCGGTAAAGAAGAGGGGCTGCATGTACCAGAAAAGAACGCTCCGCGAATAGTTCATGTTCAGCTGCGAGTCCGCCACCTCGGAGCCGAACGGCTGATCCCACTTGCCGAAATCCAGCGTCAGCTTGTCCGCCGGCTTCCACGTCGCGTACGCCTGCTTCACGTACTGCAGGCCGTAGGCGTTGTCCGGTCCCGCGTTGTAGAGGGTCGCGCCCGGTCCCATGCGCAGTCCGATCGTTCCGCCGATCGGGTCCGCCGCGTACGATGCGTTGACTCCCGCCCAGTTGACGGAGAACCCCTCGGCCACGTCGAACGCCCGGAAGCTGTTGCCCCCCACGGCGACACCGGCAGCGGCGACCGGCCCCTGCGGCTTCGGTCCATTCGCGTTGAAGCTGCCATAGGCGTCGACGAAGGCGTCGGCCGATATCTTGTCCAGCACCGAAGGCGCGGGCGTTGCGGCGGGCGCGGGGCTCGCCGGAGGGGCCGCCCCGGGAGCGGGAGCAGCCGGTGTTGCCTCGGTCGCCGCCGGAGCTGCGGGCGCCGCTGCGGCGGGCGCGGGCGCGGGCGCGGCCGTTGGACCGGCTGGACCCGCCGCCGGTGGCGCTGCGGGTGCCGGCGCCGGCGGCGGGGCCGCCGCCGGGGGCGCGCCCGCTGGCGGAGGAGACGCGGTTTGGGCGGCTACTGGGGCCGCTGCGGTCAGTAGGGCCAGCGTTGCGACAACGACACAGCTCGATGATCTCATGGGTATCCCTCCGAGGGGCAAACTCAGGTGGAATGCTCCTACCGGGATTCAATTTTCACGAATGTTTCGGAAACGTATTTGTTGGTCCTAAATTTCGGCCAAATATCGACCATCCGTCATTTCGCACCACGTCACGTATTTCGTGAACGTTTCCTGGCTCAAATCGAAAATCGATTGCGTAAAGAGACACGCACAAAAGAAAAACGCGGACCGCCTGTCCGCGGTCCGCGTTTTCTCCCCGAGAATCGGCTCTCGGGAGTCGGTGTCGGCTCGGCTACGCGGCGAGCCTCCCCCAAGGCTCGCCTTCGGCGAACGACTTCTTCGCGTCACGAAATCGCCGAGGACCTGTCCCCTGCGCCGTCGTCGTCGTGCGTGCGGCACGACGACGAGAGGCGGAGGTAGTGTCCCTAGTAGTGGATCGAGTCAGAATCTCTGACTCGGGTTGCTACGTCGTTGCGGGCTTTTCCTCGAGGAGGAGCGGCTTCGACTTCGCCTTGCTGGCGCGCATGAAGTAGATGCCGCCGTAGACGCCCCACATCGCGCAGATGCCGAGCGCGATGTACGGTTCCTTGACGCTCATCCCGCTCACCGCGAAGGGCCCGACGAGATAAAAGAGCATGCAGGCGAGGTTCGCGACGAGCCCGAAGATGGGCACCACGAGGTGCTTGAACCCGTGGAAGCTGTGGTGCTCACGGAAGGCGACGATCGCCACGATGCAGGTCAGCATGTAGAGGAGGAACGTCCCGAAATTGCTGACGAGGGTGACGATGACGAGCGTGTTCGGCAGTCGGCTGATCGTCGAAGGATCGAAGATGCCGAAGCTGTACCAGATGTTGTGATACTTCGGATCGAGCGGCGCAGGCGTCGTCCCGCCGAGGTAGACCGTCACCGTTGCGATGCCGATGAAGGCCGATACGATGGCGAGCGTCCAGATCGATCGGTGCGGCGTGAGCGTCTTCCCGTGGAGCATTCCGAAGTGCGCCGGGACCTCCTCGTCGCGCCCCATCGCGTAGGTGACGCGCGCGCCGGTGGAAAGACAGGACAGCGTCGTCCCGATGAGGGCCAAAAAGACGGTGAACGCCTGCACGAGCATGAAGGCGCGCCCCGCCGAGTACGACCCGAACAGCCACGTCCCGACGATGACCATCATGTCGCCCAGCGGAGCGCCGGACGCGGCCGCGTTCGTCAGTGTGTAACCGTGGTTCAGGAAGTAGTTCGCGGCGAAATACTCGATCAGGTAACAAACGAGCCCCTGAATGCCGAGCGACAAGAGAACGGCGCGGGGGACGTCGCGCTTCGCGTTCTTCGCCTCCTCGCCCATTGACGTGACCGACTCGAATCCCACGAGAATGAGGATCGCGATGCACGCCTGGATGAACATGAACGAGAAGCCGTGTGGGGCGACGACCGAGCTCGCCGTCTCGTGGTACTGGAAATGCGGCGTGAGATCCTTCGGGTGGTCGGCGTCCGACGGCTCCATCGTCGTGCCCTCGGTGTAGCTGAGGACGAACGGGACGGGCTTGCCGTCCTTGCTTTCGGCCACCGGCTCGCCGCTCTTCTCGTCGATCTTGTTCTGCATGACGGGCTGACCCGAGGCGTCGACCTTGGGCTTGCCGTCTTCCATGACCGGCTCTTGCGCGACCACGTAGTTGATCGGTGTCCCGTTCACGAGCTGATAGCCCTGCGACCCCTCGGGGTGCTGGACGCGATACGCGAGCGCCATCACCGAAAAGATGAGGAGCGCCGTGATCTGCACGATGTTGATGATCATGTTCACGCCGGTGGTCCCCGTCACACCGCGGAACGCGATGAACGCGACGCCGAGGGCGAACGCTATGCAGAACACGTACATGAACAGGGGGCTATTGAAACCCCCGCTGAACGTGTCGGGGAAGAACTGGTTGAGCAGGTACCCGCTGAGGAGCGCGGTCACGCCGACCATGCAGCCCGGGTACACCCAGTAGTAGAGGTGGCTCGCCCAGCCGGTGATGAACTTGGCGACGCGCGCGAACTTGAACGCCTTCGTCTTCGAGAGAAAGGCCTGCTCGGCGAAGAAATACGACGAGCCGGCGCCCGGATAGAGCTTGGAGAGCTCGGCGTAGCTGATCGCGGTCGCGAAACAGAGAAGCAGGGCGAGCACGATCCCGAACCACATCGCGCTGCCCGCCACCGGAGCGCCGTACAGAGCCTGAATCTGGAACGTGAGCCACAGAAACGCGCCGGGCGCGATCAGGGCCATGGCGTTGATGGTGAGTCCGGTCAGGCCGAGGGTGGCCCGCCCGGACGGCGGTGCCGAGTCCGCTGTCGTCTGCTGCATGGAAATTTCCCCTTGGTTGGTGTCGATGCGACATGGACCCTACCCACCAAATGTTTCCGACAAATTGCCTGATCACAGAAAATTAACTCGAACGACCGGTAGAGTGTTTCCGGATCGTTTCCGATTGAAATGCCCTCTCGGCGCGCCGGCCCGTTTCATGGAATAGTCGCGGGCGGCGATGATCAGCCGCAGCGACGTCCCGGCCTGCTCTCCCTTTGCCCTCCTGACGGACACGGGCACGGAGCGTGGAGCGAACGAGGATGCCTGCGGGTCGCATGTCGAGGGGCAGCAGGTCCTCCTTGCGGTCGCCGACGGCGTGAGCGGTGAAGAAGGCGGCGAAATCGCGAGCCAAATGGCGATCGACGTGGCGCTTCGCGCATACAAGGAGAGCCCCTCGTCTTGGGGACCGAACAAGCGCCTTTATCGCGCGGTGCAGCAGGCGAACATCGAGATCCACGACCGCGCTCTCGTCGTCACCGAGCTCCGGCGGATGTCGACGACGCTCACCGCGGTCGTCGTCGCCGGAGGAACGCTCTACGCCGCCCACATCGGCGACAGCCGGCTGTATTCGATCCGCAATGGGCGGATCACCCAGCTCACGAAGGACCACACCGTCGTCGGAGCGCGGCGCCGAATCGGCCTGATGAGCGCGAAGACCGCGCTGAGTCACCCCGAGCGGTCGATCCTGACGCGCAGTCTGGGCCGGGAGCTCATCGCCGCCGTCGACCGCATAGAGGCCCCGCTTCTCGACGGCGAAGTTTTGCTGGTGTGCACCGACGGCCTCTACAACGTCATCGATGATGACGAGTTGCGGGAGATCGTTGCCGGAAAGGACCCCGAGGCGGCTTGCCGAGCGCTCGTCGAGGCGGCGAACGCGCGTGGCACGGCCGACAATCTCACGGCCGCCGTCGTTCAGATCGTTGGCGCCTCGTCCTCGAGCGAGAGCCGTCAGAGCTGGCGCGAGCGACTGACGTCTTGGCTCGGCAAGTAGCGAGGGAAGCAATCGCGAGAAGCGATTTAACTCTCCTTTAACTCGTCCGCATGCCCAGAGGCGCAAGAATGAAGGGCAAGAGTCGCTCGAGGATCGAGAACGACGCAGCGCCTCGTGAAGGGGGCTGCGATTGGAGTGGCCGCCGACCAGCGCAGAAGAGTGGTGTCGACTGCGCCCGTCCCACGGGCCGGGATTTCCCCGAATAGCTCGGTCGGCGGCCACTCGAGTCGCAATTCTTGGCCCTCCCACCACCGCCGTTGACGCGCTTCGGCGGCCGGCGGCTCTTCTCGTCAATTCTCCGCAATCCTCGGCGCAACCGGATGCCGCGTGGTCAGCGGGTCGCGCAGTTAACGCGGAATTAACGCCGCGCTAGGTCGTCCGAGTTAATGCCGAATTAACTTGCAGTGAAACGGACGCGATACATTCGGGGGGTAGCGTCCCACGGCAACCGAGGAAGGTCGGCGGGTTTCTGCTGCGCCGGGAGGAAGTGGCCTCGATGCTGCTTTTCCCCCGGCCTGACACATGGCGAGAATCGTCTCGCGCCAAGACATACGAGGAGTTGCAGTCGAGCCGCTCCGTCGAAACATTCTCCGCCTGACACCATCCATCGATTTGCCGGACAACCGTAGGAGGCCCAATGTTGTTAAATAGATTCGTGGAAAGGATAAAGCAAAAGGACTACCGTCGACTGTTCGCCCTGATTTTCGCGAGCAAGGTCCTGGGGGTCGTTCTTCTGCTCGTCGCGATCAAGGCGGTCAGCGCGTACCTATTCACGCCGGCCTTCGCCGAGGACGCGGCGGCGGCGGCAGAGCCTCCGCCGTACGTGAATCCGCTGAACACGATGTGGACCGTCATGGCTGCGTTCCTCGTCTTCTTCATGCAGGCGGGGTTCATGATGCTCGAAGCTGGGTTTTCGCGAACGCGCGAGACGGTGAACGTGCTTCTCGAGGGCATCGTCGACACGTGCCTCTGCGGAATCCTCTTCTGGGCTTGGGGCTTTGCCTTCATGTTCGGCGCCGGCAACGGCTTCATCGGTCACCAGTACTTCTTCTTGCAGGGTGTGCCGGAGACCTACGGAAGCACGGGCGTCGCGTTCCTGGCGTACTGGCTGTTCCAGTTCGCGTTCGCCGACACATGCAGCACCATCACCTCCGGCGCCATGGTCGGGCGCACGGGCTTCGTCGGTGACCTTCTCTACAGTGTCGGCGTGAGTGGCTTCATTTACCCGATCATCGGCCACTGGGCGTGGGGTCCCGACGGCTGGCTCACCACGATCAAGCCGCTTCCGTTCCACGACTTCGCCGGCTCGACGGTCGTGCACACGATCGGCGGCTTCATCGCGCTTGCGGGCGCCATCGCCCTGGGCCCGCGCGTCGGCCGCAAATTCAAGCGCGACGGCGGCGGTCCCATGCCTGGTCACGACATGACGGTCGCCGCGGTCGGTGGCGTCATCCTCTGGTTCGGTTGGTACGGGTTCAACCCGGGCAGCACGCTTTCGGCCATGGACATGGCTGGGTGCGGCCGCGTCGCCGCGAACACCACGCTCGCGGCCTGCGGAGGTGGGCTCTCGGCGCTCTTCTACATGGTTCCTCGGAACAAGGTGTGGGACTGCGGAATGACCGTCAACGGCTTCCTTGCGGGCCTCGTCGCCATCACGTGTCCATGTTACTGGGTATCCCCATTCGGCGCGATCCTCATTGGCGGCATCGCAGGTGTCGTATGCGTCTGGGGCGTCGATCTCGTCGAGTGGATGCGCGTGGACGACCCGGTCGGCGCGGTCGCCGTCCACGGCGTCTGCGGCATCTGGGGGACCTTGAGCCTCGGGCTCTTCGCGTGCGGCAAGTACGGGGCGGCGGGGCCGACGGGGCCCGACAACTCGGACGGTGCGGTGCTGACGGGCCTCTTCTACGGCGGCGGCGCCAACGTTCTCATCTCGCAGGCGATCGGCAGCGCGGTCATCACGGTGGCCACCTTCGCGGTGGCCATGCTCCTCATGTACGCGGTGAAGCTGACGGGCACGCTCCGCGTATCGAAGGAAGGCGAGCTCGAAGGGCTCGACGTCCACGAGCACGGCGGCACCGCCTACCCGGAGCTCATCGGCCTGGGAGGCGGCTCGACGTCCGCCACGACGGAGGTCACCGGCGCCGTCGCACGCGCGGCGTCGGCGGCGGAGTAGCACCAAGCGAAAGAAGCGGGCCCGGTCCGCGCGATGGCGTCCCATCGCGTGGCCGGGTTTCGCACATCCGGCGTTGGAGTGGCCGCCGACCGCGGCCAGTGACTGCTTCGCGCAGGCTGTTCAAGGTGTCGGCTGCGCAGCGGCATTGTTGTGGGGTGGGGGCGCCTCGACTCGGCGGGCCACTCGAATTCAGTGTTTCGCAATTGGACCGATCGCACTAGAAGAAGGACTATCCATGTCCACTGCCGCGGGTTCTGCGAGCATGCCGCGATCGGAAAGCCCCTCGGTGGCACCGCACGCGGCCCATGCCGGGATGACGAAGCTGATGCTGCTCGCGACGGGGGTCGTCTTCGGCGACATCGGCACGAGCCCTCTCTACGCCGTCAAGGAGTGCGTCGATCATGACCACGGCGTCGCGGCCACGCCGGAAAACCTATTCGGCCTGCTGTCGCTGGTCTTCTGGTCGCTGACCATGGTGGTCGCGGTCAAGTACCTCACCTTCATCATGCGCGCCGACAACCACGGAGAGGGCGGGATCCTGGCCCTCCTCGCGCTCGTGCCGTCGAAGACCAAACCGGGATCGACGCGCATCGGCTGGCTGGCGGCGCTCGTCATCTTCGGCGCCGCGCTCCTCTACGGGGACGGGGTGATCACTCCAGCGATATCCGTGCTCAGCGCCGTCGAGGGCCTCGGCGTCGCCACCACACGGCTGACTCCGGCCATCGTTCCGCTCACGATCGTCATCCTGATCGCTCTCTTCGCGGTGCAGAGGCGTGGCACCGCTCGCATCGGAGGAATCTTCGGCCCGATCATGGTCCTATGGTTCGTCACCATTGCGTTTCTCGGCGTCGCACAGATCGCGCAATGTCCGAGCGTCTTGCAGGCGCTCGACCCGGTGCACGCCGTAAGGTTCTTCGGTTCGCACGGGCGCGCCGCGTTCCTCGTTCTCGGCAGCGTCGTCCTG
>Ga0102924_1001091_pt1 | contig 32029 bp, 29 predicted proteins | sample PaiPotPPM11metaG_FD_80116 | JGI IMG/M metagenome (GOLD analysis project Ga0102924, IMG submission 80116) | Iron sulfur acid spring bacterial and archeal communities from Banff, Canada, to study Microbial Dark Matter (Phase II) - Paint Pots PPM... ... | reverse complement strand
GACCGTGCCAAGGCTTTCTACACCGAGAAGGCTGGCTTCAATCTGGACGTTGACCATCGCGCTGGCGACTTTCGCGTCGTGCAGCTGACCCCGCCAGGCTCGGCGTGCTCGATCGCCCTTATGACGGGGAGCACAGAAGCGGCGCCGGGCTCCGTCCAGGGCCTGCACCTGGTCGTCCCCAACATCGACGCCGCTCGCGCCGAGCTCGTCGAACGTGGGGCGGACGTCAGCGAGATCTACCATTTCGCGTCGGGCAGTCAGGCGCCGGGGCCCGATCCCCAACGTAGCAATTACGGTTCGTTCCTCTCCTTCAACGACCCCGACGGCAACGGCTGGCTTGTCCAGGAGGTCAGGCGAACGGAGCCCGGGGCATGACCGGGACGATCGCGAACGTGACGCGCGGACTGGGGTTCAGATGACGATGGACCGGACTGACGAAGGCGCCGCCGCGATCGCCGGTGAAGCACCCGCCTTCGCGGCGCTCACCGAGCGCCACCGGCGCGAACTGCACGTCCACTGCTACCGGATGCTTGCCTCGTTCGACGAAGCGGAGGACGCCGTGCAGGAGACGTTCCTGCGCGCGTGGCGCAGCCGTGACAGCTTCGACGGCAGCGCATTGTTCCGTGCGTGGCTCTACCGCATCGCCACGAACGTGTGCCTCGACATGCTCCGGCGGCGCTCGCGTCGTCTGACGACGTTGCACTCCTTCGCCGAGGTGCCGTGGCTCCAGCCATACCCGGACCGATTGCTGGACGAGGTTGCGCCGAGCGACGAGCAGCCGGACGCGATCATCGTCGAGCGGGAGACGATCGCGCTCGCGTTCCTCGCCGCCATGCAGATCCTGCCGCCGAGACAGCGCGCGGCGTTGATCGTGCGCGACGTGCTCGGCTGGCCGGCCAGCGAGACGGCGTCCCTCCTCGAGACGAGCGTCGCCGCAGCGAACAGTGCGCTCCAGCGCGCGCGCGCGACGATGCAGGAGCATCTACCGGCGCGGCGCGCGGAGTGGTCCGCACGGGAGCCGAGCGACGAGGAACGGGTGCTGCTCGCGCGGTTCATCGCCGCACATGAACGGTGCGACGCCGTGGCTGCCGTCGCGATCGCGGCGCAGGACATCCGGATCACGATGCCGCCGAACCCCTTCTGCTTCGAGGGGCTCGCGGCGATCGCGCCACTCCTCGAGCGCGCGTTTGGCGAGGAGAGGGACGGCGATTGGCGCCTTGTGCCGACGCAAGCCAACCGGATGCCGACGGCCGCGAGCTACCTCCGTCGGCCGGGCGACTCCGCGTTCCGGGCGTTCAAGCTCGATGTCCTGCGCATCGCGGACGGCGTCATCGCAGAGATCACGACGTTCGGCGCCGGGCTGTTCCCGGCATTCGGCCTCCCACCGACGCTCTGAGGACGAACGGTCGGTGGACCGCCATCGCGGCTGGTCGAACGCAATGTCAAGGAGGACGATGGTCATGAACGATCTGCAGCAGCGCGTCCAGCGAACGATTGATCAGCTCGTCGAATCCGGTGCCGAGCGGGGCCTGCAAGTCGCCGTCTACCGGCACGGTCACCTCGTGGTCGACGCCGTTGCGGGCGTCGCCGATCCGGCAACCGGACGCCCGGTCACGTCGGACACGCCCTTCTACGTCTACTCCACCGGCAAGGGCGCGACCGCGACGGTGGCCCACATCCTCGCCGAGCGCGGCCTCTTCGACTACGACACCCCGATCGTCGCGCTGTGGCCGGAGTTCGGCGCGCACGGCAAGGAGAAGGCGACCGTGCAACACGTCTTGACGCACACGGTCGGCGTGCCCGGCGTGCCGGCTGACACGACGCCCGAGGACCTGTGCGATTGGCAGAAGATGTGTGCCCTGATCGCCGACGCCGTGCCCTGGTGGGAACCGGGCACGAAGACTGCCTACCACGCCTACCCGTTCGGTTACATCGTTGGCGAGCTCGTCCGCCGGGCCACTGGCAAGCCCATCTCACAGGTGTTGCGGGAGGAAGTGGCCGAGCCGCTGGGCGTCGCCGACGAGCTCTTCTTCGGTGTTCCGCAGTCCGCATTGGGCAGGCTGGCCCGGCTGGAGGACGCGGAAGGCGACGCGGAGTTTCTCGCCGCGCTGCCCGATGATTCCCCATTCTTCAAGCTGGCGCCGCGGGTAGTAACCCCGACCGCCACGTTCGGCAACCGCACCGACGTGCTGCAGGCCGACATCCCCGCGGGCGGCAAGATGTCCGCCCGCGCCGTGGCCCGCATGTACGCCGCGTTGCTGGGCGAGGTGGACGGCGTCCGGCTGATCTCGCCCGAACGACTGTGCGAGGTATCCGCGGTGGCGTTCAGTGGCGCCGACGAGATCTTCGGCTCCCCGTCCACGTGGGCGCTGGGGTACGCCATCGGCCGTCCCGGGGCCGACCCGCAAGCTCCCCCGACCGCGTTCGGGTGGGGGGGCGTCGGCGGGAGCAACGCGTTCGCGGACACCGCCACCGGGATCGCGTTCGCGCTGACGAAGAACCGGCTCACCGCCGATTTCAGCGCTGTTGAACAGGTCGCCGGGATCGTCATGGAGGCCGTCGGTGATCGCTAGCCAGCAGCAGCGATGGTGTCACCCGGTCGCAAGAGGATTGCCTGCGATATGGAGGCATGCACACAAAAACCCGCCGCGTACACGGAAGACGCGGTGGGGAGTTTTGAGGAGCGCAGTTAGTATGCCGCGAGTTTACGCACTGCCTCGGTAACAACGACCGGATTTGGGATGATGGCGGTCTCCTGCTCATTGTTATAGGGGATGTGGGAATCGAGCGCGCCGATGCGGACGATCGGGGCGTCGAGCGAATCGAGACAATTCTCGGCGATGAACGCGCCGACTTCCGCGCCGAGGCCCATCGTCTTGTTGTCCTCGTGGAGGATCAACACCTTACCCGTCTTCGCCGTCGTCTCCGCGATTGCTTCGAGATCAAGTGGATGGAGGGTGCGGAGGTCGAGCACTTCGACGTTGATCCCCTCGCCCTCGACGGTGCGCGCCGCTTCGAGCGCCCAGTGGACGCCGACGCCATAGGTGATGACGGAGAGCGTCGTCCCCTCACGCTGCACCTTCGCCTTGCCGATCGGCACGGTGTAGTCACCGTCCGGCACCTCTTCTTTGTAGCGGCGGTAGGACTTCTTGTGCTCGTAGAACATCACGGGATCCGGGTCGCGGATCGCGGCGAGGATCAGTCCCTTCGCGTCGTACGCGGTGGCAGGGATGACGACCTTCAGGCCGGGCGTGTGGCAAAAGAGCGCCTCGACACTCTGCGAGTGATACAGGCCGCCATGCACGCCCGCGCCGAAGGGGGAGCGGAAGACGACCGGGCAGCCCCAGTCGCCATTGGAGCGATAGCGGATACACGCCGCCTCATTGACGATCTGGTCGTACGCGGGCAAGCTGTAGTCCGCGAACTGCATCTCCGCGATCGGCTTCAGGCCGGAGAATGCCGCGCCGATGGCGATGCCCGCGATGCCGCACTCCGCGATCGGCGTGTCGAAGGCGCGGTACATACCGAATTCCTGCTGCAAGCCGTCGGTGATCTTGAACACGCCGCCCTTGTAGCCGACGTCCTCACCCATCACCACGACGGTCGGGTCGCGCGCCATCTCATCGCGGATGGCATCGTGGATCGCGTCGGCAATCGTCTTCTCGGGCATGTACGCTTACCCCTCCTCCGCAAAGATGTGGCGGCGCGCCGCTTCCGGCTCCGCCGCCGGGGCCGCTTCGGCGCGGTCCAGCGATTCGCGAATCTCCGCCGTGATCTCTCGCACCGTCTCGGCGTCGGACTCCTCAGTCAGCACGCCGCGCTCGATCAGAAAATTGCGCATCCGTGGCACCGGATCGTACCGCTTCAGTTCATTGCGCATCTCGTCGGTGCGATAGCGGTCATTATCGTCCGAGGAGTGGGCGACGAGTCGGACGCAGTTTGCCTCGATCAACGTCGGGCCTTCACCACGGAGCGCGCGCTCCCGCGCCTCACGCGTCGCATTGTAGACGGCGATCACATCGGTGCCATCAATCGCAATCGCGTGCATCGCATAACCCTTCGCCACGCGATTGGCGACGCCGCCCTCCGGCAGTTCGTACTGCTCGGGGACGCTGATCGCGTAGTGGTTGTTCTCGATGAAGAAGATGACGGGCAGTTTGTGGATGCTGGCGATGGCGACGGTTTCGTGAAAGTCGCCCTTCGCGGTCGCGCCCTCACCGGAGTAAGAGATCGCGACGAAATCCTCGCCCTTCACCCGCGCCGCGTATGCCGAACCGACGGCGTGCGCAATCTGCGTGGCGACGCTGCTGGAACCACTCGGCATCTTCCACGCGACGCTCGACGGGTGGTTCGGCAATTGCCGCCCGCCGCTGTACGGGTCATCCCGCTTGCCGAGGACGCTGAGGAGGAGATCATAGGGGGTGAACCCCATCGTCAGGGCGACCGACATGCTGCGGTAGTAGGTATACAGGTAATCGCTGCCCTTGTTCATCGCCATTGCACTACCGACCTGGGCCGCTTCGTGGCCCTGGCTGGTGATGACGAAGTGTGTCTTACCCTGGCGGGACAGGATCCAGAACCGCTCCGCGAGGAGGCGCCCGGTGACCATGGTCCGGTACATCCGCCTCAACTGCTCTTCTGAGAGATCGCCTGGGTCCGCCAACGCTGCTACTGGCGTTTCCACCACACTGCTCATTGCCGCGGCCTCCTCAACCCTTCGACCAGCACCGCACGATGTTCGCGTTACCCCACGACGGTGAACGTCATACCACGTTCCACGTTCGTCCGTGACGCGCTGCTATCATACCACGCCATGCTTTTCTGCCCACATATTCCGCGAGGGCGGACACCGGGCGACTGGATACATCCGCGCGATCAATTTTCGGCGTACTGGTGTAAGAGATCGTCGCGTGTGTTAGCATAGCGCCGTCGGATATTGTTCATGTAAAGGGGGAGAGATGCACAGGGTGGCGGGTGGTTTCGTCAGGCTTGCGGTATTGGTTGCCCTCCTGGGACTCTTTACGGTCGCGGCTCCGGTTTCTGCCGCCAGCGTAAATGCGGGTCATGATTACAGCGCGACTATCACGCCGGGTGAGGAAGTGCCGGTCCCCGATGCGGGGCCATACGGGTGGGCACTGTTCCACATTAACGATGACGGGCAGAGCATGAGTTGGGTGCTCTGGGTCAGCGTGATCAATGATCCCACCGCGGCGCACATCCACGTCGGTGGTATCGGGGTCAATGGCCCGGTCGTCGTCCCGCTCTATAGCGGCAAGACCGTCGGCGCGTTCAGTGGCGTGCTGTCATCCGGCACGATTACCGCGGCGGATTTGACCGGGCCGATGAAGGGCATGACGATGGATGACTTGTTTGCTGCCATGAAGAGTGGCAAAACATACGTGAATGTCCACTCGGCGAAGCATCCCGGTGGCGAGTCGCGCGGCCAGGTCCACAGCGACGAAGATGGTTCTCTTGTCGGGTAACACCGAAGAGCGAGTAACGAGCAACGAGTAACGAGAAAAAGGGAGGAAGGCTCACGGGCTTGCCTCCCTCTGCGTGGTTTGGCATCCGATCCCTCGTTACTCGTTACTTGTTACTCGCACAATCGCATCCGTCATCCGGGCGACTCGGGCCATCGCGCGGACATCATGGACGCGCACGATGTCCGCGCCTCCGGCGATGGCGAGCGCGACCGTCGCGGCGGTGCCTTCCACGCGATCGCCGACGGGGAGATTGAGCGTCAGGCCGATGAAGGACTTGCGCGAGGCGCCCACAAGGAGCGGCACGCCGAGGGAGCGCAGTTCGGGCAGGCGACGCATCATTTCGAGATTCTGCGCGACCGTCTTGCCGAAGCCGATGCCGGGATCCGCGATCAGTTGCGCGCGGGGGATGCCCGCCGCAACCGCGACCACGATACTCTCCCGGAGCCAGGCGATCACATCCGCGGCGACATCCGTGTAGTGAACATCGTCGTAGTGGCCGCCGAACGCGTCCACGGTCGCCATCGCGGCGCGATTGTGCATCAGGACGAGCGCCGCCCCGGAGCGCGCTACGACGTCCGCCAGCGCCGGATCGCGGTGGAGTGCCCAGACATCGTTCACCATCGTCGCGCCCGCCGCGAGCGCCGCCTCCGCGACGAAGGCGCGGGAGGTATCCACCGAGATTGGCACGTCGAGGCGCGCCGCGAGCGCACGGATTACTGGCACGACCCGCGCTCGCTCTTCCTCCTCCGGCACGAAGGCCGCGCCGGGCCGGGTGGACTCGCCACCCACGTCAATGATGTCCGCGCCGTCCCGCACGAACTGTTCTGCCCGCGTGATCGCCGCCGCGACATCCGTCACGCCATCGCCGGAGAACGAGTCCGGCGTCACGTTCAGGATGGCCATCACGTATGTCTTCGCACCCCAGTGAAGCATTGTGCCGCCGCAGCGGGTTGGTGCGAGGGTAGTCATTGTCTTCGTTCCCGCTCCCGTAGGCTTCAGGCTCTCGCGCAGACTGAAGGCTGAAGCCTACGCTACCAATGTATCGCGCACCGCGCCGACGAGATAGAGCGAGCCGGTGACGCAGACACAATCATTCGGATCCGCCCACGCCCGCGCCGCTTCAACGGCTGCAATCGGATCCGGGATGGCCGCCGACGTGCCGCGCGGCTGGAACGTCGCAAGGAGTACGGCGAGTTCTTCCGGCGGGATCGCTTGCCCCGGCCCGAAGTCGCCGTGCATTGCAAATGAGGTTAGCACGATATGATCCACGACCGGAGCGAGGCGCGCGAGCATCGCCGCCACATCGTGCCGCCGGGTAAAGGCCGCGACGACGACCAATCGCCGGTACGTGAAATATGCGGGCAGCGCGGCGAGCAGTGCGTCAATCTTATCCGGGTTGTGCGCGCCATCGAGCACGACCGTCGGCTTTTCGCCGACGACTTCGAGCCTGCCGGGAATGCGGATGATGGGGAGTGTTTCCGCGATGACGGTATCAGAGACTTTCAGACCATATGCTTCCAGTGCGACGACCGCGGCAATCGCCAGTGCCGCATTCATTTTCTGATGCTCTCCGAGCAACGTGAGGGACAAGTGGTGAAGCATGCGACGGTTTGGTACGTCTACATCGAAGCGATCACGCCCATCTACGGCCCAATCGAGGTCGGGATCGTTCCGCCAGGTTCGTATACGAATATCTCTGCCGAGCAGCCAAAGCGGCACGCCACATATCCCTGCATGATCCTCGACGATTTCCCGCACACTCGGCTGCGTGACGCCGGTGATGGCGATACAACCCGGCTTAATGATCGCCACTTTGTCCCGCGCGATCTTCTCGACGGTGTCGCCGAGGATTTCGGTGTGATCCAGGCCAACATTCGTCAGCACGGCGACGAGCGGCTGCACGACATTTGTGCCGTCATACGTGCCGCCCAAACCAACTTCGATGACCGCACTATCCACAGCGATGCGGCGGAAGTGCAAGAAGGCGAGGGCGACGGTAAATTCGTACCATGTTGGCCGCACGGCGCGGGCGGCGGGCGCGGCCTCCTCGATCAGCGCCCACAGGTCAGCATCGCTGATCGGCGCGCCATTGACGACGATCCGCTCGTTGACGCGCCGCAGATGCGGCTTCGTATGCAGGCCGGTGCGGTATCCGGCAGCGGTGAGCAGCGCGGCGGCAATCGTCGCCGTCGAGCCTTTCCCCGCCGTCCCGCCGACATGGAGAACGGGCAGCCCGATCTGCGGGTCGCCGAGGAGCGCGAGCAACCGCCGCATCCGCCCGAGGTCCGGCCGTTCCCCGCTCGGCGATGCATGTGCCAGCGACCACAGCCGCGCATCAATCTCATTCATCGCCGCATCGTCTCGCATCACCCAGCCTCCTACGCTGTGATTGTAACCGGAGAGAAACGTAAACCACAGAGACACAGAGGGTACCGAGATAGGAGAAGAGGATAGGAAGTACGAATCCCCTGTCTCCCTCATCTCTTCTCTGCGTTCCTCCGTGCCCTCTGTGTCTCTGTGGTTGATCCCTTCCCCTCTGCGAATGGGAGGCGTACACTCGCGGGGTCAACATGGGGAATGCGAGCATCGCGTGCAGGGAGGTTCCGATGGAATACCGGACAATGGGCGCGTCTGACCTGGAGATTTCCGCAATTGGCTTCGGCTGCTGGGAGATGGGCGGCAACCAGTACGGCGCTGTGGACGATCAGGAGGAGACGCGTGCCGTCTCCCGGGCGATTGACCTCGGCGTAACCCTCTTCGACACCGCCGCCATCTACGGGCACGGCCACTCCGAGGAAGTGCTCGGCAAGGCACTCGGCGCGCGGCGTAAGGAAATCGTCCTTGTCACGAAGGGCGGGCTGAGTTGGGAAGTTGTCGGCGGGCCGTCCACGCGGGACAGTTCGCGCGCCGCGATCACCAGGGGGATGGACGACAGCCTGAAGCGGCTCGGCACCGACTACGTGGATTTGTATCTCATCCACTGGCCGGATGTGAACACGCCGATCGAGGAGACGATGCAGACGCTCAACGACCTTATGCGGGCGGGCAAGACGCGGTATGTCGGCGTCTCAAACTACAGCGCGACGCAACTGCGGGAGGCGAAACGGACGGCGAATATCTGCGCCAATCAGGTCGGCTACAACCTCTTCGACCGCCGCTGGGAGCGCGAAATGTTCCCAACCGCCCTGGCACTCGGCGTCGGCGTGATGGCGTACGGCCCGATGGCGCACGGCCTCCTCACCGGCACGTTCACAACAGAGACAACGTTCGTGGAGTGGGACTGGCGGGCGCGCGGCTCCGCCTTCGGTCAGCGCCTCTTCACCCCGGAGCATTTTCCGAAGAACATCGCCGTCGCGGACCGGCTAAAGGGAGTCGCCGCGCGGCTGGGGACGACGCTGCCGAAACTCGCCATCGCCTGGGTTTTGCAGCAACCGGCGGTGAGCGTTGCGCTGGCGGGCATCCGCAAGCCGGAAGAGATTGAGCACAATGTCGGCGCGCTCGATGTGCGGTTCTCGCCGGATGATCTCGACGTCATAGACGAGATCATGGCGGGGGCGGCAGGGCAGACAGACGCCATCCCCGCGTGACGCCGCCGCACGATCCGGCTGCGGCAAGGAGGAACAGGCTCGTGCGCATCGAAAGCATTGGCGATCACCCCGATCTCGTCGAGACGGTCGCGCGCTGGCAGTGGGAGGAGTGGGGCCACCTCGATCCGGCCGACTCGCTCGCCACACGGATCGCGAGCCTCCGCGACCAGAAAAGCCACGACCGCATTCCTGCCACATACATCGCCCTGAATGACGCCGAACCGCTCGGATCGGCGAGCCTGGTCGCGCATGATATGAGTACGCACCGCGAACTCTCGCCGTGGCTCGCCAGCGTGTACGTCACACCCGCCGCGCGCGGGCGCGGGGTTGCGAGCGCGCTCGTGCGGCACGCTGTGGCACAGACGGCGGCGATGGGCGTCGCGCGGCTCTACCTGTACACGGAGAACGCCCAGGGCTTGTACGAGAAACTCGGCTGGCGGGTGATCGCGACGGAGCGCTTCCAGGGACATTCCGTCACGATTATGGCGATTGACCCCGTGCCCGAACCCACAATCGTAACGAGAGGGAGAATACGCAATGCAGGCGGATAGCGCACTACTCACCCGTAGACGGTTCTTGACCCTGCTTGCCGCCGCTACTGCCTCGACAGCCCTCGCCGCGTGCAGCAGCGGCAGTGCAACGCCGACCGTGACTCCGGTGCTGACGACGCCCGCGGCATCGTCACCGACGACCGCTGTGCCGACCGCAACGCTTCCCGCCGCGACGCCGACGATGGCGCCCATCGCTGTGCCGCCAACCACGGTCGCGCCGACTGCCGCGTCATCGTCCGGCGTCGCGAGCACGTCGCCCGTTGTCAGCAGCGCGACGATGCCGAACACCCTCGCGCCCGATGCCTCGCCCCGCTTCCGCGCCGTCGCCGAGCGCGTGATGACGCTGCTGGCAGAGCAGCAGGTACCCGGCGCGTCCCTCGGCATCCTTGCCGAGGGCAAAGAGGAGTACGCGACTTTCGGTGTCGCGAGCATCGAGACCAAAAGGCCCGTGACGCTCGACACGCTCTTCCAGATCGGCTCGCTGACGAAGACCTACACCGGCACGGCGATCATGCGGCTACGCGAGCAGGGGAAGATTGATCTCGATGCGCCCGTCCGCACGTATATTCCCGATCTCAAACTGGCGGATCAGTCGGTCGTGGCGAAGGTGACGATCAAGCACCTTCTGACACACACCGGTGGCTGGTGGGGTGACTCCTTCACCGACACGGGCGACGGCGATGACGCCATCGCGCGGTTCGTGACCGAAAAACTGCCCACCTTCCCGCAGATCGAACCGCTCGGCGCGTTCTTCAGTTACAACAACTCCGGCTTCGCCCTGCTCGGGCGTGTGATCGAGGTTGTGACGGGCAAGCCGTATCGCGGCGCGCTCGCCGATCTCGTCCTGCAACCGCTCGGCGTCACGGCGGCGTATTTCTCCCAGGAAGATGTGCTGGCGCGCCCGTACGCCGTTGGGCACGGTGAGGGGAAGAATGGCGTGCAGGTCGCGCACCCGCTCTTCCTGCCGAGGAATATTGACCCGGCGGGCGGCATCTTCTCGACGATCAAGGAACAGATCCGCTACGCGCGTTTCCATCTCGGTGATGGGATGGTCGGCGGGACGCGCGTTTTGAAAGCAGATACGCTCCAACAGATGCAGACCGGGCAACCTGTGGTGATCCCCGGTCAGTCGGCGACGAAGATCGGTCTGCCGTGGTTCGTCCAGCAGGTACCGGGCCTCCGCTTGATCGCGCACCCCGGCGACACCTTCGGGCAGCACACGGAGTTCGTTGCCGTACCGGACAAGGGATTCGTTTTCGTTTTGCTCGCGAACGCGACGAAAGGAGCGGTCGTTGCCTCGTATGCCCTGAGCGTGGCGTTCGGGCAATACCTCGGCGTCGGCCCGGCCGCGAGCACGCCAGGGGCGACGATTGCCGCGCCACCCGCCGCCGTTGCACCGCCCACGGTGACCCTGCCGCCGGAGAAACTGGCGGAGTATGCGGGGCGGTATGCCCTGCCGACCGGTACGATTGTCATTCGCATGGAGAATGGCGCGCTCCTCCTGCAATCGGAGAAGGGTGACACGCACGATCAAATCCTGCCGGATATCAAGACGCAGGATGTGCCTGCGGTCGCGCGGCTGGCCTTCGTCAAAGAGGACCTCGCCCTGATCGGCAATACGCCCGCGACATCGGTACCGATCATCTTCGTCCGCAAGCCGGACCGTAGCGTGGGCTGGCTCGATATTGGCCTGCGGCTCATACCGAAGCAGGGGTAGTGCGCATCTCGCCTATCGCCTACTCGCCGCTCGTGATAGCATAGGCGAGCAGCCGGTGGGGCCGCCCTTTTTTTCGCGCCGAGACGGGAGGCCACGCGATGCTTGATCGCATGCATTTGCCACGGCCTGGCGAGCAATCCCCCGCCATCCGGCGCTATACGGTGATGATCTTCGTCCTGCTGACTGCCTTCGGCGCGTCAGACCTCCTTTTCAACCTCTATCTCACGCGCCTCGGCTACCGCGAGGATTTTATCGGCCTCGTCAATGCCGTCACGCAACTGGTCTGGGCAGGGGCGGCAGCGACCGCGGGTGCGCTCGCCCATCGCTGGACATCGCGGCGCGTCCTGATCGTCGGGGCGCTCGTGCTCGGTGCGGGCTATGCGGCGCGAGGGGCCGTCACCGCACCGTGGCTGATTATCGTCACCTTCTCGGTCGGCTGCGTCGGCGGCGGCTGGGTCTTCGCGATTGGTATGAACTACATCGCTGACTACACGACGTCCGCCAGGCGGCTCGGCGCGATCGCCCTCTATACAATGGCGAGCAGCCTCTCCACGACGCTCGGCAGCATCGGCGGGGGCTGGCTGCCGAGCGTGATCGCGCATGTCGGTGGAGCGCGCGGCGGGGCGGCGCCGATCCGGATGACGCTGCTCCTCAGCGCGGGAATCATCTTCCTCAGCGTGTTGCCGCTGCTCGGCGTCGGGCCGCCCCCGGCGGAATTAGGCGCCCCTACCGTGCCGTCCGACCTCGCAGGATCCACCCCGCGCACGTCGCCGCGACGCACGCCCGCGCAGCAGACGCGGCGCGACATGTTGGTGTACTTCGTCTTTGCCTTCGTGCTGGCGGGCGGCGTGGCGATGGTCATCCCATTCTACAATGTCTATCTCTCCCGGCATGGCTTCAGCACGGGCGCGATTGGGATTGTCTATGGCTGTGGCGGCATATGTGGCGCGCTCTTCGGCCTCGCGGTTCCGGTATTCGGAGCGCGCATCGGCGTGGCGCGGGGGGCGGGGATTTTGCGCGCCTTCCCCGGCCTCCTCTTCTTCGCGCTGATCTTCGTCTCACCGGCGTGGCTCGCGGTGGCGGCGCATATCTGTCGGCGTGGCTGTTTCGATGCCTCGTACGCGCTCGAATCGAACTTTGCCAGCCGCCTCTTCCCGGCGCGCGTCCGGGCGCATGTCTTCGCCTGGCGGGAGGCGACGCTCAGCCTCGGCATCGCGCTCCTCAGCCCGATCGGCGGCCTCCTGATCGTCCACTTCGGCTATCGCGCCGCCTTCGCCGTCTTCGCCGCTGCCACCGCAGGCATTCTCGCGATGTTCCTCGGCTACTTCGTCCCACGCGAGCGCCGGCTGGCAGTCGAATCCGCGCCCTTGCGCGAGGCGGCGGGTACCCTCGCGACGGAGTCTGCCTAACTCCTGACTCTTTCCCAACGGGGAAGGGTCAGGGGTCAAGGCCGCTCTCTTCTCCCCGACCGGCGGGCGTGAAACTGCTCGTGTGTATGGCAATGGCTTGGGCGATATCCGGCGCGGTGAGCACATCTACCGCGACGATCCATTTGACCCACTGAAAACCCCGCCGCCCCGGTGCGACGAGTCGCAGTGGCGCGCCGTGGTCGTGGCTCAGTGGTTCGTCCTCGATGTGCGTGGCGAGCAGGGCGTCGTACGCTTCGGCGAGCGGCAGGCTCCAGCGATACCCCGTCACGGAGCGGAAGCGCACCCATCGCGCATCATCCCGCACCTCGGCGCGATCCAGCAGCGTGCCGACGCGCATGCCCTGCCAAATATGGGTGCTGGCGAAGCCGCCCGTGCAATCAAGTGTCGCCTCCATTGTCTCGTCGTGGGTCAGATCGTCGTAGGTCGCGGGGAATGGCCGCGCGACATGTCCGCCGACGACGAGCGTCCAATCGGCGGGCGCGAGGGGGCGCGGCCGATCGGCGACCCAACTCGTCGCCGGGAAGGCGTTGCCCGCGAGATCGCCGACCGCGCGCGAACCGGTGAAGCGGCGCGGGCGCCACCCGGGCAGGATGCTGGCGAGCCGTTGCTGCGCGGGCCAGAGCGCCGCGCTGCCCGCGACGAGACCGAGCCAGCGGAGCGCCTGCCGCCTGCCAGACATATCCCTTCGCCGTAGCGGCTTGGCCCGGGCGATCATGTGAACCGAGACGAGCAGGACGAGCAGCAAGCCGAGCGCGATATGCCAATTGAGCAGGCCGAACCCCGCCGCGTCGAATGTACCGCCCGCCACCCACCAGACGCCACTGCCGAGCGTGACGAGGACGCAGACCGTCGTGAGGAGGCCGAGGATCGTCCGTCGGTCCCAGTGCCGGGCGTGCAGGAGCCGGGGGAGGACGCGGCGCAGTTTGCCGATCAGGAAGAGTGCGAGCGCCAGCCCCGCCACTCCGTGCAGCGCGAAGACCCACCAGAGGCCCGGACGGCCCGCGTTGTTCCCCGCGAGACCCGTCGCGAACGCGACCCCGACGCAGAGGGCGAGACTCCAATCGGTCAGGCGGGCGGGCATCAGCGCTCCAGAAGCGACGAGCGACGAGCAATGAGCAATGAGCGCCGTGGAATCCGGCCCTCACTATTCCCCAGAGTGTAGCAGCAAAAGCAGTTGTCAACAGGTACAGCGACCGCTCACGTCATGATCCATCATTGCTCGTTGCTCATTGCTCATTGCCTCTTCATGACAGAATCGTCATGAAATGGTATGCACGTACGTTATAGTGATGTGAATACATGAATCGTGGTTTAGTAATGAGGTATGAGCATGAACCTGAGGACGCAGATCATCCGGGGCCAGGCGCTCTCGTGGATCCTCGTGCTGCTCGTCGGCAGCGTCGTTTTCCTCAGCATCAACCGGAATGCGACGACGACCAACCAGCAGAAACAGGCCCAAGCGCAACTGACGCAGATCGAAGTGATTCAGTCCGACATCGGGGACCTCGAAACGGGCATGCGCGGCTATCTCCTGACGGCCAATACCCAATTCCTCGATCCGTTCAGCCATGCGCGGGCGAGGATCAATGCGGACATTAGCAGGCAGCGCGCCCTGATCGCCAAAGACGCGCAGAATCCGGAGACGGCGCGCGCGCAGACGCAGATGCTGCAAGACATTGAGGGGCAGATCAATCTCTGGCTTTCCGGCGTCGCGGACCCGGAGATCGCCAATATCAAGGGGAACTCGAATGCCGCCGTCAATGTCCCGCGCCAGGTGCACGGCAAGGAGTTGACCGACAGCATCCGCGCGACGATTGATACATACCGCACGGACGAGAGCAACATCCTCGACGCGCGCACGAACGCCGCGAACCGCACGCTGGCGATGCTCAAGTGGGTGACGGTGGTGGGCCTGCTCGGCGCGGTTGTCGCCTCCTTCTTCACCAGTCTCTGGCTCGCGAACACGATCACCAGGCCGACGATCAGGCTGGCAGCGGGAGCGCGACGGCTGGCGAATGGCGCGCTCGACGAGCGGGTTGAAGAGACCGGCGCGCGCGAACTGAAACTGCTGGCGCATTCGTTCAACGACATGGCGGAGAAATTGGAGGTCTCACAAGCCGATCTCGCCGGGCAGAATGCCATTCTCAGCGAGCAGACGGCCACGCTCGCACGGTCGAGCGACATCGAGCATACATTCAGCGACGTACTCCGCTCCTTCACTGCCAGTTATGACCGTGACACGATCCTCAAGGACCTGCTCGCCCTGCTCGCGGAGCGGCACGGCTTCCGCGTCGGCGCGATCTACCGCTACGACGAGTGGGGCGGCGAATTCGTCGTCGCCGCGACGCATGGCACGGCGCGAAACCTGCAAACGCGTCTCGATCTGCGCGAAGGTGTCGTTGGCCAGGCGGTACTGGATCGGCAGATTGTCGTCCTCGACGATCAGCCGCTCCTCAGCGTCAATACGGGCCTGGATCGCGTACCCGCCCGCGCGACCGTGATCGTCCCGGTCTACTATCAGGATCGCATCATGGGCGCGATGACGCTCGCGCACCACACGTCGCCCGATGAGACGATCCTCAATTTCCTCATGCAACTCGGCCAGCAACTCGGTATTGCCCTGCAGAACCTCGATCAGTACACGAATCTCCAGACGCTCTCCAGCCAATTGCAGGCGCGGCAGGCGGAGATCGAGACGAAGAACCAGGACCTCGAGCGGGCCGACCAGATGAAGAGCGAATTTTTGGCCAACATGAGCCACGAACTGCGCACGCCGCTCAACGCGATTATCGGTTTCTCCGAACTCTTGCAGGAGCAGTTCTACGGGCCGCTCAATACGGAGCAGGACGAGTACCTGACGAACATCCGGACGGCGGGCGAGCACTTGCTCGGCCTGATCAACGACATCCTCGACCTCTCGAAGATCGAGGCGGGCCGGATGGAACTCGATCTCGAAGAACTCGACCTGCCGCATGTTCTCGAATCGAGCATCACGATTATCAAGGAGAAAGCGCACAATCACGGCGTCCGCGTGAGCGTGGACACCGGCGACACCGGCACAATCGCTGCCGACGCGCGCAAACTGAAGCAAATCATCTTCAATCTCCTCTCCAACGCGGTGAAGTTCACGCCGTCCGGCGGCTCGGTCAGCCTCACGGCGCATACCGGCGGCGAGATGGTCGAGATCGCCGTCGCGGATACCGGCGCCGGCATCAGTACGGAGGATCAGCAGAAACTCTTCCGCGAGTTCACCCAGGTGGATGGGTCGCTCTCTCGCCGCCACGAAGGAACGGGCCTCGGTCTCGCCCTCACCAAACGGCTCGTCGAACTTCACGGCGGCACGATCGGCGTCGAGAGCGCCCTCGGCAAGGGCAGCACCTTCACCGTGTGCCTGCCTCTGGCGAGGACGAAGGACGTAGAACGAAGGACTACGCATGAGGAACAGGAGACGAAGTCCTTCGTCCTCAGTCCTCAGTCCTATCGCGGGACGCCGCGTATTCTCGTCATTGAGGACGATGACCCGACCGCCGAACTGATCGCGGCCTATCTGGAGAGCGCGGGGTACGAGACGGCACGGGCTCGCAATGGCGAGGAAGGCCTTGCAATGGCGCGCGCCCAGAAGCCGGACGGTATCACGCTCGATGTGATGATGCCCGTAATGGACGGGTGGACGTTCCTCCAGGAGTCCTCGTCGGACGCCGAACTCTCGCAGATTCCCGTCATCGTGCTCAGCCTCGCGAACGATCTGAAGCATGGCTACAGCCTCGGTGCGTCGGCGGTGCTCGGCAAGCCGATCCGGCGCGATGAGTTGTTCGCCGCGCTGGCGAAGGTCAATCTTGTGCCGACTGGGAACGGAGGGGCGCGCGTCCTCGTCGTGGATGACGATCCGAAGGCGGTGGATCTCGTTTCGGACTACCTCGCCTCGTTCGGCCATCAGGTCCACAAGGCATACGGCGGCGCGCACGGCATCGCCATCGCCGACAACGAGCACCCCGATCTCGTCATCCTCGATCTGATGATGCCGGAGGTGAATGGCTTCATGGTCGTGGACAAACTGCGCGAGAACCCGCGCACATCGGATATCCCGATCATCATCCTGACCGCCAAAATCGTCAGCGCGGACGAACGACGGCGGCTGAATGGGCATATCGTTGCTATCGCCGAGAAGAGCGGCATTGATCGCGCCACCTTCCTCTCCGAAGTCAACCGCGCCGTACGCCTCCACGCGATGGCATAGGGAAGTCGCGAGTCGCGAGTCGCGAGTAACGAGTGTCGTGTCTTATCCTCTCGTTACTCGTTACTCGCGACTCGTTACTCGTTACTCGTTACTTTTCACGGTTTGGCTGTCGCGGTCGGGCCGGGCGTCGGCGGTCGTGGGGGCGAGGGGGCCTGTGGGCCGGTAACGAGGTCGCTGGGAATGAAGCCCGTTTTGCCCGCGAACGAGACGCGGAACCACTTCGAGGTGCCATCCGCCCCTGTGACATCCGTTTCCAGCACGATCGCCTCCGCGCCGTAGTCGAGCGTGGCGACCACTTGCCCGTTCGTGTCCGGCTTGTCGCGCAGGTTCGCGCCGGAGTCCGCGGTCACTTTCACCACCTGCGTCGTGGCGGATGACGGAGCAGGGGATGTACCGGCGGGAGCGGAGCCAGGGGAAATATTTGGCGGACGCGTCCCTTGTACTGTGGGAACGAGGAGGCTTGATGATGGAGAACCGGCGCCCGCCGTACCGCGTGCCACGGCGGAGCCGTTCGCGGCCGGGGTCAGGACGGCGGAAACCTGCGTCTGCTCGGCGCTCCGCGTGGTCGTCGCAGCGGCATTCGTCGTGGGGGATGAGGAACCACCACCGCCACACGCGACGAGCAGGAGGCCGAGGAAGAAACACCCGCGTCGCATCACCGCACCTCCCGTCACTGATTCCCCTGCCATTTCCACGCTCGCGATCTTCACCACGATTTCGTTTGAATAACTGCCGTTTCTCTCTCCCTCTTCCCTTGGCTTCGCTACGACCAAAGCACGGCAGCGGGGCAACGCGGTCGGTTCGAGAAACGTCTGTACGTACTATAGCATCTCCGCGATGATATGCGTCAGTTTATCTCTTGCATATTTCGATCAAGCAGTCAGAATAGTTAGACAATGACGTGTGGTATCGGTAACGCCGCCCGCCGCGCGCAAGGAGGAACAATGAGCCAGACGATTCTGGTAGTAGACGACAACGAGGCGAATCTGCGACTGATCAACGCGGTCCTGAAAACCCGCGGCTATCACCTCTTGGAAGCAATGAGCGGCGAGGCCGCCCTCGAAACCCTGACCACCGCGCGCCCCGCACTGGTGCTGATGGATGTGCAGATGCCGGGACTCTCCGGCATTGATGTCGCGCGGACGATCCGGGCGATGCCAACGATGATGGACTTGCCGCTCATCGCGATCACCGCGATGGCGATGAAGGGCGACCGCGAGGAGATCCTCGCCGCGGGATTCAATGACTACCTCGCCAAGCCCTACAAGATGGGCGAACTCCTCACCCTCGTCGGCCGCTGGCTCCCGGCCGAGGGCTAAGAGAAACACATCAATGACGGAGGAGGGATTTTGAATAAGGAGCATTGAATGGCGTACGAGCGCGAAGTGGATGTTTTGGTGCGGGCCGTGCGGGAGGCGGGGGAGGCAATTCGGCGGCATTACGCGCAGGGCGCGCGGGTGTACACGAAGGCGGACAACAGCCCCGTCACGGATGCCGACCTCGCCGCCAATGCTATCCTCATCGAGCGGCTCACTGCTGCCTTCCCGGACGACGCGATCCTCTCCGAGGAGATCGCGCCGGGTGAAGCGATTCATGCGGCCGCGCGCTGCTGGATGATTGACCCGCTGGACGGTACGGCGCACTTTGTCGAACGGCAACCAACCTTCGCGGTGATGGTCGGGCTGGAAATCGGCGGTCGCCCGGTCGTCGGCGCGATCTATTATCCGATGACGGATGAATGCTATCTCGCGGTGCGCGGCGCGGGCGCGACGGTCACGCGGGACGGAAAAACACTGCCACTCCGCTTCTCGCCCGTCCCGTTCGAGGCGGCGCGGCTTGGTACCACACCCGGCTCCTTCCACACCTTGACGACCGACATCCCACGCTGGACGGGCGATCCGGCGCGCTTCACGCTCACCGGGCGGGGTTTCGGCTTCCGCCCCAAGGCGCTGGAGACGATGTTCGACGGCTATATCGGCATGATCGCGGACGGTCTTGCCTCCGGCGGCTACCCGTGGGATTACTGTGCGACGGATCTGATCGTCCACGAAGCGGGCGGCCTGCTCACCACGGTCTTCGGTGAGACATATCTTTACCAGCGCTCCCACAAGCGACTCTCCGGCGGCATCGTCGCCGCCCGCGATCCCATGCTTCAGGCCACGATACGCGCATTCCTCGCGACCGCATAACGAGGACCGAGCGGTCGTCGTATCGCTCGCCGCGTGTGCCGGCGAATAACGTTTCATTGTCTTGACAAAAGGTTTATACTAGATACGTAAAGTGTCCGTACACTAGGGAGGCGAGGAATTGGCATGTCCACACCACTGCTCGCACTGATCGTGGTGGTCCTGCTGGTGGTTGTCGGGATGGGGGATGCCGTGCGGTGGGGGCGGCGCTGAGAGGGGAGTGGCATGGCGCGACAGGAGCGGGCAGCGACGGGGCGAACCGTACGGAAAACATTGGCGAGTGTGAGCGTGCCGGAAATCGCGGCAACTCTTCAGGTGCCGGAAACGGTCGTGCGAATGTATCTGTCTGCGCAGACTTTTCGCGGCGTCCGGTTGACCTTCACCCAGCGGCAGGAATCGTGCCGCAAAGCGCGCCAGTGGCGGCAGCGGCCCCTGAAAGGGATATAGAGGAGCGATGGCAACACCGGTCGGGCCGCGCGGGCAAATTCGCGATATCGAACGGCATGAAGTCGTACGGGCACGTGGCCCGGCTGCCCCCGGCGTCAAGCGGGGACTGAACACGCGGGGCCTCCGCTCCCTCAAGGAGGCGAACCGCCCGCCGCACCGGTTCAACACCCCCTCCGCGATGCCCCTCACGCAGATGGGCTGGGCGGTCGTCCTCGCCGCCGTCATGTTCCTCGCGCTGCTCGCCGTCATCGGGGCGCTCTTCCTGCGGTAATGACCTTATCCTTCCCCTTCATACTTTTGCACATATTTCATCAGAATAGTCACCTACTGCTATTGACAGCATGGTGCGCTTGCCCTAGGGTATCGCACGGTTCGGAACACAGGGAAATACGCCTCGCATTGTATGCAATCGCAACCAGGAGGTACACCGATGTCCCGTTTCTCATCTGACGGCATGTCCGGTTCTTTCGTGTTGTCGCGTCGGCGCTTCCTCGCGGCGACGAGTGCGCTCAGTGCGAGCGCCGCCCTCGCCGCCTGCGGAGGAAGTAGTGCGACGGATACACCCAAACCGGCGGCAGGCGCGACGACTGCCCCCGCGACCGGCGCGAGTACGAGCGCGCCCGCTGCCAGTAGTGCCGCGCCGCCCGCCGCAACGACCGGTGTGGCATCCTCCGCAGCCGGTGGCGCAACCCCTGCGGCGGCAGCGGCGACCAAACCGGCGGCCGCGACCGGCAAGAAGGGCGGCACGCTCATCGTTGCATCGCAAGCCGATGCCGAAACGCTCGACCCACATATCACGACGGCGCTACGCGCAACCTACTATCTCCAACTCCTGCACGACAACCTAATTAACCGTGACTTCGACGGCTCCTTCAAACCGAACCTTGCGGAGTCGTGGACCGTCAGCCCAGATGGCCTCACATACACCTTCAAACTCCGCAAAGACGTCAAGTTCCACTCCGGCAAGGCGTTCACGAGCGCCGATGTCAAGTACACATATGAGCGGTGGCAGAAGACGGACAAATCACCGACGTCCTACACGATCAAACCGATCACCAGCATCGAAGCGCCCGATCCGCAAACGGTCGTCTTCAAACTCGACAAGCCATACAACATCCTGCTTGATCAGATCGCCGGTTCATACGGTGTCATCCTCAATCAGGATGTCGTCGAGAAGGCAGGCAAGGATTACGGCGTGACCGTCGCGGACGGTACCGGGCCATATAAATTCAAGGAGTGGACGCGCCAGCAGAAATTCGTTGTGGAGCGCAACCCCGATTATGCGTGGGCCGGCCCGGTCTTCCAGAATCAAGGCCCGGCGTATCTCGACGGTGTCGAATTCCGCATCATTCCGGAAGCGGCGACACTCGTTGCGGAGTTTGAGGCGGGCAACGCCCATGTGACGCGCGACCTCCCCGCGCAGGATGTGGAGCGGCTGACGAAGGGTGACAAGGTCACCGTCGTGAAATTTAACCAACTCCAGACGACATACTTCGGTCTGAATACGAAGAAAGCGCCGGTGGACGATGTGATAGTGCGCCGTGCCATCGGGCATGCGATCAACCGCGATGAGATCGTCAAGGGAGCATACTTCGGCCTCGGCCAGCCAGCGATCAATATGCTCTCAGAACAAACGCCGGGGTATTGGCCGGGTGTCAAGGGCATTGCGGCGACGTTCGATCTGGAGAAGGCGAAGTCCACGCTCGATCAGGCGGGTTGGAAGCCAGGCGCAGGCGGTATCCGCGAGAAGAACGGCCAGCAACTCGTCGTCCCCTTCTGGTACATCAATGGCTCCTCGACGGTGCTGATGGCGCAGATCCTCGAGCAGCAACTTGGAAAGGCAGGGATCAAACTCGACAGTAAGCCGTACGAGGAGACCGCGTGGTTCGCGGCCGCCCGCAGTGGTGAGCAGGTCGGCTATACGGTCGGTGTCTTTTACGAAAATGCGGACGTATTGCGCTTCTATTTCCTCTCGACGAATCAGCCCGCACCGAACCGCTTCGGTTGGAACAACCCGGAGATGGACAAGCAACTACAGGACTCGCTCTCCAACCCGGACAAGGCGGCGGTGCTGAAGGACTATGAGGCGATCCAGAAGACGCTCGCCGAGCAAGCGCCCGCGCTCCCGCTCATCCACGAGCAGGGAACGGTCGGCGTAAACAAAAAGGTGCAGGGCGTCAAAGTCCATCCCTCGCGCTGGCTCTACCGGATGTTGGATCTCTCACTCTCGTAATGAGTAACGAGTAGCGAGGAACGAGGAACGAGGATTGTCCTCGTCCTTGCTACTTTTGACTGTTCCTTGTTCGCCGTTACTGCGCACCCAGGGGGTGTCATGCGTCAATACATTCTGCGGCGGTTGCTGCTTTTGCCCGTCATCGCGTTGGGCGTCTCGATCCTCGTCTTTCTCGTGCTGCATCTCGTACCGGGCAACCCGGCGCAGGTGATCGCGGGTCCCGACGCTCCGCCCGCCACGGTCGCGCAGATCGAGCACGAATTGGGGCTGGATAAGCCGCTGCCGGAGCAATATTGGAATTATCTGAACCGCGTGCTGCATGGCGATCTCGGGCGGTCGCTGCGCAGCAAGCGCCCGGTGACGAGTGACATCCGGGATGCACTGCCAAATACGCTGGTGCTGGCGGCGCTGGCGGCAGCCATCACGCCACTCATCGCGGTCCCGCTCGGCATGCTCGCCGCCACACGTCAGGGTACACCTGCCGATACGATCGTGACCTTCTTCTCGACGATCGGCATTACCATGCCGGTCTTTGCCGTCGGGCTTCTCCTCATCTTCTTTTTCGGTATCCGCCTCGGCTGGCTGCCGATCTCCGGGATCGGCGACTCACTCTGGAGCCCGGACGGTTTCAAGCACGCCATCCTCCCCGGCATCACGCTCTCGCTCGGCTCGATCGCCGTCGTGACGCGCCTCAGCCGCTCCGCACTCCTCGAAGTGCTCAGTCAGGATTACATCCGCACGGCGCGGGCGAAGGGACTGAAGGAGGGTGCCGTCATCCTGCGGCATGGGTTCAAAAACGCACTCCTGCCGGTGATCACGGTCTATGGCTTGCAGATCGGTGGCCTCCTCTCCGGCGCGGTCGTCACGGAGACCGTCTTCGCGTGGCCGGGGATCGGGCGGTTGGCGCTCTCGGCAATTCAGGGGCGGGATTTCCCCGTCGTGCAGGGCTGCCTACTCATCGTTGCCGCGATCTTCGTGCTCGTCAACCTCCTGGTGGACATCCTCTACGCGCTCGTTGATCCGCGTATTCACTACACGTAAGGAATGCCCGTGTCTTCCGAACCAATCACCGCCACGACTGCCGGGACGTTCCGATTGCCGCATGCGGTCGCGGGGGTGCGCGCGCCAGATCCCTTCGCGCGTCGCTTCCTGCGCCACCGGGCGGGGGTGGTGGGTGCAGTCGTGCTCCTGCTCCTCATTCTCCTCGCGCTTTTCGCGCCGCTGATCGCGCCCTATTCGTGGTCGGAGCAAAACATCGCGATCCGCTGGCAGGGGGCATCCCGCGCGCACCTCCTCGGCACCGACGAACTGGGGCGGGATATCCTCAGCCGTCTCCTCTACGGCGGGCGGTACTCGCTCTCCATCGGCTTCGGCGCGGTGTTGATCAGTTTCGCGGTCGGGGTGGTGATTGGCACGATCTCCGGCTTCTACCGGCAGCTCGACGGGGTCGTTCAGCGCGTCGTGGATGTCATGCTCGCCTTCCCGCCGATCCTGCTTGCCATTGCGATCGCTGCCGCGCGCGGACCGGGCTTTTTCAACACGATCATCGTCATCGGTGTGACGGAGATTCCCGGCTTCATCCGCCTCACGCGCTCCTCCGTCCTCTCGATCCGGGAACGCGAGTTCGTCAGCGCGGCGCGGGCGCTCGGCGCGCTGGACGGACGGATCATGTCCCGCCATGTCCTGCCGAATATGGTCTCGCCGATCGTCGTCTTCGCCTCGCTGCGGATCGCGGGCGCATTGCTGACCGGTGCGACATTGAGTTTCCTCGGCCTCGGCGTGCCGCCACCGAAGCCGGAATGGGGCGCGATGATCAGCACCGCGCGCAACAACCTGCGCGTCGCCCCGCATACCTTCTTCATCCCGACCGCCATCCTGTTCCTCGCCGTCATCGCCGCGAACCTGCTCGGCGACGCCCTGCGCGACACGCTCGACCCGACACTGCGGGATTAATGCGTAGCGAACCAGTCGAAAGGAACAAGAGCTGCAGGCCACCTTCTTGTTCCTTGGTACTCGTCACGCATTGCTCATTGCGCATTGCTCCTTTATCCTCCTGTCCGTGAGATACGACGCGAATGGCAGGAGGGAGATGACCGTGGCAGAGCAGGAACCACTCCAGATTGACATCGAAGGGACGCCGAACCCGAACAGCGCGAAGTTTGTGATGAACCGCACCGTCGTGGACGAGACACGCTCGTACTTCAATATCGGCATGGTCACGGAAGGGGACAAAGTGGCCAGTGTCGCGAAGCAAATCTTCGCCATCCCCGGCGTGCGCACGCTGATGTTCCTCAACGACTTCGTCACCGTCTCCAAGGAGGCGAATGCGGACTGGAACATGATCGCCGAGAAGACGCAGGAAATCCTCGAAGCGGAATACCGATAGGGCGTCAATAGCCGGGAGAAACACGATGCACACGCCGCTCGGACGCATCACCGGGCGGTGTTTGTGCGTTGGGCGAGAATCTGTTTCACTACCTCCGCGTAAGTATTCTGTAAGAGGGTGATGATACGGTGTGCCTACCCCCGGCCTCCCACCCCAAAAGGAAGGGAGAATGAACCTCTTGAGGGTCAGGGTATTTGAGGTACGGTCACGGTAAAGCGACAGGACAACCCCCTCCATTTCGGGAGGGGCTGGGGGTAGGTAGGTCCGATGCAGCGCATTCTCGTCGTGGATGATGAACCGAGTATCCGCGAGGTCGTCTCGCTCTATCTCAAGCGCGAGGGATATAGCGTGCGCGAGGCAGCAGATGGTGACGAGGCGCTCAAGGCCGCGTACGAGTTCGCGCCGGACCTGATCGTGCTTGACCTCATGCTGCCGAAGAAGGACGGCATGGAGGTCTTCCGCACGCTCTCCGTCAAGAACCCGACGCCGGTCATCATGCTGACGGCGCGCGGTGAGGAGATGGATCGCATCGTCGGCCTGACGATCGGCGCGGATGATTACGTGACGAAGCCCTTCAGCCCCGCCGAACTGGTCGCCCGTGTCAAAGCCGTGCTCCGCCGCGCCGGGACGAGCGATGCACCGCTCGCCGATCCCGGCGCCCGTCCGCTCATCTTCCCCGGCCTGACGATAGACCCCCGTTCCCGTACCGTCCTCGTCCATGGCGAGGAAGCGACCCTCACTGCGACGGAATTTGACCTCTTGTACGAACTGGCGCACCACTCTGGCCAGGTTTTCACGCGCGAGCAACTGCTCGACCGTGTCTGGGACGAAGAGTTTTACGGCGACGCGAGCACCGTCACCGTCCATATCCGCCGCCTGCGGCAGAAGGTCGAGCCGGAGCCGGACAACCCGACCTACGTGCAGACTGTCTGGGGCGTCGGCTACCGCTTCCGTGCCCCGAAGGAGGACGCGTGACGCGAGACAGCAAGCAGCATGGAGGGGAAGTATCTCGTCGCAGCCTGCTACCACCAGATAGCTCGACGCTTTCTGGCATGTCCCCTGACCTGAACATCATGATGCGCCGCCGGTTCGTGTCGGCATTGGCAGCAGTCTGCGCCGCGTTTGTGGTGGTGGAATTGCTGTCAGTCGCGATCTGGCATCCACGGGCGGTTGACCTGGGGAAGACGGCCGCGTTCCTTGCCGTCTCCGGCCTGCTCTCGCTCGGTGTGATGGGTGTCGGCCTCTGGCTGATGCAGACCGACGTGCTGCGGACAATCCGGGCGCGGATCATCGGCGCGCTCGTCGCGGGGTCGGTCGTCGCGCTCATCAACGTGCTTTTCTCCGCGCTGCTCATGTTCGCGTCGCGTCACGATGTGCTCCTCCTCTCGCTTCTTTCATTCTTCGCCGTCGTCGTCAGCGTCGCGCTCGGCGCGGTGCTCGCGGGATCGCTCACCGACCGCCTGCGCGCCGTCAGCGACGCGGCGGCCACGCTGGCGACGGGCGATCTTACGGTGCGTGTCCCACCGCCGACCGCCGACGCGGCGAACGAGGTACGCGCGCTGACCGTCGCCTTCAACAGCATGGCGGAGCAACTGGAGGAAGCCGCCGAGCGCCGCACCGCTGATGACGAAGCGCGCCGGATGCTCGTCGCCGCCATCTCGCACGACCTCCGCACGCCGCTCTCCTCGATCCGCGCGATGATCGAGGCGATTACTGATGGCGTCGTGACGGATGCGGAGACGACCGCACGCTTCCACGCGACGATGGGCCGCGAAATCCGCACGCTCTCCGCCCTCATTACGGACCTCTTCGAACTCTCGCAACTCGAGGCGGGCCAACTGGCGCTCTCGCTCGCCCCCGCGACGATCCCCGATTTGATCGCTGAGGTCATCGAAGGGTTGTCCGCGCAAGCAGCGGCGCGCGAAATTCACATCGCCGGTGGCGTCGAGGGCATGGTTGGCCCCGTTATCATGGATACACCCGCCGTCCGCCGTGTGCTCACCAATCTCGTACAGAATGCCCTGCGGCACACGCCCGCCGATGGCACGGTCGCCGTCACCGCCCGCGCGGTCGCCGAAGGCGTGCAGGTAGATGTCGTAGATACGGGTGAGGGCATCCCGGCACACGACCTGCCACACATCTTCGAGCGGTTTTATCGCGGTGAGAAGTCCCGCTCGCGTGAGACGGGCGGCGCGGGCCTTGGCTTGGCGATTGCTCGCGGCTTCGTCGAGGCGCACGGCGGCCGCATCTGGGTCGAGAGCGAAGCGGGTCGCGGTACGCGCTTCTCCTTCATCCTCCCTCGCACACCGCGCACGACCTAGGGAGCAATGAGCAACGAGCAATGAGCAATGAGTGATCTGTGATGACCGCCGTGGTCGTTGCTTGAACGCCGAGCCTCCGAAGTTGGCCTCATTGCTCGTTGCTCATTGCTCATTGCGAATCTGGCATCAATCTTGCGGTTGTGCATACGCATAACAATCCCTGTTGTGTTCAGTGGGAACGTTGATTGTGGGGAAGCCCCACGCGTGGTACGATATACGTATAGTTATGACAATAGCATAGGCGCGCGACAGAGAAGACGGGGGGAAATCTATGGTATATCTCGCGACACAGGAAGTCGTGCAGCGTGTCCGTCCCTTGCTGGACCACCTCGCGACGCGCACGATTGACAAGGCGCACCTCCTCCAATACCTCTCCGCGATGGCCGGTGTCGAGTGGGATCTCTTTGAAGTTATGCAACGCGCACAGACCGACGCGGGCGAGTTCATCACGATTCGGGATCGCGCATCGTCCGAGTCATTCCTCCTCCCCTACCCGGAATGCATGCCGCGCGGCCTGGAACGACTCGTGATCGCGGAATACCTGCGCCTTGCAACTGCCAAATCGCTGACAACGATGGACGCGCGCCTCTTCGATTACTTCTACGGTGGCGGATACTGCGCCGGTTGCCGTTGGCATGGCGAGCGGCAGGTTTGCCATGAGTGCCACTATGCGGGCAACCCCGTCAACTTCGAGCCTTTCCACCCCGAGGCCGCCCCACCTCTGCCACTGGAGCCGCCCGCGTTCAACATTGACGCGCTCTAACTAAGCAACGAGCAATGAGCAACGAGAGGGGAATGCCGCCCCTCTCGTTGCTCGTTGCTCGTTGCTGCGGTATCCTCCGTCGCGTCTCATCAGATGCACATGACCGCAAAGCAGGAGCGTACACGATGGTTTATCCCCCCGCGCAGCCCGCTGAGTCGTTCGGCTTCGAGCGCATCATCTATGAGAAACGGGAGTGGCGCGCGACGGTGACGATCAACCGGCCCGCTGTTCTGAATGCGCTCGATTATCAGACACTGACCGAGATGGGCCGCGCCTTTCAGGACGCCTCGTTCGATGATGCCGTCGCGGTGCTCGTCCTCACCGGGGCGGGGGAGCGCGCCTTCTGCACCGGTGCGGACCTCCGCGAGCAGCGCGAACACTTTTTGGCATACCCGCGCGATTACTGGAAGTGGATGGGCGCGTTCATCGAGGCGCACGACCGCCTCCGCAACATCGGTAAGCCGACGGTCGCGCGCCTCAATGGCCTCGTCGTCGGTGGCGGCAACGAGTTCAATATGGCGTGCGACCTCGCCGTCGCGGCGGACGACATCACGATCCGGCAGATCGGCACGGCGCGCGGCAGCGTCCCGGCGGCGGGCGCGACGCAGTGGCTGCCGCTGATCATCGGCGACCGGCGGGCGCGGGAGATGATCTGGCTCTCCGAACCGATTGACGCGCGCAAGGCGCTCGATTGGGGATTGGTGAACCGCACCGTCCCGCGCGCCGAACTGGACGCCGCCGTGGATGAGATGGTCGAGAAGTTGATTGATAAACTCCCCGCGATCATGCGCTACACGAAGGAACAGACGAACTTCTGGCGGAACCTCTCATGGTCACTCACCGTCGGTCACGCGCGGGACTGGCTGACCGAGCACACCGCCGCGTTGGAAACCTACGAGGGGATGATGTCGTTCACTGAGAAGCGGATGCCGGACGTGCGCGGCCTGCGTGAGCGCGCGGCATCGGGCGGATCGAGCGAGCGACTCTGGGGCGCGTGGACGCAGACCTGTCCTCACTGTGGCGCGACCGGCCTCCCCGCCGAATTCCACTTCTGCGGCGTCTGCGGCAAACCACTTATTCCTACGGAGGGGTTGGATGGCTGAGTACGAGCATATTCTCGTTGAGCGGGGAGAGGGGATCGCGGTGGTGCGGCTGAACAGGCCGAAGGTGCTCAACGCGCTCAGTGGGCCGCTGATGACGGAATTGGTGGACGCCCTGGAGGCGCTGGATGCGGACGACGCGGCGCGCTGCATCGTGATAACGGGCAATGAACGGGCGTTCGCGGCGGGCGCGGACATCGGCGAGATGGCGGACGTCTCGGCGGTCGAGATGCTCAAGCGCAATCAGTTCGCCCGATGGGAGCGGATACGCAAGGTGCGAACGCCCCTGATCGCGGCGGTCAGTGGCTACGCACTCGGCGGTGGCTGTGAACTGGCGATGATGTGTGACATGATCGTCGCCTCCGAGTCCGCCCGCTTCGGCCAGCCGGAAATCCTCATCGGTATCATCCCCGGTGCGGGCGGCACGCAGCGGTTGACGCGCGCCGTCGGCAAAGCGCTGGCGATGGAGATGGTGCTGACCGGGCGGCAGATCACCGCGCGGGAGGCATTTGCCGCCGGGCTCGTCAACCGTGTCGTGCCGAACGAACTGACACTCGAATCCGCCACACACCTGGCAAAGGAGGTCGCCGCGCGCCCCCCGCTCGCGGTGATGATGGGCAAGGACGCCGTGCTCAAGACGTATGACATGACGCTCGAAGCGGGCCTCGATGCCGAGCGCAAGAACTTCTTCCTCCTCTTCTCCACCGAGGATATGCGCGAGGGGATGGCCGCCTTCCTCGAAAAACGCCCGCCGCAGTGGAAGGGGAAGTAGCCAGTCGGCAGTTGGCAGAACGGAGCGAAACATGGCATACGAAACTCTCCTCAGCGATACCAACGATGGCGTGCTGACGCTGACCCTGAACCGGCCGGACGTGCTCAACGCGGTGACGGATATGATGCTCCAGGAGTTGCAGGACGCCTTGCGCGGCGCGGAGCGGGATGCAGCGGTGCGCTGCATCGTCCTGACGGGCGCGGGGCGCGGCTTCTGCGCGGGGCAGGACCTGAATGCCCGGTCGGAGGATGATCGTCAGGTGTCCATCGGCGATCACCTCCGCCACGGCTACAATCCACTGGTACAGCGTATCCGCGCGATGGAAAAGCCGGTCATCGCGGCGATCAATGGCGTCGCGGCGGGCGCGGGTGCGAACCTCGCCTTGGCGTGCGATATCCGTATCGCGAGCGAGACGGCCTCGTTCGTGCAGGCGTTCGTCAAGATCGGCCTGGTGCCGGACAGCGGCGGGACATTCTTCCTGCCGATGCTCGTCGGCTACGCGAAGGCGGCGGAACTCGCCTTCACCGGCGACCGCATCGGCGCGGAAGAATCGCTCCGTCTCGGCCTCGTCAACCAGGTCGTGTCGGCGGCGGAACTGATGGAGACGACGCGGGCGCTGGCTGTCCGCCTCGCCGTCCTGCCGACGCGGGCGATTGGCCTGACGAAACGCGCCTTCAATCGCGCCGTCATGCCGCATCTCGACGACATCCTTGACTACGAGGCGGATATGCAGGAACTCGCCAGCCGCACGCATGATTACGCCGAGGGCGTCGCAGCCTTCCGCGAGAAGCGCCCGCCAACCTTTACGGGGCGGTAGACGGGGAAAATTCCATGAACAGCGCGGGATGATACGGCGTCCGGGCGGTATGCACCGGCATCGGGCGGGGAATGGCGATGATGGTCGAGTGGGTGTGAACCGGTACAATGGGTCGCACGTATACAGGGATGCGTCAGAACGGATCCGCGACGATGCGGGCGATGAAGGGGGTCAGACATGCGTCCGCGATGGATTTTCACGCTCTCGATGACACTGGCAGCAATCTGGATCGGGACAGTCGGCGTGCAAGCGGCGACGTCGTACGCGTCCGATACGTTTAAACAGCAGTGGCTATCGGGCGAAGCAGTCCGCCCGAACTTCTGGGGGCCTCTGGCAACCGCGCGCGATGGGCAGAACGAGCAATACAAAGAGGGGTCACTCGGTTTTTCGGAGAGTGGGCCGACCAATCCCGGCCAGGGGATGCGACTTGTGCAGTATTTCGATAAGGCGCGAATGGAACTGACCCATCCCGCCCAGGGGCTGGTCACGACCGGCCTACTCACCGTCGAGTTGAAGAGCGGCAAAGTGCAACTCGGTGACAGCACCTTCGAGCAGCGCAGCCCGGCGCAGGTCAACATCGCCGGCGATCCCGGTACGAATGGGCTTACCTATGCCGATCTGAGCAAGTTCGCCGAATACTACGATCCAAGCAGCCCGAATACCTACAGCGCCTATATCTACGGGGACAATCATCAGTTCACGCCGCTCACGGCCGAGAACGCGAAGCCCTACGCGGCGCAATTCGATGTGCCGCCACCGGGCGATACCTTCACGTATGTTTCGGACCCGTCCAACCGCTATGGTCAGGTGGTGTATAGCCCGTTCGAGGATTTCATCAAGCGGCTGACCGATGCGGGGGTCGCGATTGATCAGACGCCCGGCTATCCGATCTCGCCGGTGATCGTCGCGACAGTGCCAATCGGCGGGAAGGCAACGACGGTCTTCGTCCAGGCTTTCGAGCGGCGCGTGCTCACCTACAACCCGAACAACCCCGTGCAATTCCGCGTCGAGTTCGGCAACATCGGGCAGCATTACTACCGCTGGCGGTATGGCGGGTAAGAATTATCCACCCCCGGTGGCGGTCTTGAGCGAGACCGTGAAGGTGCTGCCGACATCGGGCGTGCTGTCGAGGATGATCGCGCCGTCCATCAGGTCCACGAGTTGCCGCGCCACGGCGAGGCCGACGCCTGCGCCGGATTGGGTGCGCGTGTATTCGGTTTCGATGCGCGCGAAGGGTTCGAAAATGCGCGCGGCGTGCTCGGGCGCGATGCCGATGCCCGTGTCCCGTACGGAGATCGCCACACCGCCGTCCAGCGCCCTGGCTTCGAGCGTTACCGTGCCGCCCGCCGGGGTGAACTTGTAGGCGTTGACGAGGAAGTTGAGCAGCACTTGCTGCAACCGTGCGGTGTTCGCGCGGACCGGGGGCAAATCCGCTGGGATGGATAGCGCGAACTGGATGTTTTTGCTGTGCATCAAGGCCCGGACGGCACGCTCGCACCAGTGGATGACCGCCGTGAGGTTCACCGTCTCCGGTGAGACAGTGAGACGGCCCGCGCCGAGTTGGACAATGTCCAGCAGGTCGTTCACCTGCGTGAGGAGCAAGCCGCCGCTCGCGACGATATCTTCCGCCATGCCGCGCCGCCGCGCCGGGCCAAGCGCGTCGTTCTCCACGATGATGTGGGCGAAGCCGAGGATCGCTGTCAGCGGCGTACGCAGTTCGTGCGAGACGGTGGCGAGGAAGTCGTCCTTCTGCCGGTTCGCGGCTTCGAGCGCATCGAGCCGCGCCGTGAGGTCTTGATGCGCGCGCACCTTGACGATCGCGCGCCCGGCGTGCGCGGCGGCGCAGGCCAGTGTCCCGAGGGAAGTTTCATCGAGCGGCGCGCGCGCGCCATATGCCGCCGCGTAGAGCGTGGCAACGATTTCTCCTTCAACAGCGATGGGCACGGAGGCGAGGGTGTGATACCGCTGGGCAGTCGTCGTGCCGCCGAGCGGTATCTCG